>Ga0247727_10018910_pt1 | contig 10750 bp, 10 predicted proteins | sample WisWelCaveWW1625_FD_202498 | JGI IMG/M metagenome (GOLD analysis project Ga0247727, IMG submission 202498) | Biofilm microbial communities from Wishing Well Cave, Virginia, United States - WW16-25 | ecosystem: Environmental > Aquatic > Deep subsurface > Groundwater > Cave microbial mat | place...
CGACGCGCATGCTTCAAGAGCAGCGCATGTGCTGCTGGCGTCAGCGGAGCCCCTTGGCCTCCTGCGGCGATGTCACGGGAACGGAAATTGGCCACGGTGGTAATCCCCGTTCGTTCGGCAATTACGGCCGGCTCGGCGATCTGGAGGGTGGAACGAATGGCGCCGACTCCCGGCGCATGGATACCATGTGGAAGGTGGTGCACGGTTTGACCATGAGAGCCGATCAACGCCACATCGCTCGGCTGCAGTTTCGCCTGCCGAATCACATGCAACGCCGCATTCGCAAACCATTCACCAAGCAGCGCATTGAGATGACACACATCCGCGACCGTCCCCGATACTGACGCGGAGAGAATGCGCTGCTGTAACGAGTGTGGGTAGGCCAGCGTGTGTGCCGCGAGCGTCCGCGCCTTCAGGGAGCGACCTCGCCCGGTAATGTCTACGAGTGCAGCATCAACACCATCGCCGGATGTTCCAGACATGAGCCCCACGACGTGCATTCTTTGACCCCTCCAGTGATCGTCTAGCAAGAGCTGTAGGATCGCTACGCTAATGGAACTATCCGGTGGGGTCAAGCAGAGAAGAAATCAGATCGAACCCTGGTCCACATTATTCATGAGCGCTTCTGCTGCAATTGTCGATGTTCATGTGAGAGGCACGGGGCTAGAGGGTGAAGACTTCCGGTCGAGCGCACGGCTCTTCCCTCTAGCCCCTAACCTCGCGCCCCCCTCCCTCACCCTCCCCCATATTATGGGGGAGGGATGGGTGGGGGACAACGAATTGTCATGAATCATGCGGGCTAGAGGTCAACCCACGTCGTTGCGTTGACAACGAGGGGACCCAATGTTAGCGTCCTCGCCCATGCTGATTCTCCGATTAGTACGCCTGGTCTGGGCAATTCTCATTAGCTACGGCTTGCTCGCCGCCCCTCCGGCCCATGCCGCCTCTCCTCGGGAGCCTCTCAATATCGTTGTTACAATTCCTGTCTTGAAGGACCTGACCGAACAAGTCGGCGGACCCCATGTACGGGTAACCTCCCTACTGAGCGGCTACGAAAACGAACATACCTATTCCCCCAAACCGAGTGATCTCGTCGCCGTCCGGAAAGCCCGGCTGCTGTTCGAAGTCGGTATCGGCCTTGAAGTCTGGGTCTCCTCGTTGGTGAAGAATGCCGGCAGCGCATCACTCAGGGTCGTCACTACCTCCAAAGGTATCGCGCTTCTCCGCGACAGGCCAGACCGTGACGGCGCAACTCATGCCGCCGAAGAGGAGGAACGAGGGAATCCTCACGTATGGATGGACCCCGAGAATGCGACGACGATGATGCGGCATATCACAGAAGCGCTCATTCAGGCAGACCCAGCTCATGCGACGGAGTACCGAACCAATCAGGCCTCCTATCTTAGGAAGCTGGACCAACTTCGAGGGGACTTGAGTGATCGGATCACACACCTTACCGATCGGCGATTCATCGCCCATCACCCCGCCTGGCCATATTTCGCAAGGCGCTTTGGGCTCCAAATCGTCGGGACGATTCAACCGCAATCCGGGAGCGAGCCTTCTGCGCTCCACCTTCACAGCCTCATCGCGACGATCAAAAAGGACCGGATTAAGGTCGTGGTCTCGGAAATTCAACTGAGCCAAAAGATTCCAGACCTGTTGGCCAAGGAGACAGGTGCACGCGTGGTGGTACTCACCACACTCCCGGGAGGCCTCCCACACACAGAGACCTATCTCGACATGCTCCGTTATAATGTGCTCCAATTGGTCAACGCACTGGATGCGGCCTAGCGGCTGATAGGCATCGGTTTCAGCGGCTTGGACTGAGAGGAGCTCTCTCCGACATGGGAAATCAATCGCCTCCTATCATTCACTTCGATCATGCCACCTTTGGGTTCCCTGGGGTGGTTGCACTTGATGATATCTCGCTCGAGATTCAATCCGGCGAGTTCGTAGGGGTTATCGGGCCCAACGGGTCCGGAAAGACGACTCTCTGCCGCGCGGTCCTCGGTTTGATGGCTCCGCTGAAGGGCCACCTCAAAATTTTTGATTGTGCCTGTGATGAGCTACGCTGTCACCACCGGGCCAGGATCGGCTACCTGCCTCAGAAGGGAGTGGTCGATCGTAACTTTCCCGTCACGGTACTGGAAACCGTCATGATGGGACGGTACGGCACATTAGGTCTGTTCACGCGGCCATCAGGGAAAGATCGCAGGATCGCACTGGACGCCCTGGCTCATGTGGGGATGGAGGGGCATCGAGACAGTGCGCTGGGTCACCTATCTGGAGGACAACAGCAGCGGGTCTTCATCGCCAGAGCGTTGGCCCAACAACCAGATGTGTTGTTGCTCGACGAACCGACGACTGGACTGGATATCACGACGCAGCACAATGTCGTCGAGTTGGTGCAGCATCTGCACGAAGAGTTAGGCTTGACAGTCCTCTTGATCACCCATGACATCAATATGATCCGTTCGCGGGTGGACCGGCTCGTGCTCCTCAAGACCCGCCTCTACGCCGCAGGGCCGCCTGCCGATGTCCTAAATCCAGAGATCCTCAGCCAGGTCTATGGGAAAGAACTCGTTATTACAGAGAAAGACCTCGTCATCGTCGAGGACTACCACCACCATCATTGATCATTCCGTACGATGCTTGAACTATTCACGTACGATTTCATGCAACGCTCGCTTCTGGCTGCGGCATTGGTGGGCGCCCTGTGCTCGACGATCGGTGTCTTCGTCGTGCTACGAGGGCTGGCGTTTATGGGAGCCGGCACGGCACATGCGGCGTTTGCCGGAGTCGCGCTCGGCTATCTCATGGGCTGGCCGCCGCTGCTCATGGCCATTCTCTTTGGCCTCGGCACGGTCTGGATCACGGGATGGGTGGAAGAAAAAGGCCGGATGAAACTCGATGTGTCCATCGGCATTCTCTATACCGCCACTATGGCCCTGGCCATTCTCTTCATCGGCCTGATGAAGACCTATAACGCCGAGGTTTATGGCTACCTCTTCGGAAATGTGCTTGCAGTGACCAGCGAGGAACTACGCACGATTGCCGGATTGAGCATCGTCGTCATTGGTGCGATTGTGCTTTTCTCAAAAGAACTGTACTTTATCGCATTCGACCAAGAAATGGCGGAAGCCTCCGGAGTGCCGGCCCGGCGCATATTTTTCCTCTTGCTGACCCTGGTAGCGCTCACTGTGGTGATATCACTCAAGACCGTCGGCGCGATCCTTGTCTTCGCGATGATCCTGATTCCGGCTTCCACCGCCTACCAATTGACGCATAGTCTCTCGACGCTGACCTGGTATTCGGTCCTCATTGGAATCACCTGTTCAGTCGGGGGAGTACTCATCTCCTCTTACTGGGATATCCCCTCCGGTCCTGCCATTGTTCTGCTCGCCACGCTGTTCTTTTTTGCGTCGGTGCTCCTTTCCCCTAAGAGACAGGGCCGTATCCTTGTAAGCAGCTAAGAGGATGCTGAAAAAAGTCCGCAGCGTAAGAAGACCGTTATTTGGTTTATTTGGTCTGTCTCGTTTGTTTGGTTAAACAAAACCAACCAGATGAACCAGATGGATCAGGCTTGTGACACACGTGCGGACCATCGACGTTCCGGCATGCCCACACAGTTTTCCCACAGCCTACTAAGAGAGCCGCCCTGTGGGCGCGCTGGCATTATAGGTAGCAGAAGCGAAAGATCTCTGACATGAAGAGAAGGAGTTATTCTTGTCTGCCTTGTTGCGACCGGCTCCAGACCATCCCGGTCTGTTCCTTTGAACTGAACCCGAGCTTTTCGTAAAATCCCGGCATGCGGGTGCAGAGCCAGAATAGTTCGACTTTCTTGAGGCGAGGGTGGTTCAAGATTCGCTGGACGATATCGGTGCCGACGCCCTGGCCCTGGTAGGCCTTATCGACGATCACATCCCAAATGGTCGCTCGGTAGACATAATCGGTCAGCACCCGGCCAAACCCTATTAGCCGATCACCGCCCCAGGCACAGACAAAGAGGTCCGTGTGGGCGAGCATATCCTTGGCATCGGCATCGGTTCGGCCCTTGGCCCAAGGCGCTTGATGAAAAAGACGGATTAGTTTCGCGGGATCGAGTTCGCGTGGTTCAGAGAAGGTAACTGACACCTTGGTCTTGAGAGCGGACGGCATTGTGTACTAGAGTATCTCCGGTTCCATCGACAATCCAACATGGCGGAGTGTAATGAATTTATTATGACAACGCAAGTACGAACCTGCCCTAGGTGCGCGCAGCTGATGTGGCTGAAAGAAGACCAGTATGAACGACTGGATGAGGAAACCATACGCGGAAAGTGTCCTCAATGCGGATCGACGGTTCGCTTCAAGCTCGTATCACAAGGCGAAAACGCGGCCGGCCCAAAGATGGGGCATTGATCGCTTCGAGGAGTTCTGAGTCCTGAGTTTAGAATTGTAAGTTCTGAATGAGCAAGGACACTCAGAACTCAACACTCAGAACTCAAAACTTCAGCCTCACATTCTCCGTCCTGCGCCGTCCAACTCCGGCTTGTTGCCGGGGAGAATCTTGTTCAGGACAGACCGATATTCGCCTGTGCGCCTCTCATCGATCCGTCCGATTTCGATTTCTTTATCTCGCTGCATCCGTTCCAGATGATCGAGCACCGAGAGGAGCGGCTGGACGGAGCTGAGCAATCGACCAACCTCGAAGGCTTCCAGCGATTCCACAAATAATTCGTTTAGGACTTTATAGGGAGTCCCGGCGTTCTGGCTCCGGAAGCGAGAGACGATCTCCTCATACTCCTCAACCGCCTCAAGCTTCGGCTTCACACCGGTCGGCACCGCCGAGAGATGAACAATAGGCGGCAATTTTGCCGCATAAATTTTCAGCTGAGCAACCAATCCACCCATCGCGTCCAGCACATCGGCAGTCTGCATGAACTCATCCTTCGGGGCGGCATTGCTCACGCCACGTTGTGGGGCCTGTTACGATTTGCGGGCACTGTGAGGAGGCGTGAGACCATTGAGGGCCTGAACGACCTGCTCCATTTCGGACGGGAAGGGCTTTGTATACTCCTGAAACTCACCGGTCGAGGGATGATGGAAACCCAGGGTCCTTGCATGCAACATCACGCGGGGGATCTCGACACCCTCTACCGTGCAGACCTTCTTCCCGCCATAGGTCTGATCTCCCAGAATCGGATGGCCCAGGGATGCCAGATGGACGCGGAGTTGGTGAGTCCGGCCTGTGCGTGGGTACAACAGCACATGGGCGGCCAGATTGCCGAAGCGATGGTCGACCTTGTATTCCGTCACGGAGTCCTTTGGTCGTGCCGTGTGGGCAGAGAACTTTTTCCGTTCCTTCCTGTCACGGCCGATCGCTAGCTCGATCAACCCATGTCCTTTTTTCGGCACGCCTGAGATCAGAGCCTCATACACCCGCGCGATCGTGTGATGTTTGAATTGAGCCGAAAGAGCGCGATGGGCTTCGTCTGTCTTGGCAATCACCATCACGCCAGAGGTATCCTTGTCCAGCCGATGAACCAGCCCTGGCCGTTCTTTCCCACCAATCGTCGACACCGTGCCGCCGGAGGTCTGAAAATGATGGAGGAGGGCATTGACCAGCGTACCGGCCCAATGACCAGGCGCAGGATGAACCACCAGGCCGGCCGGCTTATTTAAGAGCAGCAACACGTCGTCCTCGTAGAGAATCTCGAGTGGAATCGACTCGCCTTTAAGTTCCAGCGGCTCCGCCTTTGGAATGTCAAAGGCGATCGTGTCGCCAGGTTTGATCTTTTGACTGGGCTTGACGACTTGACCATTGATTCGTACACGCCCTTGCCCAATCAACCGTTGCAAGGCTGACCGCGATAATTTGGACTCACGATTGACCAGAAAAATATCCAGCCGTTTAGGCAGCTCACCAGCCGTCACGACAAACTCGGTCACCATAGACGAATCGCCCTTATTAGTACCTTCAGGCCACGCTACTGTAGCGCGAGGCTCAATTGCAATCGGGGGGCCTGTCTAGCCCGCTTTATTCATAAAAGCTTCTGCTGCTATCGCGGCTATTCAGGCGAGAGGCACGAGGCCAGCGGCTAGGGGTGAAGACTTCCGGTCGAACGCACGGCTCTTCCCTCTAGCCCCTAACCCCGCGCTCCCTCCCTCACCCTCCCCCATATTATGGGGGAGGGATGGGTGGGGGACGCCGGGCCGTCATGAAAAATGCAGGTTAACGAGGCGGCTGCTGCGGTCTCCACTGCGCACATCAAGCGACCCTCATCTTTCCACATAATCCCTCCAAGCTCGCCGGCTTCTCTCTCTAGGAAAGGCACCAGCGTTGGTCCCACTGCGCCCGTTGAACAAGGTTACAGATGATCTCTCCAAGCTTGCTCGTTGTCTCTTCAGGGATGTGGGCTGATTGATCCTCCACTGCGCGCAACTCATCGGAAGGCCAAGGCTCAGGTCGAGGTTGAGGGTCGAAAAGACGCCGAGTCGGATTGGTCGGTGCTCAACCTGAGCCTCAACCTTAACCTTCTTCTGTACTAAGGCCGCACGTTGCACGAGCACAGAAGATCATCAGGCTCCATCCCCTCTTCTGCTCAGGGAGAAGGGATATGAGCGCAGGCGTCGTTCGAAATGCTGGTCGTCTGTGGATGGCGCGAGAATTACGCGTGGCCGGTCTTGCGGGCGCGGTCGGCGATCTTTTTTCGGAGGCGGGCTTTTTCTAGACTGATTTCGGCTTCTTTGACTTCGGAGGGCAGGCCACCAGCCTTGAGATGCTGCTCGGCCTTTTCGACAGCCGCTTGGGCGCTGCCCACGTCGATATCTTCGGCGTGCTCGGCGATCTCGGCCATAACCGTGACTTTTGTCGGAGTGACTTCCGCGTAACCCCAGAGAATAGCCATGTGGTTGGTCTGGTCTCCAACGCGATAGCGAAGCTCACCGATGCGTAATGTAGAAAGGAAATGACAGTGTCCCGGCAACACACCGAACTCACCCTCTGAGCCTGGTGCAATGACCTCATCCACCTGTTGGCTCAAGAGCAACTTCTCCGGCGTCACAACCTCTAACAATAACTTTCCTGCCATTCGGTCCTCGTGAAACGTGAAAGGTTAGAGGTAAAAGGTAAAATCGACGAAGAGTGCTCTTCTCGTTTCACTTTTCATGTTTTACTTCTCACGCTGCTAGACTTTCACTCCCATCTTTTCCGCTTTCGCAATCACTTCCTCGATCGGGCCGACCATGTAGAACGCCTGTTCCGGGAGATGGTCATACTTGCCATCGAGAATTTCCTTGAAGCTTCGCACCGTGTCTTTGAGCTTCACGTACTTACCGGGCGAGCCGGTAAAGGCTTCGGCCACATGGAACGGCTGTGAGAGGAAGCGTTGAATCTTCCGTGCGCGGGCCACGGCCATCTTGTCGTCTTCCGACAATTCGTCCATGCCGAGAATGGCGATAATGTCTTGGAGGTCTTTATACCGCTGCAAAACAGACTGAACCCCTCGTGCGACCTTGTAGTGATCTTCTCCGATGACTTGCGGGTCGAGAATACGCGAGGTGGAGTCGAGCGGGTCGACGGCTGGATAGATACCCAGCTCGGCCAATTGCCGCGATAATACGGTGGTCGCGTCCAAGTGGGCGAAGGCCGTGGCCGGCGCCGGGTCGGTCAGGTCGTCCGCCGGCACGTAGATGGCTTGCACCGAGGTGATCGATCCACGCTTGGTGGAGGTGATGCGTTCTTGTAGTTGCCCCATCTCGGTTGAGAGGGTGGGCTGATAGCCGACCGCGGACGGCATACGTCCGAGCAATGCGGACACCTCTGAACCGGCTTGGGTAAACCGGAAGATATTGTCCACGAAGAGCAGCACGTCCTGGTTCTCTTCGTCGCGGAAGTATTCGGCGACGGCCAGTCCGGTCAGCGCGACGCGCAGACGCGCGCCAGGTGGCTCGTTCATCTGGCCATAGACCAACGCGACTTTCGATTTGGTAAAGTCCTTGGGGTCGATGACCTTCGACTCCTGCATTTCGTGCCAGAGGTCGTTGCCTTCACGAGTCCGCTCACCGACGCCTGCGAACACCGAGAAACCACCGTGGTGCAAGGCGATGTTATTGATGAGCTCCATGATGATGACGGTCTTGCCGACTCCGGCACCACCGAAGAGGCCGACTTTGCCGCCCTTGCTGTACGGCTCGAGAAGATCGACGACCTTGATGCCGGTTTCGAGGACTTCTGTTTTCGTGTCCTGATCTTCGAGGCGAGGCGCAGGCCGGTGAATGGGGTAGGCCTTTGCCGTCTTGATGGGACCCATCTCGTCGACTGGTTCGCCCAACACGTTGATCAGCCGCCCCAATGTTTCGCGGCCGACCGGCACAGAGATCGGCGCCCCCGTATCGTGCACATCCATTCCCCGCGTGAGACCGTCGGTCGTGGACATCGCGATGCCGCGTACGCGGTTTTCACCAAGGTGCAGCGCGACTTCAAGAGTGATGCGGACAGCCGGCGTGCCGGCGGCCTTATTCTCTTCCTGAATCACTTTGAGGGCGTTGTAAATGTTCGGCAGTTGTCCGGGAGGAAACTCCACATCTACTACCGGTCCGATGACCTGAATGACTTTGCCTATGCTCATAACGCTCCTTCTCTCGCGAGTTCTGAATTCTGAGTCATGAGTTCTGAGTTATAGGTTCTCGCGGCATTCTCACTTAGCACTCAGCACTTTCAATCTACTTCAGCGCTTCAGCACCACCGACGATATCCATCAGTTCTTTGGTAATGGCGGTCTGACGGGTCTTGTTGTAATGCAAGGTCACTTTCATGATGAGTTGTCCTGCGTTCCGCGTCGCGCCGTCCATCGCCGACATCCGGGCGCCATGTTCCGCCGCGGCTGATTCCAGCAGAACGCGAAAGGTCTGCGTCTGGAAATGTTTCGGAACGAATACGTTCAGGAGTTCAGCTTCGTCCGGTTCATAGAAGTAACTGCCACCGGTCGTGCCTTCAGCTTTCGCCGTCCCGAACTCGGCTGCGGCATCGACGGGAAACAGCTTCTCCACGATCACACGCTGTTGAATGGCTGACTTGAATTCGTTATAGACGATATAGAGTTCGTCGAACGTCCCCTTGACGAAGTGGTCTGTCAGATCGCCGCCGATATCGATGGCGTGTTCGAACGTGAGCCTATCGAAGATGCCGGTCCACTCTTGCCTGATCGGCCAGGTGCGGCGGCGAAAGTAGTCACGGCCTTTGCGCCCCACGATGCTCAAATTGACCTGTGACCCCTGGGCTTCGCATTGCCGCACAAACTCCGTGCTCTTCCGAACGATATTGCCATTGAACCCGCCGCACAGCCCGCGATCGCTCGTGACGACGAGTACTTCGACCTTCTTCCCTTCACGCTTCTGCAGCAGGGGATGCGAAGACCGATTCACACGCTGGCTCAGGTTGCTGAGCACACCCCGCATCTTGATGGCGTAGGGGCGCGCCGCCAGAATACGGTCCTGCGACCGTTTCAGCTTCGCCGCTGCCACCATCTTCATGGCCTTGGTAATCTTTTGTGTATTCTTAAACGCCGCAATTTTACGGCGTAGACTTTGCAAACTCGGCATGGCATCAGGGGCCTCAGCGCCCCAATTGAAAATTCAAAATTGAAAATTATGAATTATGGTTTGGCCCCGTATCCCATCTTTTGTTTAAAGGTCGCGAGAATCTCTTTCAGTCTGCCGGAGACCTTGTCGTCGATCTTCCCGATACTCGCGATGTCTTTCTTCAGCTCCGGATGGTGCTGATGCACATAGTGCAGCAGATCGGCTTCAAACTGTTGCACTGTATCAACCGGCACATCGTCCAGGTACCCGTTAACGCCGGCATAAATCGACAGCACTTGATCGGCGACCGGCATCGGTTTGTATTGCCCCTGCTTGAGCAACTCCACCATTCGAACACCGCGCGCAAGCTGCATCTGCGTCGCTTTATCGAGCTCGCTGCCGAACTGCGCGAACGCGGCCATTTCACGGTACTGCGCGAGGTCGAGCCGAAGGGTACCAGCCACCTGCTTCATGGTCTTGATCTGAGCCGAACCCCCGACGCGTGAGACCGACAGACCCACGTTAATCGCGGGACGAATACCGGAGTAGAACAGATCGCTGCCGAGATAGATCTGCCCGTCGGTGATCGAAATGACGTTGGTCGGAATGTAGGCGGACACGTCACCGGCTTGCGTTTCAATGATGGGCAGTGCGGTGAGGCTTCCCCCGCCGAGCTGGTCGCTGAGCTTGGCTGCACGCTCCAACAACCGGGAGTGCAGATAAAACACGTCGCCCGGATAGGCTTCGCGGCCTGGCGGGCGACGGAGCAACAGAGACAACTGGCGATAGGCCACGGCGTGCTTAGAGAGGTCGTCATAGACGATCAACGCATGTTTGCCCTTGTCCCGGAATGACTCGCCGATGGCGGCACCGGAGAAGGGCGCAAGATACTGCATGGGCGCCGCATCGCTCGCGGTGGCCGCCACCACGATGCTGTAATCCATCGCGTGGTTCTCTTCAAGCGTCTTGACGACGCGTGCCACGGTTGAACGTTTCTGGCCGATGGCAACATAGATACAAAAGACGTCGAGGCCCTTTTGATTGATAATCGTATCGACGGCAATGGCGGTCTTGCCGGTCTGCCGGTCGCCGATGATCAACTCCCGCTGCCCGCGGCCGATGGGGATCATAGCGTCGATGGCCTTAATGCCCGTTTGCAAGGGTTCGCGCACCGACTGTCGTGTAT
>Ga0247727_10018912_pt1 | contig 10749 bp, 5 predicted proteins | sample WisWelCaveWW1625_FD_202498 | JGI IMG/M metagenome (GOLD analysis project Ga0247727, IMG submission 202498) | Biofilm microbial communities from Wishing Well Cave, Virginia, United States - WW16-25 | ecosystem: Environmental > Aquatic > Deep subsurface > Groundwater > Cave microbial mat | place...
TTCTGTCCGGCGGCCCCAGACGGCGACGCCGACTTTGTTGGCGACGCGTGCGACGATTGTCCGGCCAACTCGGACGTCGACCAGGAGGACGACGACGGCGACAACGCCGGGAACTTCTGCGAGGCCCCAGGCGGCGGGAACGTGGACTGCAGCGACGCCGTGAATTCCGTAGATTCGTTGAAGGTGCTCAGGCACAACGCCGGGCTCTCCGTGAGCCAGGAGGAACCCTGCCTGAACATCGGGCTGGAGCTGGCGGAGGGCGGCCTGATGGGCGACGTTGACTGCTCCGGCACCGTCAACTCGGTCGATGCGCTGAAGATCCTGCGGGCGGTCGCTGGGCTGACTGTAGCGCAGCCGCTGGGATGCCCGCTGGTGATTCTGAAGCCGTAGCCCGTGAGGGCCGAAGGGCATCGCCCGCGTCACACTCTCGACAGCCGCCGTGTACGCTATTGAGTATTCGAGGCAACCTTCAGCAATTGCGCTCTAACCCCGCTCAGCCGCTTCGCGCTCTGCACGTTGCTGCAACCCGATCCTGATCTTCTCCGCTGCCGACAGCGAGTCCATGTCCGGATACCGCCACGGTGGCGTTGCCCTACGCCCACCAGCCTTGTCGCCCCCTTCCAGATTGCTCCGGACCTGCGCCACGATGCGCTCCGCTGCCTCGAAATGCATGTCAACCTCCGCGATCCTCGCCGACTGTGGCACCAAGACTTCGGGAATGTCTGGCATGTTCGCGAGCCTCACCTCACGGTACCTCGAAACTGCTTCCCGTATGTTCCCGTTCGCCGCTTCGAGCTGCGCGCGCAAATGCCCCACTTCATCGGCCCCGCTCGCCTCGCGGAGATCCGCCGCAACCGCCTCAAGCTGCACGATAATCCTGTCCCGATCTGCTAAATCCCCGCGGACCTCCGTGAGCTGCTGCTCCAACTCCTGCACTCGCGCATCCTTCTTCCACCTCATCATGTTCCTCCTTCGAGTGGGCGAAATGTTTGTTCAAACATCGTATGGGGCCAGACCGGTATTTCCAAGGGTTTCATGTCACTCCACCTCGCCTGAGACCTCAAACTTGCCCAACCGCCGTGGGCGCGCAAACGCTACCGCCAGTGCATTCGAACGCTTAAGGTAAATTGCTTCTGCTTATTAACATTAATCGCCGATTCTGCTCTGTCGCCCCAGGCACCAGTGATCACATCATGGCTTTCAGCGTAACCTTGAGCCTTCAAAATCTGCGACATTCTTGGCCTTCACCTTAGGGGAGTTCGGAATGACAATGGTATCTCGGTCGCGATTCGCCCTCGTACTGACCGTAGGCGTCACCGTGCTTCTGTTTTTCGGGGGTGCCACCGACCCACACACCGCAGTTGGCTCTCCGGTAATGCAATTCGCCGAGGGTGTTTACACGGGTAACGGTGGTGTTCAAGCAGTAACGGACCTTGGGTTCCAGCCTAAAGTGGTCGTCACTAAAGCAAACGCCTCGATGAACGTGTATGGGCACGCGATGATGCGTTCGGATACCATGACGGCGGCCAAGAACGTCACGAATGAGACCAGCGACCAGGGAATTTCGTCTCTCGACGCCGACGGCTTCACTGTGACTCATGTCGCATCGAACACAGGGCGCACGAACGAGATCAGCAAGACCTACCACTGGTACGCCATCGGGGACGGGGCAATTAAAACTGGAACATACACGGGGAACGGCTTTGACGGCCATACCGTCACGGGAGTTGGGTTCCAACCTGTCATGGCCTGGGTTCTTCGGTCGTCTCTTGGCGTCAACCTCGTGTTTCGTACTGCGCCAATGCAGGCGGAAGACTACGACTTCGGCACCAGTACGGGCCAGACCAATCGCATCAAGGGCTTAGCCGCCGACGGCTTCATATTAGGTACCAGTAACGAAGTCAATCAGAGCACAGTTATCTATCACTACGTGGCCTTCGCTGGGGCGACCAATCTACATTTCGGCTCGTATGAGAGCTGCCCGTCCTACCCTCCCGCTTGCGAAGGAGACAGCAAGACCGTTCCCCTACCGTTTAGCCCACGGCTAGCTCACATCAAGGCAGACGCGGGGCAAGCCGCGGTTTGGAAGGGTTCGTCGTTGTCCGGTGACGCCACCTTAGAGTATGGAAACGTAGCAGCAGCGAGCAATCGGATTCAGTCTCTTGGGCTAAACCAATTTCAGGTCGGCAATGATTTCACCGTCAATGCGCAGGTAGTGAACATCAAGTACTACTATTTCGCCGCCACGGCCAGTAACACTCTCAGCCTGGGTGGTCCTGCGGATAATCCCGGGACTGCCTTCGACGGTGAGCCGGTCAATATGTTCAACGGGAATTTCTGGCACGAACACACCGACCTCGTGATTCCCGGGCGCGGGGTGCCAATGGAGTTTACGCGTACATACAATAGCTTGGACAGCCGCGTCGGCCCTCTCGGCCCCGGCTGGACTCACACGTACGACATGCGCCTGCTGATCGACCGGACGGATCCCGCCAAAACGATTGTAACGCGGGTCAGTGCGGGTGGCGGCCGTGACGCCTTCCACGAAAACCCGGACGGCACTTACGCGACTTCGCCGGGCGTGTTTGACACGCTGGTCGAGAACGCCAACCAAACTTTCGTCCTAACCACGAAGAATCAGATACGGTACGAATTCCGGACCGACGGTAAGCTAGATCGGGTCAAAGATCGGAACGATAACACGACCACGCTCGCGTACGACGGAACCGGGCGGCTGACCACCGTTACTGATGCCTCCAACCTGCGTAGCCTGGCGTTCACCTACGACCCCACGTATGCCACCTCTATCAAGCGAGTCACCGAGGCGCCATTCGGGCGATACGTGGAGTTTACATACGATGCGGCTACCGCCGACCTCAAGGAAGTCAAAGACGTCGAAGCCGGGGTCACGACCTATGAGTACTCAAATCACCGAATGATTTCGCTGACCGACGCCAACGTTCATCAGGCGATGTCGAGCACATATGATCCTGTTGGACGAGTCGTCGAGCAGCGGGATGCGCTCAATGCGCTCACATGCATCTACTACGGATCACCGCCGTCGTACACAAGCTCCAGCTGCCCGGGAGCAAGCCCGGCGCCAGCCGCTTCCCAAACAGTGATAGTCGACGCTCGTGGCAACGCGACCACGTACACTCACGATTCTTCGGGGCGCGCGACGGATATCAGGGATGCGCAGGGCGGGATTGTAAGACGTGAGTTCGACTCGAGCGACAACCTGATTTGCCTCACTGATAAGCGAGGGTACAAGACAAAATACGTTTACGATTCGGCTGGGAATCTGACGGAGACCTTCGACGCACTGAACGTTGTCCCTAATGCTTCGACCTATTCTTGCCAGACCGTTGGGTCTCCCAAGAAGTGGACCTTCACTTATACATCGAAGAACGACATCAGCTCCGAGACAGACCCGCTCGGCCGGTACACAGACTACATATACGACAACGACGTCAATTCCCTGAACAAGGGGAATCTGACCCGAATCGCCAAACGTGACTCCCAGGCGGGGGCGATCAGGGCCATCACCTGTTTCGAGCCGAACTTACAGGGGCTTGTCACGGGCATCGTCGAATCAACCAACTTGGTCCTGCCCGGAGATCCGGCCGCCCCAACATGCGTAGGGAACAGGTCTCTCTTCGCATACGACACCTATGGGAATCAGACGTGCGCTGTCAACGCCCGTTTCTCCGCGACAGCCCTCTGTTCAGGGGGTGCCGTCGAGAAAAGCACGTTCATCTACGACCTTGGCGGCCGACTCCTGTATTCGACGGACGAAAACGTCAACAAGCTGCGACCTGTGGTTGGTACGAAGCCCGAAACTGGTCCTACCCAGTGCGAAAGCTTGGGAACCGGCAACTTCGTGAACGATGATTCCCCCGACGACGGGGTTGCCGATGATGGCTGCGGTTCGGTCGCATACACCTACGATGCACAGAACAACGTAAAGACCGTCAAGCACGCCTTGGGAAACCTCACGAGCTCAGATTACGACGCGAAGGGAGCGTTGACCGCGGTCAAGGACGGCAACCGTAACACGGTGGTGGGCCAGGCTGAGACCGGGAGCCCGTGCGGGACCTATGGTACAGGCGACGGCTTCGACAACGACGTCGGGGGTGTGGATGGCGTCATCGACGACGGGTGCCTGTCCATCTCGTATGTGTATAGCGCCGCTGACCGCCTTGAAAAGGTCGTCGAGGCAGCCTTCAACTCGGGAGGCGCAACCGTCTACCCCATCACGACCTACGGCTATGACCTCGCCGGCAACAGGATCTCTGTGACCAACGCTAACCGTCAGCCCGTCGGCGCGACGGAGACGGGCTCGGCGTGCGGAGCGGACGCTGACCTAGACGGCCGGTGCGACGGCGCCGACTCGGACAGCGATAATGACGGTGTTTCCGACTCGGCCGAGACGAATTGTGGGTCTGATCCGCTGGTAGCAAACCTGTTCCCGGAGCGTACGGACTTCGGTTTCTTGAACTCCGACGAGAACGGTGATGGTGCACCGGACACCCTTCCGGCTTCTGCACCAGGTCATGACTGCGACGGGGACGCCTTCACCAACGCCGCCGAATCCGGAACGCCGCTTTGCGGCAATGGCGTCAACGATGATGAGGTAATACATGGCGGGTCAGATGACGGCGTCACGGATGACGGCTGCCCCGGCGGTCCTGCGCAGGCCGGGACATACTCTGAAGCTCAGTTCAACATTGGAACTAACTCCCAGGGCAGGTGTGGCGCACCGCCCGCAACCGCTCCTTCCCCAGGATGGCCGACTGACTTCGCCTGGGGAGGCACCCCCGTCAGCACGAACAAAATCACCATCACAGACATTACGGCGATGATTGCCCCGATCAACCGCCGCGATACCAGCCCAGGCCACCCTAACTTCGACAAGCGATTCGATATTCTTCCCGGTCGTGGCTTGTTCACCCAGTGGATCAATATTAACGACTTTACGGCGATCTATAGCGGTCCGAAAAACACACCAACGATGATGGGTGAAAACAACGCCTATAACACTCCCAACGTCTGTCCGCCCGCTCATGCCTCTCCCCTGGCCAGTCCCGGCAGCACACAGTGTGGACGGACTGGAACCGGAGACAGCACCGATTCGGACGGCGACGGCGTGAAGGACGACGGTTGCCCATCGACCACCTACAGTTACGATCGGCTCAACCGTCTGCAATGGTCTTCTGACGCGCTGGGCAGAGTTACCACGTATCAGTACGACGTCGCGTCGAACCTGACCCAACGTAAGGACGGGCGCGGGTACCTAACGAAGTACGTACCTGATGCATTGAATCGAGTCTCTCGGATCGAGTACTGGAACCTCTCAGGATCCCAGGGGAGCGTTGACTTCGCCTTTGACGAGCTCGGTAACCGTAAGACGATGGTCGATTCCACCGGGACCACCAACTACGCGTACGACTCTCTGGACCGCTTGACCTGCATCGGCGGTGTCCCGATCGTGTCGACGTGCCCGCTCGGGAACGTCTCATACCGCTACGATAACTTTAGTGGCACAGCGGCGCCATACCCCGGCCAGCGCACAAAAGTCACTTACCCAGACGGCAAGTACATGAGCTACACATATGAGCCGGATGGAAGGATGAGGACAGCTACTGACTGGTTGGACCGTTTCACGAGCTACACGTACGATGCTGCTGGGCGTCTAACGAATGAGTATCGACTTGCCGTGCTGTCAGCCCTGGAGACTGACTACGCGTACGACGCGGCCGGGCGGTTGATAGAGGTCTGGAACACGAAGGGCGGAACGACGGACATCTCAAAGTTCACGTATGCGTACGACGCGGTCGGCAACCGCAAGCAGATGCTCGAGCTAAATCTTGGCGTGCACACCTACCAGTACGATCCACTCTACAGACTAACGCAGGCAACGTATCCCTCGCCTGCGCAGACGGCTACCTACTCCTACGACGCCGTGGGCAACCGGAAAACCCAAGTAGCGGGGAGCACGACGACTACCTACACCTATGACGCCGCGGACCAACTGACAGCGGCGGCCGTTGGCAGCACCAACACCACTTACTCATACGACGCCAACGGCAACTTGATAGCCCGTGGGGCTGACGCATTCTCGTATGACCACGAGAACCGCATGACTTCGGCCACCGTGGCGACGGTCCCATCGTCATCGACGTACAACGGCGATGGGCTTCGGATGACCCACACCGCCGGCGGCAGCACCTCAAACTACAAGTGGGACGTGGCCACAAGTCTGCCGGTCGTTCTCCAGGATGGTGTCAACAGTTATGTCTACGGCCTGGACCTGGTAGCCTCGCTGGACGCGGACAACACCCGCACCTTCTACCTTTACGACGGTCTGGGCTCCACCACGAACCTGACCGACGCTAGCGGCAACAACCAGGTGAGCTACTCTTACGACGCTTTCGGCGCGATCCGCGCCCAGACCGGCAGTAGTCCGAACCAGTGGCTCTTCACGGGCGAGCAGCGCGACAGCGACAGCGGACTCTACTACCTGCGCGCGCGATACTACGACCCGGCGATCGGGCGGTTCGTATCGACTGACCCGATCCCCACCGGCAACCTCTACGCGTATGCGTGGGACAATCCAACCACGTTTGTCGACCCGGCGGGTAGATTCGGCATCCCCATCTCCACCGCGGTCGGGGCGGTCGTTGGCGGTACGGCGGGTGGTCTTTCGACGCTCGCGGTGGATTTCCTCGAGGACGGCAAGATCAATAAGAGCTGGAGGGAGTACGCATGGAACGTTGGCCGAGGTGCTGCTATGGGCGCGATCTGTGGTTCGGGAACATTGACTCCCGTGTGCGTGGCAGCCCTTACTGCGGGAACGTCTGCCGCCGCCGATGTTGCTAGCGGGGATCCGCTCGATGTATGTCAGCTGACTGCGGAAAGTCTGTCGGCTGGAGCGATGTCGTGGATTGGAGTCAAAGTAACTGCCCGGGTAGAGCTGAGCTGGAAGGGCCCATTCGGCCCGCGAAACGAATACATCAAACGTGCCGGCACTTACTGGGGTGGTAGCCGCGCGCGGCACGCATACGCCGCAGGCGCGATCCAGTGGCCGTTCGATTTTCTGGGTGGTTTGCCCGGTTGCGGAAACGATAATGCGGCGGACAACGATAATGCAACAGACAAGGAGTGATGGTTGTCTGAGGCGCCGGATCGTCTTCGGGATTGCTTATTCAGGTTCCGGCTTCGCGGTCGCGTTGGCAAGCCTAAGACCGTGGATGGACCAGTCAGACGGGGTTCGCATATTTGGCCTGGTTGTTTTCGCACTTACGATTCTGTTCGCAGTGAACTACTTTTGGGCGAACCGCATTTGCGTTGATAGCGACGGAATCACGCGAGTTGATTGGTTGGGCCTAATGAGGCGACGCACCCCATTCCAAGATGTTAAGGGCATTGATCTTTCGACTCGATCCAGTACTCCAACACCAGCCGAGGTAATCGAAATTGAAACGGACTCCGAGACTATCGTTCTTGGGCGACGGTCGTATGGCGACGAAGGCCTACGAAAACTAATGCGCGTGATTCTTCAACAGTACCCGGAATCGCCGTTCTCGGATGCAGCGCTGAGGTTTTCGCGGCTCGACGACTGATCCAGACTGTCTGACCTGCCCCGATCGCTGGTGCACTCATAAACGGTCAGCGAGTTAACGGCCCAATCGGCGAATCCGAAAGAAGGTCCCGCTCTGGGGAACGAGCGCTGCCTCCGCTTGAACTCTGGCATCGCAAATGCTGATTGTCACTCTGAATCCAGGTGAACCCGGGCGAACGGTCTTCGCTCTGACTCCCTCGGCCTGCGTCCTCGTGGTCACCTATTGGTTTCTGGCCGGTGTCTTGCGCGGGGCATGACGGCTGGCGAACCGCGCCTAGGGTTGCCGTCGGCGAGCGCCGGTGCATTGCGACGCCGCGACGCGCGGTTCCCCAGCCCTGAAGCATTCCGGCGGTTGACAGGCTCCGCGTCGGGCTGCCAGTCTGGAACGGAGGCCCCCTGCTTGATTCACAGACTTGCCGTCGGAGCTGCCGTGCTACTTGTTGGGCTGCTGTCCGCGTCTTCGGCCGGCGCAGGGCCGACGCCGTTGGCGTACGGGCTGTCGCCGGCAGCGCCTTCGGCGAACTTTTCGGGAATGGTGGATTTCGCGATGGTCCCGGGAAGCACCGACGAGGCGATCGTGGTCCTGCAGAACGCACAGCAGATCCGGCGAATATCGCTTTCCGGGGCGTTCGCCCAGACGCTGTATGGGGACCTGTCCACCTATGTGGGTGGCGGCGGCGGGGAGGAGGGGCTGCTTTCGGCAGCGTTCTCGCCGGACTTTGCGAGCGACGGGCGAATTTACGTCTATTACACGCAGGGCGGCGACCAGGACCTGCCGACGGTGCTGGCCCGCTTCCAGGTGGCAGGAAATGCCATGATCACGAACGGACCGGGCGCGGAGACGCGCATCCTGGAGGTGCCGGACTTTGCGAGCAACCATAACGGGGGCAAGATCGTGTTCGGGATGGACGGATTCGTTTACCTGTCCACCGGGGATGGCGGTGGTGGCGGCGACCCAGGGGAAAACGGGCAAGACATCAACTCGCTGCTGGGGAAGGTGCTGCGGATAGGCGTCACGGGTGTGACTGCGGCGCCGTACTACACGATCCCTGCGGACAATCCGTTCGTGGGCGTAGCCGGACGTGACGAGATCTTGGCCTATGGCTTTCGCAACCCGTGGCGTATGAGCATGGACAGCCTCACCGGAACGATGTGGGTGGGCGATGTGGGGCAGAGCCAGTGGGAAGAGGTGGAGCCGGTCGCGAAGGGCGGGAACTACGGCTGGGACTGCTACGAGGGGTTGGCGTCATACGAGCCGGCGGGCTGCGCGGCAAGCGGATATACGTTCCCGCGGGCGGTGTACGACCACGGCCTGGGGTGCGCCGTGACCGGCGGCTACGTCTACCGCGGGGCGGTGATGCCGGAGCTGTACGGGTGGTACGTGTACGCAGACTACTGCTCGGGGCGCATCTGGGCGGTGGACGCGGCCGCTGGTGCGACAACACCGGCGGTGCAACTGCTGGATAGCGCACACAACATCTCTTCGTTCGCGGAGCGAGCGGACGGTGAGCTGTTGGTGCTGACGTTCAGCAACGCGATCTACTTGCTGCACAGTGACGGCGACGGCGACGGGGTTCCCGCGCACCAGGACAACTGCCCGGCGGTGTCGAACGCGGGCGGGCAGATGGCGGACGCGGACGGCGACCTGGCGGGCAACGCGTGCGATGCGGCGGGAAGCGGAAACATCAACTGCGACGGCGCAGTGAACTCCGTGGACGCGCTCGGGGTGCTCAGGTACTCAGCCGGGCTCTCGGTGGCGCAGAACGACCCCTGTTTGGACATCGGGTTGCCTCGCCTGTTGATGCCTCCCGCCGACGAGCTGATGGGCGATGTCAACTGCTCGGGCGGCGTAAACTCGGTGGATGCGCTGCTGGTCCTGCGTGCGGTGGCGGGGCTGGGGGTGAGCATCCCGGGTGGGTGTCCCGTGATCCGGCCGTAGGCATCGTCCGGTGTTCGCCTGGAGCATGGCGCCAGAAAAGCGAGCGGGCCCCGATTCGCCAATCGGGGCCCTTGCCAGGGGGGAGGGGCCGGTCGGGGGACCCTTTACGACTGGAGCATATCGGCTCAGGACGCTCGCGATCTGTGACGTCCGTCACATTCGGGAAGAAATCAGGCGGGTTCGGGTGTGCCTATTCGAGGAAGAGGTCGCCGCTCTTGCCGCCGGTCTTGCGGACCAGACGGATGTCGCTGATGCGGGCGTCCTTCTGAGCGGCTTTGATCATGTCGTAGACGGCGAGCGCGGATATGCTAACGGCGGTGAGCGCTTCCATCTCGACGCCGGTCTTGCCGGTGGTCCGGACGGTGGCGGTGATGTCGATCGTTCCGCGTGCTTCGTCAGGCACTAGAGAGACATCGATGCCTGTGAGCGACAGGGGGTGACAGAGCGGGATGAGTTCGTGGGTGCGCTTGGCGGCCATGATGCCGGCGAGGCGAGCTGTGGTGAGCACGTCGCCCTTCTTGCCAGCGCCTGAGACGGCGAGAGCGAGGGTTTCGGCGTTGAGGTAGACGCTGCCCTTGGCGGTGGCCTCGCGGGGTGTGTCAGGCTTCCCAGAAACGTCGACCATGCGCGGGCGTCCGTCGGCGTCGAGGTGGGTGAGTGGGTTGGATATGGGAGTCACGACGCGGCACGCATCGGCCGGACTGCCAGCATGTCATCCGCGTGGGCCTTGCGCACGTCGCTTAGGTCAAGCGTGACAACAGCCCGGGTGTCGCCGGATGCCGACATGAATTCAACCTCCAGGCCTTCGCCGCCGTATAACTCAACGACAACTCCGACATCTCCGGAGCGGAGGTCTGCTTCCAACACGTCGCGGGCCAGGACAACTCTCTCGAAAAGGGCGTATGTCATCGTGATTTATCCGGGTACCCGGTGACGAAACGCGGAACATCATTCCCTACCGGGATCATCCAAACGGTGACAAACGGTCCTGTTCCGCCTGTTGGCCCTGTCAGCAGTCCTCTGATGATGAACTTCCTTCCGTACTTGGTCGGTGCGACTTCCTCGGCATCGAGGGGCAATATCTGCGATCTCAAGTGCGAATCAAGAACACTCCACTCATTCTTAGTATAGCCCAGGCTTTCAAGGAATGCGGCCTTCGACCGACCCTCCTCGCTGTCCGGAGACAGCA
>Ga0247727_10018913_pt1 | contig 10747 bp, 9 predicted proteins | sample WisWelCaveWW1625_FD_202498 | JGI IMG/M metagenome (GOLD analysis project Ga0247727, IMG submission 202498) | Biofilm microbial communities from Wishing Well Cave, Virginia, United States - WW16-25 | ecosystem: Environmental > Aquatic > Deep subsurface > Groundwater > Cave microbial mat | place...
GACACTCAGTTTTCGAGGCTGCTCGTGGACCGGGGGCTCGTCAGTCCCGCGGTGATCCAACCCTATCTCGATGAGGCGGTCAAATCCAAGGAAGCGCTTTTGACGCTGCTCCTGAAGCGCGGGGCGCTCCCGGAAGACGTGCTCTTGAAGAACCTCTCGGAGTGCTCGAAGATCCCATTCCAGGAACTGACCCAGCTAGATCCGGACGCGGCCATCGCTGAAAAGATCCCCATGAAGATCGCCGAATACTACAAATTCGTGCCGCTCAAGCTAGAAAAAAAGAAACTGACCGTGGCGGTGTCGGCGCCGCTTGACTTGAGGGCGCAGGATGATATCCGCGCGCACCTTGGTTTTGAGGTGGAGATGGTGCTCGCGCGGCAAAGGGATATCGCCGAGGCGATGAAGACCGCCTACGGTTTCGCCGCGGGTACGATCGGCGAGATGGTCCAAATGCAGACGCCCGCCTCAGAAAAAGCGGAGTCCCAGCAGGTGTACGAAAAGATCGAGACCATCGACAATCTCGAAAAAATGGCCGGGGACGCCACCATCGCGAAGCTCGTAAATCAGATCATCCTGGAGGCTTATCGTAAGCGCGCCACGGATATCCATCTCGAACCTTACCGGGGCAAAGTGAAATTGCGCTACCGGATCGACGGCGTCCTGTACAACGCGAACGTTCCGGGCGAGATCGCCCGGTTCATCTTGCCGATCCTTTCCCGGGTCAAGATCATGTCGAGCCTCAATATCGTGGAAAAACGCATGCCGCAGGACGGCCGAGCCATCGTCAAGGTCGAGGACACCCAACTGGACCTGCGCGTGTCCTCCATCCCGACGCCTTACGGAGAAAGCGTCGTTATCCGCATGCTTCCGATGAATCGGATCTTTGACCTGGAAAAACTGGGTTTGACCGCGAAACAGCGCCAGACGTTCGAGACCCTCATCAACAAACCCCACGGGGTCATCTTCATCACGGGCCCTACGGGAAGCGGGAAGTCCACGACGCTCTACGCCTGCCTCAACAAGATCAACACGGACGAACGCAAGATCATCACCATCGAAGACCCGGTGGAATATGAGATGGAGGGAGTGACCCAGATCCAGGTAGCCTCGAACATCGGGCTTGATTTCGCGAGAGGCCTGAGGAGCATGCTGCGGCATGACCCGGACGTGATGATGGTCGGGGAGGTGCGGGATCTCGAGACGGCCGAAATGGCCATCCGCGTCGCGCTGACGGGGCATCTAGTCTTCTCGACGCTCCACACCAACGACGCCGCCAGCGGCATCACACGGTTGGTCGACATCGGCATTCAGCCGTATCTTGTCGCCTCAAGCATCGAAGCGTTCATCGCTCAGCGGCTGATCCGGGTCCTCTGCCGGCACTGCAAAGAAACGGATAAGGATTTTCCCCCAGAAATGAAAGAGCGTATCGCCAAAGAAATGAAGATCCCGGCCAAGTCTTTCATCATTCATCACGGGAAAGGCTGTTCCCAATGCAACTACACCGGATTTTGGGGGCGGCTGGCGATCTACGAGATCTTGTTGATGACCGAAAGAGTGAAGGACCTCGTGATGAAACGCATGCCTGCCGGAGACGTGAAGCGCGAGGCTATCACGCACGGGATGCGCACCCTCCGCCAGGACGGGTGGCAAAAAGTGATCGACGGATCGACGACCCCGGGAGAGGTTTTGGAAGCCACGCCGCCGGACGCTGAGGGAGACCTCGAGGAATCCGCCTCCGAGGGCCTGGCGTTCATCACGGCCGTCAAAACCCAGGAAGTGATGAGCAAAGTGCCTAATTTTCCCGCCTACGAAAAAACGGCGGACCGCCGTGCCTTTAAGAGGCTATCGGCGAATGTCACGGTGCATTACCGTATGGTCAAGAACGCGAGGCTTCCGGAAGAGATCTTGGAAAGCGGCGCTTTTGAGGCCAATTCCCAGACTAAGGATATCAGCGCCGGCGGGCTTTCATTTTTTATCAAAGAAGGTATCGTGGCCGGGTCCATCCTCGAACTCAAGATAGACCTGCCCGACGGCGCGAATCCCGTGAAATGTCTCGCGAAAGTGATCCGTTACCAATCTATCGAGGGGTCGCCCTACTACGATACGGCTGTTTGTTACCTTGATCTGTCCGGCCGCGATCGGCAGACCCTCGACAAATTCGTCGAGAAAGGTCAGTAGCCATGCCTGATTATCACTACCGCGCCAAAAAAGGCCCCTCCGAGGTCGTCGAAGGAAAAGTGGAGGCCGGCTCCGTCGACGAGGCCGTGGAAAAGCTGGACCAAATGGGTCTTTTGGCCATCCATCTCGACGAAGCCAAGCCGAACGGAAAACTTTCCAAGCCGACCAAAGAAGGCAAACCCATCAAAATGATCCCAAAAGAGGAAAAGAGGGAGTCGTCTTTGCCTGAGAAAAAAGCCCTTTTCGGCCGCATCCGGTCGACCGAGATCACGCTTTTTGGCCGCCAACTTTCCAGTCTGATCAAGTCCGGCGTTCCGATATTGCGCGCTCTCTGGATCATTCAGGAACAGACCGAGAACCCTCTCTTTCGGGCATTCTTGAAGCGCGCCCAACAGGAGATCAACAACGGCCGCTCGCTTTCCGCGGTGCTGGCCGAGTATCCGAAATATTTCTCCCCGCTTTACGTCGCCATGGTCCGGATGGGCGAGGACAGCGGCAACCTTCAGGAATCCATGCTGAGGATCTCGGACTATCGTCAGCGCCAGGAAGAGATCCTGTCGCGGGTCCGTACGGCGATGGCGTATCCCATCCTGATGGGATTGACCGGCATAGGAACGATCGTTTTCATGCTCACATTCGTGATCCCTAAGCTCACCACGTTATTTTCCAGTCTCGGGACGAGCCTGCCGCTTCCGACGAAGATCCTGATGAGGATCAGCGGGGTGTTCCAAAAGCCCGAGTTGTGGATCGGGGCGGCTGTCCTTTCGCTTCTTATTGTGATCATCGGGCGATGGCGCGCTTCTCAAATACACTGGTTGTGGAGTGTCGCGAGCCTGCGCATCCCGGTTGTGAAAGGATTCGTGATGAAATCAGAATTGGCGCGCTTCTCGAAGACCTTCGAGCTTTTGATCAAAAGTGGTCTGCCGATCCTAAGGGCGATCGAGGTCGCCGTGCCGGTCCTAGGCAACCGGGTCTATCAGGAACAGATGGAGAAGGCCAAGGACGAGCTGACCGGCGGAGGCTCCCTCGGAAAGAGCCTGCGCGACTGCGGAGTTTTCCCCATGTTCATGACGAATCTCATCTCGGTCTCCGAAGAGTCCGGGAAACTGGATGAGGCGATGCAGGAGATAGCCTCTTTTTATGAGAGGGAAACAGATGAACAGATCAAGATCATGACCTCTCTCATGGAGCCCTTGATGATCCTTGTGATGGGAGTGATCGTGGGATTCATCGTGATGGCGATGCTCTTGCCGATGTTTGAATTGAATATGATCGTTCAATAAAATTAATAGGTAGTAAAGTGGTAAAGATGAAAGATCGCTTGGTGGTAAAGTGGTAAGGATAAAAGATCGTTTGGTGGTAAGTGGTAAAACTTTACCACTTACCATCAAGTCTTTCTCAGTCCTTACCACCAGGTGGTTTTTGTTTGTTACCACCTGTCTGATTATGTTCTTTTCATTTACATCTGCTCATGCTCAGGAGTGGAAAGAGGAAAAAGGCGACCACTTCATTGTGCATTACATGAATGACGCCGCGCGGCCGAAAGAGATCCTGCGGAAGGCTGAAATTTATTATAATAAGATCGCGGAGGACCTTGGGTATCCCCGCTACTCCAATTTCTGGCAATGGGAAAAACGCGTGAAGATCTATATCCATCCGTCCAAGGAGGCGTTCCAAGCAGCCACGGGTCAACCTGTCTGGTCGCATGGGATGGCGAGCTACCTGGACAAGAGCATCCATTCCATTGAGACGAACGACAATTTTTTGGACGCGATCCTGCCGCACGAGATCACGCACCTAGTTTTTCGGGACTTCGTGGGGTTTAAGGGCGAGGTCGCGCTTTGGATGGATGAGGGAGTCGCGCAGTGGGAAGAGGACGACAAACGCGAAGCGGCGATCTCGGCGATGCCGGATCTTGTCGCGAGAGGCGACACGCTGACGACCCAGTCCCTGACGTCCATAGACGTACGCCGGGAAACGGATCCGGCGAAAGTGCGCCTTTTTTACATGCAGGCGATCTCCTTGGTGGATTATCTCATCAAGAATTACGGGACGTCGTCGTTCACAAATCTCTGCCGGGAGTTGAGGGACGGGAAAGGGTTGGAGGAGGCGATGCGGATCGCTTATTCCAATTCTATCCGAAATATTGAGGAACTGGATGACAAGTGGAGAAAATATGTGCTTAGAAGCAAAAAAAGTAGTCAGTAGTCAAGGATTTGGAGGTTTTATGCACAATGATCAAAAAGGTTTTACATTGATCGAGTTAATGCTTGTGGTCATCATCATCGGGGCTTTGACCGCGATGGTGATGCCGCGTTTGGCCGGTCGCACGGAGCAGGCTAAGGTCAGCGCCGCGCAGGCCGACATCAGCGCGAACATCGCGACCGCGCTCAAACTGTATGAACTGGACAACGGCCGATTTCCCTCGGGAGAGGACGGCGGCCTGACGGCGCTTTTCAATAAGCCCTCCAACGCGGGCAATTGGAACGGTCCCTATTTGGAAAAAAAGCCGCTGGACCCGTGGGGAAAAGAGTACCAATACAAGTGTCCCGGCACGCACCGGACCTATGACTATGATCTTTACTCTCTCGGCCATGATGGCACCGAGAGTGAGGATGACATCAAGAATTGGGACACATGACGTGAGAGGGCAGAAAGGTTTTTCCATGATCGAGCTGATGCTCACCGTCGTGTTCGTGGTGCTCGGCTCTCAGATGGTCCAGGGTGGCTTTCTCCGAGCCGCGGACATGTTTGGCCGGTACACCAATACGCTTAAGACCATGGTTTGGGTGGATGGGGAGATCGCTGTCGCGCGCGAGGCGCTGGTCCGCGATGAGCTGGATGGGGCTGGCGGCAGCGGTGTGTTGACGCGATCGGGCAAGGAGGTCACCTGGAAACGTGAGGTCAGCTCGATGGATACCCCGGGTCTTTACTCGATCCATTTTTCTACTGCCTGGACCGAAGGCGGCAGGCCCTTGAGTCTGGATAAAGAAGTCTATGTTTATCACCCCGACCTGCCCCAGGCCTAGTCCTAGGCAGAGCGGTTTTTCGCTGCTCGAGCTTTTGCTTGTTCTGACCCTGGCCCCTGTCGTTTTTTTCGCGGTGTACGCCAATTTCAACACGGGCATCCGCCTATGGCAGCGCCTGCAGGTCGAGACCCACGAAGAGGATCTTGTGATCTTTACCCAAAAAGCACAGCGCGATTTTGAAAACATGATGCGTTATTCATCGGTCCCGTTCGAGGGTGGCAAGGACAAGGCGATCTTTCTAACCGGGATCGAATCTGAACCCGTCCTCGGCGGCCGGCGCTCGATCGGCCAGGTACGTTATTTTTATGATGACGCCGCCAAGGCTATTTTTCGCGAAACAAAGAACGTAAACGAATCGTATCAAGAGTCTTCCGGCACGACGAATCTTCTCCTAAAGAATGTCTCTTCTTTTGAGTTCGCTTATCTTACTTTCGACAAACTCAGCGGCGCCTACGTTTGGAACGATAATTATCGATCTGATAAACCGGGAAATATGCCCATAGCGGTCCGTTTGTCCTTTACTCTGGCGGGGATGGATGAAAATACCCAACAGGTGTTTTTTATCCCGGCCGGAGGCAGTTTGACGTGACCCCACTGCCTGTTTCGACTTTTTCCACCCGCGGCCTGCCTGCCGGCAGGCAGGGCAGCATGCTCGTGATGGCGCTTTGGTGCATTTCGCTTCTAGGCCTGTTTTCAATATCGCTCGGATTCGGCGTCCGTCAGAAAGCGGCTCTCCTGGGGCGTCTTACGACGCTTGACGCTCTCTATCCCATCGCTTATTCTGGAGTCGAGAAAGCTAAAAGTTTAGTACAGTCGGATACGAACACGGACGTGGACATCCTGACGGACGCGTGGGCGCTGCCGTCGGCGGAAACGGAGGTTCAAAACGGGAAATTCTCCTTCGTGGCCGGCGATGGGTCGGTGGTGGATGAAGAGAGGAAGGTGAATCTCAACCACACGAGCGCGGAGATCGCTTCGCGCCTTTTTCAGCAGGTATCGGGTCTTAGCAAAGAGGAAGCGGAGGAGATCGTTTACAATCTGATCGACTGGATGGATTCGGACTCTTTTTTTGGCCACCCTCAATACGGAGCGGAGGCAAGCTACTATGAAAATCTTAACAAACCCTACACCGCCAAGAACACGCCTTACGAAGTCATCGATGAACTGCTCCTCGTGAAGGGGATGACTCCGGAAGTATTCAAAAAAGTACTTCCTTATGTGACGATATACGGGTCGGGGCAGGTGAATATGAACACGGCCAGCCGTGAGGTTTTGGCGGCCTTGGGTTTCAGTTCCGCCGGGGTGGAGACGATCGCGAGCTACCGAGCGGGAGACGATCGCGAGGAGGGGACTGGGGACGATAGGTTCTTCTCTAGCGTTGAAGGCATTCAAAATGACCTGGCCAGTTCTGGGGATGCGGTGCTTGACTCCAGCCAGGAGGTGCTCCTTTCCGGCCTTAGCATGTCATCCCGCGTCGGGGTTAATTCTTCGGTATTCAGCGTAGGAAGCGTAGGGGTCCTGGAAAAGAACGGCGTCTCGGTGGAGGTGGAATCCTATTTTACCCGTCAGGGCAAGGTGCTTTACCAACGCGTGAAGGAAGTCCGGTGGCCGATCCGAAGCTGAATCTTAAAGGGAACATCAAATTATCAGGCAAGAATAAAAGCCGCGACATTGTCGGCGTAGAGCTGGATGAGAACTTCTTAAAGATGGTGCACTTGCAGCACCGCGGTATCCGGCGCGAATTCTCGAATGTGATGGCCCATTCGGTGCGAGGTCTGTCCGACGATTCGGTCCTACTCTTGATACGGCAAACGCTTGAGCAGTGGAAATTGTCCGCCCCCCGCGCGTTCCTGACCGTTCCTTTGCCGCTCGTGATCACACGCAACATCGAGATCCCGTCCCAAGACCCCGAAGAGATCAAGGAGATCGTGAATCTGCAGGCAAGCCGCCACACGCCCTATGCCCGCGCCGAGATCATCGTGGACATGATGAATCTGGGTGTGGTGCGGGAAAGATATTCCAAGATCCTTCTGGTCATCGTGCCGAAAGAGACCGTGAATCGGCAGATCCAGCTTCTCGACAGGGCGGGCATCAAACTAGAAAGGGTCATTTTTCCCCCGGAGGCCATGGCCATCGCGGCGAACAAGATGATGGGCCGCGACGCGGACGAGGGCGCTTACGGAGTCTTGCACATGGATTACGCGTTCACGAGCTTCATCGTCGTCGAGGGTTCCAAGATCTTGTTCGTGCGCGGGATCCATATCGGAGCGAACCATCTCGTCGAAGAACGATCGAACTACATCGATCGTTTCCAGGATGAGCTTGAAAAATCCATGGAGACCTACACGACCGATGAGGTCGGCTCGCCTCCTAAAATGGTCCTCTTGACGGGGGTCCTCCAGGAGGTCTCGGACTTCGACGATCTTTTGGCGGATACGCTGCGCGTGAAGATCAGGCGGGCCCCTTACTTGGATTACTTCCACATGAACGACGCCGCGAAAAGCGCCGTGGTCTCCGCCAAGATGGTCTCCTGCCTGAATCTCTTGGCGCCGATCGCGATGTTCGACAAATTGAAAGTGGATCTTACTTCTGAGGAGAAACGGCTCAAGATCCAGATAGAACGACGGGCCCGCGACATGATGAAAACGGGCATCCTCACCATGGTCCTTTTGAGCCTTATTTTTGTGAACGTGACGTCGAAGATCTCCTTCCAAAAAGCCTATCTGAAGCAGATGACGACGCAATATCTGCCCGTCCGCGAAAGCGCCAAACAGCTCGAACAGACGCTCGCGAAAACGGAACTCGTGAAAGCCTATCTCGTCAGCCGTGGCAATTCACTCAAAGCGCTCACTGAACTCTATGACGCGACGCCGCTGGACATCCGGTTGACGGAGATCAAATACGACGAGGACTCACAAAAATTCGGGCTTAAGGGTACCTCCTCCGTGATGTCGTCGGTGTTCTCTTTCGTGAGCGGTCTGGATAGATCAAGTATCTTTAAGAACGTGAAGACCAAGTACGTGACCAACCGCAGCGAAGCGGGGAGGGACGTCGCGGACTTTGAGATAAATTGTTTGATCGAGACGGGGCCAGTAAAATGAGCAACAAGCTCGCTCAATTCTATGCCAAACGCTCGAAGGGAGAAAAAAGGATCCTATTCGCGACCTTCCTCGTACTGGGCTTCGCGTTCGTGGACCGAGTCATCATCCTGCCTATCATGACGAGCCTCTCATCGCTCTCCCAAAGCATCCAGGAACAGGAGATGGCCATCAAAAAGAGTATGAGTGTGCTGTTGCATAAGGACGGTATCCTCGCGGAAAGTCGGGAATACATGGCCTACTCGGTGGAGGCCAAGAATCCCGAGGAAGAGATGGTCGGATTGCTGAGAGAGGTCGAATCAGTAGCCGAAAAGTCGGGCGTCAGCCTTATCTTCGTGAAACCGGGTCAAGTGAAGGACGAGCAGGGGATCAAAAAATACTACTCGAATCTGGAATGTGAGGCGCCGATGGAGCAGGTCGTGACATTTTTTCACGAGGTCGAGAGCTCGACCAAGCTCCTCAAGATAGAAAAATACCAGATCCAGCCCAAGAGCAAAGATTCGAGCATCGCGCGTTGTACGGTGAGCGTTTATAAGACCGTATTGTCGTAGTCATTGCGAGGAGGCGCGTAGCGCCGACGAAGCGATCTAATCTACTTAGGTTGCTTTCCGCCAGAGGCGGACCCGCCTTTGGCGGGCGCTCCAAATGCGCTCGCAACGGCCCTTCGGGCCGACTTCTTCTTTTTCGATTCTTTGTCCTTGATCCAACGTTCGAGCTCCGACGCTTTGTCCCCAAATTTTAATTTATTGAGCTTGTCCACCTGCTGGAGAGACGCGGTCAGGTTGCCGGACCAGTAGTAGGCGCTTCCAAGGCCTTGGTAGGCATCGGGGAATTTGGGGTTGAGTTCGGCGGCTTTTTGGTAGGCCTCTATGGCTTTGTTGAAATCAAGCGTGGTCGCGTAGACCTTTCCCAGTTGATGCCAAGCCTGATACGACTTGGGGTTGAGCTTCACGGCTTGTTCATAGGCCTGGACGGCCTTATCGTAAGTCCCTTGGTTTGAATAGATGAGCCCCAGATTGTAGTAGCCAGCGTAGGTCGGTTCCAGCTCCACGGCCTTCGAGCTGTAACGGATCGCTTTGTCGAACTCACCGGTGTTGGCGAGAGACAAGCCCGCCAGGAGATTGGCCTGGGCATGATCCGGGGACATGCTGACGGCTGTCTCGAATTCTCTGGCGGCTTCTTTGTAGTTTTTTTCCTGCGCGAATTTCGTCCCCGAATAGATATGATCATCCACCTCGGCGGCAAAAGCCATCGAGCCGGCTCCAAGGGCTAAAAGTGCGCAGATCCCAGAGATGAGAAACGACAATTCTTTCACCATCCGCTCATGCTACTAAAAATATAATTTGATGTCAAACCATAAGCAAAAGTAATCGAACTTTGACAGAACTGACTTGTACGTTTTGAGTTACGAAAGATCACTTATTGGAGGCTGCCTCTATATAAAGGAAGCAGCCTCCGCGTATAGGATATGCAGATGTGGGGAGAAAATGTGATAGAATGACGCTTCTGCGCCCGTAGCTCATCTGGATAGAGCGACTGGCTTCGAACCAGTAGGTGGCAGGTTCGAGTCCTGCCGGGCGCAGATATTTAGTTCACAAGTTTCGCGCCGCTAGCTCAGTTGGTAGAGCAGCTGACTCTTAATCAGCGGGTCGCAGGTTCAATCCCTGCGCGGCGCACCAATTTTTCGTCGGAGCAGGCCCATCTACTTCGTTGCTTGCTCGTTCGCTTGTGCGACGCTATTCCCATAGCGTCTCCGCGCTCACTCGCGCGCGCCTCGTATCTGGGCCTGCTGCGACGAAAAATTAGGCTCGGGCTGGGTATTGACGAATAAAAAACGGAGGACCCATTGGCGAAGATCCTGGTAGTGGACGACGAACTCGGGTTTCGTGAGGCGCTTCACCACACATTCACACGGCGGGGTCATGGAGTGGTGACGGCGATGAACACCGACCACGCGGCGGATCTGATGACCTCTCAGACCTTCGACTTGATCATCCTTGATGTCCTGATGCCGGGGGAGTTGGGCACGGCTCTTCTTAAGAGAATACGCGCGTCTGGGAACCACGTCCCCATCGTGATCTATTCCGTGAAGGTGGACGCTCCGCTTGAAAAAGAGATGCGCCAAGCGGGCGCTAACGAAGTGCTCCATAAGAGCGTGTCTTTGGAAGTGTTGGCCGAACGCACCGAAAAGGTCCTGGCCAACGCCGGGAAGTCTGCGACCACCGGGTCCTCCGGTTCTAAGAAACGCCTGCTTGTGGTCGATGACGAGAAGAGTATCCGTCAAATGCTTGTCCTATTTTTCGGAAAGAAAGGATATGAGGTCTCCGAAGCCACCGGCGGCGAGGAAGCTGTCGTAGAGATCAAAGCGCAGAAGCCCGACATCGTTCTTTTGGACATGAACATGGGTGGAATGAACGGGCTCGATACCTTAAGGGAGATCCT
>Ga0247727_10018914_pt1 | contig 10747 bp, 9 predicted proteins | sample WisWelCaveWW1625_FD_202498 | JGI IMG/M metagenome (GOLD analysis project Ga0247727, IMG submission 202498) | Biofilm microbial communities from Wishing Well Cave, Virginia, United States - WW16-25 | ecosystem: Environmental > Aquatic > Deep subsurface > Groundwater > Cave microbial mat | place...
CCCGAGAGGCGCAGGAGCACGACACCGCACGCCGCTGGCAAGCCGAAGCGAAACGCAAGCTCCCCGAAGTCGCGGTCGCAGGTGACGACGATCCGACCCTCCGCCTGCGCGCGCGCGAGAATCTCGCGCTCCGAGGCGCCTCGCATTCCGTCCTTGACGGACATCACGTCGTGGGCCCGTTGCCGTAACGCAGCCACGACCGGCGCAGGGACGTTCTCGTTGCGAGAATTCGCATCGGAGCGGCCGCCCTCAACGCGGCAGGGCGTAGACTCGCGCGGACTGGAGAACCTCTGCGGCGTACGCGAGACACGCTCGTACGTCGTCGGGCGTGATGTGATCGTATTGGGTAACGACCTGCTCCGTGGAATAGCCGCGGGCGAGCAGATCCACGATCAGTTCCACGGCGATGCGCGTCCCCTTGATGACCGGCTTTCCCAGGAGCACGTCCGGGTCGATCGCGATTCGGTCGCGCCAGGTCATGCCACGCTCCTCTGCTCCGCGCTAGCTTACTGGGCACGTCGTGCACGTCGACTCGCACCGCGCCGACCCGGCGTGATCAGTTCGGGCTACGCGAGCGCCGGCGGGCGATCCCGAGCAGCAGGAGCGCGGGCGTGAGCTCGGGCCCGAGGCCGCACCCGGAAGGAGGCGGCGGCGGCGCCTCGCTGTTCCCGAGCGCCGAGCCGCAGCTCGGACCGGGGCTCGCGAGCGGCGTGATGCCAGCCGTCGCGCCGCCGTCGAAGGCGATGAGGCCATCGCCGTCGTTGTCGCGCCTGTCCGCGCAGGCCGCCACCTCGTAGGCGCCGACGTCGCAGCCATTGGGCGGCGCGCCGCCGAAGCCGATGCTGACCCCACAGGCAGCTCGCCCTGGGAAGAAGTCCAGGAGCGCATCCGGCGCCGCCGGCGTCGAAGCTCCGGACCAGGTTCGCGGCCGCGCCGAACACGATCTCGACGAGGCGTACTCGGCGCTGCGCTCGTCCGCTCGGTGGAGGCCTGTCTGGCGCGGATCGTGCGCCAGCCGGAGGCCCACGGGATTCAGCGCGGCCGCGTGAGGCGTGCACGGGTTCATCGCTTTCCGTCGAGGGCACCAGAAGCGCCAGCTCCGGCCCGAGGCCGCAGCCGGCGCCACGGCTTCGGCTCCGTCGGTGCAGAGGCGCAGGGCTATCGCACCTTATCGACCACCGCCTCGCAGACGCCGTTCGCCTCGTTGCCGAAGCTGTCAGTGGCGACGACGGTCCACCTGACGTGGCTCTTCTTCTTGGGCGGGCGGTCGATCTTCAGCAAAAACAGTTCATCCCTCGCCTCGCAGCGTCGCTCGACGCGCTGGCCGTTCTTCTTCAGGGCGAAGCACTCGTGGGAGGTGACTTGGGCGCACGCGGACAGTTCGGAGAAGACGCTTCCGCAGACGAGGAGCGGGACACCCGGAGCCGGCCGCCGGCAGTTGTCGACGGCGGATACGTAGTATTCCCGGAAGCGCTCGTGGGGAATGGGATTCGGGTTCAGACACTCGATCTGCGGAGCCTCCTCGTCTCGCACTGTCACCTGTGCCTGGCAGGAGTCACTCGCGCCGTAGGGGTCGGTCACGCGCAGCGTGACTGCCGTGGTTCCGGGAGGGTACGGCCCTGCAGGCGTCTGCTCGATGGTGAGAGGATCGTCGTCCGCGTCGCTCGAGCCCGCGTCCACGGAGGGCGACGCGTGGCAGGCCCCCGGGTCGGTCGGGACGCTCACGTCCTGGCAGGCAGCCACCGGCAGCGCGTTGTCGAGCGTGCCTTCGTAGGCGCCGATGTCGCAGCGTCCGGCGTCTCCCGGTGTGGGTCGCGGCGCGCCGCGCTGATCCTGCGTCAGCGCCAGCTCCGGCGTTCCCGGGTCGCCGTCGTGGTCGTAGCTGCAGGCGGCTGCCGGGATCGCGTCGATGGCCGGGCTGCCGCTGAACAGCGCGTGCGTCGGCGTAGGGCCGCCGTTGTCGCGCAGGGAGCTCAGCAAGGGATCCTGGCCCGAGAGGTCGGTGGGATCCGTGAGGCCGCAGGAGCCGTCGGAGTCGATGTTGTGGCCGGTCGACTGGACGGAGCCCAGGCAGTTGGTCATGCCGGGGTTCGAGATCACCGAGGCCTCGAACACCGCATCGCCCAGCAAAGCCGCTCCATGCGATCGGGTGACGCAGGAGGGAGACGGATCGACGAGGTTGTCGGCAATCGTGCTGTAGGCGACGTCAACCACCGCGTCCGGGGCGTAGAAGGCCGGCTCCGCGATACAGCCGCAGAAAATGCCCGGGACGCAGAAAAACCGGGCGCCGTCAGTGTTGGCGGAAATCGTGCTGTTCTCGACGCGCAGCACACCGCCTGAATCAACCCGTATCCCCAGACGGTTGTTCGTTACTGCACTTCGCCGCAGGGTTGTCGTACCGCCAACTTGGACGATTCCGGCCGCGCAACCATAAGCAAAGAAGACCTCGCGGCATCCTCCGTCGGTTCCGGAGACGATGCTGTCCGACACCGTCAAGACGGCATCATCGTTGACGATGCCGCCGGCCCAAAAAAAGCCGAAGCTTCCACCAGTCAGAGTCACGCGCTCGATGGCGGCGACTGACTGGTGCACCTCGATGACCGTGTCGATCCCTTGTGCGTCGATCACCGTGACCGCGGCGCCGGCGCCCCGCAGCGTGAGCTCATCCGCCACGTCCAGGTGGCCCCCGTGGCCCCCGTCGATGCCGCCGATCTCGTAGCTTCCCGCCGGCACGTTGATCAGATCCGCACCGCTGCCCGCTGCGCAGTCGCCTGCGGTGGTGTCGCTGTCGCCGTTCGCGTTGATGATCGCCTCGCGCAGCGTGCACTGGCCGTCGCCGGCCACGAGCGTGTCGGCGGTGCTGTTCACGTTCAGCGTCGCGCCGAGCGCGGCGGCCGGGATCGCCAGGCCGGCGGCGAGCGCGAGCAGGGATGCGCGCATGGTGTCGCCCTCCCGTGAAGGGCGGGTCGGTGGCGCCGAGCGTGGCCGTCACCGGCCCGTGTCGCACCACCCTACACCGCGCGGGGGGGGGGGGCGGCAACCCCCGAATGGGGGTATCGGCGTGCTCCGTTCGGCGCTGCCGAGTCACGAGCGCGGCTCGCGCGCCTCGACGGCGTGCGAGCCGCGCCCACGTATCTCCCCCGATGTGCGAGGCCGGGAGGGTCGAGCTGCGCAGGGCCGGTAGCCGGGCTCGGCCAACCGAGGCGATCTCGGCTCAGAGACCGAGCCTGGGCAGCGGCGACAACCCGCCCGTCCCGCCTGTGAGCCGAGGCCCGGAGCAGCTCGACCCTCCCGGCCTCGGGCTCCGAGTCTGCCCCGCGGCTACAGAACCGAAGCCGCGTGCTTCGCGAGCGTCTCGCCGATCTCGGCCGGCGAGCGCGCGACCGCGACGCCCGCGGCCTCGAGCGCCGCGATCTTGTCGATCGCCCGGCCCTTGCCGCCCGCGATGATCGCGCCGGCGTGGCCCATGCGCTTGCCGGCCGGCGCGTTCTGGCCGGCGATGAAGGCGGCCACGGGCTTGCTCATGTGCTCCGAGATGAAGCGCGCCGCGGTTTCTTCGGCGCTGCCGCCGATCTCGCCGATCAGCACCACGGCCTTCGTCTCGGGGTCGGCTTCGAAGAGCGCGAGCGCGTCCACGAAGTTGGTGCCGATCACCGGGTCCCCGCCGATGCCGAGGCAGGTGGACTGCCCGATGCCGAGGCGCGAGAGCTGGTCCACCGCCTCGTAGGTGAGCGTGCCGGAGCGGGACACGACGCCGACCGGGCCGGGCCGCGTGATCCTCGCCGGCATGATGCCGATGCGGCACTGGCCGGGCACCACGACGCCGGGGCAGTTCGGGCCGACCAGGCGCGTCTTCGAGTCGCGCATGGCGCGCTTGGCCTTCGCCATGTCCACGACCGGAATGCCCTCGGTGATGCAGCAGACCAGCTCGAGCCCGGCGTCCGCGGCCTCGAGGATCGCGTCGGCCGCGCCCGGCGGCGGCACGAACACGACGGAGGCGTTGGCGCCCGTCTCGCGCACGGCCTCGGACGCGGTCTCGAACACGGGAATGCCGTCGATCGAAGTACCGCCCTTGCCCGGGTGCACGCCGGCGACGACGGCAGTGCCGTACTCGAGCGAGAGCTTCGCGTGGAACTGGCCCGTCTTGCCCATGCCCTGGACCAGCAGCCGCGTGTGCCTACCCGCAAGGATCGCCATCGCTACTTGCCCCTCGCCGCGGCGACGGCCTTCTCGCCGGCCTCGCGCAGCGTCTCGGCCGGCGTGATGTCGAGCCCCGACTCGGCCAGGATCCTCCTCCCCTCCTCGGCGTTCGTGCCCTGGAGGCGCACGACCAGCGGTACCGTGACGCCGAGCTCGGCGGCCGCGGCCACCACGCCCTCGGCGATCAGGTCGCAGCGCACGATGCCGCCAAAAATGTTCACCAGAATCGCGCGCACCTTCTCGTCGCGCAGGATCAGCTTGAAGGCTTCCTTTACCTTCTCCTTGTCTGCGCCGCCGCCCGCGTCCAGGAAGTTCGCCGGGCGGCCGCCACACACGGTGATCATGTCGAGCGTCGCCATCGCGAGGCCGGCGCCGTTCACCATGCAGCCGACGTCGCCGTCGAGGCCGACGTAGGCGAGGTCGATCTCCCGGGCGGCGCGCTCGCGTGGGTCTTCTTCCTCGGGGTCGCGCAGCGCGGCGATGTCGGCGTGCCGGTAGAGCGCGTTGTCGTCGAAGTTGAGCTTGCCGTCGAGCGCGAACAGCTCGCCCTGCTTCGTCACCACCAGCGGGTTGATCTCGACCAGCGAGGCGTCCTTCTCGATGTAGAGCCGGTAGAGCCCGCGCAGGAATACGTCGAGGCGCTGGCTCGTCGGCGCGTTGAGCCCGAGCGCGCGCGCGATCTTGCGGATCTGATACGCCTGCAGGCCCACCACCGGATCCACGAGCTCGGTGTGGATGCGCTCGGGCGTCTTCGCGGCCACCTCTTCGATGTCCATGCCGCCGTCGGTCGAAGCGATCACCGCGAAGCATTCGCTGGCGCGGTCGAGCGTGAGCGCGAGGTACAGCTCGCGCGCGATCTCGGAGCCGGCCTCGACGTAGACCTTGCGCACCAGCTTGCCCTCGGGCCCGGTCTGGTGCGTGACCAGCGTCATGCCGAGGATCTCGCTGGCGTGCTGCTTCGCCTCGGCCGGCGACTTCGCCAGCTTGATGCCGCCGCCCTTGCCGCGCCCGCCCGCATGCACCTGCGCCTTCACGACGGCGACCGGCGCGCCCAGCTTCTTGGCGACGGTCTCGGCCTCCGCCGGCGTCGTGGCGAGCGCGCCCTCCGGCACGGCCACTCCGAACAGCCGAAATAGGGCCTTGGCCTGGTACTCGTGAACGTTCATCGTGAGACCTCATGAGCGCGAGCCGAACCCCCGGTCGCCACCCCCTCGATGCAAAGCGGCTGCAGCGGGCGGCGAAGCCGCCGCCGCTGAGCCGCCTGTCGTTCTGCTAGAGCTGGATCTCCGCGACGAGCTTGCGTACGTGGTCGAGCGAGGCGTCGAGGAGCTTGCGCTCCGGGGGGTCGAGCTCGACCTCGATCACCTTCTCGACCCCGTTCGCGCCCAGAATGCACGGCACGCCGACGTACAGGCCCGACACGCCGTACTCGCCCTCGAGGTAGCAGGCGCAGGCCAGCACGCGTTTCTTGTCGCGCAGGATCGACTCGGCCATCTCGAGCGCGGAGAGCGCGGGCGAGACGAAGGCCGAGCCCGTCTTGAGCAGCGCCACCACCTCGCCGCCCGCGTTCTTCGTGCGCTCGACGATCGCGTCGAGCTTGTCCTGCGCGAGCAGCTTCGCGACAGGAATGCCGGCCACCGTGCAGTAGCGCACGAGCGGGACCATGGTGTCGCCGTGGCCGCCGAGCACGAGCGCCGTCACGTCCTGCACGGAGACGCCGAGCTCCCAGGCCACGAAGGCGCGGAAGCGCGCCGAGTCGAGCACCCCGGCCATGCCCACCACGCGGTTCTTCGGGAAGCCCGAGACCCGCTTGAAGGTGTAGACCATTGCGTCGAGCGGGTTGCTCACCACGATCACGGTGGACTTCGGGGCGTGCGCCTTCACGCCCTCGGCCACCTGCTTCATGATGCCGAGGTTCGTCTTGAGCAGGTCGTCGCGGGACATGCCGGGCTTGCGCGCGAGGCCGGCGGTGATGATCACGAGGTCGGCGCCGGCGATGTCCTCGTAGGCGTTCGTGCCGCGCAGCTTCGTATCGCTGTCCATCAGCGGCGCGCCTTCCGCGATGTCGAGCGTCTTGCCCTGCGGCAGGCCATCGACCACGTCGAAGATCACGACGTCGCCGAGCTCGCGCATCGCAATCTGCTCGGCGAGCACGCCGCCGATGTTGCCGCCGCCGATCAGGGCGATTCTGGGACGAGGCATGGGGGGTACTCCGTATCAACTCATGTGTCGGATGATGGCGTCGCCGAACTCCGAGCACCGCAACAGCTTGGCGCCGTCCATCTGGCGATGGAAGTCGTAGGTCACGGTCTTGGCGGTGATCGCGCCATCCATGCCCCGGATGATCAGATCCGCCGCCTCGTTCCAGCCGAGGTGGCGGAGCATCATCTCGCCGGACAGGATCAGCGAGCCGGGGTTCACCTGGTCGAGATTCGCGTACTTCGGCGCGGTGCCGTGCGTCGCCTCGAAGATGGCATGGCCGGTGGTGTAGTTGATGTTGCCGCCAGGGGCGATGCCGATGCCGCCCACCTGCGCCGCTAACGCGTCCGACAGGTAGTCGCCGTTCAGATTCGGCGTGGCGATCACGTCGAAGTCCCTCGGACGCGTCAGCACCTGCTGCAGCGTGATGTCGGCGATCGAGTCGCGGATCAGCAGCAGCCGCTTCCACTTGCCGTCCCCGTGCGTCGGCCAGAGCGCGAGCGCGGCCTCGATCTCCTTCTTCACTCTCCCCTGCTGGTCGGGCGTCATCATGTCGTAGCCGGGATCCACGAGCTTCGCGTTGGCCTCGGCGGAGAGGCCGGGCTCCTTCTCCTTGTTGCCGAGGATCCAGCTCTCGCGCTCGGTCACGCACTGCTTGCGGTATTCGCGCGTCGCCAGTGCGTAACCCCAATCACGGAACGCACCTTCCGTGAACTTCATGATGTTGCCCTTGTGCACGAGCGTGACGCTCTTGCGCTGCTGCGCGAGCGCGTAGTCGATCGCGGCGCGCGCGAGCCGCTCGGTGCCTTCGCTCGAGATGGGCTTGATGCCGATGCCGCTCGTGGCCGGGAAGCGGATCTTCTTGACGCCCATCTCGTTCTGCAGGAAGCCGATCAGCTTCTTCGCGTCGGCGGTGCCCGCCGCCCATTCGACGCCGGCGTAGATGTCCTCCGTGTTCTCGCGGAAGATCACCATGTCCACCAGCTCGGGGCGCTTCACCGGCGAGGGCACGCCGGCGAAGTAACGCACCGGCCTGAGGCACACGTACAGATCGAGCAGCTGCCGCAGCGCCACGTTCAGGCTGCGGATGCCGCCGCCGATCGGTGTGGTGAGCGGGCCCTTGATGCCGACCAGGTGGCTGCGGAAGGCGTCGAGCGTCTCGTCCGGCAGCCAGCTGCCGGTCTGGTTGAAGGCCTTCTCGCCGGCCAGCACCTCCTTCCACGTGATGTGCCGCTTGCCCGCGTAGGCGGTGGCCACCGCCGCGTCGAAGACGCGCACAGAGGCGCGCCAGATGTCGGGGCCGGTGCCGTCGCCCTCGATGAACGGCAGGCTGGCCGCATCGGGAACGCGCAGCTTGCCGGATGCGTCCAGCGTGATCTTTTCGGGCATGGGGCGCCGGTTTAGCCGATCCGCGCCGTGGTCGCATCCGACGCTGCGAGGCTCGCGAGCCGTGCCTGCACCCGCTCGATCGGAATCCCCGCAGGGCAGACCTGACTGCACGCGGCGCAGGCGCCACAGGCCGCGCCCTCGGGCGCGAGGCCGAGCCTGCGCCAATCCACTTCCAGCCGTGACGCGGCGACGACGGCCTCACGCGGATCGATCGGCGGTGTACCGCCGACGCGCGCGCACTCGATGCTGCACAGGCCGCACACCAGACAAGCGGACGCTTGCAACGCGAGTGCGCGCAGCGACGGCTCGGATCGCTCCACACCATCGGGTCCGTAGTAGGCCATGAACTGCTGAACCGGATCGCTGCGCTTGCGCGCGAGCAGCTGGCGGCCGACGTGCGCGATGCCCGTGCGCAGCTGCAGGCTCAGCGCGCGCAGCGAGCCCGTGCGCAGGAACTCGCGCAGGAAGCCGCGGTAACCCCTCATGGCATGCCTCCCGCCGCAGAAGCAAAGCTCTGCTGCGGAGCGCGCAGGGTCTCGAACGCCGCGCGGCCGGCGTGGATCCCCGAGAGCAGCGCGACGCCGAGACCCGTGCGTTCGCGCCCGGGGTCGAAGCCGCCGAGCAGATCGCCCGCCGCGAACAGTCGCGCATGGCGCGGACGCCCATGCGCAGCGAGGGGACGCAGGCGTCGGTCGGTGCGCAGCCCGGCCGAGAACAGCGGCTGCTCGTTGCCGTAGCCCTTGCGGGCGCTGCGATGCGCCGGAATGCCGTCGATTCGGCGGCCGTCTCCGTCGTAGAGCGGGAGCGAGAGCAGCGGCTCGTGCACGGCGTCCGGGCCGGCTTCGAGGCCGCCCCCGACGAAGCGCCCGGTCGCGAGCACGACGGCATCCGCCTCGATGCGCTGGCGGCTGCCTTCGGCGAAGACGAGCGTGAGGCGCTCGGGGTTGCTCGCCAGCACGCTGCGCACGCGTCCCCGAATGCATGACACGCCCGCGCGGCAGAGGGCTGCGTCGAGCGCGCGCTGCAGGCGGAAGCCGTTCAGCGCGTGGGGAGGAAAGGCGAGCGCCTCGCCCACGCGCGACCCGCTGGCAGCTTCGAGCGCCGCGAGGAGCGGCGCGCTCGCCGCGATCCCGAGGACCGGCGGGAAGAGCAGCACGCGCCCCTCGGCGCCGAGGCCGCGGACGGCAGCCGCGAGAGCCGCCTGCGCGGCGGCGCCGTCGAGCGCCGCGGCGAGTCGCGCCGGGCTCCTCTCGCACAGCAGCGCTTCGGGCAGCGCCGGGCGCACCACGCTGAGCGGGAGCTGGCGCAGGCCGAGCGCCTCGAGCTCGTGGGCGAGCGTGCGCGCGAGCGCGCGCGCGTCCCAGCCTTCGAGCGCCGGCAGATCCACGACCCCGAGCTCGGCCGCCTGGAGCACGTCGGCGCCCGCCACCGGGCCGAGCGCGTAGTCCGCGACGCGCAGCGTGCCCGGCACGCTCGGGAGCAGCCGGTTGGCGGCGAGACTGCCCGCCAGCGCGAGCCCCTCCGGCGCGAGCCAGGCGGCGAGGCGCAGCAGCTCCGCCTCGATCTCGCGTTCGCTGCGCTCCGCTTCGTCTGCGCCGCCGAAGAGCTGGGCGTAGGGATGCGTCGCGGCCCCGCGCCGGTGCAGCGCGAAGCGCTCGCGCGGCAGCAGTGCATGGCCGCGCAACGGATCGCGCCATGGCAGGGTGGCGATTCCCGGCGACGCACCCGCCACGTCGAGCGTGCCGGACACGAGCGCGGTCGCCCCGGGACCGGCCGAGAGCTGGACGACCTCGAGGCCGGCCTCGCGCAGCGTGAGCGCTGCCGCGGCGCCGGCGAGCCCCGCGCCGATCACGGCGACGCTCACGGCAGAATCTCCTCGGCCAGGCCCAGCATGCCGAAGCTCACGTGACGATGGATCTCCATCGCGGCGACCTGCGCTCCGGAAAGAACGGGGGCCACTGCGCGCCAGCGCTGCGCGGCCAGCTCCGCCACCTCGCGCATCGCGCGCGGCGCATCCCAGCCCAGCTCCTCGGCGAGCACGGCGGCGGCGCTCGCGGCGCAGCCCGCGCCCTGGCACGCGCCCACGCCGAGGCGAACACGCAGCGTGCAGTCGGTGAGCTTGCGCAGCCCCTCGGCGCGCGCGACGTGGCGCAGCTCGGCATCCAGCACCGGCTCGCAGCTGCACACGGTGCGGCGGCCACGACCCTCTGCGTCTGCGCCCGCCTCGAGCACGGCGCGCGCGCGCGCACCGTGGCGGAAGCCGAGGCGTGTCACGGCCGCGAGACCGATGCCGAAGCGCTTTGCCAGCTCGGGCAGGTCGGCCGGCGCCTCGCCGCCCGGCAGCGGCAGCTCGGCCGTGCGACAGGGCGCATCCACGCCGAGCAGCGCGCACAGGCGATTCGTGGCGTCCTCGGCCATCAACCGATAGGAGGCCAGCTTGCCACCGGTCATGCTGTAGAGGCCCGGCGCGCTCCCGCTCTCGCCGTGGTCCACGATCGCGTAGTCGCGCGACAGCTCGTCTTCGTAGGCACCGAAGCCGAACAGCGTCGGACGCACGCCCTGGATGGCGTGCAGCACGCGATGCTCGCGAATCCCCGGGATCGAGCGCTGCATCGCCTGTAGCACGTAGGCGACGTCGTCCTCGGTCACGTCGATGCGGTCGAGGTCGCCGTAGTAATCGTCGTCGGTGGTCCCCGCCATGCTGTTCTGCTCGTGCGGGAACGTGAACATGTCGCGGCCATCCACGCCCTTGGCGTAGATCGCGAGGTTCGAGACGCGGCGTTCGAAGACCAGGTGGATGCCCTTGCCGGGGCGCAGGCGCAGCTCCTCGCGCGCGAGGCGTGCGACCTGCGGCGCCCAGGGACCGCCCGCATTCATCACCAGCTCGGCCTCGACGATCGCCTCGTCGCCGCGGATGCGGTCCCGGAGGCGCGCGCCGCTCACGCGGCCCGAGGCGTCG
>Ga0247727_10018915_pt1 | contig 10747 bp, 9 predicted proteins | sample WisWelCaveWW1625_FD_202498 | JGI IMG/M metagenome (GOLD analysis project Ga0247727, IMG submission 202498) | Biofilm microbial communities from Wishing Well Cave, Virginia, United States - WW16-25 | ecosystem: Environmental > Aquatic > Deep subsurface > Groundwater > Cave microbial mat | place...
CCGGGATGCGCCGGGCGGTCCTGGCCTGCCTCCTCACCCACGCGGGATGCGTTTGCGGCTTTCACGTGCGCGCCGAGGGCGTGACGGACGGCGAATGTTCGGACGGCGTCGACAACGACCGCAGCGGACGGATCGACTGCGATGACCCAGCCTGCGCACAGCAATGTGCCTCCCCGGACGCGGACACGGACACGGACACCGACACGGAGACGGAGACGGAAACAGGATCCGACGCGGACGCGGACACGGACACCGGATCCGAGACGGAGACCGAGACGCGGACCGACACGGACACCGGTTCAGACACCGACACCGAGCAACCGACCTGCGACGAGCAGTACGGCGACGTCGCGGACTACGCGGCTTGCATCGAGGATGCGGAGATCTGTGAATTCCACATCTCGACCAAGCTGCTCGATTCGTGCACGGACCTCTGCCGCGATCGAGGAGGCGAGTGCATCCTGGTCTGGGACGAGTCGAGGCTCTGCGAGCACGGCGGGTCCGAGTGGGGCTGCGACCTGGTCTTCGACACGCGAATCTGCAGGTGCACCCGCGGTTGCGGCCTCGGACCGGCGTGCCCCGCTGGCGAGGACTGCACCGCCGGCATCTGCATCGACTGAATCGCCGTCAAGGCGCGACGGTCGACGGCCACGCGGTGGGAAGGGCCATCGGAACGGTGCCCGGCCACGGCGTCGGCAACGGAGCGGTCCCGGGGGCCTCTCGCAGAAAGAAGAACCATCCTCCGACGGCGAGCGCGCAGACGAGTACGACCGCGGCGACGGCGAGGACCCAGGGAAGTGCGCCGCTTCCCGACGGGGCGGGCGAATCCAGCGTCGGCCGCTCCCCTGCCCGCACGCCGACCGCAAACCCCTGTTGCTTGAAGAAGTCCCCCGCCTTCCCCAGGAAGGCGTCGTACTCGGTGGCAGAGACCAGGAAGGCGGTTCCGTATCGCTCGAGGTAGGTTTCCCGCAGGCGCGCGTGGGGCCGCAGCTCCGCGCGCCTCGCGCCGAAGTCCACGGTCCCGACGACGAGGGTCTGCCCCCCCGCTCCGGTCAGGACGATTCGTTCCACCGCCTGCCGCCCGCCGCCCGTGCTCATCCCCGGCGTGGACAGGTCCGCCGTCCAGCCCCGGAAGGGCGCTCCCATCCCGACCTTGAACAGCTCGCCCACGTCGAGCGCCTGCATCGCGACCATCGTGCGCAGCGCGCGGGGCGGAGCGCTCGGAGTCGCAGCGGCAGCCAGCGTGCCGCCGCACTCGGGGCAGAACCGGAGACCGGGGGGGGAATCGGCAGAGCAAGCGGGACAGGTGGCCACGGAGCGCATCTTCGCGCTTTGGGAGGCCGGTGTGAAACGCGGCCTACTGAGCCTCGGGGGGCCAAATCGCGGCAGGCCCCGTCGCGCCGGATGGCGCGAACGCGATACAGTCCGTCCCCTGCGGGAGACGGTCGCGGCTGCGGTCGAGCGAGATCGGCAGGAAAGAACCAGGCACGCGCGATGCAAAGCCAACCTTGCATGGGAAAGCTACTCGGCGTGCTCGTCTCCCAGTGCGGCGTCCGACCCGACCGCCTCCGCTGGGCCTGGATCGCGGGAGCCGTGCTGTCGATCTCGTTCGCGGTGTGGGTCCATCGCCTGGGCGACCCGCTTCTGTCGCTTCTCTTCGCCGCGGCGGCCATGCTCGCCTACTACCTGGGCAACTCGCTGTACCTCTCGCGCTGGAGCGCCGGCGCGCGCGGCCTCGAGGGCGATAGGGCCGAGCGCGAGTGGCGAACCTACGAGATGGTCGTCGGCCTGATGTTCCTGAACCAGGCGCTGGGATTCTCCGCCGTGACCGACATCGACCTGCCGGGCACGCGCCTGCCGATCGACCCCGTCGCCGCGTGGACGGCGGGTGTCGCGATCTCGATCGCGGGGATCGTCACGAAGACCTGGGCGACGATGATCGTGGGCGTCGACTGCTTCTACTACCGGGACCTGTTCTTCCGCCGCCGCGTCTGGTGCTTCTCGCGCAGAGGCCCGTACGCGCTCTTCGCGAATCCCATGTACGGCGTCGGGAACCTGCACGCCTACGGTCTGGCGATCTTCTCGCGTTCGCTCCTGGGCCTCGCGGTCGCCGTGCTCTGTCACGCGTCCATCTACGCGTTCCACCTGCTCGTCGAGCGCCCCTTCGTCCGCGAGGCGCTGGGCTCGCCGGAGCCGCGCTCGACCGAGCCTGCGTACTAGCCCGGATAATTCATGAACCTCGCTACTGCAACCCGCGATACGACGCAATCTCCGCGCGTTTCCTCGGTTCCCCATCCTCGCCGTACATCCAGTACGCCTGCGGTGTGGAACCTCCGGGACGCGCGGATCTTGGCGGGGCGCATGAATCCGCTCCGCGAATTCATGCCTCCCTTCGCCGTCTCGCGGGTTTCGCTACGCGAGTTCACGAATTATCCGGGCTAGCCGGCGGGACTGCGGTACGCGAACTCGTCGATGACGGGGGGCTTGCCGTTCGGACGCGCGAAGCGCGTGCGCAGGACCGCCCCGAACGCGAGCAGGCCGGCCCCGGCGAGGGCGATCGAGCCGAAGGGAACGAGGTCGAGCACTGTGAAGACCGCAGCGCCGATCGCGAGACAGACGATCTGCGTCTTGCGCGATTCGGCGACCGGAAGATGCTCGCCGACGAGCAGGGCAATCGACGTCATGCCGGCGAACGTCGCAAGTCCCGCGGCGATCCACAGGAACGGCACCACGAGGATCCCGATCACCGTGATGACGAGAAGCACGGTGAGCACCGGCACGGCGAGGACGCCGACGAGCCCGCGGCCGAACGATTCGACCGGCCGCTTGCGGATCTCCTCGGTCACCGCGTTGATGCGGTCCTTCGCGAACACGGACAGCAGCAGCGCGAGGACGAAGAACGCGGCGCCTTGCGCGAGCGATCCGAACAGGTTCGAGAAGAAGCCTCCGCCACGATGCGCGTGCCGTCGCCCCCCCGCGAGTCCGAGCATCGCCTGTGCGGCGTCCGACGAACCGATGGCGCTGCGAGAGCCGTCGATCCTGCCGCCCTCTTCCAGGTCGATCTCCCCCCCCGCAACCGAGACGTCCCCGAAGACGTGTCCGGTGTCCGAGACGCGGACGTCGCCGCCCATGACCGCGACGTCTCCCTGCACCGTGCCGTGCACGACGACGTCACCACCCGTGGCGGCGACGTCGTGGACCGTCTCGCCTTCCCGGATGACGATGTCGCTCCCCATGACCGCCCGATCGACCGCGCCGGCCTTGGGCGGGGCCGGCGGCGGCAGCGGCAGGCTCGAGGGCGGAGCGGGCGTCGGGGCCGGTGCCGCCAGGATCGTCACGAGGCTGCCGACGCGATGCGCCTGCATGTCCCACGCCTCCAGCAGGCTGGCGAGCGCCTGGTCGGCGGGCACGCCCTGCAGGTGGAGCGTCACCGGTCCGCCTCCGACCGCGGCCACGACGACGCTCCAACCGGCCGCCTCTCCCACCTTCGCGACGGCCTCCCCCGGCAGGGCGCCCTCCAGGTCGAGGGTGATCCGCCGTTCCTCGGCCGGCCAGTCTCCCAGGAGACGCGGCGAACGCGCGGCCGCGGCGGCGTCCGTCGCCCCCGCGATCGCGGGGAGGAGGAAAGCGAGCAACGACGAAACGACCACATCTTTCACGCGCGGACGCATGATGAGCACCTCCACGATACGTCGAAGGATGACGAACGAAGCCAGGGCGCCGGCAAGCGCCGCGAGAGCCAGATACGGGCCGAACGCAGACAGCAGCGGAGCCGCGAATCGCGCGGCCCGCGCCGCGGCTGCGGTCCAGATCGCGATGCCCGCCGCGCCCTCCGCGATCGCGCGCGCGATCGGCTCGCGGGCGGCAACGCCGATCGCGACGAGCAGCGCCATCGGGATCGCAAGCGCGAGCGCGACGTCCCGCCGAACCTTGCGCTGCCGGACCTCGATGCGCTCCATGACGGCACGGGCGAACCCCTCGGGCACGGGCGCGGGCCGCAGGGTCCCGAGCACCTCCGCGAGCGCGCGGTATCCGTCGATCTGTGCACTGCACGCGGTGCAAGAGGCGAGGTGCTCGGCCTCGCCGGCCTGCGGCGCGGCGCCGGAGGCGAGGTCCTGCAGGCGAACGTCGTCCACGTGCGTCACCGTAGGGCCTCCCTCAGCGCGCGCCTCCCGCGGTAGATCCACGACATCACCGTGCCGATGGGCGCGTCCACGATCCGCGCGATCTCCGCGTAGGTGCGGCCGTGCAGGTGGTAGAGGGTCAGGACCTCGCGGTACCGGACGTCGATCGCCGCCATCGCTCCTTCGATCCGTCGTGCGGTCTCGCGGTCGACGGCGCGGCTCTCGGCGTCCGGCTCCGCGCTGGCGACCTCCGGGGCCTCCACGAGATCCGTCTTGCGATCCCGGCGGCGCCGCAGGACGTCGAGGCAGTGGTTGCGGGCGATTCGCAGGATCCAGGCGACGAAAGGCAGGTTCGGGTCGTAGCGGCCGATGGCGAAGAAGGCGCGCACGAACGCTTCCTGGGCTGCGTCGCGGGCGTCGTCGCCCGATCCGAGGATCCGCGCGCACAGGGCGTGGACGTCCATCTGGTGGCGGGAGACCAGGGCCGCGAAGGCCTGGCGGTCGCCCGAGCGAGCCGCTCGCTCCAGTGTCCCGGGCTCCGCCTCCCTGTCCCGGGCGACCACGGCGAAGAGCGGTATGGCACGAAAGGCAGAAAGCGCGTCCACCGAAGGGTCCTACGCGCGGGGGGGAGGGACTATTTCGGCGCCGGCAGGGGCGGCAGGCGCAGCAGGGGGAACGCCAGCGCCACCCAGCCGAGCGCGATGATTGCGCCCCCGGAGAGGAAGGGCGCGCTCGGACCGACCGCGTCGTACATGAATCCCGCGAAGAACGGGCCGGTCGCGCGGGCGAGAGAGGCCATGGAATGGTGCACGCCGAGCACCCCGCCCTGCTCGTCCACCAGGGCCGCGCGCGACACGAGGCTGGAGAGCGACGGCGTGTTGATGCCGACGCCGACGGAGACCATCGCGATGCCGATCGCGCGCAGGACGACGTGCGGAGCGCACACCGGCAAGGATGCGGTGCCGACGGCCAGCAGGAGCACGCCGGCGAAGGACAGGCGGCGCTCGCCGAAGCGGCGCTGCAGGGGGCCGAGGAGCAGGCCCTGCGTTCCCGCCATGACGAGCCCGACGAACGCGAAGGTGGTTCCGATTTCCAACTTGGTGAAGGCGAGCCGGTTCTTCGCGAACAGGCTGAACGCCATCTCGAGGCCCGAGAAGCCGAAGGTGACGACGAAGAACAGGAGGATCGGCAGCGCGGTGTGCGGGGTCCCGAGGGCGCTCCGCCACTGCCCGGGGTCGAATGCCCTGCGCACGGCGCGTGCGCCTCCCTCGGGACGGGATTCGCGCAGGAAGAACAGGACCCAGAGCCACGCGACTGCGGACAGCGCCGAGGCGACGAAGGCGGGGGTCCCCCTCCCGTAGCGCGAGAGCAGGCCGCCGAATACGGGGCCGAGGACGAAGCCGAGGCCGAGCGCCATGCCGACCTTGCCCATGGCACGCGCCCGATCCTCGGGGGCCGAGATGTCCGCCATGTAAGCCTGCGCGGTCGAGATGTTCGCGCCGGCCGCGCCCGCGAGGAGCCGTGCGGCGAAGAGCGTCCACAGGGAGTTCGCGAAGCCGAAGAGCGCCATCGACAGGACGGAGCCGCCGATGCTGACGAGGAGCACCGGCCGGCGGCCGATCCGATCGGACAGGCGTCCCCAGAACGGATTGAAGAAGAACTGCATCAGCGAGAACGAAGCGGCCAGCAGGCCGATCTGCAGGCCCGAGGCGTGGAACTCCTCGGCGATGAGCGGCATCAGCGGGATGACCATCCCGAAGCCGAGCAGGTCGAGGAAGACCGTCAGGAAGATCGCCGGCTGTCCGCGGCCCATCGGACGTGAGACTCCATGGCGGGCCGGCGGGGCGTCAACCTCCGTGTACAATGCGCGGCCTGTGAAGGTCACTCCCCTCTTCGCCCTGGTCCTCGGCGGCTGCGGCTTCGACGTGCAGACGCCTGCACTGCGACTCGAGTTCCTCGACGGCGGCGGACGCGTGATCCGGCCGAAGGAGGAGTTCGAGATCACGATCCACGCGCGGGTCGCCACCGAGGGGGCCGCGGCGGAGGTGTTCGAGACCAGGACGGTGAAGCTGTCGCCAGGGAGCATGCTCGTCGCACCCATGCATCTCGCGCACGATTCGGGATCGGATCCGTCCCTCGAGATCGTGATCCCGAACCAGGGGGAGATGGTCGGCGCGGACGACGCGACCTACCAGTGCCGGGCCGCCGTGCAGGTCGCGTCGGTGCGGCTCGCCTCGACGCTCGAGCAGAAGGTTCGGGTCGGATGCGAGCAGCAACCGAACCGGATCCGGGAAGCGTCCTTCACCTGCACGGACGGCAGCGCGTACCTCGAACTGCGCGGGACCTTCGCTGAACTGCGCAAGGTCGGCGGCGCAAACGCGTTCACCGACGACATCGCGGCGACGATGCGCGCGAAGCTGCGCTTCGCGGACGAGCGCGGACCCTTCTCGGAGATCCTGCTGCAGTTCTCGCGGACGAAAGTGATCGCCGGGGTCGCCGACGCGAAGCACATCGTCAAGGCGGTCGCCTACACGATGCCGGCGAAGCGCGACTTCCGGTTCCCCGAGGTCCTCTCCAGGCTGGAACGGGGCATCGACGCGGGCTTCCAGTCGAGCGAGGACCCACGCGCGGAGGACCAGGTCGGCAAGGTGATGCCGAAGACCCGATGCCGCGGCGTCGAATGCATGGTGCGGTTTCTGTGGCCGGTGATCCCCACCGAGCGGCGGGAGGCGGAGATCTCGGTCCACCTCGACCGCGCGGGACGCGTGGATCCGACCTTCCGGATCACGGTCACGCCCTGCGAGGCGCCGCCCCCGACCGCGGACGCAGGCCCATCGGGATGACGCGCCGCGCGATCCAGACCGCGTTCTGGATCCTCGCGACGGCGGGACTCGGCTTCGTGATCCTCCGACCCCTCGAGAACAAGCTGCTGTACTTCCCCGATCGGGAGGACTACGGGTCGCCGTCGGACGCGGGCCTCGCGTACACCGACGTGAACCTCGTCGCCTCGGACGGGGTGCGTCTGCACGCCTGGCACGTGAAGGTGGCCCAGCCCGTGGCGCTGGTGATCCACTTCCACGGCAACGCGGGGAACCTCTCGGGCCGGGTCCCGTTCGCGGCGGCCTTCGCAGGAGCGCGGATGGACACGCTCCTGGTCGACTACCGCGGCTACGGAAGGAGCGAGGGAACACCGTCCGAGGAGGGCCTCTACCGGGACGCGGACGCGGCGTGGGCGTGGGCGGAGCCGCGCGGCTTGCCCGTCGTCGTCTACGGCGAGTCGCTCGGCGGCGCGGTGGCGATCGATCTCGCGTCGCGCAGGCGTCCGGCGCTCCTCGTCGCGCAGAGCACCTTCACCCGTCTGGCCGAGATGGCAGACCGGACGATCCCGTTCGGCGGAGCGCTCGTCTCGCAGAAGTACGACTCGATCTCGAAGATCGGGCGCGTCGAGGCATCGGTGCTCGTCGTCCACGGAGATGCGGACGAGATTGTCCCGTTCGAGATGGGACGGACGTTGTTCGGCCGGGTGCGTTCGCGCAAGGAGTTCTTGCGGCTCGCGGGCGTGCACCACAACGACCTGGTGGAGCGGGCGGGGCCCGAGGTCGCGGCGCGGATGGCGGCGATGCTGCGCTCGGAATGACGGTCCTCGTCGAGGTCGCGGTCGCGCTCCCACTGCGTCGGACGCTCTCGTATCGCGTTCCGGAAAACCTGCAGGGCCTGGCCGTCGCGGGGGCGCGGGTGCTCGTGCCCGTCGGGCGGCGGCGCGTGGCGGGGACGATCCTCGGGCCCGCCAGGGAGACGCCGAGGGAGGTCCGGGACGTCGACCGGGTCTTCGGCGACGAGCCGCCGATTGCGCCGGACGTCGTCGCCTTCCTGCGGATGGCGTCGGACTACTACCTGCACCCCCTCGGCGAGGTGATCGCGGCGGCGACCCCCGCCGGGATGCGGACGAAGAGCGCGATGCGCCTGCGACTGACCGAGGTCGGAAAGAAGTCGGCGGCGCTCTTCGAGGCGCCGACACCGGAGGGCCGGGCGATCGCGGCCTTGCGCACGAGGCCGAGATCGTTGCGCGCGCTTCTCGCTGTGTCGCAGGGGCTCGGCCGGGCCGCGATCGACCGCCTGATCCGGGACGGCGTGATCGAGCGCACGGAGGTCGTGACGGGCGCGAGGCACGTCCGGATCGTCGAGGTCCTCGTGCGGATCCCGGGCGATCCCCCGCCGCGTCTCGGCGTTCGTCAGCGCGAGGTCCTGCAGCGTCTGGAGACCGCGGGGGAGATTCCCATGGCGGAACTGCGGGTGGCCGTCCGTGGCGCGCGGGCGGCCGCGAAGGCGCTGGTCGACAGGGGCGTCGCCCGCATCGACCGCAGAGATGCCCCGGACCCGTTCCTGTCCGCCACGCTCCCCGCCGACACCGTGCCTCGGCTCAACGCGGCGCAGGACCATGCGGCGCAGACGCTCAAGGGAGCGCTCGCCTCGGGCAGCTACTCGCCCTTCCTGCTCTTCGGCGTCACGGGGAGCGGAAAGACCGAGGTCTACCTGCGGCTCGTCGCCGAGGCGCTCGCGCTGGGCAAGGGCGCCGTCGTCCTCGTGCCCGAGATCGCGCTGACCCCGCAGCTCTCCGGGCGGTTCCGTGCCCGCCTCGGGGACGCCGTCGCCGTCCTGCACAGCGGGCTCGGCGAACGGGAACGGCTCGACGCGTGGCGGTCGCTGCTCCTTGGCAGGCGCAGGGTGGCGCTCGGCGCGCGGTCCGCGCTCTTCGCGCCCGTCCGGGACCTCGCCGTGGTCGTCGTCGACGAGGAGCACGACGGTTCGTTCAAGCAGGAGGAGGGCTTTCGGTACCACGCGCGCGACCTCGCCCTCGTGCGCGCGCAGATCGCCGGGGGCGTCGCGGTCCTCGGCAGCGCGACCCCCTCGATGGAGAGCTGGGCGAACACGCTGCGCGGGAAGCTCGGCCTGCTCGAGCTGCCGGAGCGCGCGACGCCGCTGCCCCTGCCGCCGGTCGAGATCGTCAGCCGCCGCACGCACCGGATGGGGCCGACCGGGCACCCCCTGCTCACGGCGCCGCTCGTCCGCGCGATGGAGGAAACGCTCGCCGCGAAGGGCCAGGCAATCCTGTTCCTCAACCGGCGGGGATTCGCTCCGTCCGCGACCTGCGAGGCCTGCGGCGAGGCTGTGCCGTGTCCGTCCTGCTCGGTCTCGCTCGTGCACCACCGGGCGTCCGTGACCCTGCGCTGCCACTACTGCGACCACACGCGCGATCTGCCGGAGCGGTGCCCGTCCTGCGGCGAAGGACCGCTCGCCCTCCTCGGCTACGGGACGGAGCAGGTCGAGGGCGCCGTGAAGGAGGCCTTCCCGCAGGCGCGCGTCGGACGGCTCGATCGCGACGTGGCGATCGGACGCGGCGCCGAGCGCGTGCTCGGCAAGCTACGCGATCGCGAGATCGACGTGCTCGTCGGGACGCAGATGGTGGCAAAGGGCCACGACTTCCCGGGCGTCACCCTCGTCGGCGTGCTCGCCGCGGACGTCGGCCTGCGCCAGCCCGACTTTCGAGCCGCGGAGCGGACCTTTCAGCTGCTCTGCCAGGTGGCGGGACGCGCCGGACGCGGCGACGAGCCCGGCCGGGTGATCGTGCAGGCCCTCGCGCCGTCGCACCACGCGATCCGGCTCGCGGCCGCACACGATTTCCGCGGGTTCTACGAGGTCGAGGCGCCGCGCCGCGATGAGCTGGGCTACCCGCCCTCGGGCCGTCTCGCCGCCGTGATCGTGGACGGCCCCGACGAGGCGCGGGTGCGCGAATCCGCGCGGGCGATTGGCGAGGCAGCGCGCGCGCACGCGGAAGGCGTCACCATCCTCGGTCCCGCCCCCGCCCCCCTCGCGAGACTGCGCGGCCGCTACCGCTTCCGCCTGCTCCTGCGCGCGCGACGGCTGGAGAAGCTGCGCGCCTGCCTCCTCGCGTTCGAGCCCCGCCTCGCGGACGTGCCCTCCGGCGTGCGCGCCGCGATCGACGTGGACCCCGTGTCGATGCTGTAGAACTCGCGTCCCCGGTATGGACTCGGATGCGTCGTGCTCGAGCTGCTCCGGGGCCTCGGCATGCGGGCCCATGGTACCGTGCCTCGGCAATGCCGAGGGGCGGCGACGACGAGGAGAGTCCGGGCGGCAGCAGGATGCTTCGGCACGCCGCCCGGGAGAACGGCTGGACGCCGGCCGAGCATGGCGATCCGGACTGGATGCGCGCGATCGAGGAGCACTTCGGGGCGCACGTCGCGCCGGCAGACCGGGTCTTTCACGAGCTCGCTTCCGACCTCGTCCACATCGACGTCCACCAGGTGCCCCCGGGGGGAAATCGCCCGTTCTGGACCCTTTTCACCACCGGGATGAGCGCCCTGCCGATGACGATGCCGAAGGACGCGCGCAGTAGTCCCTTCGCGGAACTCGTGGTGCTCCTACCCCCACACTGGAAGATGATGGACCAGGAGTCGTTCAAGAACGAAGAGTGGTACTGGCCCATTCGCCTGCTCAAAAGTTCTTCATGAGCGGGTTCACCCTCGCCGAATGAAACCGGGTAGCGTGGTGTCGGTGCCGGCACCGAGGTCGATCGATTCTTGGTGCGACAAGCCCGTTCAAAA
>Ga0247727_10018916_pt1 | contig 10747 bp, 9 predicted proteins | sample WisWelCaveWW1625_FD_202498 | JGI IMG/M metagenome (GOLD analysis project Ga0247727, IMG submission 202498) | Biofilm microbial communities from Wishing Well Cave, Virginia, United States - WW16-25 | ecosystem: Environmental > Aquatic > Deep subsurface > Groundwater > Cave microbial mat | place...
GTTGCCGGCAACGGCGGCCGCCCGGTTCGATTCTGGGAGGCCATCCGCTTGATCCCTTCATGGCCGGGAGGTACCCTCATAGGGTCTTCAGGGGATGCAGTCACTTGGGCCAAGGGGAGGCCGCAGGAATGGCAGAAGCTCCTCCGGGGACCCGAATGGGCGAGGCGCCGGAGGCCTTCTCTGGATTCAAGGGTCTCCACCTGAAGGAACGCGCTGGGCTCCGCCAGTCCGGGCGTCGCGAGATTGTCCCGGCCAGCAAGGGGCTCAGGATCGACTCCGCCTTGCCGGAGGAGGACGCCCCCCGGCGGGAGATCTGGGTGAAGGAGGTGTCCGAGGACTACGTTGGTCTGGCGCTCTCAGGAGGGGGCATTCGGAGCGCCACCTTCAACCTTGGCGTACTTCAGTCCCTTGCCGGACTGGGCGTCCTGAAGTGGATCGACTTCCTGTCCACGGTCTCCGGTGGCGGCTACATCGGAGGGTGGTTCTCGCGGCACTTCGCCGCCTCCGGCGACTTCCACTCCCTTAAGCCGAACCTGGGGCAGCCGGAGTCCAAGAAGGTGCGGCATCTCAGAGAGTTCAGCCGATTCCTTTCGCCCCGCTGGGGACTGCTCGAGACCGAAACTGGTAGTTTCATCGTCTCCGTGATCGCAGGCCTGATCCCCTCCCTCCTCGCAAGCTGCTCCTTCCTCGTCCTCGGGATGTGGCTCTGGTGGGACGTTCTGTGGCTCCTTGACGGGCGAACACAACTCGAATGGGCAGCGGCGCATCTGTTGTTCCCGCTGACCTTCCTCATCGCGTGTGAGGTCCGATGGCGTTCCAGTGTGAAGGCGGCTTCGGCTGACCAGCGCGGCCTCGCGTACAGGATGTGGACTCTCCTGGCCGCCAGCCTGTCCGTGGCATTCGGGCGGGGGGCGGCCGTCTGGTTGAGACCAGTGGCCGCACTCCCCGGAATCGGCAGCCCTTCCCTCGAAGGATGGGATTCGCTCCTCGGGTTCTCCGGTGCATGGCTCGCCTCCGCGGGTGTCCTTGGATTCCTGCGGTTCATAGCGTTCGGCTCGAGCCGAGACCAGGTCGAAAGGGCAGAGCGAAACGCCTTGGACCGCGTCCTCGCCCGGCTACTCCTCCTCTCGGCAGGATGGACGCTGTTCTCCGGTCTGTGGATGGCAGGTCTCCTCCTCGCAGACCAGTCCTTCACCATTCAGTGGTCCCCGGCCTTGGTGACGGGTGTTCTTGTGGCCGTCTTCTCCTGGTTGACAACGCCGAAGAACCGGGATCCCGCCCCCGGGAGGTCCGAGTCGAGGAAGTCTTGGTGGAGACCATGGATCATCCCGATTCTCGCCTATCTGGCCTTGGCCGCCGGGCTTGTGCTCGCGAGTAGGGCGGTCCTGCGTGCCGGGGAATGGTGGAGGTCCGGGGATGGTGGTTGGACGATGGCGCTTCTCTGGCTTCCCGTCCCCCCGCTCGCTGTCTTGGCGGTGGTCGTCTGCTTCTTCCGGCCCTCTTCCGTGGGGCTTCACGACGCCTACAGGGCGCGTATTGCACGGGCCTACCTCGGCAATCCTGAGCCCTTCGTGGACGAGATGAAGGCAGACGACCCCAGCCTCGCCGAACTTCCCCGCAGGCCGGTCCACCTGGTGTGTTGCGCGGCCAACGATCTCGCTGGAGATCCCCTGCCCAACCTCGGCCGGGGGGCCAGGAGCGCCACTCTGTCGAGGAACGGTCTCCACGTCCGGGATGACTGGAGGAGATGGGGGGTACGCGAGGTCCCCACACTGGGCTCCGCCCTTACGGCCTCCGCCGCGGCCTTCAACCCGAACATGGGAGCCGTGTCCCTGCGTCTGGGTCCCGGTGTTACCTTCCTGATGGCAGCGCTGAATCTTCGGCTCGGTCTCTGGGTTCGGCGCGCTCGCCAGCAATGGTGGGAGCCATTCTTCCCGGGATGGCTGTTCGTGAATGAGATGTTCCAGCGCACATCGACCCGGGACGGCTCATCTCACGTCCACCTGTCGGACGGCGGCCACTTCGAGAACCTCGGCCTTTACGAGCTCGTCCGCCGCCACTGCCGGTGCATCATCGTCTCCGATTGCGGGGCGGACCCGGACTACAGATTCGAGGATGTCGGCAACGCCATCCGCCTCATCCGGGAGGACTTCGGCGTCGAGGTGAAGATCGACCTTCAGTCCCTGAAGCCGAATCCCGAGGGATTCGTCCGCCAGCACTGCGCCGTGGGGAGGATCCACTATTCGGTCACCGACGTGGGGACTCTCATCCTCCTCAAGCCCGTGCGGACCCGCGAACTCCCCAACGACCTCCTTCAGTACTGGCGGGAGAACCCCCGGTTTCCTCAGGAATCCACGGAGGACCAGTTCTACGACCACGCCCAGTGGGAGTCCTACCGGCGGTTGGGGGAGAAGTCGACGGAGGAAGCGTTCGGCTTCCTCCTCCGCAAGGGGGGGCCCCGTACGGAAGACGTGCGGGGGGTCTTCGAGAAGGCCTACTACGAGTGGTACCCGACCCCTCCGGAGCTGACGGGGCAGTTCCTCGACCTCACGAAGCGATGCTCGGAACTGGAGGCCCATGTGCGGGAAGCGGGGGTCCCCTTCCTGGTCTGGGATCTCTTTCCGGAGATGGCCTCCCTGCAGGGAGTCCGGAAGCCGCTTCCGCCCTCCTCGACGGACTGGGAGAAGGCGGTCTCTCTGCTGGATCAGGCGATCCAGCTCATGGAGGATGTCTGGGTGGGCTGTTTGCTCGACAAGGAATGGGACCACCCCCTCAACCAGGGATGGATGAACTACTTCCGGCGGTGGTCCCGGACGCGGCTGTTCCGCGCCTTCTGGCCCTTCGTGCAGGGGCTCTACAGCCCGGGGTTCCGGAGGTTCGCGGTGGAGCACCTCGACGCGCCTTACCGAGAGGACCGAGAGGTGAAGGAGGTCGACAAGGGCAGCAAGTGGAGGATTGGGGATCTCACCGTGACGAAGACGGCGTTGAAGGAGCACAAGGACCTCCCCGAAGGGGCGGCATCGGCCTGCCTCGCTGGGCGTAAGGGCTGGAAGACCTTGGACCTCTCCAACCGCTTCGCCTTCGATTTCAGGCTCAGGATGGAGTCCTCCGAGGATCCGTACGGCACGGTGCAGGTGGGGATTGCCATCGTCCGGATCATCGACCTGAAGGAACCTGCCGAAATGCGAATCAGCGATGCCCTGCCCGCCCCCTACCTCAGGGGGGTGGAAACCACGGCCCAATGCCTCCACCTCCTGAAAGGAGGGTTGAGGATGTCGGGTTCCGCTCGCCTGAGAGTCCTCGTCTCGCGCGACCTCCTCGACCCCCGTTCCCACCGGCGCAAGGCGGTGCTAGAGGAGGTCCAGTACTACAGGAGGCATGGCTTCGCTGAGAAGGGGGTGAAGAACGCGCCCGATGGAGACCTTGTCCTGGACCTGGATCTGTGAGGAACAGCTTCCAATTGGAAGGCAATTCAGTTGCAACTCATTTAGAACAAACGGGTTGTGCCTCCGGATTTGCCTCCAGCCCGACCGCCGGAATGACGAGGAATCGGGGTCCGATATGCCCGGCCTGGCTCCCCAAGGGGTTGTAGGGAAAACCAGTTTCGGGTAGGATCGGTAGCCCTCCGGGGGCGTGCCCCGGGGGAGGCCTGGAGGGACTCCGGATGGGCAAGAAGAAGTGGTGCTTCGGCCGGGAGGACTTCGTCTGCCTGACGAGGGACTGCCCCTACATGGCCGACTGCATCAGGGTCGTCTGGGACAAGAAGGTCTCCCGGATGATCACGCGGATGAGGCCCCACCCGGTCTCCCCCGTGGCCCTTCCCCCCGACGACGCCGAGCACCCCGTCCCCGCCTCGGCGCCCGTGCCGGTCCGCCGAACCCGGCGGTAGTTCAGCCGCCCCCCCCGTCCCCGGGAGGAGGCGGCTCCGGCGGAGGGTTGTCGGGCGGTTCCTCATGGCCTCCACCCGCAGGCGCCCCCTCCGACTTCTCCACGGTGGACCTCAGCTGGGCGGCCATCCTCTCCGCCTCCTGGCGCACCATCTGGTCGGGGTCGTTCTCGGCCCGCGATTGGATGGCGTCAAGAACCGCCCGGGAGGGGAAGTTCCGCAGCGAGAGGACGGCGGCGGCCCTCACGGAGGCCTCGGAGTCGCTGGAGAGGACCTGGACCAGCGCCCTCTCGGCCGTGGCCCCCCCGGCCCGGGCGAGCGACGCCACCAGCGTCCGGCGAAGGTCCACCGCCTCCGCGGAGGGAAGAAGGGCGGCGAAGGCCTCCGCCGAGGCGTTGTGGTCGGCGCCGAGCATGGCCTCGACGAGCGTTCCCTGGAGGGACTTCGGGGTGTTCGGGGAGCCGAGCACCTCGGCGAGCACGGGGACCATGGCCGGGTCCTGGACCCCCGAGAGGGCCCTCAGGCACGGGTCCCTGAATTCCTCCCCGAAGGACCCCCGGACGCCGTCCAGCAGGCGGTCCCGCACCCCGGGGTCCGTCGAGGCCGTGGGCCCGAGCACCTGGACGAGGATGCGGCGCACCGCGGCCTCGGTCTCGGTGCCGAGGCGGGCGGCGAGCTCCGCCCTCCCCGGGTCCTCCGCCAGCGGCCCCACCTGGACCGCGAGGTTGAGCGGCGGGCCCGAGGGGATCGCCCTCCTGGCCGGGTTCTCGTGGGAGAGGGACCGAGCGAGCCCCAGGGCCGCCGCCGCCCTCACCTCGGGCGCGCCGTCCACGAGGAACCCCCGGAGGGCGACGCGGGTCTCGTCCCGGCCGTCGGCGGCGAGGGAGAGCACGAGCGCCGCCCTCTGGACCGGGTCCTTCTCCGCGTTGGCGGCGTCGAGCACGGCCTTCGCCTCGTCCGGGGTACCGGCCAGGAGGTCCCATCCGCGGGAGATCACGGGGCCGAAGGCGCCGTTGCGCACCCCGCGCGCCGCCGCGACGAGGTCGGCCGCGGCGCGGAAGGGCTGCCCGGGGGCCGGCGCGGACGCCGGAGGCCTCTCGCCGCCGGGCGGGGGCAGGCGGCCCTCGGGGGGCCGGACCTCCTGCCCGTCGGCGGGACCTGCTCCCGGCTTCTCGCGCGGCTTCACCGGGGGGAGCGTGCCCAGGGGCCCCGTGCGTCGGACCGGCTCCCGGGGGCCGAAGAAAAGCCATCCGAGGCCGGCGGCCCCCGCGAGGAACCCGGCGCCCAGGAGCACGGGGAGGACCGGGAACCGCCGCTCCCGGGTGTCCCCGAGCACCAAGGTCTTCGTGGCCTGCGGGGCGGCAGCGGGGCCCCCGGCCCGCCGCTTCCCGTCCTTGCGGGGGAGGCGAAAGAGGAAGTCGCTTGGGAACTCGGCCGGCATCCGGAAGGGCGCCAGCGCCTCCTGCAGGTAGGCGGAGTTCTCCTTCAGCCGCGCCGTCTCCCGGGAGCAGGAATCGCAGGCGGAGAGGTGGGCCTCGACCGCCGCCCGATCCCCGGCGGGGAGGTCCCCGTCGGCGGAGGCCTGCAGGAGGCCCGCCAGCTCCGCGCACCCCGCGGTCTTGGCCATCAGCCCGCCCGCTCCAGCCCGTGCCGCAGCTCCCGCTCGAAGAGCCGTCTCCCGCCGTCCAGCGCGGTGCGGGTCTCGACGGCGTTCTGGCCCGTGACCTCCGCGATCTCCGCCGTGCCCATCCCCTCGAGGTAGTGGAGGAGGAAGGGGACCTCGTAGGCGGGGGGAAGCCGGCCCGCGACCTCCAGGAGCACGAGCGCCCCGTCCTCGCCCCGGAGGTCCGCCATCACCTTCCGCAGGTCCAGCGCCCCCCCGGCGCGCTTCGCCTCGCGGCTCCCGACGCGGAGCATCTGGAGGCTCCGCCCGTGGTCCCGCACGTAGGCCCCGGCCTCCTCCAGCAGGATCGAGAGCAGGAACGGACGGAACGCGGTCCCCTCGGGCATGGCGTCGAGGCGCGCGTAGGCCTTCTCGAAGACCTTCCGGGTGACCTCGGCGGCCGCCGGGCGGCGGGTGGTGCGGGCGAGCGCGAGCGCGTGGACCATGCGCCCGTACTTCTGGAAGAGCAGCGCGAAGGCCTCGGCGTCCCCGCCGAGGACCCGGGCCACGACGTCGCCGTCGGCGATGGCCATGGCGCTACTTCCCCCCGCCCGCCGGGGCGGCGGCCCGCGCCGTCCGCGCCAGCCGGAACCCGACCCGCCGCGGGCTCGCCCCCCTCTCCATGCGGACGTCGTCGTCCCAGGTCCGCGCGTAGTCCGCGCCGTCTTCCACCCCGTCCTGGAAGGAGGCCCCCCGAATGACCCGGTAGAGGTTGCGGGGGCCCTCGCTCGGCCCCTCGAAGAGGTCCGTCCACTCGGACACGTTGCCTCCCATGTGGTAGACGCCGAAGGGGCTGATGTCCGTGTCGGTCACCGTCACCGCGTTGGGGGTGGGGGCGGAGACCACGGCCCGGGGGACAGGGAACGTCCGCCCGGAGACCGGCTTCGCCAGCATGAAGGCGCTCCCCTCCCAGGGGTAGGTCCTCCCGTCCTTCCCCCGGGCGGCCTTCTCCCACTCGTCCTCCCGCGGGAGGCGTGCCCCCGGCACGCGGCCGGTGGCCGCGAGCCAGCGGCAGAAGCGCTCCGCCTCGTCGAAGGAGACCCCGCTCACCGGCAGGTCCCCCTGCCCCTCCGGGTAGACCGGCACCTCGCGGACCCCCGCGGGATCCGCGGGGTCCTTCCGCCAGCCCCAGTACCAGGGCACGGCGGTCCGCCAGAGCCCGCGGGTCTCGAGCTCGGCCCGCCGCTCGAGGAGGTAGGTCCGCCACTGGGCGTTGGTCGCCTCGGTGCGGGCGATCTCGAAGGCGGGGATCTCCACCACCTCCGACCAGTTGAGGTCCCCGGACGGCGGCCCGTAGCGGAAGGGGCCCGCGGGGACGGACATCCACTCGACGCGGAAGGGCGCCGATTCCCCGGGGCCCGGAGGCCGATCGGCGGAGGCGGCGCCCGGGTCGGGGAGCAGCATCCGCGCGCCCCCGGGGCTCAGGACGAGGAAGCCCACCGCGAGGGTCCCGGCCACGAGCACCGCCGCCCCTCCGGCGACCGCCCATCGGGCCAGCGCCGCGGGGCCCTCCGCCGCCGGGCCTCCCGCGGCGCTCGTCCGCAGGACCTGGATCTGCGAAGAGAGCACCTCCTCCTTCCCGGGGCGCGCCGGGAGCGAGCAGGTGGGGCAGAAGGCCCAGTCCGGGCGCAGCGGCTGTCCGCAGCGGGAGCACTCCTGCCCGGTCTGCGGTGTCGGCGGTGCTGGGGGGGCCTCGGCCTTCACGCCCTGGATTCTAACGGCCGCGGCCGCGCCGCTCGTACACTCGCCCCTCTCCTCCCGGGCCCGCGTAGCTCAACGGTGGAGCGGCGCTTTCGTAAAGCGCAGGCTGTCGGTTCAAATCCGACCGCGGGCTCCAGGGCGCTCCAGAGTCACCTTCCCCCCCCCGGCGCCCCGAATGCGGCCGCCGCCGCCCTCAGCGCCGCCGTGCGCGGGTTCTTCGCCGACTCCGGAAAGCGCTTCTCCATGCGGTCGAGGACGGCGAGGGCGGCCTTGCCGGCCGCGACATTCGCGGCGGGGTCCTCCCCCGCGCGGCCGAGCAGCGCCGCGGCGAGGTCGCGGTACTCCCGGTCGAGGATCATCACATCCCGGGCCTCCCCCGTGGCGGGATCGAGGAGGCGCAGGAAGCCGTGCTCGAGCTGCTCGCCGCCTTCCGGATTCGCCCGGCCGGTCGTCCGCAGGGCCAGGGTCTTCCCGTCCGGGGCGATGCCCACGGCGAAAGCATGCTCCCCCCCGGGGACTGCGGCGGGCGGCCCTCCCTCGGCGAGAACCCGCAGGACCCTCGGAGAGGACCCGGGGCCGGTTTCGGCCGTGTAGTAGAGGGCCTTCCCGTCCCGGCTCCAGACCGGGACCTGCGACGCCTCGCCCTCCGCGGAGACGCGGCGCCGGCCTCCCCTCGTGGCGTCGGAGACCACGATCTCGAGGGGATCGCCGCCCCCTTTCGCCTTCCAGTAGCCCTCCCCCGTGACGGCGATCCTCGTCCCGTCCGGGGACCAGGCCGGGGGCACGGGCGGAAGGTCCTTCAATTCGCACAGGTCGGTCACGAGCACCCGGCTCCCCTCGCCCTCCAGGTCGACGACGCAGAGGTCCACCCTCTCGCCGCCGTCCCCCCGGGGCGCGAAGTAGGCCAGCAGGTCGCCTCGGGGGGAGAGGGAGGGGCCGCCGCCGGGGTCCGCGAGCACGCGCATCGACGCCTCGTCGAGGTCCCACCTCGCCAGCACGGGCCGGCCGTTCACGGCGTCCGTGGTGAAGACCGTGCGGCCGTCGGCGGCGGGCACGGGCGCCATGAAGAGGAGTATCGTGGCCTCGCCCCGGAGCGTGAAGCGCGCCCTCTTCCGGACCGTCGTCCCGTCCCAGGCGCAGAGGTACCAGGCGTCCTCGTCCCCCTCGTCGGCCAGGAGGAAGTGAAGCCCCTTCCCGTCGGCGGTCCAGCAGGGCGGGCCCATGGTCTTCGCCGCGAGGACGGCGGTGCTGGATCCGTCCTCGATGGCGACGACGCGGAGCTCCGCGCTCACCTTCTCCTCCCCCTCGCCGCCCCGCGCCGCCACGAGCGCGACGCGCTTCCCGTCGGGGTGGAAGGAGACGCCCAGCGGGAGGCAGGAGGAGAGGAGGGCGGCGGCGGCGAGGAGGGAGGCGGCGCCCACGCGGCGCACCCCCGGGGCGGCCCCGGAGGACTCGTCCGCGACGAGGACGTGCGGCATCGTTGCGCCGGGCCTCCCGGGGGGCGTGCTAGTGTGCCGGCTTCGAGGCTGCTCTCTGGTGGACGGTGACGATGGCCTTGAAGATCTCGACGGTGTCGGGGGGGACCGTGAGGACCGTGGAGACGTTGGGAAGCTCCCTCGCGATGGAGACCTCCCCGCGGTCGCGGCTCAGGAGGATGGCCGGGGCCGCGGTGCCCCCGGTGCGCAGCTCCTTGAGGAGCGCGATCCCGTCCCCCGGGGCCTCGAGCCGGTCCGTGATGACGAGCAGGTCGTACTCGTTCTCCTTGGCGAGCTCGAGCGCCCAGGAGTCCTCCGCGACGTCCACCGTGGTCCCGTCGAACTGCTGGAAGGCGACCTTGATGCGGTCGCGGATCGAATGGTCCTTCTCGACGAGGAGGACTTTCATGGCGGGGGGCGATCCTACCCGCGCCGCGGGCGGGGGGCCACGGTGATCCTCGCCGGGTTGGACGAGGCGGGCTACGGCCCGATCCTCGGCCCGCTCGTGGCGGGGCTGGCCGCCTTCCGCGTCCGGTCGGCCGGCGGCCCCCGGGAGGCCGCGGCGGCGCTGGGCCGGGCGCTCGACCGCCGGCGCCACGGCGTCCGGATCGGGGACTCGAAGGCCATCCACCGCCCCGCGCGGGGCCCGGGGCCGCTGGAGAGGGAGGTGCTGGCCGCGCTCGCGGCCCGGGATGGGGTAATCCCGCGGGACGGAGCGGCGCTCCACGCGGCCCTCGGGCTCGCTGCGCCCCCCGCGGACCTCCCCTGGTACGGGGCCGTCCCCGGGAGGACCCTCCCCCTCGCCGCGGACCCGGGGGAGGCCCTGGAGCGCGGCGCGGCGCTGGCGGGGGCGCTGCGGGAGGAGGGCGTGTCGCTGGCTCTCCTCCGATCGAGGGCCTGCCCCGAATCCCGCTTCAACGAGGCCGTGGCGGAGAGAGGGACGAAGGCTGGGGTCCTCTTCGCGGAGACGGCGGTGGTGATCGAAGCGGCGCTCGCGCGTCCGGGGGAGGAGCCGGTGCACCTCGCCTGCGATCGCCAGGGGGGGAGGGTCCGCTACGGTGCGTTGCTGCAGGCGAGATTCCCCGATCACCTGGTGCGGACGCTCCGGGAGGGGAAGAACGAGTCGGTCTACGAGTGGGCGGGCGGAAGGGCGCAGATCCGCTTCGCCGTCCGGGCCGACGCCTCGGATCCCGCGGTGGGGCTCGCGAGCATGGCGGCGAAGTACGTCCGCGAGGTCTGGATGGAATCGCTCAACGCCTGGGTCCTCCGCGAGGCGCCGGGCGTGCGGCCGACGGCGGGCTACTGGACCGACGGGCTCCGGTTCCTCCGGGAGACGGCCGCCGCCCGCCGGCGCCTCGGCGTGGAGGACGCCCGGTTCGTCCGGACGAGGTGAGATGCCGGTCGGACCGCCCGCCCGGAGGCCCGGCGGGGTACACTTCCCCGGTTGGAACCGCCCCCCATGCCCGCCAGCGAATCCGACCGCAGGGAGTTCCCGCGCCTCCGGTGCAAGCTCCTGATCCGTTACAAGATGCTCTCCACCGCGGTGCAGGACCCGGGCATGGACCAGGTCTTCGAGGGCACGACGACGAACCTCTCCATGGGGGGGCTCCTGCTGACGGGCCCCATCCCCAACCTGGACTGGGTGAAGGACCTGCTCCTCGGCCGCATCAACGTGGGGCTCAACTTCCTCCTCCCCGGGCAGGAGGTCCCCGCGAAGGCGCTCGCCAAGATATCCTGGCTCGAGGCGAAGGACGAGGAGGCCATGTCCTTCCGCATCGGCCTCCGGATCGTGGACATGCCGGCCGACCACCGCCGGACCCTCAGCGAGTTCCTCATGCAGCAGTCGGAGATCCCCTAGCAAGGGTGAAGGGCCCCTTCCTCTTCTGCGTCCTCGACGGCTGGGGGGAGGGCGACGGCGGGCCCGGCGACGCGCGCGCCCGCGCCCGGACCCCCTTCCTCGACGGCCTCGCGGCGCGCTGGCCGCAGGCGCTCCTGCGGGCCTCCGGACCCGCCGTGGGGCTC
>Ga0247727_10018917_pt1 | contig 10746 bp, 9 predicted proteins | sample WisWelCaveWW1625_FD_202498 | JGI IMG/M metagenome (GOLD analysis project Ga0247727, IMG submission 202498) | Biofilm microbial communities from Wishing Well Cave, Virginia, United States - WW16-25 | ecosystem: Environmental > Aquatic > Deep subsurface > Groundwater > Cave microbial mat | place...
AAAGCGCGCATTCTCAAGGGGATCGCGGAGATCAATGAAGCCCCCGTCGTTCACCGATGGAGGAATTTCAGCGCGCTGGAACCCACGCCCTAAATGTTCACCTTTCATAAAAACATTATACTAGTTAGGCTTACGCGGTCTCACCCCGCAATAAATCCCGAAGTGCTTCCCTCCTGCGAACCACACGGGCAGATTTCCCTGACACCAGGATCTCCGCCGGGCGAGGTCGCGTGTTATAGTTGGAAGCCATCGCGAAACCATAGGCGCCTGCGCTCATCAACGCCAGAAAATCCCCTTCCCGGACGGGCACAAGCCGGCGATCTTTGGCAAAATAATCTCCCGATTCGCAAATCGGACCAACGATGTCATATTTGAGATCCGCAAACGGTCGATGGAGATGTTCACGGAGTGGAATAACCTGATGATAGGAATCGTAAAAGGCCGGGCGGATCAGATCATTCATGGCAGCGTCTACAATCAAAAAATTCTTGCGACCGGTACGCTTCAGATACTCAACCCTGGTCACCAGGATGCCGGCATTACCGACAACAAAGCGGCCGGGTTCCAGAAGAATTTTCATCCCCAACGGCCTTAAAAGCGGGATCAGCGTGCGGGCGTAAAGCTCGATCGTGAGAGGCAGCGCAGAGCGACCAATCGGGTGTTGACGACGAGTCACGCCAGAGACGTGATGAATGGAGATTGCTGAATTCCACCAACGACGATTACCGCTTTCAAGGGCGGGTCGGTATACAATCCCAATCCCACCCCCGATCGAGAAAAACTCAAGGCGATGCCTGTCACGAAGCATGCGCACCAGCGGCAACATTTTCCGGACTGCCCGGGTAAATGGCGCGACTGTCGTAATTTGTGAGCCGATATGGATTTGCACGCCCTTTAAATGCAGTCCCGGCAAGCGGGATGCCTGGTGGCAGGCCTTTTCGACATCTTCGTAGGCGATCCCAAATTTGTTTTCATAAGTTCCGGTTGTAATCTTCGCATGCGTGTGGGCTTCCACGTTGGGGTTCACACGCAATGCAACCGGAGCCGTTTTTTTGAGAACGGAGGCAACCCGGCTGATCCGATGCAACTCCGCCTGGCTTTCCACGTTAAAACAATAAATACCAAGACACAGCGCATAACGAATCTCCTCCTCCGTCTTTCCAACTCCTGCAAAGACACAACGCCCCGGGTCTCCACCGGCGCGCGTGACCCGATAAAGTTCTCCGGCGCTTACGGTGTCAAATCCGGACTTCAAATGTGCAAGCTCTGAGAGAATCGCGAGATTCGAATTTGCTTTCAAAGCATAGCAAATCATGTGATCCAGCGGCATCAGGGCCCGATCCAGCCGTGTAAAATGGCTTTTAACAGTCTGGCGCGAGTAGACATAAAGAGGCGTGCCATGCTTTGCCGCCAACGCCTCCACTTCCATCCCTTCACAAAACAGCTTCCCGCGGCGATAATGGAATTCGTGCATGCTGCAGATTTAAATGTCGCTACCGCGAATTGCCATGAGAATCTTTTGGATGGCATTGAACTTCCCATGAAAGTATCTCTTTCTTATGAAAGTGGCCCTGGTTCACGACTGGCTCACGGGGATGCGAGGAGGTGAGAAGTGCCTCGAGGTGTTTTGCGAAATGTTCCCGGATGCTCATTTATTCACCTTGTTGCACGTTCCTGGTTCCGTTTCAAAAGCGATTGAACGGATGGATGTCCGCGTGTCAACCTTGCAACGACTACCCTTTTCAAAGACAGGCTATCGCTACTATCTGCCGTTTCTTCCATCCATCGTCGATGGCTGGAAAACGGGAAGCGAGAGTTACGATCTGGTGCTGAGTTCATGCCACTGCGTGGCCAAGGGGGTGAAGTTCCGGAAGGCCAGCCGACATGTCTGTTACTGCTTCACTCCCATGCGTTATCTCTGGTGCCAGACCAGGAACTATTACATGGGTAACTGGAAGCAAATCGCTCTAAACCTTGTGAGTGGACCATTGAAACGCTGGGATTTGCGGTCAAATGAACGCGTGCATGAATTCATCGGCATTTCGAACCATGTCTCAGATCGCATTCGCCGGTTTTATGGACGGGAGGCAGTCACCATTTATCCTCCCGTGGATATGGAGTTTTACCGACCCTCAGAAATCGAAAAGGTGAGAAAAGAATTCCACCTGGTGGTGGGCGCCCTGGAACCGTACAAGCGCGTGGATCTGGCATTGGAAGCATTCCGGCGCTGGAATCGTCCACTGAAGATCATCGGCAAGGGCACCATGTTTCAGAGCTTGCGACGAACAGCCCCACCGAACGTCGAGTTCCTTGGCTGGCGGAGTGATGAAGAAATTCGTGATTTATATCGTGAGGCACGGGCTCTGGTTTTTCCAGGTGAGGAGGATTTTGGCATTGTTCCCCTGGAGGCACAGGCGTGTGGTTGCCCGGTTGTGGCGTACGGTGCCGGTGGAGTTCTCGAAACGGTGCGTGAAAATGAGACCGGAATCTTTTTCCATGAGCCAACGAGCCGGAGCCTGCTGGCCGCGTTGGAGGCCTCGGGAAAAATGAAGTGGGACACTGCAAAACTTCGTGCCCAGGCGGAACGATTTGGAAGAGCAAGATTCCGGCAGGAAATGGAAAAATATCTGGGACACTAATATTTCTATAGAATTCCTTCGGCGGTCGTAGACCGCCGCTACAACCTCAGATTGTAGCGGCGCTCTATGAGCGCCGTTGTTAAGGAATATCCGTGACATTATATACTGCAAGGTGCAATGGAGGCCGCTGGCACCTTGTGGCTTGCAGCCTGCAGCCTGGTGCTTGTAGCTTATGGTTCATCTATGTTTCGGAGAAAAGATGTTCGCGCCTACACGGTCACTCTCACCATATTGAGCGACCTGCTTGCCATGTACGTCGCCTTTCTGCTGGCCTGGGGTATGCGATTCAAATCAGGGATCATCGCATTTCAGGACATACCATTTATCTACAATTACCTCGCCATGGTCACTCTCTGGGCTCTGGTGCTGGTTGCTGTTTTTCACCTGCTCGGGTTGTATAATATCCGAACGCCCCTGCCCTTCATGACAGAAGCCGCAAGGGTGACACAGGGCATGTTTATTTCGCTTGCCGTGCTCTTCGCTCTGAGTTTTTTCCTGCGAACACAGTTTCAATTCTCGCGCCTGACGGTGTCACTCATGGCATTGCTTGCGTTGGGGTGTTTGCTCATTCTGCGAAACGGCCTGCGCCGGGCATGGGGCAAATTTCTGCGCAAAAACAATCTTCTGCAGCGGGTGCTCCTGATCGGCTGGGGACGTCGTAGCGCCGAGCTTGTACGGCATGTCCAGGCGGATATCAATTCCGGGCGGGAAATCATTGGAGTGTTATCAGATGAACAACCCCGCCACCTTCCCAAAAATATTCGATGGCTGGGCAGGCAGGCCGAGCTTCAACAGGCTCTTGATCATCACGAACTGGATGAAGTGATTCTGGGCACACTTCAGGTGCCTCACACGCAAATCAGTGACTGGATTCTTGTATGCGAACAGCAGCTTGTGCAATTCCGTCTTGTTCCTGACCTCTTCGAAATCCTGGCTTCCCGGGTGCAGCTCGATTTTATCAGTGGTGTGCCGCTTCTGGGACTCGGAGAATTTCCCCTCGATCGTCCGTTCAATCGCGTTTTAAAGCGGATATTGGATGTGGTCGGCTCCATCGTTGGCCTGATCCTGAGCGCTCCTCTTATTGCCATTGGCGCGGTGTTGATCCGTCTGGAATCCCACGGACCTGTCTTTTACATGCAGGAGCGATGTGGGCGGGATGGGCGCCCCTTTCATATGCACAAACTGCGTACGATGAAATTGGATGCCGAAAAGGAAACCGGCCCCGTCTGGGCCAAAGAAAACGACCCCCGCCGTACTCGTATTGGCGTCATCCTGAGGACGTTCAATATCGATGAGACACCACAATTCTGGAATGTGTTGCGGGGAGAGATGAGCCTTGTTGGACCACGCCCGGAGCGGCCTGTTTTCGTCGAGCAATTCAAGGAGGAAATCCGACATTACATGCCACGTCACAGCGTGAAACCCGGAATAACCGGCTGGGCGCAGGTGAACGGATTGCGCGGCAACACCCCCCTGGAAAAACGCGTGCGCTATGATCTCTTTTATTTTGAGAACTGGTCACTCTGGTTTGATCTCCGCATCATCATCGCAACCGTGCTCAGCTTCAAAAATGCATACTGAAGAAAAAGTGCGGTTAAGAATTTGAGCCACAGATGAACACGGATGAAACACGGATAAGCCAGTGCCCGCCATGGCGGGCACTGGCGGATCTGAAGACAATACAGAGCGAAACACGCTGTTTTGGATGTGCCAAAACAGCGTTACCCGTGTCAATCCGTGTTCATCCGTGGCTGTTTTCATTCTTTTCTGTAGGACGCTTGTGAAAAAAATCCTGCTGGTGCGGAATGATAATATCGGGGATCTGATCTGTTCGATCCCGGCGATCCAGCTCATACGAGAGCATTGCGCTGCCGCACAGATTCACCTGCTTGTCAACAGTTACAACGCACCGGCGGTGGAGGCGCTTGTGCCCGGATGGGTGGATCGCCTGATCGTCTACCGCAAAACCAAGCATGTCGGATTCAACTTTCATCAACTCGCTTATCTCATCCGGTTCTATCGCAACCTGCGACGTGAAGGTTATGATGCTGTCGTTCTTTTGGTTGGAGGACGGAGCCGGCAGAGCGAATCCTTTGCCCGCTGGTCTGGCGCGGAATATATCCTGGGCTATGGACTGGATCATGGGAGCCCTCGGTTTCAGGAAGGACATCACGAGCTTGAATACAGTTGGGACCTTGCCAACCACTTGTGCGGGATCAAAAAGGATCCGCCTGTTCAAATTGAGTATCCGATTCGCGCAACCGGTTTGCGAACCGCCATTCAAATCACCAGTCGAAAAGCGGGCAATCGTTGGGAAGCTCAACAATTTGCCGAGCTGGCCCGGCAAATTCATGCGCACAAGATGGAAAAACCACTGCTTCTCTGGTCACCCGGCAACGCAAACACCCTTACTCACCCGGGAGACGACGATAAGGCGGCTGACATACTGGAACTGGCGCCCATTGCGGTGGAACCACGGCCTACCGCAACATTACAGGATCTGATTTCTGTTCTGCAGGAGTGTCGCAGCCTGATCACACCGGATGGCGGGGCGATGCATCTGGCTGCAGCGATGGGCGTGCGCATCGTGGCCATGTTTGGTCAATCAGATCCGATTCGCTGGCGTCCATGGACGCCTCATGCCAGAATACTGCAGAGTCCCAGCCATACGATCCAGGATATCAAGGTGAAAGAGGTGGTCAATGCCTGGCTGGAACTGAATGGATAGAAAGACATGTGCGGAATCATTGGATATTTTGTAAATGGCAGTCAGGTACCGGAGAGGGCCGTTTTTGAACGCGCCATTGATGCGATGGAACACCGGGGACCGGATCACCGGGGAATCCGGATCGATGACCGTACGGGCCTGGGATTTCGCCGCCTGTCGGTAATTGACCTCGAAACAGGCGCCCAACCAATGAGCAATGAGGATGGCCGCATTCACATTGTCTTCAACGGTGAAATCTACAATTTCAGGCGGCTGCGGGATCGATTGGAAGCAAGGGGCCATCGCTTCCGGACGAATAGTGACACGGAGATCATTCTTCATCTTTACGAGGAAGATGGGGAACGATGCGTTGATGAATTGCGCGGCATGTTCTCCTTTGCCATTTACGATCAGGGACGCGCCTCGCTCTTTCTGGCCCGTGACCGTTTTGGAAAGAAGCCGCTGGTCTATACAGAAACAGCCACCGGATTTTATTTCGCTTCTGAAATCGGCGCGTTGTTGAAACTCGCGGATTGCGGCCATGAGGTTGATCCCGCCGCAGTGGATGCCTGTCTGGCGCTCCGCTATATCCCCAATGCTCACACAGCATGGCGTGAGATTAAACGTTTCCCGGCAGCCTGCACGATGTGGGTCAAAGATGGCCTGGCAGGCACACCTCGCCGTTATTGGCGCCTGAACTGGTCGGACCCCATCCACAGCAGGATTACGGATCGGGAAGCAATCGAAGGTTTTCGCGAGCGTTTTGAAGAGGGTGTGAAACTGAGGATGATTTCCGATGTGCCACTGGGCGCATTTCTAAGCGGTGGCGTGGATTCCAGCATCACCACTGCAGCCATGACGCGTGTCGGGCAAAAAGTAGAAACATTCTCCATCGGGTTTGAGGATTCGCGTTTTGATGAAACCATTTACGCCCAGGAAGTCGCGCGCCGCCTTGAAACCCGGCATCATCATCTGAGGGTGACTGCAGATTCCCTGGAAAATCTGGACCCACTGATTGACACCATGGGCGAACCTTTTGCCGACCATTCGCTTTTGCCAACCTTTCTTCTCTCAAAATTTACGCGGCGACATGTAACTGTGGCCCTTTCTGGAGACGGAGGCGATGAATTGTTCGGAGGTTACAAACGCTACCGCCACCTTGCGCGGGCGGGTATGCTCAAACGTCTGGGGATGGCCCGCCCATGGATGGCTGCAAGTCGCGCATCCTTCCAATTGGAACGGGCCTTCAATCCCTCACGACGGCATTTGAAATGGCCTCGTTCTGCGGTGGACCGCGTCATCCAATTGGAGCCACTGCACCAATATTTTCATCTCCTTGGTTGCTGGAACCGGGATGAACGCGCACGGCTGCAGATGAATCCCGCGTTGCGCGGGATGAAAGGCATTGAACAGGACCTTGCGGCATCCTTCATCAACGATACGCTTATGGCGTATTCCCACCTTCGGGGTTTAAGTCGGTGGCAGGCACTGGATGTTGAAACCTGGTTGATCGATGATATCCTTCGTAAAGTAGACACTGCCAGCATGGCGTGCTCACTGGAATGCAGATGTCCATTCCTCGACCAGGGTGTTGCTGAGTTTGCCGCAGGCTTACCTGTCAGGTTCAAGCTGAACCGGCGGGGAGAATCCAAGGCGTTGTTGCGAAAACTATATCCTGACTTGTTGCCTCCCGGATTATTCAAACGGGCCAAGAAAGGTTTCAGCATGCCCATTGGTCAGTGGATGCGGCAACAATGGAAAGAGACGCTGCGTGCATCTGTTGAGGAGAGATGGAGCGGAGGCATGGAGAAGCGCTTTGATCGCAGGGTTTTACGGGCAATCTGGCAGGAACATCAGGCGGGCCGTCAGGATCATGGCGAAAAACTATGGGCCTGGTTTGTGCTATGGAGGTGGAACGAACGCTTTAAGCCCGTATGGAATACCTGATAATCTGAGTTTAAGAATTTTCTATCCGGGGAGCACCCCCCGCTGGGGGGTCCTGTCGGGCGGCTCGCCCGACAGCCTCCCTCGGAAAAAGTGAAATCCAAAGTTGTTCACCGCAGCAAAGATGAATGACGCAATAATGCTTGCCGGTCCCGGTTTTACAATTATAACTTGAAGCCCATGGTTAAAATCTCCATCGAGTATGCGGGTGACCTCCACTGCTCGGCAGTGCATGCTCCCTCACAACAACAACTGGAAACAGATGCCCCGGTGGATAACCAGGGCCGCGGCGAATCATTTTCCCCGACGGATCTGGTTGCAACCGCGCTTGGAACATGCATGGCCACCACGATGGGCATCTTCGCCCAACGAAATGGAATCGATCTCAAGGGCATGAAAATCCAGGTTCTGAAAGACATGTCCACAGACAGCCCACGGCGAATTTCAAAGCTGACCACTGAAATCTGGATGCCTCTTCCGAAATCAACTGAAAAAAGAGATGCGCTGGAGCGCGCGGCTCTGACCTGTCCCGTTCATCGGAGCCTGCATCCGGAAATCGAGAAACCCGTGGTCTTTTACTGGGATGAGAAGTAATACCAAATCCAGAAATTAAGTGTACGATCCCACAATTTCGGCGGTCGCAGACCGCCGCTACAAAATCTGCTGTAGCGGCGCTCTATGAGCGCCGTTTTTTTAAAGACAAACGAATCGTCCTACTTATTAACTGGAAATGGTATAAATGCCGACCACACGGTGACAAATCCGCTGATTGGCGTGAACTTCTCCGAAATCGGCAATCTCCCACATCCATTCGCACTGAACAGGAGGAAGACTCAGGCCATCAAGCAGTCCCATCTTTTCAACAACCTTGTCCTCCCGATCCAGCGTGATCGCCTCCACATCTGCCACCAGGCATGACTGACAAACGCCTTCCCGTAATGTCTGCACATGCTGTTCCAGAATCCGGCGCGTAAATTCCTGGATCTCCGGTTCTTTGTACATGGAACCTCCTACCCGATCCTGAAGCTTCCTCAGATATTCCACCGGAACCATCGGCAGCTGGGAAAGGAGATTGGCCGAAACCACGTAATCGATATCATTCTTGCTCTGAGGCACAGAAGGTCCCAGCGCGGACAGGGGTTCTTTCTTGCCTGTGATCCGTACACGCCGGGCCAGTTGAAAGACGTCCATTGCAACACCGCTGACATCTTTCTCAACCAACTTTACATTCGGAAATCGCCTTGCGGTTCTCCTTGCCGTCAACGGGTGAACCACATCCAACAGGAATACCTCGTCAAACATCCCGGCAAGCGACTTCAGTGGAATATCCAGCAGCCAGCCGCTGCCCAGAATAACCACCTTCCTTCGCCGGTTGCATCGTCGTGCGCCCTCAAGAATGAAACCCTTCGTTTTCTGAAGGTGCGAGCGCCAGAGTTTATGCGATCTATGGTACCGCGATTGGATGCCAATCAACTCCTTCAGATAACCCAACTGACGAAGATGAGAAGAACAGGGCGTAACCAGGTATTGCCAACACTCCCGGAACATAGAGGGGCCTCATCCTACCTTCAGCGCCATCCATGGGCCGAATTTGTGCGCCCGACGAATGGCCGACGTCAAAAAATGCTTTGCATGCTGTACCGACTCAGTGAATGAACAACCTGATGCAAGATTCGCGGTGATCGCCGCGGAATAGACACAGCCAGTGCCGTGTGTTCGAATCCCATGAACCCGCGCCGAACGAAGCCATAAGCCCTGCCGTCCACTCCAAAAGAAGTCGGAAGCCAGGCGCCGATCCTTAAGGTGTCCGCCCTTCAGCAGTACGGGGCAGGAGAATCTTTGCGAGATGAAATGGGCTGCCGTTTCCATCTGGGATTCACTTCGAATTTTTCGTTCCGCCAGGATTTCAGCCTCGTCCAGATTCGGTGTCACCAGGTCGGCATGCTCACTTATCAAATCCTCGAGGGCTCGAATCGCATTCTTTTCCAAAAGGCGCCTGCCACTGGTGGCCACCATGACAGGATCGACAACCAGATTGAGAATTGAGGATTGAGAATTGAGAATGGATTTGGCTACAGCCCGGATGATTGTTCTTGAGTAGAGCATGCCGGTTTTGACGGAAACACCGGACATCCCTCGCAGACAGCAAACGATCTGTTCATTGACGATCCGGGTGGGAACCGGGTGAATGGAGACCACTTTACGCGGGTTCTCAGCCACCACACAGGTTACAACAGCCATTCCATAAACGCCGTATGCTGTAAAGGTTTTCAGATCGGCCTCGAGACCGGCGCCTCCGCTGCAATCCGACCCGGCAATGGTCAAAGCTGCCCTGGCTCTTTTTGTCTGGTTGTTCACAAGTTGAAAATTGTACACATGATTCCAACCCAAATGACACACTTAACCATCTAATATCCTTAAAAAAGTCAATGATCTGTGGAACGCACTCCCGCAAAACATACCGCTGGTTAATCGAAATCTTCCTGGCGATCATCCTGGCTGCCCTTCGGCTTCCATGGCTTGAAGCTGATGGCGGCAATCGGGGATTCTGGGTTTACGGATTTTTTCTGGCAGACGAGGGCGCTTATACGAGCGGCGGACGACTCGCCTATCTCACCGGTAAATTTCTGGATCCTGAGATGGGCGAAGCTTACTCCTTTAACGTTTCATGGGGGATGCATCTCTTGAGTTATCTGGGTTATCTGTTGGGAGGTCTTTCATTCGGCAGTATACGCTTGCCGGTTATGTTGATAGCCATGATCGGCTGGATCTCAGCATACCGACTTGTCGCAAGAATCACTCATCCCATTCTGGCTGGCCTGGTGACACTGGTTCTGTCGTGCAATCCTGTCAGTTTAACCTATGAACGGGTCGCATCCACAGATGTGGTTGTGGGCTCGCTTATGGCACTTGTTTGCCTCTTGGTTACAAAAAAACGTCTGCTTCCAACCGCTCTCGGGAGCGCTGTTTTTGCATTCGCTGTTTCAGTTAAATTAACCGCGTTGGGACTGCTCCCCATGGTGTTGTTGCTCGTAATAACCCGGCGGCATCACACCCTAAAAAGGTTGGCTTGTTTTGGAAGCGTTTTTGTTCTGGCATATCTCCTATCATTGGAGTGGAGCGATCACCGTCTGCACTTGGTGATGACAAATCCTCATGACACAGCATTCAATGAGGCATCCCAGGCTTCAATCATGGCTATCATGAGTTTCAAAATAGACAACATGACCAGGGCTTTGTCCATTTTTCCACGTTGGCCATATAGCACCCAATTCGGACCCATTTTAATCTGGATCCTGGCGTTGCCCATCTGGCATTTATCCTGCCACTGGCATCGGACGGGGCGACTTCTGACAAGAGCAACAGCCATTTCGATTGGGGTTATTGTCTATGCCGGCTTGCTCGCGATGCAGGCTGCAGCCGCACTGCGTTATTTTCTGCCACTTCTCTATTTTA
>Ga0247727_10018918_pt1 | contig 10746 bp, 4 predicted proteins | sample WisWelCaveWW1625_FD_202498 | JGI IMG/M metagenome (GOLD analysis project Ga0247727, IMG submission 202498) | Biofilm microbial communities from Wishing Well Cave, Virginia, United States - WW16-25 | ecosystem: Environmental > Aquatic > Deep subsurface > Groundwater > Cave microbial mat | place...
AGCCTTCCTCGACCACGACGCAGCGGTTCGTCTTGCGGACCGACTCGAAGATGACGTCCTCGTCGAGCGGGCGCAGCGTGCGCGGGTCGACCACCTCGGCCAGGACGCCGTCACCAGCCAGCAGCTCCGCCGCCTGTAGCGCGAGCTGGGCCGAGCGGCTCCAGGCCACGATCGTCACGTCCTTGCCGGCGCGCTTCACGTCGCCCAGGCCGAGCGGGATCGTGTACTCCTCCTCGGGCACCTCGCCCTTGAGGTTGTAGAGCACCTCGTTCTCCATGAAGATCACCGGGTTGTCGTCCCGGATCGCGCTCTTCAGGAGGCCCTTCGCGTCCTTCGGCGTCGAGGGCATCACGACCACCAGCCCCGGGATGTGGGCGTACCAGCTCTCGAAAGCCTGCGAGTGCTGCGCGGCGACCTGGGCCGCCGCCCCGGAAGGGCCGCGCATCACCATCGGGCAGCGGATCTGGCCGCCCGACATGTAGCGGTACTTGGCGGCGTGGTTGACGATCTGATCGAGCGCCAGCAGCGAGAAGTTGAACGTCATCATCTCCGCGATCGGGCGCATGCCGACGAAGGCGGCGCCCACGGCCACCCCGGCGATCACCTCCTCGGCGATCGGCGTGTCGCGCACGCGCCATTCGCCGAACTCCTGGAACATGCCCTGCGTGATCTTGTAGGCGCCCTGGTATTCAGCGACCTCTTCGCCGAGCAGGAACACGGAGGGATCGCGCCGCATCTCCTCCTTCATCGCGGCGTTCAGGGCCTCGCGCATCGTGATCACCGGCATCGCTTCAGCCCTCCACCTTGGCGGGGGCCGCCTGCTGCGACCAGGCCGGGAAGCGCTCCGGCACCCGATCGTCCTTCTCAGCCGCGCGCCAGGCCGGGTCCTTCTCGGCCGTCTTCGCGTGGATGTAGGGCGAGCGCACGTAGACGTCCTGGTAGAGCTCCTCGGCGGTCGGCCACGGGCTCGCTTCGGCGTAGCGCACCGCCTCGGCCACCTGCGCCTGCACGTCCTTGTCGATCGTGTCGAGCTCGGCCTGGGCGACCCGGTGCTGCTCGGCCAGCACGGCGACGAAGCGCACGATCGGGTCGTGGAGCATCATCTCCTCGACTTCTTCCTTGGTGCGGTACTTGCCGGGGTCCGACATCGAGTGCCCGCGGTAGCGGTAAGTCTCGACCTCGAGCAAGGTCGGCCGCTTCTCCCGGCGGGCGCGGTCGATGGCCTCGGCGAGCGCCCCGCGCACCGTCAAGAGGTCCATCCCGTCCACGTCGCGCCGGGGTATCCCGTAGGCGCTGCCGCGCTGGTACAGGTCCTTCACTGACGAGGCGCGGTCGAGCGATGTGCCCATGCCGTAGCGGTTGTTCTCGATGACGTAGACGACCGGCAGGCCCCAGAGCGCGCTGACGTTCAGCGCCTCGTGGAACGCGCCCTCGTTGACCGCTCCGTCTCCGAAGAAGCACAGCACGACCTGGTCCGTGTTGCGCAGCCGGATCGCGTAACCCATCCCGGCCGCGACCGGCAGGTGGCCGCCCACGATCCCGTCCCCGCCGAAGTTGCCGGTGGGGACGTCGTAGAAATGCATGCTGCCGCCCTTGCCGCGGCAGATGCCGGACGCGCGGCCCCAAAGCTCGGCCATCAACGGGCGAGGGTCGGTGCCGCGGGCGAGCGCATAGCCGTGGTCGCGATAGGAGGTGATGAAGTAATCGTCGGGCCGCAGCAGGCTCATCGCCCCGACCGCGACGGCCTCCTGGCCGATGTAGAGGTGAAGGAAGCCGCCGATCTTCCCCTCCACGTAGACCTGCGCGCAGCGCTCCTCGAAGCGGCGGATGAGGAGCATGTCCCGATACAGCGCGAGCGCCTCGTCTTTCGTCATTCTCTCACGCACCCTCCAGGCCGCCGGGCAGGCGAACTTCCTTTTTTACTGTGAATTAGGGCTCGCGTCAACGACGGCTGGGCTGACGAAACGGAGCCCACGGACCTCACAAAACAGAATCTGCGTACGATGCCAGGACGCTCTGGACTGACTTTTGGGGGGCTGAGCGCCCCCCGGGAGCCCCGCTGACTAGACTAGAGCACGAGGACGGCGATCGCGGTCAGCGCCAGCCCGAGCAGGAGCATGCCGACGAGCGAGAGGGCGAACGTCGGCTCGGCCGCGTCCGGAGCAGGGGGCCTTTCGCCCGCTCCCTCGAACACCGCCTTCAGCTCCGGTCGGGTCATGTATAAGAGCACCGTCGCCGCGGCCAGCGTGAACGGGCAGACCAGGAGTCCCACGGCCGCGGTCGCGATCTGCAGGTGCCGAGCCCAAGGGGCGAGCGCCCGCAGGCCGAGCGCCATCGCGGCCCCCAGGGCCGCGAGCACAATCGCGAGGGCCGCCGCGCCGAGCCAGCCGATCCACCCCGCCTGAAGTCGCGCCGCTACCAGCAGCACGCCCGCGACGGCGACCGGGACGAAAAGAGTCCACAGGCCGGCGAGCAGGCTGACCGTCGCTGGGCGCGCGGGTTCGCTCGCGACCCTCGCCTCCCGCGGAGACGGTGCCGTACGGGGCCGAACCGGCGGCCTCACCTGCGGCGCCCGGGGCAATGGTGGAGGGGCCGGCGGACCGGCAGGCGGGGGAGCAGGCGCCGCCCTCGCGGCCGGCAGGGGCGTTGGAGCCGACGACGGTCCGGACTCGCCGAGATCCACCGGCCCGCCGCGGATCGCATCGGGATCGAAGCCGTCGGGCGCCACGATCACCGTCTCGCCGAGCTCGGCGAGCAAGAGCAGCTTGACCTCGCCGAGCCGAACGCTGTCGCCCGGCCGCAGCGGCGCCTGCTCGACCTTCTTGCCGTTGACGTAGATGCCGTTGGCGCTGCCTGTGTCCCGGATCACGAGACCCTCCGGGCCGTCCTCCACGACCGCGTGGCGACGCGAGCACTTCGAGTCGTTGAGGACGATGTCGCAGCCGGGATCGCGGCCCACCACGCACACGTTGCCCGGCAGCTCGACCTCGTGGGTCGTTCCGCCGGAGTAGGAGATCAGGAAGCGCATGGTGCCGGCTATCCGGGCGATGGATTCTAGCAGCCCCGCCGCCCCCTCGACTTCGGCCGAGGCCGCGGTTTAGGATCGACGGGGCAAACGGGTTGTCGGAGGAGATGGGCAGATGCTGCACGGCGATTCCAACGAGCACAAGGCCCGCTTGGCGGAGGTCCTCGAGGTCCTGAAGCGCGAGGCCAAGCCTGAGGATCGCGAGCTCGTGCTCACGCTCGCCCCGATCCTCTTCGCGGGCATGCCCCCCAGGATCGGGCTCAGCCTGTCGCCCGAGGTGGTCGCGGCTCGCATCCTCAAGCTCCACTACCCCTACATCGCGCGCGAGATGCCGCCGGCCCACCAGCTCTACAAGGGCGTCCCCGGTATCCACGTCACCGCAACCAACCTGAGCGAGGAGGAGTCGCACGCGATCGGCGGGGGGATCGGGCTTCCGCTCGAGACCACGATCCTCAGAACCCACACCGCCGATCGGCCCTTCATCTTCGACAGCCTCAAGAACTACCTGCAGAAGGCGGGGCTGCGCGTGTATGCGGCCTTTCACCCGATCTTCACCGTGCGCCGCCAGTGGGAGCGCGTCGCCTCGTTCGGCGACGTGCACGACGAGGGCAGCAAGGAGAGCTACTGCCTGTTCCACCTCGAGCCGCTCGCGTCGAAGGAGCGCTTGCGGCGGCTCGAGCACGAGGTGTTCTCGCTGCTCAAGTCGGTGTTCCTGGCGGTCGACGACTTCAAGGACATGGGGCGCGTGTGCCTGGACAGGATTCCGAAGCTGCGCTCGCGGAAGGGCGACCTCGCCGAGCTCGCCTCCGCGCGGGCGTTCCTCGAATGGCTGCAGGACGACAACTACATCTTCATGGGAACGGTGTCCTACGGCGTGCTCCCGGACGGCGAGCTGGCCCGGCTCGGCGAGACCGCGACCGGCGTCTTCAACGACCCGACACTGCTGCCCGTGGTGTTTCCGGGTGTCGTGGAGCACGTCGAGTCGCACCTTAGCCCGCAGCCGCAGGACGGCCGCATCCTCGACCTGGACTTCTGCGCCAACGCGACGGCGATCTACCACATGGAGCCGATCGAGGACCTCACCGTGCGGGAGTGGGGCGAGGACGGGAAGCTCAAAGGCCTGACGCTGCTGCTCGGCCGCTTCGCGCGCGGGGCCTTCGCCCAGCGCGCGGACCGCATCCCGCTGCTCAAGGAGAAGCACGACCGGATCATGGCGGCGTGCGGGGCGATCCCGAGCTCGCACGTCTGGCGCGAGACGCGCGCCACCTTCAACAACTTCCCCAAGACCGACCTCTTCTACGCGGGGGTCGACGATCTCGAGCGCGTGATCCATGGCATCGTCCAGGTCGCGAGCGACGAGGAGATCGTGGTGGAGAGCCGTCAGGGCGCGGGCTACGAGGCGCTCTACGTGGCCTTCTCGCGGCTGCGCTACTCCTACCAGATCGAAGCCGCGCTGCGCCGGGCGTTCTCCGCCGCCTTCGGGCCGGTCGCCTTCGCGACCTCGGTCGACTCCGGCCCCGTGACGCTGCTGCTCTTCTATTTCAACGCGAACGACCTCGAGCACGCGGTCGACCCGGTCGAGGCACGCCGGCTGACCGAGCCCTTGGTGACGGCCTGGGAGGACCGCGTCGCCGCCGCGCTCGAGGCCGAGTTCGGCGCGCGTGAGGGCCGCCGCCTCTTCCTGCGCCACGTCACGCCGGAGTCGCGGAGCGGCCTCTACCGCGAGGTGACGGCCCCCGAGCAGGTTCCGGCCGACCTGCGCCAGTTCGAGGCGCTCGAGAGCCGGCTGGAAGTCGGTGTCGCCGTCAAGGGCGCCGAGACGGCCCTGGTGCAGCTGTGCTCGGTGCGCCCGCTCGACCTGACCGACATCCTGAAGACGATGCAGAACCTCGGTCTCACCGTGACCGAAGAGCTGCGCATCCCGCTGACGCTGCCCGAGGGACGCCGCTGCCTGCTCTACCGCTTCGGCATCGAAGCGCCCGCCGAGCGGATCGCGTCGCTCGGCGAGGGCGAGCAGCGCTTCGTCGAGGCGCTGCGGGCGCTCGACGAGAAGCGCGCGACCGACGACCCGTTGAACGGGCTGATCCTGTCGGCGGGCCTCAGCTGGCGGGACGTGGAGCTGCTCCGGACGCTGCGCAACCACCTGCTGCAGATCCGCTCCCACTGGAACGCCGAGACCGTGAACGGCGTGTTGGTGCGCAACAGCGTCGCCACGGCGGCCCTTTACCGTGCGTTCGCTTCGCGCTTCGACCCCGCGCTGCCGGGCGATCGCGAGGCCGCGGTCGCCGAGGCGGACGCCGGCTTCACGCGCGCGCTCGACGGTGTTCGGAGCCTGGCCGAGGACGAGGTGCTGCGCGCATTGGCCAACCTGATGCGGGCGGCGCTGCGCACCAACGCCTACCAGCGGCCGGAGCGGCCGGTGTTCTCGGTGAAGGTCGACTGCAAGAAGGTCGAGGCGATGCCGTCGCCGCGGCCGATGTTCGAGATCTACGTCCACGCGCGGCGGCTCGAGGGCATCCACCTGCGCGGCGGCAAGGTGGCGCGCGGCGGCATCCGCTGGTCCGACCGCCACGACGACTTCCGCACCGAGATCCTGGGTCTGATGAAGACCCAGATGGTCAAGAACTCCGTGATCGTGCCGGTCGGCTCGAAGGGCGGCTTCGTGCTGAAAGGCGAGGTTCCGCAGCGCCCGGCGCTCGACGAGTACCTGATCGACCGCTACCGGGAGTTCGTCTCGGGGCTGCTCGACGTGACCGACAACCGCGCGGACGGCGAGGTGCTGCACCCGCCCGAGGTGGTGCGGCAGGACGGCGACGACCCCTATCTGGTGGTCGCCGCCGACAAGGGCACCGCGCACCTGTCGGACACCGCCAACAGCGTCTCCGCGCAGTACGGCTTCTGGCTGGGCGACGCGTTCGCCTCGGGCGGCAGCGCGGGCTACGACCACAAGAAGATGGGCATCACGGCGCGCGGGGCGTGGGAGTGCGTCAAGCACCACTTCCGCAACATCGGGATCGACGTCCAGACGCAGAGCGTCACGGTCGCCGGGGTCGGCGACATGTCGGGCGACGTGTTCGGCAACGGCGTGCTGCTGTCGCGGGCGATCAAGCTGGTGGCGGCCTTCGACCACCGGCACATCTTCCTGGACCCCGACCCCGACCCGGAGCGGAGCTTCCGTGAGCGCGAGCGGATCTTCGCGCTCGCGCGCTCGAGCTGGAAGGACTACGACCAGGGGCTGTTGAGCCCCGGCGGCGGCATCTACGACCGCTCGGCCAAGGCGATCCCGCTCTCCGCCGAGGCCAGCAAGCTGCTCGAGATCGAGGCGGAAGCGCCCTCGGGCGAGGAAGTGATCCGCAAGATCCTGACCGCACGCGTCGACCTGCTGTACAACGGGGGCATCGGCACGTACGTGAAGGCGGAATCGGAAGAGCACGCCAAGGTCGGCGACCGGGCGAACGACCGGGTGCGCGTGAACGGACGCGAGCTGCGCGCGCGCGTGGTCGGCGAGGGCGGCAACCTCGGCTTCACGCAGGCGGGCCGGCTCGAGTACTGGGCGGCGTCGGGCCGCCTCAACACCGACGCCGTCGACAACTCGGGCGGCGTGGACACCTCCGACCACGAGGTGAACATCAAGATCCTGCTCGACATGCTGGTCAAGCAGGGGCGCGTCAAGGGACGCGCGGAGCGCAATCACATCCTGGCCGAGATGACCGACGACGTTGCGGCGCTGGTGCTGGCCGACAACGCCGGCCAAGCGCTCGCGCTGAGTCTCGACGAGAGGCGCAGCGCGAGCCGCTACGAGGAATTCGTCGCGCTCGTCGACGACATGGCGGGCGCCGGGCTGCTCAACCGTCAGGACGAGTCGGTCCCCTCGCGCGAGGAGCTGCTGGTGAGCCGGCAGCGCGAGCGCGGGCTGCCGCGGCCGCTGCTGTGCGTGCTGCTCGGCTACTCGAAGATGTCGGCGTTCCAGCTGCTGCTCGAGACCGAGTTCCCGGACAGCGAGGCGGGCCGGCCGTTCCTCGAGGGCTACTTCCCGCGCCTGCTGCGCGAGAGATTCGCGGCGAGCTTCGAGGGGCACGTGCTGCGGCGCGAGATCGTGGCGACGGCCGCGGTCAACTACCTGGTCAACCGTGGCGGCGTGCTGCTGCTGCCACGGCTGGAGCAGGGCGCCAGGAATGGCATCGGCGAGGCGGTCTCCGCCTGGATCGAGGTCGACCGCGAGGCGCGCGCACAGGCGATGCGCGATGCCCTGATCGCCGCGGGCCGCCCGGCGGGCGAGGAGCAGGCGGCGCTCGTCGAGATCGAGGATGCGCTCGAAGCAGCGACGCGGGATCGCCTCGACGGCAAGAAGAAGGCGGGGGCCGCCAAGGCGTTGCGCACGATCGGAGACCGGCTCGGCCTGTGACCGAACGCCGGCGGCGCGGCCTGAGCGCCGGCCTATGCACGGCGTTCCTGTGCTCGGGCGCCGCCGCGCTCCTGTTCGAGGCGTTGTGGTTCCGGCTCACCGGTCTCGGGTTCGGCAACGGGGTGTGGGCGTCGAGCCTGGTGCTCGCGGCCTTCATGGCTGGCCTCGCGATCGGCAATGGGCTCGCGGCGCGCCTGGGCGGCCGCGTGGAGCGCCCGCTCCGGCTGTTCGCGGGCCTCGAAGCCTTCGCGGCCACGCTGTCCCTGGCCCTAGTGCTGGCCCTGCCCGCGCTCGGGGCCTGGCTGGCGCCGCCGCTCGCGAGCCTGCTGCACAGGCCCTGGCTGGTGGGCGGCGCCCGCGCGGCCGTGGCGTTTGGGCTGATGCTGCTCCCCGCGACGGCGATGGGCGCGACCCTGCCGCTCCTGGCGCGTGCCCTAGCACCGCACAGCGCGCGGTTCGGTGTGGCGCTCGGACGGCTGTACGGCTGGAACACGCTCGGGGGAGTGCTCGGCGCCCTCGCTTCCGAGACCGTGCTCGTGCCCCAGCTCGGTCTGGTGGGAACCGCCGCCTTCGCGACTGCGCTCCAGCTGCTCGCCGCGCTGCTCGCCCTCCGGCTCGACGTCCGCTACGGCAGCGCGGCCGCGGCCGAGTTGGCGCCCGCCCGGGTGGCTCGAGAGCCGGCTGGCCGTGTCCGGCCGGCGCGCCTGCTGCTCGCCGCGTTCATGGGCGGCGCGCTGCTGCTCGCTCTGGAGGTGGTCTGGTTCCGCTTCATCCAGCTCTTCGTCTTCGGCACGCAGCGCGCGTTCGCCCTGATGCTGGCGGTGGTGCTCGCGGGAATCGCCCTCGGAGGCCTGCTGGCCGCAGCGTGGCTGCGACGGCGGCCGGAGGCCGCGTGGGCGTTGCCGTTTGTCGCTTTCCTCGGCGGCATCGCCACCATCACCACGTATGCGACGTTCGACCCGCTCGGCCAACCGGTGGCGGGCGACGCGGCCCGCGCGCTGTGGCTGTCGTTCGTGCTGATGCTCCCGACTTCGCTGGCCTCTGGAGTCCTGTTCACGCTGTTGGGAGCGGCGGTCCGGGAAGAGCTGGCAGGCGACGCGGCGGCGGCGGGCTGGCTGACCCTGGCCAACACCGTGGGAGCGGCGCTCGGCGCGCCGCTCGCCGGCCTGCTGCTGCTGCCCTGGCTCGGCATCGAGCGCTCGCTCTTCGGCCTCGGGGTCCTGTACGGACTGGTGGCGCTCGCCGTGATTCCCTGGGGCGTGCGGCTCCCGCGCCTCGCCGTGATCGGCGGGGCCGCGCTGTTCGCGCTCGTGACGGTGCTGTTTCCGTTCGGCCTGATGCGGGGCCGCTTCGTACGCCACCTCGTTCAGGCGTTCGAGGGCGACGGGGCACGCGTCGTGGCCTTGCGCGAGGGCCAGACCGAGACGGCGATCCTGCTGCAGACGGAGTGGGGCGGGGTCCCCGTCTACCAGCAGCTGATCACGAACGCGCACTCGATGACGAGCAGCGTGTTCTACGCGCGGCGCTACATGAAGCTGTTCGCGTTCTGGCCGCTCGCGCTGCGCCCCGAATCGCGGCGCGCGCTGCTGATCAGCTACGGTCTCGGCAACACCGCCGAGGCGCTGGTTCTCGCTCCTGGCCTCGAGCAGATCGACGTGGTCGACCTGTCGCGGACGATCCTCGAGCTCAGCCCGCTCGTGGCTCGCGCCGGCGCCGCCGACCCGCTCCTCGACCCCCGGGTCAGGGTGCACGTCGAGGACGGACGCTTCTACCTCCGCGCGGCGGGTGCGGCCTACGACCTCATCACCGCGGAGCCGCCGCCACCGCACGCGGCGGGCGTCGCGAGCCTCTACTCGCTCGAGTATTTTCGTCTGACGCGCGGCCGACTCGCCCTCGGAGGGATTGCCACGCATTGGCTCCCCGTCAATCAGCTCTCCGTGGATAGCGCACGGGCGATCGTGCGGGCTTTCTGCGCGGCCTTCGAGGACTGCAGCCTCTGGTCGGGCGCCGGCTACGATTGGATGTTGGCGGGGAGCAACGCGGCGCTCGCTCCGACGGAGGAGCCCTTCTCCCGGCTGTGGGCCGACCCGGGATCGGGCGCCGAGCTGCGCGCCCTCGGCATCGAGCGGCCCGAGCAGCTCGGCGCGCTCTTCATCGCGGACGCTTCCCAGCTCGCCGCGTGGACCGCCGGAACGCCGCCGCTCGTCGACGACCGGCCCGGCCGGCTCCGCACGACGTTGCCGGGTCCCGCCGACGCGGCCGTGTATCGAGCACTTCAACAGCCGCAGGCGAGTGCGGAGCGATTCCGCTCGAGCGCTTTCGTCGAACGGCTATGGCCGCCCTCGCTTCGGGAGCGATCGCTCGCCTGGTTCGCGTTGCAGGGCGTTTTCAACCGCGACTACGAGGCGGCCGGGCGCCCGGAGGCGCTGGGCGAGCTGTGGGCGGTGCTCGACGACACGCCGCTCACAACGCTGCCGCTGCTGCTTCTCGACAGCGAGCCGCGGATCCGCGCGACCGCGCGCACACGCCACCTGCAGGGCGGCGCGCACCCTAGGTTGGCGTTCCACCTGGGCGCCGCCGCTCTGGCCGACCGCGACTACGAGGCCGCCGCGCGGTTCTTCGCCGAGGCGCGCGAGGAGGGCAGCGCCTTCCATTCCTCGCGGCTGCTGCGAGCCCTCGCACTCGGGCTCGGAGCACACCCGCGCGACGCGCTCTCCGCAGTCATGTCGATTTCACGCGAGAGCCTGCCCCCCCACGTCGGCCCCTGGCGCGACTGGCTCGAGCGCCGGCTTTCCGATTGAGAGAGGAGCCCGCATGACCGAGTACGTCTCGTCCCTGATGGCCGAGGTGAAGACCAAGAACCCGGCCGAGCCCGAGTTTCACCAGGCCGTCCAGGAGGTGGCGGAGTCGCTCACGCTCGTCTTCGACCGCCACCCCGAGTACCGTCATGCCAAGGTGCTCGAGCGCATCCTCGAGCCGGAGCGCGTGCTCATGTTCCGCGTTTCCTGGGTCGACGACCAGGGCGAGGTCCGCATCAACCGTGGTTTCCGGATCCAGATGAACAGCGCGATCGGGCCCTACAAGGGCGGCCTGCGCTTTCATCCCTCGGTCAACCTCGGGATCCTCAAGTTCCTGGCGTTCGAGCAGGTCTTCAAGAACGCGCTCACCACGTTGCCGATGGGCGGCGGCAAGGGTGGCAGCGACTTCGATCCCAAGGGCAAGAGCGATCAGGAGGTGATGCGTTTCTGCCAGAGCTTCATGGCGGAGCTCCAGCGCCACATCGGGCCCGACACCGACGTCCCGGCGGGCGACATCG
>Ga0247727_10018919_pt1 | contig 10746 bp, 12 predicted proteins | sample WisWelCaveWW1625_FD_202498 | JGI IMG/M metagenome (GOLD analysis project Ga0247727, IMG submission 202498) | Biofilm microbial communities from Wishing Well Cave, Virginia, United States - WW16-25 | ecosystem: Environmental > Aquatic > Deep subsurface > Groundwater > Cave microbial mat | place...
TCGCGAGACGCTCGGCAGCTGGGACGCGCTGCCCGAGGACAAATACCCGGGCGGCGCGCTCGACCCCGGTCTCGCGCCGCGCACGCTCGTGCTCGGCTTCGAGCGTGGCGTGCCGGTCAGCATCGACGGCGTGGCGCTGGCGCCGGTGGCGTTGATCGAGCGGCTCAACCAGCTCGGCCGACCTTACGGCATCGGCCGCGGCGTGCACCTCGGCGACACCATCCTCGGCATCAAGGGTCGGGTCGGGTTCGAGGCGCCGGCCGCGGTGCTGCTGATCCAATGTCACCGCGAACTCGAGAAGCTGGTGCTGTCGGGCAAGCAGCAGTTCTGGAAGGACTCGCTCGGCAACCTCTACGGCCAGCTCCTGCACGAAGGGCACTTCTTCGACCCGCTGGCGCGCGACCTCGAGGCCTTCCTCGACTCGAGCCAGGAGGTCGTGTCCGGCGAGGTGCGCGTCACGCTCGCGCCGCGCGCCGCCGTGGTCGAGGGCGTGCGCTCGCCGTTCTCGCTGATGGACCCCAAGATCGCCTCCTACGGCGAAGCCAACCACCTGTGGGACGGCGCCGAAGCCGCCGGCTTCGCCAAGCTCTACGGCGTGCCGCAAGTGCTGTCCCGCAAGGCCCGCCAATCCGCCGCCCAGAGCGCTGCTGCCAAGAAGGTGAAGTGACATGCGTGTCTTCGCAGACAAGATCGCGTCGGTGACGCGCAACCTCAAGCTCGACCACCAGCTGACGCTGACCCGCGAGGTCCGCGCCGAGCATGGCGCGGTCATCGCCGGCCGCGTGCTGCGCGAGAAGAGCACCTACAACACGCTCGAGGACCGCTTCGGGCGGATGGTCGTGGTCCAGGCCGGCGACGTGGTGGTCGGCGCGCTCGGCCACCGCAACGCGCTCCACGGCTACGAGGGCGTGCTGCCCAAGAAGGTCGACGCCGGCCAGACCCTGCACCTGCTGAACCTGGGCGGCGTGATCGGCGAGTGCGTCTCGCACAACCCCGACGTCGGCCGGCCGTTCGAGCTCGAGGTGCTGGGCCAGGTGCTGACCTTCCCCGAGATCGGCTCGCGGGCCGGCGTGCCGGCCAACGTCAGCATGAACGCGCTCGCCAAAGGCGGCGCGCTGCCCAAGGTCCCGGTGATCATCGTGATGGGCACCTGCATGAACGCCGGCAAGACCGCGGCGGCCTGCGTGCTGGTGCGGCGCCTGCGCCAGGAAGGGCTGCGGGTCGGCGGCGTCAAGCTCACGGGCGTCTCGCTGATGCGCGACACGCTCTCGATGCGCGACTACGGCGCGACCACCACCGCCGACTTCACCGACGCCGGCGTGGTCTGTACCGCGCCCGGCACTAGCGTGGTCGAGACCGCGCGCAGCATCTTCGCCGCGCTCGGCGGGCGCGGGGTGGACGTGATCGTGGCCGAGACCGGCGACGGCATCATGGGCGAGTACGGCGTGCAAGACATCCTCGCCGACCCGGCGCTGCGCGCGCTCGGCACGGTGTTCCTATTCTGCGCCAACGACCCGGTCGGCGCGGCCGGCGGCGTCGCCCACCTCAAGCAGCAGTACGGAATCCAGGTCGACCTGGTCACCGGTCCGACCACCGACAACCGCGTCGGCCAGCGCTTCGTGGAGCGCGAGCTCGGGGTGGTGGCGCACAACGCCCGCACCGAGCCCGACAAGGTCGCGGAGCGGGTGCTGGCGCTGCTGGCCGCGCGCAAGGCGGCGTGATGGGCGCGAGCGTCCAGGCGGTGGTGCTCGGCGCCGCCGGCTACGGCGGCGGCGAGCTGCTGCGCCTGCTCGGCGCGCACCCAGGCGTAGGCGCCATCACCGCCGCGTCGCGCTCGCACGCCGGCGCGCCGTTCCACCAGGCGCACCCGCACCTGCGCGGCGTCGTGGACGGGGCGTTCGTCGCCAAGCCCGACTGGCGCGCGCTCGGCGCGGACGCCGACGCGCCGGTGGTGTTCGCGGCGCTGCCGCACGGCGAGTTCGCCGCCAAGTACCCGGCGCTGCAGGCCGACTGGCGCGCCGCCGGCCTCGCGGAGCGGCTGGTGGTGATCGACCTCTCCGGCGACCACCGTCTGAGCGATGCGGCGGCCTACGCCAAGCACTATGGCAAGCCGCACCCGCACGCCGAGAACCTCGGGAGCTTCGTCTACGGCCTGCCCGAGTGGCAGCGCGCGAAGATCGCGGCGCCCTCCCGGACCGGGAAGCGCATCGCCAACCCCGGCTGCTTCGCCACCGCCCTGCAGCTCGCGCTGCTGCCGCTGCTCGCCATGGAAGGAGCCGAGGAGCTGGGATGGGTCGCGGTCAGCGGCACAACCGGCTCGTCGGGCTCTGGAGCGCTGCCCAGCGACACCGCCCACCACCCGAGCCGAGCCCACGATTACCGTGCCTACAAGCCGCTGGTGCACCAGCACCTGGGTGAGGTCGAACAGCTGCTCGTCGCGCACGGCAACGCGGCCAAGTGCTCGTTCGTGCCGCACTCGGCGCCCTTGGTGCGCGGCGTGTCCTGCACGCTGCACGCGAAGGTGAAGGACGCCGCGGCGAGCGCGGCGCAGGTCAAGGCGTTCTACGCCAGCGAGCCGTTCGTGCGGCTGGTTGAGGGCCCGCCGCGTGTGGCGGTGGTCGCCGGCAGCAACTTCTGCGACCTGGGCGTGGCCGCCGACGGCGAGCTGCTGGTGGTGATGACCGCGCTCGACAACCTGGTCAAGGGCATGGCCGGCTCGGCCGTGCAGAACATGAACCTGGCGCTCGGTCTCGATGAGCGCGCGGGCCTCAAGCAGGCCGCGGTGTACCCTTGAGCCATGCGCAGGCCCGCCGCCGCTAGCGGTTTCACCAGCCACGCCGCGATGGGCGCGGTGCTCCTGGCGGGCGCGTGGGCTGCGGTCTACCTGCCGGACTTCATGGCAGCGTTCCGGCTGGGCGGTCAGTCCGCGCAGTGGGCGATCGCGGCCGGCTTGGTCGGTGTGCTGGTCGCGCCCGCGCTGCTGGTGGTCGCGGAAGGCGACGAGTTCATGGGCCTGTTGAGCATCGGGGTCGCGTTGCTGGTCAGCTGGGCCAGCGCCCACGCCGCGGCCGCGTTCGGCGCCGAGCCCACGACGATCGAGACCGCGCGCCTCGCCGGCGCGGCGCTCGGCCCGGTGCTATTCCCGAGCGGGCTGTTGCTGATCCTGAAGCTGCGCCGCGAGGCGACGCCGAGCGGCTAGTCGGTCGCGCGCAGGTAGCCCGCGACCGCGTCCGCGGCGCGCGCCACGCATTCGCCGAGCTCGACGCTGCGCAGCACCCGGCCCGTGAGCGGGCGGCGGTAGGACTTCTCGGGATCCTCGCTTCGCCACAGCGCCGTGCCGCTCACCGCCTCGCCCTCGACCACGAACGCGAGCTGGTAGGCGACGCTCGCGCCCGCGAACAGCGTGCCATGCCAGGTCGCCTCGCGGCGCGCGAGGTGCATGGCCCCGAACGGCAGCAACTGGGCGTAGCCGCCGCGGGTCGGGTCGGAATCGCGCAGCACCACGCAGGTGTTCGGGGCATCGTTGCCCTTCGGCACGCGCCAGGTCTGGCGCGCGACCAGGCGGGCGCACAGCGCCTCGCCCCAGAACCCGCAGTCGATGCCGCCGTCGCCCACCACCAGCAGCGCGACGGTCGCCGAGCCGCCGGCGTCGCGCGGCTCCAGCCTGACCTCGAAGGCGGTCACGGTGCGCGTCGCGCGCTTGGGCGGCGCCGGGTAGACGGTGTCGGTCGCAGCGAGCGCCGGCACGGCGAGGGCGAGCGCCAGGAGCATCGAGCAGGGTGCGCGCAGCGCGGGCATCTCAGGAACCTTCGTGTCCAAGGACCATCGGCATGGTACGCCCCGGCGCCTCAGCGGCGCTTCGCCGCGCTCGGACGTCGCGGCCGGCGTTCCTTCTCGGCACGGGCGCGCAGCGCGATCTGGTAGGCGCGCTCCGCCCAGCGCTTGGCCTCGTCGACGTCCTCGAACAGGTGGGCGGGCGCCGCGTGGTAGCCCATCTTCAGCACCTTGCCGTCCTTGTGGTACTCGAACGCGCTCGAGCCGAGCCGCTCGAACTCGGGCGCGGACGCAGCGTCGCTCTTGAGGTACAGAACGTCCCGCCCGACCAACGCGAACATCAGGCCGTGGTGGTAGATGCCGTAGCCGCCGAACATCCGCTTGGCCTCGATCGGGCCGAAGCGTGCGAAGACCTCGCTGAGGTAGCTGACGAACTCGCTGACCTCGCGCGTGGCCACCTCAGGGGTCCAGCGCGAACGAGCCGGTGACCAACGCGCCGGCGCGCCGGTAGACGCTGATCACCGTGCCCTTGCTGGTGGTGCGCGAGCGCACCAGCTGGAGTGAGGCCGGCACCGTGCCCGAGCCGAACAGCCGTTTGCCGCTGCCGAGCAGCACCGGGAAGCACAGGATCCGGTACTCGTCCACTAGGTCGTGCTGGATCAGGGTCTGGGCGAGGCCGGCGCTGCCGTGCACCTGCAGCTCGCGCGGGAAGCGGCGCTTGAGGGCCGGTAGCTCCGCGACCGGGTCGCGCACCAGCGTGCTGTCGTGCCAATCAAAGCGCTCGCGGCTGCGCGAAGCGACGAACTTCGGAAGGGTGTTGAGCTTGGTCGCGATCAGGTCGCCGGGGTCGGTGACCTTGGGCCAATGCCCAGCAAAGATGTCGTAGGTGCTGCGCCCGAGCAGGAACGCGTCGGCCGTGGCGAAGATCCCCACCATCGTCTCGACGAACTCGTCGTCGACCAGCGGGAACACCCAGCCGCCGTGGCGGAAGCCACCCGCGGTGTCCTCCTGCGGCCCGCCCGGTGCCTGCATCACGCCGTCGAGCGATACGAAGCTCGTCATCGTCAGCTCAGCCACGGCGTACCTCCGGCGCCATGGTGGTCCTAGGCGAGGGGAAAATCCACGCAGCGGCCGCCCGCGCTGCGCGGCCCTAGCGCTCGCGCGTCGCCGACGGCGTGAGCGCCAGCCGCCGCTGCTTGGAGAGCTTGCCGAGCGCATGGCGGTACGACCAGCCGACCAGCTCGCGCAGGTAGCCGGCGGGCACCGCGCGCACCTTCACGACGGTCACCCAGTGCCAGCGGCCCATGTAGCGCGCCGGCTTGATGCCGGGCTGGCCGGTCAGTTCGAGGAAGCGCTCGGGCGTGACCTTGACGCTGAAGCGCCATTTCTCGGGTTCCGAGAGCTTGAAGTAGGCGAACTGCTTGCCGCCGACCTCGTAGAGCAAGACGTTGTAGGGCTCGCCGAGCGCGCGCGAGCTCGCACCGGGGTAGCGGGCGCAGTGGGCCTTGAGCGTGCGGGTGTCCACCCAGGAACGGGCTAACGCCGGTGCTCGACCGCGCCGGGCGCTGCGACTGAATCCATGGCGGAGCATCGCGACGCCGCGGGCGTCGGCTGGAGCGCGTTGCCAGGCTCCAACCAGCCACCCGCGATGGGCCGAAGCCACGGCGATGACGGCGACGGATTCGGGAGAGGATAGCGACTCACAGCCATATCCCCGATGTTACCCTCGCGCTGGACGGCCGCATCGTAGCGGCCGCTGGGTCCCGTAGACGAACCTTCCACGGCGGGAACGACACCTCGCGATGGACCAAAGCAGTCTGCTAAGAAACCTGATCTGCGCGTGCGTCCTGCTCGCGGCCCTGCCGAGCGCCGCCGGTGATCCTCCGCTGCGCTTCCTCGACGAGCAGGTCGCGGCGCACCCCGGCCAGAGCGGCAGTTACGTGCTCGACACCGGCGCCGAGGCGCTGATCGCCCGCGCCTGGCTTGCGGACCGCGCCGAGCGCACGCTCGAGGTCCAGTACTTCATCTGGAGCACCGACAACGTCGGCATCCTAGCGGCCGAAGCATTGCTGCGGGCCGCCGAACGCGGCGTGAAGGTCCGCGTGATCGTCGACGACCTGCTGATCGACGCGCCGGATGAGTCGCTGCTCGCGCTCGCCCGGCATCCGAACATCGAGATCCGCATCTACAACCCCAAGTCCTCCGTCGGCACGCCGCTGCAGAAGCGCGTGTTCAACGCCGCCACCGACTTCCGCGGCATCAACCAGCGCATGCACAACAAGGTGCTGCTGATCGATGGCAAGGTCGCGATCACCGGCGGCCGCAACATGGCCGACGAGTACTTCGACTACGATCATGAGTACAACTTCCGCGACCGCGACGTGCTGTTGGTTGGCGCCGTGGTCGCGAGCGTGGTCGAGAGCTTCGAGCTGTTCTGGGCCAGCCCGCTCAGCGTGCCGGTCGAGGAGCTCTACGACGGCCTCGGCCTGATGCAGAAGCGCGTCGAGGTCGACGCCTCCGAGGTCCAGGGGGTCTACCGGGCGTTGTACGCCTACGCTGCGGCGCCGGAGAACTTCGCGCCCGAGGTCCGGGCCGCGATCGAGGCCACGCCCGAGGCCTTCCCCCGGCTCAGCGCGAGCACCGTCTGGGGCCGGGTCGAGTTCATCAGCGACCTGCCTGGCAAGAACGACAACAGCTTCAGCCTCGGTGGCGGCGGCCTCGCGACCGCCGCGCTGGCGCGGCTGGTGGAAGACGCGAAGGTGACGATCACCATCCAGTCGCCCTACCTAGTGGCCTCCGAAGCGGCGATCGACCTGTTCCGCCGCGCCCTGGCGCGCGGCGTGCGGGTGCGCATCAACACCAACTCGCTCGCCTCCACCGACAACCTGCCGGCCTTCTCCGGCTACCGCAGCCAGCGCGAAGACCTGCTCGAGCTGGGCTTCGAGATCCACGAGTTCCAGCCGGAGCCGCTCGCGCAGCGCGCGTTGCTCGCGCGCCTGGCCGCTGCGCACAAGACCAAGCCGATCTTCGCGCTGCACGCCAAGACCATGGTCGTGGACCATCAGGTGGTCTACATCGGCACCTTCAACCTCGACCCGCGCTCCGAGAACCTCAACACCGAGGCCGGCGCGGTCATCCACGACGCGACGCTCGCCCAGGCGGTGGAGCAGGCGATGGAGTCCGACATGCTGCCCGGCAACAGCTGGGACGCGGCCAAGGACGATCCCGATTCTCACGCCTCGTTCGGCAAGCGCAGCAAGGCGCGGCTGTGGCAGCTGCTGCCGATCAAGCCGATCCTCTGATCAGGAGCCCGCGTGCTGGAACATAAGGTCAACGAGTTCTTCGGCGACGACGACCCCACCGGGTTCGGCACCGGCTGGTGGAGCGGGGTGCTGTCCGCGTTCTTCGGCATCCTCGCGTTCGGCGCGGTGGTGTGCCTGCACTTCCCGCAGCTGCTGTCGTCGCCCGAGCTGCGGCCGCACTACCCGATGGACCTGATGCGGATGCTGATCCAGGGCGTCATCGTGGGCGCGGTCGTGCTCGGCGTCGTGTCCGCGGTGCTGCGCCGCAAGAAGGTGCTGGGCTTCACCGGGATGCTGTTCGCGCTCGGCGCGGCCCTGTTGGGCGGCGCCAACGTCGAGATCAACGAACCGCTGCACGACGGCATGGCGATCGGTCTGGATTGGTTCCTGCTCGACATGCTGCTGATGACGCTGATCTTCTCGCCGATCGAGGTGCTGTGGCCTGCCTATCCGAAGCAGAGCGTGTTCCGGCCCGAGTGGCTGCTGGATGTCGTGTACTTCCTCTCCACCCATCTTCCCATCCGTATCACCACGATCATGATCCTGCTGCCCGCCACCCAGCTCGTGAACATGCTGGGCAACGCCGGCCTGCAGGGGGCGGTGGGCAGCCTGCCCTGGCCGGTGCAGTTCTTCCTGGCCGTGCTGGTGGCAGACCTCGCCGAGTACTGGATCCATCGCGCGCTCCACGAGCTGCCGTGGTTGTGGCGCTTCCATGCCATCCACCATTCCTCCAAGGCGCTCGACTGGATCGCAGGCTCCCGCGCCCACCTGGTGGACGACGTGCTGATCCGCGGCTTGATGCTGATCCCGATGATGTTCGCGTTCTCGCAGAGCATCATCACGGCCTACCTGCTGTTCGTGACGATCCACGCCACCTGGGCGCACACCAATTTCGGCCCGAGCATCAAGTGGCTGGAGCCCTACCTGGTGTTCCCGCGCTTCCACCATTGGCATCACACCTCGCAGAAGGAAGCGATCGACAAGAACTACGCGATCCATTTCCCGTGGATCGACAAGCTCTTCGGCACCTATTACTTCCCCGACGACCGGTGGCCGGACCACTACGGCTTGGACAACGAACCGATCCCGGCCGGCTTCTGGGGCCAGGCTTTCTACCCGTTCACCCGCTGGAGGGCGGCGTGACGCGTTAGAAATCCAGGGAGGTCAGCGGCACGTCCTTCGGCAAGGTCGCGCCCTTCTCCGTCGCCCGCACCAGGCCCAAGGACTTCATCGCCTTGACGCTGATGAATCCGAGGTCGTACTCCCAGTCCTCGTGGCTCAGCCGCAGCAGGCCCGGGGAGTGGTGGTGGTTGTTCTGCAGGCAGGCGCTGAAGGTGATGGTCACCGGCAGCCACTCGCCGATGTTCATCGCGTTGTCGCGCTCGTCGTCGTAGCGCCGGTAGCCGAAACTGCGCTCGTGGGTCCAGTAGTTCTGGATCATGTTGATCCACAGGCAGAAGATCCGGAAGCCGACCCACATCACTGCCGCGAAGCCGAGGTCGCCCACCAGCCACCACAGCAGCCAGAAGCTGAATGCCTGGGCGACCACGGCGAACATCGGGTGCGAGACGAGGCGGAACGACCAGGAACGGAAGATGTCGTCGGTCGCCAGGTCGGCGATGCAATCGTAGGGCATCACGCAGAGGTAGAGCGTCCGCCAGAAGCCATCGGCAGCGAGTTTGTTGGGGTCGCCGGGATGGTCGGAGTGCTTGTGGTGAAGCCGGTGGCGATTCACCCAGCTGACCGGATCGACGTAGACCCCGAAGGTGTTGTTCACGACCGTGAGGGACTTGATGAACCAGTCCTGGTAGTCGAGCGCCCGATGGGCGATGCCCATGTGGATGACGCAGGACAGGTACACGCCGCCGATGAACCAGCACGCGACGAAGTAGGCGGAGCCGATCAGCAACCCGGTCCAGGGGCCAAGGTGGGGTGGGGCGAAGTACGCGCAAGACAGCGCATAGGCAAGAACCAGCGCATAGCCCGCGACGTTATAGATTCTCATGGTGCCCCTTCATGGCCTTCTGACCAACGGATCCCGAGCCATCCTCACTGTAGCGCGGGCCCACGCAATGCTCACGGCCCTCGCTCGCGCCGCGGCGTCGCGAGCGCCTCGGCCCGCCTCCGCTTCGAGATCCGTTCGCAGGCATCGCCGTACGATCAGGCGACCGGCTCGCGCAGGTAGGCGGAGGTCCACCCGCCGGTCAGGTCGCGCGGGTCACTGCCGGATCTCGGGCTCGACCAGCATCGCGAGCTGGACCATCGATTCCTGCCAGCCGAGGTAGCACATCTCGACCGGGATCACGGCCGGGATGCCTTCTTGGACCACGGTCAGCTCGGTGCCGCAGGACACCGCCTTGAAGGTCACCGTCACCTGCATCACGCCCGGCAGGTTCGGGTCGTCGAACTCGTCGGTGTATCGGATCAGCTCGTCGGGCTTGAGCTCGAGGTACTCGCCGCCGAAGGAATGGCTCTGCTGGGTGGTGAAGTTGGTGAAGGACATCTTGAAGGTCCCACCGACCCGCGCGTCCATGTGGTGCACGGTGCCGGTGAAGCCCTGCGGCGGGATCCACTTGGCGTAGGCCGCGGCATCGATGAACGCGCGGTAGACGCGCTCCGGCGGAGCACGCAAGACGCGGTGGAGGCGGACGGTGTTGGTGGCCATCGGAGGTGCTCCTGTAGTGGTCGCAGGCGACCAGGGGTCAGGCACCGCGCTGCTTCGCGGCGTGGTAGGCCTCGATGAGCGGCAGCAGCGCCGCGCGCCGCGCCAGGCTCGCGGCCGACCAGTACCGCTCGCGCTCGTAGTACTCCGCGACCGCCGGCGTGTCCGCGGGTAGCACGACCCAGGGCTGCTTGGACCCGGTGAAGATGTGGATGTCAGGCGGCAGCCGATCCGGGTCGTCCAAGGTGCCCACCCGGACGAACCTGACCAACGGTCCGGCGCTGGCGTAATTGCTCCAGACCGCGACCTGGCACTCGGGGCAACGGGCGATGACCTGACCGCTGCCGCTCGCCGAAGGGGTGGGGACGAGCTCCGGCGGGCAGCCGCGCTCAGTGACCCGATCAGCTTCGATCATCGCGTTCAACGCGAAGGACGCGCCGGACTCCCGCTGGCACCAACGGCAATGGCAGCAGTGCACGAACAGGGGCGCGCACTCCATCCGGTAGCGCACTGCTCGGCAGTCGCAGCCACCCTCAGCGGGGAACGCCTTCGTGCTAGTCACGCGCGATCACTTGGCGGAGCAGCGATCAGCGGTGTGCTGCTGGATCGACGGACAGGGCACGGTCCCGAACGAACAGAAGACACAGCAATCACCCGCCTTGGGCTTGAGGAGAACGCCACAGCTCCGGCACTCATAGAAATACAGGCATGAATCCGTGGGCATCGACTCAGGGCGCGACGCGCCACAGGCCGGGCAGGTGATGATGGACTCGAGCATGACGCCAGCGAGCTTCATGGGTGATCATGCATGGCGCTTGCGGTGAACCGCGCGAGCAGCGGGCGCGAGGCCACCGAGCAGCCGCCGTGAAGCGTCGTGGTGCAGTGATGGGATGGACTCCTCCCGCGCTCTCGGCGGCATCTGAGTGCCAAGCTGGTGTGGCGTTTTCATCACCGGCTGTCCGTGACGGGCGGAGTCCGATATGGATGCTACGACCATCGCCATCGATG
>Ga0247727_10018920_pt1 | contig 10745 bp, 7 predicted proteins | sample WisWelCaveWW1625_FD_202498 | JGI IMG/M metagenome (GOLD analysis project Ga0247727, IMG submission 202498) | Biofilm microbial communities from Wishing Well Cave, Virginia, United States - WW16-25 | ecosystem: Environmental > Aquatic > Deep subsurface > Groundwater > Cave microbial mat | place...
CGGAGAAGTGATGAGCCAGGCGTTGCAGCGCGGCGCTCAGGAGGCTGAAGCGCGCCGTCAAACCGAACGGGTTTTGTGGACGCCGGCTCTGGCGCCACGGCGCGTTGCCGTTTCGCCGCCACCGGAGTTTCAGAATCTTCCGCGTAATGGCAGCGTCGTGCACGTTGGCGCGGCGTAGGCAGTCCGAGGTCAAATGTCCGAAGTCCGAGGTCGCAACTGTCTCGGGCAGCGGCCCTTCGTTGATTGAGCTTGTTGAAGTAAAGCCACGGTTATCGCCGTGGCTTTTTATTTTCTATTTGCATTTTCCCCTCTGGTTTTCTATACTAAAGCCAAAGTATTTTATAAAACCAAAGCGTAGAGGATTGGGTGAGGCGAGTTGGCGTTACAGGAGAATGGGGAGTTCCAGAACATCAATGACGCTTTGCACAAATGGCGAGGAGAATTTCAGGCGCTTATCAACGATTGTCGGCTTGAAGTCGTCTTGCGTGTCAACGGTAATGACATTCGCCCAAATCGCTTCGGGGATGGGTTGATCAAATTTTTTTTCATAATATGCGATCACCTGCTCGGGGGAATAGTTGAAAACCTTCTCTCTCGCCTCAATTTGCCGGCGCAACCGGCGCAGGGCTGCTTCCCGGCTGCACACACAGTGAATGATCACGGCCTCGCATCGATTTTGCCGGGCAAAAAAATAGACGCGGTTTCTTTTTTTGAAACTGTGAAACGTCCCATCCAGGATGAGCGTATTCACTTCTTGAAGCAACCGCTCCGCGCACACATAGAGGTGAATATCGGTTTCAACGATTTTGGCGTCGCGTGTTGGTTCAATGAACCCCGAATCCGAGATAAAATCGCGAAGATGATCGCGACTGATGATCGTGCTGCGTTCAATGCCTTTGAAGAGACGATGAGCGAGTGTGGATTTTCCACAGCCGGGCCATCCGCACATGATAATCAAGTTTTTCGAAATTGTTGAAATTTTATGATTCGATCTTGTTTCGTATGCAATGATGTTCATGGTATCTTCTGTTTAAAAATTTTGATAATTTACGAAACAATAAAGAAAGATGCAATGAAACATTAGGAGAGACGCATGACTGGCAAACAAAAACAACGCTATGTATTCGCCATCTATTCTGGCCTCGGTGTATTAGGCATCGCGGTTGCTCTCCTCGGCGCATTGCTTAACGAAGGAACCATTCAAAGTCTATTATTAAACTTGTCAACCGAGCTATTCGGAGCCGTGCTTCTTTTTGTAATTTTAAACTGGTTCTTCATGTTAGACTCGGAGCAATCTCTAACAGAGAGAATCGGGAGCATATTGACAATTCTCGAACGAGAATACTCAGTTCTTCTTGACTCAAAAAAATCACGCGAAATCTTAGACTTTGAAGAACGACTCAACTCGTCAAAACAAATCGATTTGCTTGGTTATAGTCTTTACAAACTACTTTCTCGCAATAGTAAATCGCTTATTGAGGTAATCAACAAGAGTAAAACAAAAATAAGAATGATTTTGATCGACCCTAAAAGTATGGCTGCACAAGTGGTAAGTGCACAAACAGCGGGCGACCGCTATCTTGAACAGTGTGATCTAAGTTTCAAGACATTAACTTTTATGAAAAAAAATATTATTCCAAATGCTGAAGGATCATTGGACATTCGGTTAATTAGATTCATCCCAAGTTGCGTCATGATTATATTAGATCGAGATGACAATGAACAAGGTATGATTAATGTAAAAATAAAAGCGCCATATGGCTCACCGCCACGCCTTGCTCGTAGAAACTTCATTCTTAAGAAACGCAAGGACTCGGATGATTTTGAGACTTGGTTGGAGCAATTTGAATCATGTTGGCAAGATGGTCAACCTTGGAATCCAGCGAAGTCATAGTATTACAAAAGTCTCAACACGTTTATATCTAGACGTAAACTAAACAAGTTTTCATGGCTTAGAAGTTCCGCAAACTTTCCAATATGCCTGTATAGACAAATTGAGAGAGATGTAACAAAATTACGTTTTTCCAATACCTTTAAAAATAGTGAGGGCATCATTTCGATGTAAATTATACGATTACTTTTAATCTGCCAATGGACGGCGGTCGAGTTGTTATTTTTATGACAAAACCGGACCGTGGCAGAACGATGAGTAGATCCTACGAAAATTTTTCCGGCATTTTGCAAAACTGGGGGGTCACTGTGTTCGAAGTTGAAAAACTTCATAGGAATCGTCACAACTATATCTGGAAAATAAATTCTGATGGCAAGAACTACGTTTTGAGACGCGCCAGAGGGCAGGAAGCATATGTCCGAGAACAGATAAAAGTTCTCGATTATTTGAAAAGTAGGAGATTTACTTATAAAATACCCGAACCAATCAACACGGCCCAAAATCACTTTAAGTTTATTAATTATCGAAACAAGTTGTTTGTTTTATATAATTATATTAAAGGAGAAGAACTATCCGCCGTATCTTCTTACATGAGCACCCAGGCTTATGTCCGGCAAGTCGGTAAATTGGTGGCGCAATTTCATTTCCACATAAAAGGATGCAGCTTGATTCCCGACATTTGCACGGAAAGGGTTTTTACTCATAAACCATCATCTTATCTCTATGCCATTGCAAGTAAATCATTTGCGGAATGCGATCCGAAAAGCATTGAATTGAAAAAAATTGCATATATCTGCCGGCAATTGCCTTCAAATCTGGGTAAATCTTACCGCTCCCTTCCCAAAACGATCTGCCATTCAGATTTGCAGGGGAAAAATATACTGATTGATCACGAGAAGAATATCAACGGTTTAGTCGATTTCGGAAGTATCCGTACGCGACCAAGAATATGTGATATCACCTATGCGCTGAAAGGTATAGCAAGCGACCTTGGTTATTTGAACGAAAACATCGTTCAAATTTTTCTGTCAGAAATCGACAAGTATGAACGAATTACCCCCGCTGAAAAAATATTGATGTATCCGTTTATGATACAGGACATTGCTTTGGAATTATGGTGGTATATCAGCCAGGTATCATGCGGATTCTACGCTGAACGGCATATCAGGATGATTCACGAGCGTATAAAACTGGCAAACTGGTTGCGGCAAAATCAGAAAATATTCACTTCGGTGTGTTAAAAGTCTATCGTAAAAATTCCGTATTTATATTTTTGCGTCTTCATTATTTCCATCTGTTTTTCCGCCCGCCGGCAACTGCATAAATATTTTTTGTTAAAATCCCAAACACTTGAAGTGCTTGGCGGCAATTGCGCGCCGGCATGACAAAATTGGTCATACTCGGTTCGATGCTGGAAGCCGACCCCAATAATGGCATCATGCAGGGGTGGTTCGCCTCTGATCCAAAGACCTTTTCCCGCAAAGAGATCTCTGTGATTTCGCGAGATTTCTTTTAGCATCATTTTGGCCAACCCATTCAGCCGATATTCCTTCTTTGTCGCAAAATTGATCACGGAATGATATTGCCGCGGAGTTCCGCCGCTATTTTCGCCAACCGGCACATTTAAACATTTACTATTCTTAACCAGAACAATATCGGTGGATTTAGCAATTAAAATCGTGCCGTACAACTCATCATCTTTTTGGGAAACCAGCACGAATCGATGGGCGGTCTCGGCAAAAGTGTTCGTGATCGAATCAAGCGAAGTATAAACTTTATGAATGACTTCATTCACCAGCACATCCGGCACGTGCCCGCCTCGCGATTCTTTGAAATCTTCGGTGCTTTGAGTTAACAAAGTGGATATTTTTACAGCCGTTTCCGTTTCCGATTCCGCTTGCGGCTCCACAGGTCTGACAAATAAATCTTCGGTGGCAATCATAAAAAGTATCATCATTCATAAATTGCGTGCAACCGCGAAAAGCAAAAAACTTGTTGCAACGAAAAGTTCAGCAAACACGATCCACTCTTTCGGGAGTCCGGTCTTCCCGAAACGCCAGCGCAACTCGCTTTTCTGGAGGGTGGATATCTTGGGAGGTGAAAATAAATCGAGAAACTAAATAGGAGATTTATTGTTGATTATGATAAAACAATATTGTAAATTTTATCCAAATAACACCGGCTTAACTTGAAAAACCTTCGCGCCATGAATCAATCATGCTACCGGCCCCGTTAAGTTTTAAATATAACTACCGTCAATTTTTTGCACTGCGGAATGGATTAAAGAACTGGAGAACGGCGAAGAAAAATTCGTCTTCAGTGCAAGACGAATTTAATCACGGTTAAAAACTGAGCCGCATAATTGTATAGACAAATTTTTATTAATCTATATAGTTTGTATTTCCCAGCGCCTTCTAATCTTCAATGTCGATTTAAAGGGAAAACGCGAGCAGGCTGAAAACCGATTTTAGTGTTTTATTTACAAGTGAATTGATTGACGCCCAAGCCCTATTTATTTTCGCAGCACGCTGGCGTAAATTTTGCACAGAATTCGAGAAGCCTGGCCGGGAGGGAGTCGTAGCGACACAGCAGGACGGCAACCTGTCTTCAAGGTCTTTTCGACCAGGCTTCAAGCGTTTTTCAAAAGCTCGCGGGCATATCCTTAATAGAACGATTATCGTCAACATTGCACTATGTTAAGCGAACCTGCCACACAGCATCTTGATTATCCCCCAAACGGTCAATTAGTATTTAATGGAGGCGCTGAACGTGTCGCTGCTGTCGAAACGTTTGTGCCCAGACTCTTGAGCAATCTCATCGGTATTTTTTCCGACGATGAAACCGCTGACGAGAAAACTATCCGCGAAGTTGCTTGCGAAATTTGCCGCACCGTTCTGGCCGGACTCAACGACCGGTTTCCCCGCCATCAAATCAGTATCTGCGCGCTGTTTGGATTTTTTGAATGGTTGAATACGCTCAAATTAAAGGGCGCGGCGGGTTTTCAGCCGCATGACGTGCACAAGAAACAGTTTAAAGTCGGTGAAGGAATCATCGGTCATGTGGCCGAGCAGCAGGAAGGTATTATAACCAAAGATCTGAAAAATGATCCTCGCACCGGCGGCCAGGTTGAAGCCGCCTTGGCCCAGTCTGCCGGGCAGGTGGCTTTACTGGCCTATCCTCTTCTGCTCAAAAATAAACGGTTGGTGGGGGTATTTGTTCTCGGCCAATTTAACTCCGGCCTGCCAATCGATTCTTTGTTTGAACAAGCCGCCTTTAAAGAGATAATCGACCTGTTAGTCAAACACGTGGCCACCGTTTATCACCAGGCGATTTTAGTCGCCAAAGGCCAGCTGCGCAAAAAATATGATGAAAACGCCGAGCGGGTCACCGAAACGGCGAGGCAATTTTATCGCCGCGCCGCCGGCGCCGTGGCGCTGAAAGAATTTATGGAACGCATCGCCGAGCAGGCGTTGCATCTGCTGAATGCCGGAAATCCGGGCGCGCCTTTCTACACCAATTATCTCTTTTATGAATATCAGGAATACCGTGAGCGGTTCGTGTTGAGTTTTTTTTATCGAAATCCCAAGCCGCGTTATTTGCGTCGAAGCTTTTCGCTCACGCACCCGCTTTTCAAAGAATACATTGCGGACGGATTCGTCAAAAGCATTGAAAGTCAAAAACGGTTTGTGCAAAATCGCGGCCGGGAGCCGTATGTGGTGCGTTATATTCCGAACAAAGTAGAGGCGATTATTGAAAAACCGGACGCCAACTGGTCGCCGGCCGGATCGGGCGTTGCTTTGATCGTGCCGCTGTTTGAAGACAAACACCCGCTAGGCATCCTGGTTTTTCTCGGCAAGCATCAACAACGCCGCTACGTCGATCACCCCATTTTTTATCTCGGCGCGGAAAAGCGAAAAAGCAGTCTTTATGACCTGAAATACTTTCGCAATTTGCAGCCGATCATTGCGCGCGAATACTTTAATTTAAAATTGGAGGACAAGCAGCGGCTGATCGCCAAATTGGAAAATATCCTGAGCGCGTTGAAAGAAATCATTCTCATCGAAAATCGCCACGAGGTGCTCGACCGGCTGGCGGAATTTACTGCCAAGTCGCTGGATTGCGAAGGTTGTTTGATCTATCTGGTGAATGCGGCCAATTCTCAACTGCATGTCGCCGCGGCGTTCGGCTTTCAAGACCAGGCTGGCCTCAAAGAACAAGTGGCGTTGCCGTTGCAACCCTCACCGGCTCAACGCAAGAGCCTGCCGGCGCAACTGTTGGAGCAAAAAAAAGAGATCATGGCCAACAGCGATCTGGAGTTCGAACGCATCGCCGGCAAGTCGGAAGCGCTTCACCCGTTTTTTAAACAGCTCAAAAGCGGCAAAGTCATCTCCTATTTGGGCCGTTCCATCGGCAAGCTTGGCGTTATTGAAGTCTTCAACAAAGCGAAGCTCACCCCCTCGGGTTGGAGTTTTTTTGAAGAGCAGGACACCATCACGCTGCGGCATATCGGCGAGGCCATTGCCACCGTGCTCAATCGCATGGAAGCCACGGCCTCGCAAGTGAAAAACGAAAAAGTGAAATTAACCAGCGAGCTGCTGTTGGACATTTCGCACGAGCTTAAAAATCCGCTGTATGCTTCCTTGATTCACGTGCGCCAGCTCAAGACCGTCTTGAAAGGCCATCCGGAACCCGCGGCGGAAAACGGCGCGATGAAAACGTTGAGCGTCATTGAAAGGAACGTCGAGAAAGCGCAGCGCATCTTGAGCAGCATGCAAAACTTTCAAGCCAGTGAAACCCAGATGAAACGCGAGCCGGTGCACCTCGAAAAAATTCTCCGGCTGGTGCTGCAGACGAACGAATTGCTTTGCGAGCAGCAGCGCATCACGGTGGGGACGGCGTTTTCCGCCGAGGCGCCGCTGGTTTATGGCGACGAGTTGCAGTTGAATCAGATCTTCACCAACCTGGTTAAAAACGCGATGGACGCCATGCCGGCGGGCGGCATGTTGCAAGTGCGTTTGTACGAAGTTGAAGGCAGCCTGCAAGTGGAAATTGCCGATACCGGCAGCGGCATTCCGGACGACGTCAAAGATCGCATCTTCGAGCCTTTTGTCACGACCAAGAACTCCGAGCAAGGCACCGGCCTGGGCCTGGCCTTGAGCCAGCGCCTCATCAAACAGCATCAGGGCAAAATTGAATTTGAATCCGAATGGGGCTGGGGGACCAAATTTCTGGTGACCCTGCCGAAATTTGTCGAGCCCGTGCTTTTGCCCGCCAAACCGTTTGGCGCGTCCAATTACGCCTTTATCACCTCCGACGAACATGGATTTAAAAAATTTAAGAATTCTGGTGATTGACGACGACCCCGACGTTCGGCTGGCCACCAGAGTAAATCTCGAATCCGCCGGGTACAAGGCTATTGCCGAAGCCGAAAACGGCGAGGCGGGCCTGGCGCACCTCCGCACGCATCTGTCGGCGCTGGTGTTGCTCGATCGCAAAATGCCGGGAAAAGACGGCCTGCAGGTTTTGGACGAGATCAAGGAAATCTACGGCGACGACGTTGAAGTCATTATGCTGACGGCATATCGGGACAAAAGCTACATCACCGAAGCCATGCGCAAAGGCGCTTTTGATTACTTGGTGAAAGACGAAGATCCGGATTTTCACCTGCACATCATCGAAAAGGCCTTGCGCTATCATCAAAAGTCCATGCACCGCAAAGCCACCGAGCGGGAAATCTACGATCTGCTCATTGACAACGACGATCTCGTCAAAAATGGGTATGACTTCGTTTATTTCAAGGATATCCTGGGCAAAAAAATCGGCGCGTTGGTGGATGGCGTCATCACCACCACCATGACGGATTGCGGAGAATGCGCGGATCAGGTTTGTCGAAATTCGGAAGGGGGTTCGCTGCCGCCGCAATTTGGCGCAAAACTTTTGAGCGCGGCGCTGGGCGAGCATTCACCGTTGTTTGTCGTTCACCGCGATAGCAACGATCCCTTTTTCCTTCGCGCGGTTACCCGCTATGTCGAGGCGGAGCAGCGGCACGACGTGCAGACCCTCGTTTATGTTCCCTTTATCGATCACTCCTCGCCGCCGCGCATCCAATTTTTGCAGGAAAACAAAATCGGCGATGAGCTGGTGGGTTACTGCTGTTTTTATATTTTCTCGGCAAAAACGTTGGAGCTGACGCCGGAGGAAAAACGGCTCTTGCGCGGCTTTTTCGATCGTTTTTTGATCGCCATGCGCATGGCCAAATTGGTGGATAAAATCAATTCGCTCAATCGGAACCGGCTGTTGGGCGAAATGGCGGCGATGGTGGTGCATCAGATCAGCCCGCTGATCGCGCCGCTGATCGATTGTTTGCAAGAGCCGCAGGAAAAAAAGCAAGCGCGCGGCTTGGCCATGATCAAAGATTTGCAGCGCCTGGTTGAAGAATTTCGCGACTTCAGCAACGGCCTGGTCAGAGACTATCATTACGGCCGTCACGAGGTGACGCGCCTCATTCAAAAGGCCGAAACCATGTTCTTTTTGGAAATGGATCATGGCTTCGATATTCAACATGAGTTTCCCGATCAGCCGTTGTGGGTTGATGGCGACGCCGAGCGTTTGCAGCAGGTTTTTTTGAATCTGTTTGTCAACGCGGCGCAGGCCATTGCCGAGGCGCATCAACCCTCTGGCCGCATCGTCGTTCGAGTGAGGGTCAGAGAAAACGAGGTTGAAGTCCGCATTCAGGACAATGGCGCCGGCGTGCCGGAAGCTCTGATTTCGAAACTGTTCGGTTCTTATATTTCAACCAAAACCGGCGGCATGGGGCTTGGCCTTTCCCTGGCCAGTGAAATTCTCCGGCGCCACCGCGGCAAGATCGAATATAATCCGCAGTATCGGGCGGGAGCGGAATTTATTGTGACGCTGCCATTGGCCGCTGCGGAATCACAGCCGGAAACGACATCCTTGCGAGGCATACACCCATGAATGCAGCACCCATGTTTAAAATCCTGATCATTGAAGACTATGTGCATTTCGCCGATTTTCTGCAAGACGAGCTGGCCGCAGAATATGAGCTGGAGGTCGTCGATAATGCCGAAGCCGCCCTGCAAAAATTCCAGCCGGAGATTTATGATATCGTTCTGCTTGATCTGGGCTTGCCGAGGCATCCGGGCATGCCGCCGGAACCTATCGGTTTTGAAATTCTCCAAAGCCTTAAAACCATTGATTCCGGCGTTGAAGTCATCGTGCTCACCGGCACTTCGCGGGAAATCGACAGCGCCATTCAAGCCATTAAAGACGGGGCCTATCATTTCCTGGTCAAAGATGATAGAATTTTTGCGGAAAAATTGCGCACCACCATTTACAATGCTTTGGAAAAAAGAAAGCTCCAGCGCGACAACGGCGCGCTCCGCCAGAAAGTCCAATATATAGCCGAGTGCCAGAAACACGTCCACAAATACCAGCATCCGGATTTGCGTTATCATTTCGGCCTGTTGCTGGGCGAAAGCGCGCCGATGCAGGAGCTTTATGCCGTCATTCAAAAATTATCGTCGCGGCAATCCGAAGAGACGATTGCGATCTACGGCGAGTCGGGAACCGGAAAAGAATTAGCCGCCTTGAGCATTCACTCGTTGAGCCGCCGTCGCGAACGGCCTTGGGTCGTCGCCAATGTTGCCGCTCTGGCGCCAAGTATTATTGAAAGCGAGCTTTTTGGTATTGAAGACAAGATCGCGACGACGGTGCGCAAACGCAGCGGTTTGTTCGAGCATGCCGAGGGCAGCTCGATTTTTCTCGATGAAATCGGCGACGTCTCGGCGGAGATTCAGGCGAAATTATTGCGCGTGCTGCAGGAGAAGGAAATTTTGCGCGTCGGCGCCGCCAAGCCGATTCCGGTGGACGCGCGGGTTATTGTCGCGACCAACAAGAATCTTGAAGAGGCGGTGCGGCAGGAAAAATTTCGCGAAGATTTGTATTTTCGCCTGACCATTCCCATCACGCTGCCGCCGCTGCGGCAACGCCGCGAAGATATTCCGCTGCTCATTCAACACCTTATTTATTCCATTCAACAAGAAGAAAAAAATCCCGCGCTCAAGCTCGCGCCGGAAGCGATAGCGCTTTTGCAGGAATATGATTGGCCGGGGAATATACGCCAGTTGGAAAATATCGTCAAACGCGCGGTCATTTTGCGAAATCAGGAGGTCTTGTCGGCGGCGGATTTTAAAAAATTGCTTCCTCATCCCAATCCCGTGATCGCCTCCAACCATGCGATTTTGGAACGCTTGCCGTCGCGACACGATATATCGCCGCCGGATAAACCGTTCAGCTTCAAAAGCATCCGTGACGACCGCTTGCGCTACAAGGTTCTGCTGCGAACATTGATCGAACGGGAGGGCCGCATGGAAGAAGTTTTGGAGGATTTGAATATTGCCCGCAACACCGGTTACAAGCTTCTTGAAGAGGCGGAAAATTTTCTTTTGACTGGCCTGTGCCAGACGGAATGCAATACCAAACAATTGGCGCTGATCTGGGGCGTTGAAATCATTCAGTTGGAGAAAACCCTTCGCCGTGCGAACCGATTGAGCGCTTATTTGCTGGAGCTGCAAAAACGTTTTGAGCACGACCTCAAACGGCTGGCCACCTTTCTCAATGTTAAAGCCGAACAACTCGAAAAAGCGGCGCAATATCTTGGCAACTTGCAAAAATAAACCAGCCAATGATTTGGGCTTACCCCCGGAGCCCATACGTGTCAAGCTAAGAAATCAATCAAACTAGAGGACAAACGTTCAGTCTAGTTTTTTTCAAAAATCTTTCTAGATTAAAATAGCATGGGAAAAGTCCATGCTATCAAACAGCCGAACGCGCT
>Ga0247727_10018921_pt1 | contig 10745 bp, 7 predicted proteins | sample WisWelCaveWW1625_FD_202498 | JGI IMG/M metagenome (GOLD analysis project Ga0247727, IMG submission 202498) | Biofilm microbial communities from Wishing Well Cave, Virginia, United States - WW16-25 | ecosystem: Environmental > Aquatic > Deep subsurface > Groundwater > Cave microbial mat | place...
CACGGAGGCCTATGCCACGGATTTTCATCGTGACCGGTGAAGCCTCGGGGGACGTGCATGGCGCCAATCTGGCGGGCGCCATCCGGTCGCTCCAGCCCGATGTCGAGCTGATCGGGGTCGGAGGAAGTCGCATGCAGGCCGCTGGCGTCACGTTGCTGCCGGGCATCCGGCGGGTGGACACGATGGGGGTGTCCCTGGGGTTGGCCCACCTGCGCGCCGGCATGCACAATCTGTTCACCCTGACGCAGTATCTCCGCCATACGCCGCTGGATGCCGTGGTGTTCATCGATCATCCCGGAATCAATCTTCGCCTGGCCCGCGTGGCGAAGTGGGTCGGGCAGCGGGTGATCTATTACATCGCGCCGCAGGTCTGGGCCTGGGCGCCCATCCGCATGCGGTTGATTCGCAGGCGTGTCGATCACGCGGTGGTGATTTTGCCGTTCGAGGAGGCGCTCTACCGGAAGGCCGGTGTGCGGTGCACGTTCGTCGGGCATCCGCTGCTGGATGAGGTGGCGCCGTCCTATGATCGGGATGAGTTGCGCAAACGATTCGGAGTGGACGCATCGGCGCCGGTGGTGGGGCTCTTGCCGGGCAGCAGGCAGAGCGAGGTGCGCGCGCTCTTTCCGGTGATGCTGCAAGCCGCCGCGCAACTGGCCCGGCGGCATCCGGGCGCGCAGTTCATCGTCGCGCAGGCTCCGTCGATCGCGAGCGAATTGCTGGCGTCGTTGTCGGCTGAAGCAGGTGTGAAGGTGCACGTGGCAAAGGATCAGGCCAGCGAAGTCATGGCCGCCTCCGACGTCCTGTTGGTGGCCTCGGGAACGGCGACACTGCAGGCCGCGGTCGTCGGGACGCCGATGGTCCTGACCTACCGTACGGCATGGTTGAACTACTGGCTGGCGCGCTGGCTGATCAGGATTCAATGGATTGGGCTGGTGAATATTGTTGCGGGCCGGAGCATCGTGACGGAGTTGATCCAGCACGAAGCCACGCCCGAGCGGATGAGCGCGGAGGTTTCTCGGTTGCTGGCTAATGGACAGGCGGCAGGCGACATGCGTGCAGAGTTGCGCAAGATCCGTGAGGCGCTCGGATCGCCCGGCGCATCCATGCGGGCCGCGGCCGTGGTCTTGGCGGAGTGCCGCGCATGAAGCTGTGGATGAGACTGATCCGGTATCTGTTTCGCTATCGTGTCCGGCTGATCGCCTCCTTCGCCTGTTCAGGACTGGTGGCGGCGTTGACCGGCGCCTATGCCTGGCTGGTCCAGCCGGTGCTGGACGATATTTTCATCCGCAAGGATGAAGTGCTGTTGACGGTGCTGCCGCTGGCGGTGCTGGCCGTGGCCGTGCTCAAGGCAGCCTTCAGCTACGGGCAGAATTATCTGATGAGCTATGTGGGCAACGGCGTCGTCACCGATGTGCGGCAGGAACTGTTCCGGCAGCTGCTCCGGCTGCCGGTCGGATTTCATGATACCAACACCACTGGACGTCTGATGTCGCGGGTGGTCAACGACGTCAGCATGATGTCGAATGCCGTCGCGAACGTATTGAAGGATCTTCTCCAGCACGGGCTGACGTTCGTGGCGATGCTCGGTGTGATGTTTTACCGCAATTGGGCGTTGGCCGCCGTGTCCATCATCGTGATTCCGCTGACGCTGGTGACCATGCTTCGGATGGGCGAGCGGCTGCGGCGCCTGGCGACGACCGGGCAGGAACGGATCGGCGACATGGCGTCGGCGTTGCAGGAGGCGCTGACCGGCATTCGCATCGTGAAGGCCTTCGGCCGGGAAGACACCGAGGAGCGGCGGTTCCAGGACAACAACAAGGCATTGCTGCGGGCCGTCATGAAGGCCTTGCAGGTGTCGTCGCTGGGTTCCTCGCACATGGAAGTCATCGGCGTCGCGGGCGTCGCGGGGATCATCTGGTACGGCGGGTACCTGGTGATTCACGGCTCGATGACGCCCGGCGACTTCTTTTCGTTTCTGACGGCCATGTTCATGGCCTATACGCCGCTGCGCAAGCTCGGCGGGGCCAACAATACCCTGCAGCAGGCGCTGTCGGCGGCCGATCGGGTCTTTGCGGTCATTGACCTGGAGAGCGAAGTGGATCGCGACCACGGCCGGAAGGAACTGGCGCCGATCGCGCGCGCCCTGGAGTTTCGTCAGGTCACGTTCCAGTATGACGGCAGCGAGGTGCCTGCGCTCAGCGGAATCGAGTTGACCATCGCGCGCGGTGAAATCGTCGCGCTGGTCGGCAGCAGCGGAAGCGGCAAGACCACCCTGGCCAGCCTGGTGCCGAGGTTTTACGAGCCGACGGGCGGCGCCATCCTGATCGACGGCCAGGACATCCGGGAGTGCACGCTGCGCTCGCTCCGCCGGCAGATAGGGATCGTCTCGCAGGACACGGTGCTGTTCGATGAGACCGTCCGCTACAACATCGCCTATGGACGGGAAGAGGCGACCGATGAACAGGTCGCCGAGGCGGCACGGGCCGCGTATGCGCACGACTTCATCGAGCGCCTGCCGGATGGGTACCGGACCAAGATCGGCGAAAACGGCGTGAAACTCTCGGGCGGCGAACGGCAACGGCTGGCGATCGCCCGCGCCATCCTCCGCAATCCGCCGATCCTGATTCTGGACGAAGCGACCTCGTCACTGGATTCCGAATCGGAGCGCGTCGTCCAGATGGCACTGGCAAATTTGATGAAGAACCGGACGACGCTGGTCATCGCGCACCGTCTCTCCACGGTCAAGAATGCGAGCCGTATCCTGGTGCTCGATCGTGGACGGATCGTGGAAAGCGGGTCGCACGAGGAACTGCTGGGGCGCGGCGGGCTCTACAAGCGGCTTCACGCGATCCAATTCCAGGATGTGCTCGAATGAGGATGCCGGCATGCTGAACTGGCTGAAATTGAATGTCCTGCCGCCGGTCGGCGCCAGCATCATCCGGCTGCTCGGGCGAACCATGCGGATCCGAACTGAGGGCGGCGAGCAGGTTGATGCCCTGTATCGCAAGGGACACCATCTCATCATCGCGTTCTGGCATGGGCAACAGCTCATGATGCCGCTGACCTATCGTGGGACCGGCGCGCATATCCTGATCAGCCAGCATCGGGACGGAGAGCTGATCCATCGCATCGTCAGCCGGTTCGGATTCCGGTCTGTCCGGGGGTCCACGACGCGCGGCGGCGCGGCGGCGCTACGGGATCTGATCCGGCTCGGTCGGAGCGGGGCGGATCTGGTCGTCACGCCGGACGGCCCCAAGGGGCCCCGGCATGTCGCACAGATGGGCGTGGTGCAGCTGGCGCAGGCGACCGGCCTGCCGATCGTGCCGCTGACGTTCAGTTGCTCAAAAAAAAACTCTTCGCGAGCTGGGATCGTTTCCTGGTCCCGTATCCCTTCGGTCGCGGTCTGTATTGCTGGGGCGATTCCATCTGGGTGCCGCGTGAGGCGACGGCGGATGAACTGGAAGCCAAGCGGCGTGAGCTGGAGGCGGCGCTGAACCGGATGACCGCTGAAGCAGACGAAAAAGTCATTCGTCATTCGTAATTCGTCATTCGTTTTCGGAGCCGGAAGAATTTATCCTCGCATTACGACGATTCACGAATAACGAGTAACGAATTCTAGCATGTGGTATCTCGCGTACAATATTCTCCTGATCCTGGCATCTCCTGTCATTCTTCTGATTCTGCTTGCCAAGAAACGGTGCCGCCGCGGACTCGCGCAGAGGCTCGGTCTGTCTGGTCCATATAGTCTATTCGGTCTTTCTGGTCTGTTTCGTCTCTTCGGTCTGAGCGAACCAGACGGACTGAATAGACCAGACAGACCAGAGAGCCCCGTCATCTGGGTCCACGCCGTTTCGCTGGGCGAAGTCGTCGCCGTGACACCGCTCGTGCACGCGCTGCGGAAACGGCACCCTCACGACCGCATCGTCGTCTCGACGGTGACCGAAACGGGACGGGAAGCGGTCGAGCAGCGGCTGGCCGGCGTGGCCGAACACTGTTATGCCCCGATGGACTTTCACTGGACGGTTTCGCAATTCGTCGACCGGCTTGCGCCCAGCGCGTTTCTGTTTGTGGAGACCGAGCTCTGGCCCAACCTGCTCCGCGCGTGTCACCGGCGGAGCATTCCGGCTGTGATGATCAACGGCCGGCTCTCGTCCGACTCGTTCCGCGGATACCGGCGGATCGCTCCGTTCATGAGGCAGCTTCTGGATGCCGTGACGCTCTGCCTGATGCAGTCCGATCGCGATGCGGAGCGAATCCGTGCGCTCGGGGCGCGCCCATCGCGCGTACATAAGACGGGCAACATCAAATTCGATCAGCCGCTGCCGGACCCGAATGGCGTGACCGGCGGTGTCTCGCGCGGCCTGCTGGGGTTGCAGGATGGCGAGGAGCTGTTCGTCGCAGGGAGCACGCATCCGGTTGAAGAAGACGCACTGCTGTCCTGTTACGAAACATTGCAGAAGGAGTTCTCTTCACTGGTGCTGTTGCTGGCGCCGCGACACATCGAGCGGGCCCGGCAGGTCGAAGCATCCGCCAGGGCCAGAGGCCTGGCCGTGCAGCGACGCAGCGGGATGGACAACGGACAGGCCGGCGCGGCGACGGCGGGGCGGCCGAGGGTCATCGTGCTCGATACCAGAGGCGAATTGGCGCAAATCTATCAGCATGCCGTGCTGGCATTTGTCGGGGGAACGCTCGTGCCCGTCGGCGGGCACAATTTGCTGGAGCCGGCCCTGTGGGGCAAGCCGGTATTCTTCGGTTCGCACACGGACCACTGCATGGAAGTCGCGGCCCTGCTGACGGGCGTGGGCGGTGGGGTGCAGGTGCCCGGCGAGCGTGAATTGATTGCCGGCATGGCGGCGCAGCTGCGCGACCGCGCGTCTTTGCAGCGCATGGGGGAGGCAGCCAAATCCGTGGTACTCGACAATCGCGGAGCCTTGCAGCGCAGTCTCGATCTGATCGCCGATACGCTGGAGCGCGCTTCGCCGGGGCGGCCTGCTGCGCTCCATCCGCATGGCCTGCTGCCGCAGTGGCTGCTCAGCGCGCTGGCGGTACCCTACGGGGTGTGGATTCGGACGCACGCCGCGCTCTATCGACTGGGCTGGCTGCCCAGTCGGCGACTGCCGTGCCGTGTCGTGAGCGTGGGGAACCTGACGGTCGGCGGAACCGGCAAGACGCCGGTGGTCATTGCGCTGGTGGAACAATTACTTGCGCGCGGCCGGCGTGTCGGCGTGCTGAGCCGAGGCTATCGCCGGCAAAGCCGGCAGACCGAATTGCTGGTGTCGGATGGCCGAACGGTGCTGGTCGGACCTTCCGAGGCCGGCGATGAGCCCCACCTGATTGCCACGCGCTGCCCGCGCGCCATCGTGGCGGTCGGTTCGGACCGCTACCAGCTCGGCCGATGGGTGCTGGAGCGACATCCGGTCGACTGCTTCGTGCTGGATGACGGATTCCAGCATCTGGGGCTGCACCGTGATGCAGATCTCCTGTTGGTGGATGTGTCCGATCCAGCCGGACTGCAAATGCTCGTGCCGGCCGGCCGGTTGCGAGAACCCCTCTCGGCGGCCTCCCGCGCCACTGCCATGCTGATGACGCGGGCCGATGTCGGCAACTGGCGGGATGTCGCCGAAACGATCGACATCGCCACGGGAAGAACGGCACAGCCGATCCTTGGTCAGTTCCGTTCGGAAACGCTGGTGCACGTGGCGACCGGCGAGGTCCGGCAGGCCGGGACGCTGGCGGGGCGAACTGTCGTGGCGTTCAGCGGCATCGGCAGTCCGAATTCGTTCCGGGCGCTGCTGCAGCGGCTGGGCGCCACGATCGGCGGCGAGATGATCTTCGCCGATCATCATGACTATCGAGCCGTCGATCTGGAGGCTGTGCGCGAGCGGGTCCGGCAGAGCGGAGCCGATCTGATCGTGACGACGGAAAAAGATGCGGGCAAAATTGCCCCGCTGTTGCAATCGGGCGAACAGGTCTGGGCGGTGCGGCTGAGTCTCGACATTCTGAGCGGGCGGGAGCGATTCGAGCAGCTGATGCTTGGTGAACCGGAACCGGTTCCGGCATTGACGGGAGCCCATGCGTAACGAATCGGTCAAGCGCATCCTGGTGCGGGGGCCCAATTGGATCGGCGATGCCGTGATGTGCGAGCCGGCCATTTCAGCCCTGCGCAGGCTGTTTCCCCAGGCGGAACTGACGCTGCTGGTCAAGCCGGCGGTCGCGGAATTGTTCACGGGACACCCGGACGTGTCTCATATCCTGGTCTATGACGATCGCGGGCAGCACGCTGGACTGACCGGCAAGTGGCGGCTCGCCAATGCCATGCGGCGGGGCCGCTTCGATCTGGCGATCCTGTTTCAAAATGCGTTCGAAGCCGCGCTGCTGACATTTCTCGCCGGCATCCCGTGCCGGTACGGATATGCCACGGACGGGCGGCGGTTGTTGCTGTCCGATCCCGTTCCACGTCCGGGACGAGGCGCCATCTCTCATCAAGTCGAATACTATCTCGGGATGCTCCGTCCTCTGGGTTGCGAAGGACCCGCCGTGTCGCCCCGTCTCGTGCTGTTCCGCGAGGAGGAAACGGCGATGGCCAGACGGCTGACGGAATCCGGAATCAGCGGCGCTGAGTTGCTGATCGGACTGAATCCCGGTTCGACCTACGGCGGAGCCAAACGGTGGCTGCCTGAACGGTTTGCAGAGACAGCCGACCGGCTGGCCGGGCAATTGAATGCCAAGGTGCTCATCGTCGGCGCGCGCGGCGAAGAAGCGCTCGCGCAGGCCATTGCCGGACAGATCAAGGCCAGAACAGTGATATTGTCGGGCCGGACGTCCGTGCGCGAACTCATGGCGGCGGTGAAGCGCTGCGCGGTCTTTGTCACCAACGATACGGGCCCGATGCACATCGCCGCCGCGTTTGGGGTGCCTGTGGTCGCGGTGTTCGGACCGACCGACTGGCGCACCACCGCCCCCTTTGGGACGGGGCATGCGCTTGTCCGCCAACCGGTGGACTGCTCGCCCTGCCTGTTGCGCGAATGCCCGATCGATCACCGGTGCATGACGCGCGTCACGGTGGACGAAGTCTATCAGGCGGCGGTTGTCCAGATGGCCTCGAAGCAAGCTGCTGCCTCTGGCGCTCAGCACCCAGCACCCGGCACTCAGCACTTGCCGTTGCATGGCGTCACTGTCTTTCTCGATCGGGACGGCACGACGAACCGCGACACCGGCTACATCAAAACGCCGGACGAATTGCAGATTTTCCCTGGCGCCGTGGAAGCGGTGGCGCGGCTGAAACAGGCCGGCGCCAGGGTGGTGATGATCACGAATCAATCCGGCGTCGGCCGCGGGCTCTTTTCGATCGAGACGCTGGGGGCCATCCACGCCAAACTGCGCGCGGTCTTCGACGCCGGCGGCGCTCCGTTCGACGGGCTCTATTATTGTCCGCACCATCCGGATGACGGCTGCGCCTGCCGAAAACCTGGCACCGTCATGGTCGAGCGGGCCGTCGCCGATCTGGGACTCGACCTGTCCCGTGTCTACGTGGTGGGGGACCAACGACGCGACATCGATCTGGCGCGGCGGATCGGCGCGAAGGGAATTCTGGTGACGACCGGCCCGACCAGCGCGCAGGCCCTTGAAGAGTTGCGCCAGGAGGGCGCCGATCCGGATTATGTGGCGACCGATCTTGGCCAGGCCGTGACGTGGCTGTTCGGCGACGCCGGGCAATCGGCAGATCGCCTGCCCGGACAGACCTCGTTGAAGTTTGGCGGTTGAGAGGGCAACTGTGAGCCAGTACAGACGCGTGTTGTTCATCAAGCCCAGTTCGCTGGGCGATATTGTCCATGCGCTGCCGACGTTGGCCGCGCTGCGGCAGCACTGTCCGCAGGCTCATATTGCCTGGCTGGTGAAGCGGCAGTGGGCTGCGTTGCTGGAGCGGGTGGAGGGACTCGATCGCGTGTGGGCGGTGGATCCCGGCATCGCCGGGTGGCTGTCTGAAGTGCCGCGCCTTCGCACGGAGCGGTTCGATCTTGCCGTGGATCTCCAGGGACTTTTTCGCAGCGCGGCCATGGCATGGCTGGCCGGGTGCCCCGTGAGAGTCGGATTTGCCAATGGGCGTGAAGGAAGCCCGTTATTCTATACGCAGCGGGTGGCCGTGCCCACGCCGGACATGCATGCGGTGGATCGGTATCTGCTCGTGGCCGATGCGCTGGGGGCGGCCAGGCCGGCAACACCGCAGTTTCGTTTCAAGATTCCTCCGGCCGACCAGGAGCAGGTGTCGGCCGTGTTGAGTCGGGCCGGTGTGCGGGCCGGCTCGTCATGGATTGCCATGAATGTCTCCGCCCGTTGGCCGACCAAGCGCTGGCCGGCGGAATCATTTGCCGTAGTGGCCGAGCGGCTGCACCAGGAGGGAGCGGGACCGGTGGTGCTGATCGGCGGGCCGGACGATCGCGCGGAGGCGCAGACGGTGAAGGCATTGATGAAGACATCCTCCATGATCGATGCGACGGGACTGACCCCGCTGGGCCTGCTGCCGGCCTTGCTGCAATCGGCGTCGGTGCTGCTGACCAACGATTCGGGCCCCATGCACGTGGCGGCGGCGGTCGGCACGCCGGTGATCGGGCTGTTCGGACCGACCAGCCCGACCCGGACCGGCCCCTACGGAAAGAACCATCGCGTCCTGGCGCGTCAACTTCCATGCAGCCCGTGTTTCAATCGCCGATGCACAAATCCGGTCGAACGGGAATGTCTGGTTCGCATCGAACCGGGCGAAGTCCTGGCAGCAGCCCGGGAGCAGATCGCGGGCCGGTTGGCGCATCGATGAGAACCCTGCTGGTGAGACCGGACGGTATCGGCGACGAAATCTTATGCCTGCCGGTTGCGTCGGCCCTGCGCCGCTTGATGCCGCAGGCCCACATTACGTTTCTCTCCAGCGCCTCCGCCGCGCCGATGCTGGAGCACCATCCGGACGTGGACGATGTCCTGACGGTCACGGGCCGGGAATCGTTCGGAGCGCTGGTGTCTTTGTTTCAGAGAGGATTTGATGCCGCGGTGTTTCTGAAACCGTTCCGTCGCCTCATGATGGCGGCATGGGTGGCGCGGGTGCCGGCGCGAGTCGCCACCGGGTACCGGTGGTACAGCATCTTTGCCAATCGGCGGGTCTATGAGCATCGCCACGATTTTTCGAAACACGAAAGCGAGTATAACCTTGGGCTGCTGCGGGGCCTCGGTCTTGAGCCGGGAGTGCCGGTGCGTCCGGCACTGGTTCTGACCGACGGGGAGCGTCAATGGGCGCGGTCCCGACTTGACGGGATGCCTGCCTGGCGCGTCGTGGTGCATCCGGGAGGGTTTGCGGCTCGCCGCTGGCGGGTCGAGCAGTATTGGAATCTTGCGCAGAAGCTCGTGGGCGAGGGCATCGGCGTGGTCCTCACCGGCAGCGAGGAGGAGGGCGACCGGTTTCGCAACGCCGTACCGGAGGCCCATGATATGGGAAAGGGCATGCTGGATCTCATGGGACGCCTGACGGTCCGTCAGCTCATGGCTGTGATCGAAGCCGGTCACGCCGTGGTGTCAGGCGCGACCGGACCGGCTCACATGGCGGCGGCGCTCGAGACACCGACGGTGAGTCTCTTCGATCCGCGCCGGAACAATCTTCCGATTCGGTGGCAGCCGTTGGGCAGGGGAGTGGTCCTGCGGCCGGATGTACCCACGTGCGAACAGTGCATCTACGAAGCCTGCCCCTACTGGGACTGTCTGGATCGGATCACGGTGGAGCAGGTGGCGGCCCGCGTGCGTCAGGTCGTGTGCGACGCGCAGCCGATGCAGGTTCAGCATGTCTAGGATGTCCGCCTCTGGCATCGTCTGTCACGACGCGGTGGCGCACGCATGACCGGCGCAACGAACCAGTCGCGCTGGTCCTACCGCGCGATCCTGACCTTCTGGTGGTGCTTCTTGGTGACCATCCAGCAGACGGAGCGGTGGTTCCTGCTTCCGGAAGCCTGGAAACTCGAGCAGCCGGAGACCGGCCAGTTGGCCATGACGCTGTGGATCGGATTGCGGGCGGATCTCATTGCGGCGAGCTTCGGCGTTCTGCTGGCGGTCATCCTCGGCGGCATGACGGGGTTGTTGCTGACGTTGGCAACCCGCTGGAACGCGGTCCCCATTCCGTCCGAGGTGCATCACCGCCGCGGGTTATTCGGTGCGGCGCTCCTGATCGGGGTGTTGCTGATGGCCGTCCTGACTGTCGACATGGGTTATTACGGATACAATCAGCAGCACCTCGATTTTGAATTTTTTGAATACGCCGACGATTGGCTGGCCCAGCAGGGCGCACAACCAGAAACCGGAGACGCTGTGACCACTGCATCCCAGGCAAGCCAGCAAACCAGCGCTGAATTGCAGGCGGGAGACAAATGGGGGCCGCGGGTGGCGGTCTTTCTGCTGGTGCAAGGGCTGGCGATTGCCCTGCTGTGGCTGATGTTCAGATTGGTCGTCCAGCCGATGCTGTCGCCGTGGGAGGAGGCCTATCCCAGGCAGGTCGACGGCATGCTGGTGGTCGGTCTGATCGTCGGCGTCATGGGCCTGCATCCGCAAGGACCCTCTGCGATCCGGACCGCCCCGATCAGCAGCATGGCCTATTATATGCTGGCGCAAAATCCAATCCTCTCTGCCGGCGAAGCCCTCCGCACGACGATCGGTTCCCGGTCGAGCCATCTCCCGCCTCCCGCGCTCGACAGCCTGCCGCTTGAGGAGGCGGT
>Ga0247727_10018922_pt1 | contig 10745 bp, 7 predicted proteins | sample WisWelCaveWW1625_FD_202498 | JGI IMG/M metagenome (GOLD analysis project Ga0247727, IMG submission 202498) | Biofilm microbial communities from Wishing Well Cave, Virginia, United States - WW16-25 | ecosystem: Environmental > Aquatic > Deep subsurface > Groundwater > Cave microbial mat | place...
CCACCAGGGTCACCGACGATCGCGCCTCGCCGTCGGGGGTGACGATGGGCAGGCGATTGGACGGCTTCGCGTCCCACACCGCCAGGCTGAGGCGCAGGAGCGACGGCGCTTCGGCCTGTACGTCAATAGGCAGGTGATAGGTATCCGCCAGGATCATCCCTGGCGTCCATTGAGAAGTCGCGGCCAGGCCCGCGCCGGGCCACGAGTCAGTCTGGCTCACCTTTTGCTCGTGGCGCCCAAACAGCAAGAGCGCCAGCGCATAATCTTTCTCCATCGGCTTGAGCGCACGCCAGTACAACGTCACCGGCTGAGTCTCCCCCGGACGGCGCGGGGCCATATCCCCCGTGTAGCCGATCAACTCCATCGTGTCGTTGATCGTCGCGTGCACCGGGCGCAGGGCGGCGGGCAATTGTGCTTCGGCGAGCGCGGGCGGCGGGGCGTAGCGCGGGGCGATATCAGCCACGGGGATGATGACAGCAACCAACGCCAGCGTCCCCGCCAGGCCAAACGCTGCGACATGCGCCCAGCGGGCGAACACCGTGATTAGCCCCAGGGCCATGAAGATAGAGAGCGGCGCAATGGCGCCAAACATCAGGCGGCCCTGTGAGGCTAACGTTTGGAGCGTCCAGTTGATCAGGCTAATCAAAGTGGCGAGGATAAACACGCCGCCCAACCACACCTCCACGCGCCGCCAAAAGCGTTCGCGCCAAAATATCCATCCCAGTCCAATCAGCGCCACAATCGTCAGCGCCGCAAAGAACGCGATCGCCCAGCGGCCCGGCAAGATGGAGAAGACGCCGAACACACCCCAGTATGACAGGTAAAACCCTTCCCACTCTTGCGTGATCAACTCCCCCACGCCAAGGGGTGGCATGCGCGGCCCGGCCACGGCCACCATCGTCCGCGTGCCGAGCAACTCGCCGTACAACGCCAGGTTGCGCCAGAACCACCAGCCGGAGATGAGCACCGCGATTCCGGCGATCAACACGCCGCCCACGACAAAGCGCCGCCAGTCGCGGGCCTGCCACGCACCCCAGGCCACGCCCAGCGCCGCGATCGGCCAAAGCACCAGGCCACTCACCTTGCTCAGCGCCACCAGGCCGAGCAAAACGCCGAGCCCCGCCGCCTTCCATGCAAATCGCTCCACCTGCGGCTGCGCAAGAGGCAAGATCGCCCACAGGCTGACGGTGCTCAGCATCATCAGCAAGTTGTCGTTGTTCACCGAGGCGTTGATGAACAGCACCATCGGGTTGAAGGCCGCCAACGCCGAGGCCAGCAACGCCAATAAGTCATTCTCCGGGAACAGGCGGCGTGCGATCAGAAAAGTGAAAGTGATGGTGACGCAGCTTAGGCCTAATGAGAACAAACGGATCAGCGTCACGGCCAGGGTGGTGCCGGTGAACGCAGGCTGATCGCGCCGCAGGGGCCGGTAGAGCGTGACGTTGTGGGTGGTGCCGGGCACGCCCAGTTTCGAGAGCGGGTTGCGGACGTAGACTAGCTCAAAGTCACTTGTATCCACCCAACCCGTTAGCATGACTGACAGCGCATAATACAGCGGCGGCTGGCTGCCTTGTTGCTCGTACGTGGTCTTGGGGCCGTCGGGCCGCTGGATCGGCAGGCCGTTACCCTGCGCCAGCCAGCGCACCACGGCGTAATGCACACCTTCATCCGAGGCTTCAAACATCGGTGTAGCCCATAGGTAGACCACGCCCATGGCCAAGTGCGCGACGACGATTGCGACCAGCCAGCGCTTGGAGTTCCTCACGGCGTCACTCGCAAGCGGTTGAGCCAGACGGACTCGGCATCGGTCGGGCGGCCATCGGCGGCGACCAAACGCAGAGGTGTAAGTGTGGTTGAGTCGTACAGCACGATTTCCACAGCAAACTGGCCGGGCGGCGTATCGGAACGAAGGGTGAGCATGTATTCATCCGTCACCGTCTCCCCCACACGCCAGGCCGAGGTCGGCGCGGCCCCTTTCTGCGGCCAGGCATCCTCCGCCGCCCAGCGCGTGTTATCCAAGCCGTCGGCACTGCGGACACGCGCCGAGACCGCATAGTTCTCACGGATCGGCGCCAGCGCCTGCCAGTATAGCGTGAGTTGCAGTGACTCGCCGGGGCGCAGGGCGCGCGCGCTCACCGCATAGCCCGTCAACTCAATCTGGCCGCCGAAGTTTTGCCGCAGAGCCTTCGGCCCGGAATTGGCATCCGCCACAATGGACACATCGCCGAACACGACCGCCTCCCGATTATCCGGCAGGCCGAGACGCGCGCCGTCTGCGAGATCGTACAGACCCACCGCGATGTGCGCGGGCGTTGGAGCATATGCGCCAGCTGGAATTGAGATCATATACTCATCGGCAAAGGTCTGGCCCGGTCTGAGCAGGGTCGTTGCCAGCAGGCCCTGCCCCGGATAGCGGTCGCGCTGGCCGACGATCACGCCCTGGTCATCAATGACATGGACGAAGATGCTCCAATTGCGATCCATCGCGATCAGGCTTTGCCAGTAGAGCGTCAGGCGCACGGCGCCGCCCGGTGGTGTTGCGTTTGTGCGCAAGTCGTAGCCGAGCATTCTCATCTCGCCGCCAAAGTCAGCGTCAAGGCGATTGGGGATCGCGGCGATCTGCGTCGAGGCCAGCTCAGGCGGCGGCGTGTAGTGCGGCGCGATCACGGCCAGCGGCGCGGCGGCGGCCAGCACGGCCATGAAGGCAACGGGCGGATAGACGATGGCGGATAGCCGATAGCGAGAGGGGAGCAAGCGCCCGATCTGATTGAGGCCAACGACAATGAGCAGGCTGATGGCAGAGATGGCGGGAAAGATCAGGCGGCCTTGCGAGGCCCACGTCATGCTCGTCCAGCGGATCAGGCCATAGAGGAGTGAGCCGATCCAGACGACCGGCAAGCCCCACAGCACAATGCTTTCCAGCGTCACCCGCCGGGCGCGGATCGCGCGGGCCACGCCGATTACCAATCCCACAAGCGCCAGGCCGACGATAGCGTTCAGCACGATGTACGTCCAATCCGGCATAGGCACGCTCACGCCGCCGAACAGGCCCCAATACGCCTGCACCAAGCCCACCCGCTCGCCCCAAATTTGCGCTAACGTGGCAGGTTGAGACCGCGCGCCCACAATCGCGATAAACGTGTTCCAGCCCAGCCAATCGCCATACAACTGCCAGTTGCGCCAGTACCACCAGAAGGCGACGAGGCCGGCGGCACCAAAGATGGGGAGGAGTTGAATAAGGGTATTGCGGATTGCGGATTGCAGATTGTAGATTGCAGACGGCTTACGCCCCGTTTGGAAGGGTTGCGGATGACGTCTCACTTGTTGCAAGTTAGCAAAAAACAAAGCACCGCCCGCCAGCGGGAACAGCCCCAACGCAGACTGCTTGCCGAGCGCGCCTGCGCCCAACACCAGGCCGAGAACGATATGCGACCAGCCGAGTCTTTCGGGCGGCTGGCGGACCCAGCGCGCCAGCCGCCACAGCGCCGCCGCCGAGAGCGTCACCGCCAGGTTGTCATTGTTCACCGAGGCGCTGATGAAGATGAACATCGGCGTGAAAGCGGCCACACCCGCTGCCGCCAGCGCCAATCCAACATCACCCGGCACAAGCTCCAATGCAAAACGATAGGTGAAGTAGACTGTGGCCGCGCCCAGCAAAATCGAGAGCAGGCGAATCAACCGCACGGCCAGCGCCGTGCCGTACCAGCGTCCAGGTTCATCCGGGCGATGAATGACGATGTTGTTGTTGCGGTCTTCCGTAATCAGGCCATTATCCGTGTGCGGGTTGATCCAGCGCACTTCGGCCAGGTCGCGGGTGTCGATCCAGAACGTGGCGGCGGCCATGAGCGCGTAGTACAGCGGCGGCTGGCTCCCCTCCTGTCGCCACGGCTGGACGCTGGCCGGGTCTTGCACGGGCAGGCCGTCCCCGTCGGCCAGCGTCTTGACCATCGGGTAATGCCACAGTTCGTCGGAGATTTCAAACAGCGGGGTGACGAGGGCGAAGACCGCGCCGAGCACGACGAACGCGGCGAGGAGGAGCCGATAAGTTTTCGGAGAGGCCATGAACGCGGGCGGCTGTCAAGCCCCTGCCTCGGTCGGCGGCGTTTCACCGAGCAGGGCGGCCAGGTCAATGGTCAACGCGGGGAACAAGCGCGGGGTGAATGGCTCCCCAGGCCCGAGGCTCTGCGTGAGCAGATAGCCGTCTTTCTTCCATTGGCACTCATCAATCAACAAACCATCCGCATCCACCATCCAATACCACGGGACACCGGCCCGATGGTAGACATTTTTCTTGGTCGTCTTGTCGCGCCGCTTGGTGGTGGGCGAAAAAATCTCCACGACCAGATCAGGCACACCGTGAATCTTGCCATCCTCCGGAGAGAGCCGGTCCAGGTGTGCGCGAGTCAGAAATACCAGGTCCGGGATGTAAACGCGATTGTTGGGCAGATGCACGTCTAGTTCCAGCCAGATGTGCCCCAATGTATGCTTGAGAATGTGCTCTCGAAGTTCTGAGCCGAGCGCAAGCAACACATCCTGATGACGACCATGTGGACTTACCATCGGTATCAACTCCCCATCTTCAAATTCAAAATGCGGCGGGCCTTCCGGGGTGGCCAGAAAATCGGCCAGGGTCAGGCGCTTTTGAGTCCGGGGTGCAGTAATCGCAGACATCGCATTGACCTTTCGTGGCGCTTGGCACGCCCATTTTACACCGTCTGGAAGAACTCCAGCGTCCGCGCCGCGATGGCGTCCCAACTGAAGCGGGTCGAGGCGGCGCGCGCGCCCTGCCCCATCCGGGCGCGCAGTTCAGGCGCGTCGAGCAGTTCGGTGATCGCCAGCACGAGTGCCGAGACAGAGTCAACCAGCACAAAGCGGACGTTGTCGCCGTCGCGCAGTTCGGCGATGGTCTGCATGGGCTGGGTGGTGATGATGGCGCAACCGTGCGCCAGCGCCGCCATGAGCGTTCCGCGTCGTAGCGAGGCGCCGTCGCGGTATGGCAAAACGACGGCATCGCAGGCGAGCAGGTGCGCGGAAACTTCCGGAGCCTCTACAAAACCTGTTCGCAAAATGCGGTCTTCCAGGTCGTAACGCGCGATCAATTTATCAATCGCCTCGCTGAAATCCCGGTTTGCAGGATCACTGCTGCCCGTCTGGCCGCCGATCAGCGCCAGCTTCACGCGCGCCTTGCGATCCACCATCGCCGCCAGCGCCTGGATCAGCACGTCGCCGCCTTTGGAGCGGTTGAGAAATCCAAAGTAGCACAGCAAAAACTCATTTGGGTAGACGCCCAGGCGTGCGCGCCACTCCGCCCGGTCGTAACCGGCGGGCGGGTTCGGCGCAATGTTACTGCCAATGGGGATGCACGTGACGCACACCACGCCGCGCCGCCGCAGTTCCCGTTCGTCTTCGGGATCCGTCGTGATCGCGCCGTTGGCCGATTTCGCTAAATGAGTGACGGCGGCCTCCCGCAAACGGCCCGCTTTGGGGAAGAGATACGGGATACGGAGATCGTGAAAGGTGACGACCGTTTTCACCCCGGCCACTTTCGGTAGAAAGTGGATGGGCGCTCCCAGGCCATACGCGGCGGCTTGATACTGGATGTTGAGCACGTCCAGCTTGAGCGAGCGTGCTAACGCGCGGATGCGCCACAGCGACGGAAATGACCAACGGTGGATGGAAGCATGCAGGCTGAAGGCGGAAGGCTGAAGTTCACCACAGCGCACATCGGTGATGACGTGAACGTTTGCACCGTGAGCCGAGAGCGCGCGCGCCAGTTCATGGGCGTAATCGCCCACACCGCCCTGCATGGGAGGAAATTCGCCGGTGACGATTCCAATTCGCATCATATGCGGTCGTAGAGACGCGCCGACGGCGCGTCTCTACGAGTTTTTCAATCCAGATTTGAGCACCTGCCGATACACCGCCACGCGCGCGGCGCGCAGTTCACGCTGGTGGCCGAGCAGACCTTTGACAAACTCCAGCGCCAGCTGAAGAGCGAAGTGACCGAGCAGGAACCAGCGCAGGGCTTCCGCCGCGAACGGGCCGTGATACTTGCGAAAGTAACGGATTTTGCTCGTGTTGAAGCGGATGTGGGTGGCCGCCGGAACCTGCGCGCTGGAGCGGCCCTCGTAGTGGATGATGCGCGCGGGCGGGAAATACACCACCTGCCAGCCCGCCGCCCTCAACCGACGGCAGAAATCTAGTTCCTCGGAATACATGAAGAAGCCCTCGTCAAAACCGCCCACTTGCTCATACGCTTCGCGCCGCACCATGAGCGCCGCGCCCACCACCCAATCCACCTCGGCAATCGAGTCGTTGGATACGTCACGGACATAGTATCGCTCTAATAATCCGCGTGGAGCGAAAGGCTGGAGCCACGTGCTTTCAATAAAGCCGGCCGCCAGCGTGGGAAATCGGCGGCGGGTGGATTGCAGGGTTCCGTCCGCGTAGACCATCTGCGGGCCAAGCGCGCCCACGTGTGGGTGCGCGTCCATGTAGGCCTGCATCTGTGTAAGCGCATCATCCAAGACTTGCGTATCGGGATTGAGCACAAGCAGATAGCGCCCGCGCGCCGCGCGCAGGCCCACGTTGTTGCCCCGGCTGTAACCCAGGTTCTCGGCGCTGGCGATTACCTGAACGCCTGGAAAATCCGCCCGCGCCATTTCCACTGTGCCGTCGCCGGAAGCCGAGTCCACGACGACGACTTCAACTGCCGGGTTATGGAGCGGCAATGAGCGCAGGCACATCCGCAGGAGATCGCGCACGTTCCAGGACAGCACAATGATCGAAATGTCAGGGGCCGGCACGCGGGGAATTGTAACGTAGCCGTGGGGATTGCTACAGACTACGGCGGACGAAGTAATCGGCCAGTTCGGCCAGGGAGTGGCACGCGGGATGATCTGGCACAGTGGCGAGTGCGGCCTGCGCGCGCGCGACGTACGCCCGCGCTTCTTCCAGCGCGATCTCAGTGGCGCCGGAACTACGCACGGCCTGCACCACGCGATCCACAATCATCGCGTTGCCCGCCTGGCCGTTGAGCAGGACGGCGATGTCGCCGTCGTCCGGGTTCAGGTCCATGTAGCACAACACCGGCAGGGTAAACAGGCCTTGCCGGAGATCACTGCCCACCGGCTTGCCGAGGTGCGCTTCATCCGAAGTGAAGTCGAGGATGTCATCCACGATCTGGAAGGCCATGCCGACTTCACGGCCAAAAGTGCGCATAGCGTCCACGTACACGGCCTCCACCTCGGCTAACAAGGCGGGCGCTTCCGCCGCAACGGCAAAGAGCGAGGCGGTCTTGCCGTAGATGCGCTTGAAGTAGCCCTCGCGGGTGGCCGCGCCGCGCCCCTCAAACATCTGCACCAGCTCGCCGTTGACGATGATCATCAGCGTGCGCGCGAAGACGCTCATCACCGGCACGGACTCAGCCATCGAGGCCAGTTCGGCGGCGCGGGCGAACAGGAAATCGCCGGAGAGCACGGTGGCCGCCGGACTCCACTGCGCGTTGAGGGTGGGATGCCCGCGCCGCATGAGCGAGCCATCCACCAAGTCGTCGTGCACCAGGGTCGCCGTGTGGAGCATCTCAATCGCCGCCGCCAGCGCCACCGAGCGTTGGCGCGGCGCGGCGAAAATCTGCGCGCTTAACATCGTCACCGCCGGACGCAGGCGCTTGCCGCCCGAGGCCAGCAGATGTTCCAGGGCATACCCGAGCGCCTCGTGCTGGTCAGCCGCCGGTTCGCGGAGCCTGGCTTCTACGGCGTACAGGTCGGCCTGCACCGGCGCTAAAATATCAGCCACCGACCGCGCGGGTGGTGGCCGCGTATTCAGTATGGGGGAAGTCGGCATCGTCGTCGTGGTCGTCATCATCAAGCAAGCTCCCAGTGGAAGAAACGCGCCGCATTTTGCGTCGTCGCTTCGGCCACTCCCTCCAATGTCATCGTCCGAATTTCCGCCAGCTTCTCCGCGACCCATCGGACGTACGCCGGTTCATTGCGTTGGCCCCGATGGGCTTGCGGCGTCAAATACGGCGCATCCGTTTCAATCAAAATTCGATCCAGCGGCGCTTCGGCAAAGATCACTCGCAGGGTCTCGTTCTTCTTATACGTCAGCGGGCCGTCCACGCCCAGATAAAAGCCCAGCGCCAGAGCGGCGGCCGCCATCGCCTGATCACCGGAGAAGGAATGCAGGACAACGCCCGCTACGGGCCGCTGATCCCGCAAAATGTCCATCACCTCGGCGTGGGCCTCGCGGTCATGCACAATAATCGGTTTGCCAAGTTCATCCGCCAGCCGAATTTGGGCGCGAAAGGCCGCCTCCTGGGCCGTTCGTGATACTTTTCTCCAATACAAGTCTATCCCAATTTCACCGATTCCGACAACCTTGGGATGATTCGCCAGCCGACGAATTTCAGATAGGGCCTGGGGTGAAAAGCCATCGGCCGAGTTGGGGTGAACGCCTACAGCGGCATACACGCCCGGATAGCGCTCCGCCAGGGCCACCGCCCGGCGGCTGGTTCCCAGGTCTGTGCCGGGGATCACGAGGCGGGTCACGCCCGCCGCGCGCGCCCGCTCCAGGGCCGCCTCGCGGTCAGGGTCGAACTCGGGGAAATCGAGGTGACAGTGCGTGTCTACCAGCATAAAAAATCCACAGATGACACAGACCACACAGATTGAGCTGATCTGTGCAATCTGTGTAACCTGTGGATGGATGTGTCGTTCAGCCAGATGGCTACTTCAGGCCCGCAAGCCGCAGGCCATCCTCCAGCACCGGCTTAACGCGCGCCTGGTCCAACACTTCGCAGTATACGCGGATGATCGGCTCGGTGCCGGAGAAGCGAACCAGCATCCAGCCGCCGTCGGCGAAGACGAACTTGAAGCCGTCGGTGGTGTCAATGCGCTCCACCTTCAGCCCGCCGAGGGTGAGGCCGGGCCGGGCGGCGGCGACCTTCGCGCGCACCGAATCGCGTTGGTCGGTCGGGAAGATGGTGTCCACGCGGTCGTAGTAGTGTGCGCCGACTTTGTCGTGCAACATCTTCAATAGCTCAGACGGTTTCTTGCCCGTCTTAACCATGAAGTCGAGGAAGAGCAGGTTGCCGAGGACGCCATCGCGCTCCGGCACGTTGCCCTTGAAGGCATAGCCGCCGCTCTCCTCGCCGCCGATCAGGGCGTCGGTCTCGACCATCTTGGGCGCGACAAACTTGAAGCCGACGCCGGTTTCGTGAACGGGCACACCGTACAGCTGGCCGAGCTTCTCCAGCATCGCGCCCGCGCTCAACGTCTTGACGATTGGCCCGCGCTGGCCGCGCACCTCCAGCAAATACAGGGCCAGCAAAGCGAAAACTTGTAACTGATTCAGGAACACGCCATTCTCGTCGCCGATGCCCATGCGGTCGGCGTCGCCGTCGGTGATGCACAGCACATCGGCCCGGCGCTCGACGGTGGTGCGCAGGCCCACGTCCACGTTCGGCTGGATCGGCTCCGGGCGGCGCATCTCCGGGAACGACGGATTGCGGACGTTGTGGATTTCTTCAATGACGGTCTTGCCGCCGCCGAGCAGGCGCGGGAACCAGCCCGCCCCGTTGCCCCACATCGGCTCGATCAAAATCTTCAGCCCGGCGTTCTTGATCGGCTCAAGGTCCACCAGCTTCTTGAGATTTTCAATGTAAGCCATGGACGCATCAAACCTGGTAATCAGAGCCTGCGCCTCGGCCTCCGCGAACGGCAGGCGCTTGACGCCCTCGGAGCCGGGGATCAGCGCTTCGATCTCTTGGAGGCCGTCGGGGTCAATCGCGCCGCCGTTGGGGTCGCGGACTTTGAAGCCGTTGTCGGCGGGCGGGTTGTGCGAGGCAGTGATATTAACTGCGCCCACGGCTTTCTTATCCACCACCGCATAGGCGATCACGGGCGTCGGGGTGGCGCCGTCCGTCAACCAGACCTTGAAGCCGTTAGCGGCCATCACCTCGGCCACTGCCGCCGCAAAGTGCTCCGAGCCAAAGCGCTTGTCGTGCCCGACGACGATGTGCCGGCCTCCCCAGCCCTTCTTGAGCAGGTATAGCGCAAAGCCCTGCGCGCACCGGCGCACGTTGGCGAAGGTGTAATCCTCCGCGATCACGCCGCGCCAGCCGTCCGTGCCGAATTTGATTGAGATTTCGTCTAGCATAGTTGCTCTCTGTTGAGGAGGCTGTTGGTCACCGGATTGAACGGATTACACGGATTTATTCGTGTGATCTGATCCGTTCAATCCGTGTAATCCGTTGACTAAACCTCGCGGCCACTCTTCAACGCCTCCAGGTCGGCGTCCACCATCATCTCGACCAACTGCTGGAAGGTTACGGCCGGCTCCCAGCCGAGCACGCGGCCCGCTTTGGCCGGATCGCCCACTAGCAAGTCCACCTCCGCCGGGCGCATGAACTTCTGATCGACCACCACGTGATCCTGCCAGTTCAAGCCCACTCGCGCAAAGGCCGCCTCGCACAGCTCGCGCACGGAATGCGTCTCGCCTGTAGCGACGACGTAATCATCCGGCTGGGGCTGTTGGAGCATCAGCCACATGGCTTTGACGTAGTCGCCGGCGTAGCCCCAATCGCGCCGCGACTCCAAATTGCCCAGTCGCAACTCTTTGGCGCGGCCTAGCTTGATCTTCGCCGCGCCGTGAGTCACTTTGTGAGTGACGAACTCCAAGCCACGGCGGGGACTTTCGTGGTTAAAAAGGATACCGGAACACGCGAACAGGTCGTAGCTCTCGCG
>Ga0247727_10018923_pt1 | contig 10745 bp, 15 predicted proteins | sample WisWelCaveWW1625_FD_202498 | JGI IMG/M metagenome (GOLD analysis project Ga0247727, IMG submission 202498) | Biofilm microbial communities from Wishing Well Cave, Virginia, United States - WW16-25 | ecosystem: Environmental > Aquatic > Deep subsurface > Groundwater > Cave microbial mat | place...
CGTCGCCGGCGGCATGTTCGCCGCCATCCAGGGTTTCATCTCGCCCGAGAGCTTCGTGCTGGTGGAGTCGGTGATGGTGGTCTCGATGGTGGTGCTCGGCGGCATGGGCAATATCTGGGGCGTGATTCTGGGCGCCGTGCTGCTCGCCTTCCTGCCGGAGGTCCTGCGCTGGACCGTCGAGCCGCTGCAGAACGCGCTGTTCGGCAAGATGCTGATCGAGCCGGAAGTCATCCGCATGCTGATCTTCGGCCTGGCGCTGGTGCTGGTGATGCTGTTCAGGCCGGCGGGGCTGCTGCCCTCGGCGGTACGCAAGCGCGAACTCACCGCTCGCGTTGAAGGCTCATCCGCCCATGACCGCGCTGCTTGAAGCGACGCGCGTCGGCAAGCGCTTCGGCGGCGTGCAGGCGCTTTCGGGCGTGACCTTCAGCATTTCGAACGGCGATATCTACGGCCTGATCGGCCCGAACGGCGCGGGCAAGACCACGCTGTTCAACCTGCTGACCGGCATCTACGCGGCCGACGACGGCCGCTTCCTGCTCGATGGCAAGGCGATAACTAATCTGCGGGGCGATCGGATCGCCGCGGCGGGGATCGCCCGCACCTTCCAGAACATCCGCCTGTTCGCCAACCTGTCGGCGCTCGAGAACGTCATGATCGGCCGCCACCTGCGCACCAAGGCGGGTGTGGTAGGAGCGGTGTTGCGATTCAAGAAAACTCTTCAAGAAGAAAGCGATATAGAGCGACGGTCCCTGGAGTTGCTGGACTATGTCGGCATTCGTGCGCGCGCCAACGACGCGGCTGGCAATCTGGCCTACGGCGACCAGCGGCGCCTGGAGATCGCGCGCGCGCTCGCCACCGAGCCCAAGCTGCTCGCGCTGGATGAACCGGCCGCGGGAATGAACGCCTCCGAAACGCTCGCGCTGCGAATGCTGCTGCAGGACATCCGGCGCGACGGCACCACGATCCTGCTGATCGAGCACGACATGCGGCTGGTGATGAACGTCTGCGACCGCGTGCTGGTGCTGGACTATGGCGAGAAAATCGCCGAGGGCCCGCCGGCCGAGGTGCAGCGCGACCCGCGCGTCATCGAGGCCTATCTTGGAGCGCCGCATGCTGCTTGAGGTCAAGGAGCTGGAAGTCGGTTACGGCGGCATCCGCGCGGTAAAGGGCATCGACCTCGAAGTCGACGAAGGTGAACTGGTCTGCCTGATCGGCGCCAACGGCGCGGGCAAGAGCACGACGCTGCGCGCCATCTGCGGCCTGCTGCCGGCGCGCGCCGGCAGCGTGCGCTATGCCGGGGCGGATACCGCCGGCGTCGCCGTCCATGAACTGCCGCGGCGCGGCCTGGTGATGGTGCCGGAAGGGCGCGGCGTTTTTCCGCAACTCAGCGTGGCAGAAAACCTTTCGATGGGCGCGTTCACGCGCGACGATGCGGCGATCGCGCAGGACGTGGAGCGCCAGTACCAGACCTTTCCGCGCCTCAAGGAGCGCCGCACGCAGACCGCCGGCACGCTGTCGGGCGGCGAGCAGCAGATGCTCGCGATCGGGCGCGCGCTGATGGCGCGCCCCAGGCTGCTGCTGCTGGACGAACCCTCGATGGGCCTCGCGCCGCGCCTGGTGGCGAAGATCTTCGAGATCGTGCGCGAGATCGCCAAGCAGGGCGTGACGATCCTGCTGGTGGAGCAGAACGCGCGCCTCGCGCTCGAGGTCGCGGGCCGGGGCTACGTGATGGAGTCCGGCAACATCATCCTCGCCGACCAGGCGAAGCGGCTGCTTGCGAACCCGAAAGTGCGCGAGGCCTATCTGGGCGAGAGCGTTGACTGAAGCTTGTTTGCCCTCCGCGGCGGCGCGTGCTCGACGCGGTTGAAGGCTTGCCGAGAATCTCCGAGTTGCTCACCAAGTACGCCGACCGGCCGATGGACTTCGCCGATGCTTCGCTTGTATGGGCCGCGGAGCAGACTGGCGCGCGCGAGATCCTCACCACGGATCAGGACTTCGACATCTACCGAACGCGCACCCAGCACAGGTTTGAGCGGGTGCTCCTGTAGGCGCGGCATACCGGTCGAGTGGCATCTCGGGGAGCCAAATTCAGTCATCGACGAAATATTCTCGCTGCGCTCGCAGTGCTGGCGCTCGGCGCGCCCCTTTCCGCGCGGGCGCAGGCTGCGGCTCGGCGCGTGTTCCTGCTCACCGGTACGCCCGCGTTCAAGGACGCTTTCGTTGCCGGTTTGCACGAGCATGGCTGGAACGAAGGCCGAAAGTTCGAATTGGAATGGATCGGCGACTACACCCAGGAGACGGCACCGAAGGAAATCGAGCGTGCGCTGGACCGCGATCCGGAAGTCCTGGTGCTCGCCGGGCCGCTTGCGATCGCGGCCGCCAGCAAACTGACGAAGCGAAATCCGATCGTCGGCATCGACCTCGAGTCGGATCCGGTTGCGGCTGGATTCGTGAGAAGCCTCGCGCGCCCGGGAGGGAACGTGACCGGAGTCTGGCTGGATCTGCCCGGGTTGGCCGGCAAGCAGGTCCAGTTCCTGCGGGAGATCGCGCCCGGCATCGCCGCTGCAGGAGTGCTGTGGGACGACCGCGTCGGCGCGCCGCAGTTCGAGGCACTGAAGGCGGCTGCGCGCGCGGCCAATCTCACGATCTACGCCGCCGCCATCCGTGTTGAAGCGGACGCCGACGCGGCCGTGGAACGCGTAGCCCGGGACGGTGCAAAGGCCGTCATTGCGTTGACAGCCCCGATCATCTTCCGAAGCCGCGCGCGCATAGCCGAGCTGGGGCTGAAACACCGGCTGCCGGTGTTTAGCGTCTTTACGGCTTTCCCGGACGCGGGCGCTTTTCTCGCTTATGGGCCGAACCTGGCGGGGATGTTCCGGCAGGCGGCTGGGCACGTGCACCGCATTCTGCGTGGTGCGAAACCGGCTGAGATTCCCGTCGAGCGGCCCACTAAGTTCGAACTCGTCGTGAACGCGAAGACCGCGCAAGCGCTCGGGATCAGGATACCAGTGTCGCTCCTTGCCCGCGCCGACCGCGTGATTGAATAGTCCGTGCCGCCTGAAATGGGTTAGAGCCGCTGATCGAGTGCCCGGAACATGCGCTCCAGTTCCGTGACCACGCGCGCCAGGCGATCGTAGTCGACCTTGTCGGGCGTATCGCTCTGCTGATGGTAGTGAGGATAACGGTAGGGCGCGGTGTCGGTGATCATCAATGCCGGCACACCGTGGCGCCAGAAGGACCACTGGTCGGACCAGTCGACGCCGGGGATGATTGCGGGCGCGGCGACCCCCTCGGAAGGAAAGCGCGCCTGCTCGCGGAACGCGCTGATCGCCGCATGCAGCAGCGGTCGCGAAGCGAGAATGGCGACGAAGGCGAGAAAATCGCCGCGATCCGGATAGAACAGGCCGAGCGGAAACGGATAGCGCTGGCTGCCGCGCCGGTCGGAGTAGTAGCCGATGGTCTCGAGCGAAAACATGGCGCGCACCGGTTCGCCCGCGGCGGCGAGTCCGTCGGCGTAGACCTTGCTTCCCATCGCTTCGCTGTGGAAGTAGGGTGGCTCCTCGTTGGCGAAGAAAGCGATACGCATGGAGTGCTTCGGTTTCCAGCCGCGGAACGCGAGCGCGAGCTCGAGCGCTGCGGCGACGCCGCTGCCGTTGTCATTCGCCCCGGGCGACCCGTCCACCGAATCGTAGTGCGCGCCGATCACGATGGCGTCGCGCTTTGTCCCCGCAATCACGACCTCGATGTTGCGCGCCACGCCGCCGCCCCAGGAAAACGGCTGCGAACGCACCGCGTAGCCCGCCCGGGCGAGGCTCTGCTCGATGTACGCGGCCGCCTGCTCGTAGAGCGCGGGCGTCACCGCGTTGTGCTCGGTCGAGGCGATCGTCTCGACGTGGCGCTTCAAGGCTGCGCGAAGCGCGATCTCCTTCGCCTCGAGCGGGGCGAACTCGCCGCGATACGATTCGCCCGGAACCACGGTCATGTACCAGCCCAGCGCCGCGCACGCAACGGCGCCCGCGAGGAGGTACATGACTGACTGCATCAGGTCGCGCCGGCGAGGTCGGCCTGGGTGGTGAAGCTGTCGGCGTAGAACTCGTCTTCCGGCAGCCTGCATGAGGCGATCAGGTCCTTTCTCGCCGAATCCACCATGACCGGAACGCCGCAGGCGTAGACCTGGTGGCCGGAAAGATCAGGGAAGTCCTGCATTACCGCGCGGTGCACGAAGCCGCTGCGGCCGCGCCAGTCATCTTCGGGTAGACCGTCGGAAATGACCGGGACGTACTTGAAGCCGGGATGCTCGGCGGCCCATTGCTTCGCCAGCGCGTGCATGTAGAGATCCTTCGGCCGTCGCCCGCCCCAATAGAGCGTTGCCGGACGGGCGATGCCCTTGTGGAACATGTGCTGGATCACCGCCTTGATCGGCGCGAAGCCGGTGCCCGAGGCGACGAAGACGACGGGCTTGTCCGACTCCTCGCGCAGGAAGAAGGTGCCGAGCGGCCCTTCGCAGCGCAGGATGTCGCGTTCCTTCATCTTGTTGAACACATGGTCGGTGAAATTCCCGCCGGCGACGTGGCGCACGTGCAACTCGATCAGTTCGGCGTCGTGCGGCGGATTGGCAATCGAGAAGCTGCGCCGGCCCCCGTCCTTCAGCAGGAATTCGATAAACTGCCCGGCGAGGAACACCAGTTTCTCGTTCGCCGGCAGCTTGATCTGCAGCACCATCACGTCGTCGGCGAGCCGCGCCAGTTTCTGCACCCGGCAGGGCAGTTTCTTGATCTGGATGTCCTTCGCCGCGCCGATGGCGCGCGCCTGCAGCACCAGGTCCGAGAGCGGCTTGGCCTGGCAAAAGAGCGCCTTGCCCAGGGCCTTCTCTTCGTTGGTGAGCACCTTGGCCTGGTAGACGCCGTAGTCCACCCTGCCGGAGAGGATCTTGCCCTTGCAGCTGCCGCAGGCGCCGTTCTTGCAGCCATAGGGCAGCACCAAGCCCTGGCGCAGCGCCGCGCTGAGCACGGCCTCGCCTTCCTCGACCTGGAACTGGTGACCGCTGGGCTGCAGGGTGACTGTGTGCATATCGTTACAATGCTGCCAATGAAACGCCTGTTGATCGCCGGCTACGGCGACATCGCGCGCCGTGCCATGCCGCTGCTCGGATCCCGCTTCGGGGTCCGTGTTCTTTCGCGCGCGAACGGGATGGATCTCGACCGGCCCGCAAGCCTCGCTTCGCTCGAGCCGGTGGACGCGGTGCTGCATTGCGCGCCGGCGCCGGCCGTAGGTGAGGGCGATCCCCGCACCGCGAATCTGCTCTCTGCGCTGGAAAACAGGCAGATTCTACCAACCCGTTTTGTCTACATCAGCTCGAGCGGTGTGTACGGCGACTGCGGCGGCGCTCTCGTGGACGAGTCCCGCGCGCTGAACCCGCAAAGCGCGCGTGCCAGGCGCCGCGCGCACGCCGAGGCGCAGCTTGCGTTATGGTGCAAGGCCCGAGGCGCGGCGCTCGTGGTATTGCGCGCTCCGGGCATCTACGCCGCCGACCGGTTGCCGCTCGAGCGCCTGCGCGCCGGAACCCCGGTGCTGCGCGATGCCGACGATGTCTACACCAACCACATCCACGCCGGGGACCTCGCCGCCATCTGCGCGCGCGCGCTCGAGGACGAGGCGCCCGCCGGGACCTACAACGCTTCGGACGACACGCAGCTCAAGATGGGCGAATGGTTCGACCTGGTCGCCGACCGCGCGGGGCTCGCGCGCCCGCCGCGGATCGCGCGCAGCGACGCCGCCGGCCGAATGCCGCCCGGGCAGATCTCCTTCATGAACGAGTCGCGGCGGCTGGACAACACGCGCCTGAAACAGACGCTGGGCGTACGATTGCGCTATCCGACGGTACGGGAAGGGCTCGAACATGAGCACGCTGTTGGTATTGACGAACCTGCCTGACCGCGCGGCGGCGGAGCGGCTCGCCGACGCGCTGATCGAGCAGCGCGTCGCCGCCTGCGTCAACATCCTTGCACCATGCCGTTCGGTGTACCGGTGGAAGGGCGTGGTGCAGCACGACGAGGAGCATCCGCTGCTGATCAAGACGGCGGCCGACCGCTACCCGGCGCTGGAAGCCGCGATTCGCGCCGCGCACCCCTACGAACTTCCCGAGATCATCGCGGTCCCGATCGAACGCGGCCTGCCGGCCTATCTGGCTTGGCTGGCCGCGGAAACGACTGCTGCGAAATGATCCGGATTCTCATCCTTCTGTTTCGGGCTGCGCATGGTCGCGGGCGGCTGCGCCTGCGTGGTCCACGGCTTGCTGCCGTTCCTGTTCACCACTACCGGCAGCCGCACCGTCGCCGAGTTGAACGAGCGCATGCTCGCGCAGCGGCGCGGCTAGCGCTTCAGCGCGGTCGCGGCTTCGAGCGCGAAGTAGCTCAGGATGCCGTCCGCGCCCGCGCGCTTGAACGCGATGAGCGATTCCATGATGCACGACTCGGGCAGCCAGCCGTTGGCGATTGCCGCGCGCAGCATCGAATACTCGCCCGATACCTGGTAGACGAAGGTCGGGGCCTTGAATTCGTCTTTCACGCGCCGCAGGATGTCGAGGTAGGGCAGGCCCGGTTTCACCATCACCATGTCGGCGCCCTCGGCGAGGTCGAGCCCGACTTCCCACAACGCCTCGTCGGAGTTCGCCGGATCCATCTGGTAGGTCCGCTTGTCGCTCCCGCCAAGGTTCTTCGCCGACCCGACCGCATCGCGGAACGGTCCGTAAAACCCGGAGGCGTATTTCGCCGAGTACGCCATGATTTTCGTTTGGCTGTGGCCCGCCTTCTCGAGTGCCTGGCGGATGCGGCCGATGCGCCCGTCCATCATGTCGGAGGGCGCAACGATGTCGACGCCGGCGTCGGCCTGCGCAAGCGCCTGTTTTTCCAGGATCGCGAGCGTGACGTCGTTCAGGATGTAGCCCGCCTTATCGATGACGCCGTCCTGGCCGTGGGATGTGTACGGATCCAGCGCGATGTCGGTCATCACGCCGAGCTCGGGAAAGCGTTTCTTGAGCGCGCCGACCGCGCGCGGGATCAGCCCCTTCGCATTGAAGGCTTCGCGCCCGTCCAGCGTTTTGAGCTTCTGTTCGATCGCCGGGAACAGGGCGATCACCGGCACGCGCAGCTTCAGGCAGCGCTCCGCTACCGGCAGCAGGCGGTCCACGGTCAGGCGGTCCACGCCCGGCATCGAAGCCACTTTCTCAGTGCGGTTTTTACCCTCGACGATGAATACCGGATAGATGAAATCACCGGCGCTGAGCACCGTCTCGCGCATCAGCCGGCGCGAGAAATCGTTGCGGCGCATGCGCCGCATCCGCACTGCTGGAAACGAACCGTATATATTCATCTGATTATTAGGCAGGTTTTCGGAACTGGAACTTTTTCCGCCAGCGACAATCTTACCTTCAGACGATGCAAGTCGTCTCCCGCTTCTCCTCCCTGAGCGGGTTGCCCCGGCCCCAAGCCGGGGCGCTTTCCGCCCCCGGTTTAGTTCCCCTTTTCCGGGGGTTTTTTATTCCGCAGCCAGCCGTCCAGCAGTTTGCCTGTTTCCTCGACCCCATCGCCGCTAGCGCTGGAAAACAGTACTACCTGCGAGGTCATTGCGGCTTTGTCCAGAGCGACGCAGGTTCGTGCCAGCGTCTTCATCCGCTCGGCACGTGACAGCTTGTCCGACTTGGACAGCAGCACCAGGCGTGGCGCATCCACCGCGCGCAGCCATTCGAGGAAATTGCGGTCGTTCGCGGCCAGCGGGTGGCGTGCGTCCATTAGAACGACTACTCCGGCAAGACACCCGCGGCCGGTGAGATAGCCCCCAACTAGCGCGCCCCAACTTGCGCGCAGAGCCTGCGGTACTTTGGCGTAGCCGTAGCCAGGGAGATCGGCCAGCCGCGCTCCGTCGCCGAGGTCGAAAAAGTTGATGGTCTGCGTGCGGCCCGGAGCCTTGCTGAAAAAGGCCAGCTTTTTGCGGCCTGCAAGCGCGTTGATCGCGCTCGACTTGCCGACATTCGAGCGCCCGGCGAAGGCGAGTTCGGGCCCCCGCTCTGGCGGAAAATCCTGGGGCTTGGCCGCGGAGACGAGGAACCGTGCGCGCCGGAAGGGTGCCAAGGGCCTGTGCCTAAAGACGGAAATTCTAATAAAATCGCGGCTTTCCACGGCAAATTTCAGGGAGCTGCCGCATGATTCGACAGTTGGCGTACAGCGCCAGCGCCGCCGCGTTGCTGTGGACCGGCTCGGCCGCCGGCCAAGCCCCCGCCAAGCCCGATGCCGCCAAAGGCCAGGGTATCGCCGCCCAGGTTTGCGCCGCCTGCCATGCCGCGGACGGCAACAGCCCGTTGGCGGCAAATCCGAAACTTGCCGGCCAGTTCTACGAGTACCTGCACAAACAACTGGTGAACTTCAAGCCGCAGGGCGGCAGGAAGGCCGAACGCGACAACGCGGTAATGGCCAGCATGATCGCCAATCTTTCCGCTGGCGACCTGAGGGACCTCTCGGCCTACTACGCGGCGCAGAAACTCAGGCCCGCCGCGGCCAAGGACAAGGACCTCGCCGCGCTCGGCCAGAAAATCTACCGCGGCGGCATTGCCGCCACCGGCGTCGCGGCCTGCGCGGGCTGCCACGGGCCCGCCGGCGCGGGCATGCCGGTGCAGTATCCGCGCATCGCCGGGCAGTTCGCGGAATACGTCGAAGCCCAGCTCAAAGCCTTCCGAGCCGGTGCGCGCGCGAACGATCCGAACGGCATGATGCGCGGCGTCGCGGCGCGCATGAGCGACCGGGAGATCCAGGCGGTTGCGGAGTACGTCGCGGGCCTGCGCTGAGCCGCGCTTTTGGGGACGGAATAATCAGTGTGCACGGGCTGTTTGCAACGGATGCCGCTGCGTGCTTGAGGGCGTCCCTTCCAACTGATAGAGGAGAACGGAATGAAAAAAGGCTTCCTGTTGACTGGCGCGGCCATCGTACTGGGCGCAGGCGTTGCGCTGACCGCTGTCGCCCAGGTGAAACCCGAAGTGCTGGTTAAACAGCGCCAGGCGGCGATGACGCTACAGGGCAAGTACCTCGGCCCGATCGGCGCCATGATGAAGGGCGCGGTGCCGTACAACGCCGATGTCGTCGCCCTCAACGCGACCTTCCTGGAGAACCTCGCCAGGATGCCGTGGGACGGTTTCCAACCGAGCACCTCGGGAGTGAAGAGCGCCGCCAAGCCCGAAGTCTATTCGGACATGGCCAAGTTCAGGGCAGCGGCGGACACGCTGGAAGCGGAGACAGTCAAACTCGGCACGGCGGCGCGTGCGAAAAACGAGGCCGGCGTCCGGGCAAGTTTCGGTGGCGTCGCGAAGGCCTGCGGCAACTGCCACGACAGCTTCCGCGTCAAGCAATAGCGCATTCGCAAAAGGGCGCGCATCGGTGGGAACGCTGATGCACGCATTGCGCCCCGTTGCGCTCGCCGTGCTGCTTGCGGCGGTGCACGGCGGCGCGTCCGCACAGGGCGACGGGAAGCGCGGCGCGTACCTCGCCAAAGCGGCGGGCTGCATCGGCTGCCACACGGAGACGAAGAAGGATGCAACGCCGTACGCGGGCGGGCGCGCGCTGAAGACCCCGTTCGGCACGTTCTACGGGCCGAACATCACACCGCATCCGGGCTCGGGTCTGGGTCGCTGGAGCGAAGCAGATTTCTTGCGCGCCATGCGTTTGGGATTGCGACCCGACGGCGCGCATTACTTCCCGGCGTTTCCTTATCCGTCCTTCACGCGCATCACCGACTCTGACCTGCGCGACCTGTGGTCGTACTTGCGCACATTGCCACCGAGCGCGCGACCCAACCAGGCGCACGACCTGCGATTCCCGTTCGGCTGGCGCTTCCTGGTCCAGGGATGGAAGTGGCTGTTTTTTTCACCTGGCGCGCTTGCAGCAGACGCGAAGCGCAGCGCGGTACTGAATCGCGGCGCCTATCTGGTTGAAGCGCTCGGCCATTGCGGCGAATGCCATACCGCGCGCAATTTCCTCGGTGGGCCGAAGCGCGACCGGCCGCTGGCAGGCGCGGCGAAGGGACCCGACGGCGATCGGATTCCGAACCTGACGCCGGCCAGGCTCAAGAAATGGAACGACGGCGAGTTGAGAAGTTTTCTTCAAACTGGGCTCACGCCCGACGGCGACGTCGCAGCTGAAACGATGGGTGAAGTCATCCGTAACACCACCAGCGAGCTTACGTCCGGCGACCTCGCGGCGATGATCGGCTACCTGCGCTCGCTGCCCGCCATCACCGACGAGCCCGACTGAGGGACTGACAAAAGAAAACGCCGCCCGAGAGCGGCGTTGGGTTGCGTCCGAGCGCGCTTACTTGACACCGAGCATTGATTTCGCCTTGCCCAGAGCAGCAAGCGAGTCAGCGTGCTTGCCCGCTTTGTGATGTGCTTCACCTTCGGCGCGTATTTTCTTCACCTCGTCCATTTTCGCAGCGTCAAGATTCGCCGCGGGCAAGGCGGCGTCGATCGCTTTCATCTCTTTCGGGCAGCTCCCTGCCAGTGCGGTGCCGCTCGCCATGGCGAGGGTGGCGGCAAACGCAATTGCGAATGTGATTCGTTGCATTTTTTCCTCCATCTAACGAATGAAAGGGACTTCCCCTGCACGGTGACGGCATCTAGGTGCCAAGATTGAGGTATCGAAGTTCAATCTGATAACCGGAGGGGAAGTCATGGAGAAGATTACTACTGTGGGAATCGATCT
>Ga0247727_10018924_pt1 | contig 10744 bp, 10 predicted proteins | sample WisWelCaveWW1625_FD_202498 | JGI IMG/M metagenome (GOLD analysis project Ga0247727, IMG submission 202498) | Biofilm microbial communities from Wishing Well Cave, Virginia, United States - WW16-25 | ecosystem: Environmental > Aquatic > Deep subsurface > Groundwater > Cave microbial mat | place...
TCGGCTTCTTTCATAAATGCTGCTTTGCGGCGTATGCGCGATTGTGGTCGACTCATTTTCTGTTTCTCCTGTTACCACAGTTTACCCTTTTCACCCTTTTTCTACCCTGACTTTTGCGCTATACCCATGTCCACTCACCAACGCAACTTGGATGCCGCCAGGCAAGGGCATGTCGCCGATGTTGTTCTCCGCGCAAAATCCTGCTGGCGCGAAATGGAATTGGTCGCGCGCAGGAACATCCTCGCGTATGCGTCGAATGGAATTGGTTATTTCGATTTGACAGTTATGGGTTTATTCATTATAATTGTGCATAATCGCACAATCAAAATCGGGATTGTCCAATTTTCGCTCAAGCCTTGATGGTGAAGGCTTTATCCTTTACAATACATTGCGAAGGCAGTATTCAAGCGAGGTGAATTCACAATGAACGAGAAGAATATTCAACAGGTCCTTGAGATAGAAAAACAGGCGCAGGCGATTCACGACGCGGCAGTGAAAGAGGCGCAGCAACTTCCGGTCGTCGCCGAACAGGAAGCCCAGGCGTTGATTGAGAAAGCCCAGGCTCAAGCGCAGCAGGAAGCGCGCGCAATGGTATCCAATATACAAGCGGACGAAGAAGGCGCCCGCATTCTCTCCGAGGCGGAAGAAAAGAGCAAGCGGCTCGAGACTCTTGCAATGAACAACTTTGATCGCGCCGTAGCCTTTGTGCTTGAACGCGTAGCCGGCAGGGCGTAAGTTATGGCGGGCGTTTCAGATTATGCGGCAATCAGCGCGCGCGTCCGGGCCAAGTATGCCGGTTCGCTCACGCCGCAGGATATTGCCAGGTTGAGCGAGTCGCCGGATTTCACCTCCTTGTTTAACGCGCTAAAGAACACCGCGTATGGTCCTTATCTCGACGGACTCAAAGATAAAGAGATCAACCCCAAGCGCGTAATCACCCAAATCAAAAGAAAAGTAGCCGATTCGTATTACGGCGTCATTTCAATGACGCCGATTCAGACGCGCCCGTTGGTGAAGGAGTTGTATCGTTATTTTGAGTTGGGCAACCTGAAAGCGGTGTTGCGCGGCATTGTGACCGTCTCCTCGTGGAATACTGAAACCGCGCTTTGGGACAGGGTGCGCGAGGCGCTCTTTCCGCTCGGCGAGGGTTCGGTGTTGCCCGCGCAGGCAATGGTTGAATCGGGCAGTATCAGCGCGGCCGTGGATTTGTTGCACGGCACGCCCTACGAGGAGACCCTTGCCTTCGCGATGAAAAGATATTCGGCGGAGCAGAACCTCTTTCCGCTTGAAGTGGCCCTGGACTTGAATTACTGGCGTCATTTGTGGGCGCAGGCGGCAAAATTGACCGGGGCGGATCGCGATCCCGGCGTGAAAATTATCGGCTCTCTGCTGGATATGAACAACCTGATGTGGGCGATCCGTTACCGGGTCTATTACAAACTCTCCGAAGAGGAAATCATAAACTATACCCTGCCCCGCGGTTATCGAGTGCAGGATTCTGACATCCGGGCGATTGCGGCGGGGGGCGATATTGCCTCCATTGTCACGCGTATTTATCCTTCGATTGCCGATGTGAACGCCCTGCTGGAGAATCCCCAGGAGGGACTGCCAAAATTGGAAGTCCTGTTCAAACGCCAGATTATGAAACAATGCCTGGCGGCTTTTGTGGGAAGCCCGTTCCACATTGGAATTCCGCTGGCGTTTCTGGTGATGAGCGATCTCGAAACGCAGGATTTGGTCGTTCTGATAGAAGCGAAATCGTCCAATATGCCGGAGGATGAATATCGCCCGTTCCTACTGAAAACAAGTTTGGTTAGCTAAGTTGGAGATTGCTTCGGACGAAAGAACATCGCCCTCGCAATGACAGACGAAAATACTGGAGATGATATGTTTTTCCCGAAAGAAATGACCGAAGTCGAGTTGATTGTCCCAACCAAGGACCTTTTGGCTGTGACGAAAGTATTAGGCAGCCGCGGGGTTTTTCACCAGGTTGACAGCGTCCATTTGGGATTGGAAAGCTTGGGACCCAATGCCTGGCAGGAGAAGGCGGCCGCTTATTCCACGCTGGAGCGCCGCATTCAGTCCGTTATGCAATCGTTGAATCTGTCGGAGGAAGTTTCCGGTTCCTCCGGGTTTGATTCGCCGGCCGATCTGGAAGCCATTCGTCCCGCGGTGGATCGCATCGAAGGGGAGGTCAAACAGACAAGCGATCAATTGGCCGCCGAGAAGAAGCGCGTGGAACAACTGGAAAGCCAGCTCAACCAATTGGAACCGATTGCCGATATAGACGTTGAGGTCGGCGCGTTGCGTAAATCGAGGTATTTGTATTCGGCGCTTGGGATCATTCCCGCGGACAGCGTAAGCAGGCTGGAAACGAGCCTGGCAAGAGTCCCTCACGCATTCTTTACTTTACGCGAGGATCCCAAGAGACCCGTGGTGTGGCTGTTGGGTCCGCACAGTAATGCCGATATCCTCAACCGCGCGGTCAAGAGCGCGTATCTAAATCCCCTGGTCCTGCCGGAGGAATTCGAGGGCGCCCCGGCGAAGATCGTCGAATCGATTCGCAATACGATTGAAACCGCGAGACAGAAAATTGCCGAGCTGGAGACCGTCCTGTCAAAGTTGGCTGAAACCCACAAGGCAGAGTTGTATAAATTATTGTGGGAGGTGCATGTAAGCCGCATGACGGCGGATGCGATTGTCCGCTTTGGGCAGTTGCGCCATACGTACGTGGTTGTGGGCTGGGTCCCCGCCGCCGAACTTGAAAACTTCACGAAGCGGCTTAAGCAAGCCTCCAAAGAAATTCTGATCGAAGTGATCCCCGTCGAGCGTACGGGACATCATTCAAATGTCCCGGTTGCTCTCAGTAACCCCGGTATTCTTGGCGCATTTGAAAGGCTGGTCAATACGTATTCAAGGCCCCGCTACGAAGAAATTGACCCCACCATATTAATTGCGATTACTTTCCCGCTTTTGTACGGCGCGATGTTTGGTGATGTGGGTCACGGGCTAGTGTTGGCGCTCATCGGCCTGCTACTGGGCCGCAAAGTTCTCCTATTCTTGCGCGGCGATACACTGTTAGCCTGCGGCCTGAGCGGAATGATTTTTGGGTTCCTCTACGGTAGTGTGTTTGGTTTTGAAGAAATTTTGCCACACCACCCAGTTTTTGGGCAATTTTTCTGGATAAGCCCGATCCATGATGTGCTGGGTATTCTTCAGGTTGCAATCGGAGCGGGTATCGTACTGTTGATCACGGCGCACGTGTTGAACATGTATAACGCCGCTCGCGCCCGAGATTGGGGACGCTTCTTCTTTGACTCAAACGGTCTTGCCGGTTTGATGTTGTATCTTTCCTTCTTGGTACTATTAGGAAAGGTTGCAGCCGGTCTGTTTACCGGTGAAAGCTTTTTACCCGGGTTTCTTCTAACGGTTGGCCGAATTGACAGTGTTGCGACCATCGCCACCGTTCTTTTCTTCGTTGGTTTATGTTTGGCAACCATCTTTTCTCATCCATTACAGCATTGGATGCATGATGGTCATTTTGTGGTTGAAGGCGGTTGGGGCATGTTCGCAGTCCAATCTGCTGCCGAAGTGTTGGAAAAATTCATCAGCATGTTGAGTAATACCTTATCGTATGTCCGTGTGGGCGCGTTTGCCATCGTCCATGCCGGTTTTACGGGAGCCGTCTTTGTCATTGCACGGCTGGCTGGCGGCGGAGAAGAAGCAGGCTTTGGTTACTGGGCAGTAGTTGTAGGCGGAAACCTGTTCGTGATAGCTCTTGAAGGATTTATCGTTACCATCCAGACCATGCGTTTGCACTACTATGAGTTCTTTAGCAAGTTCTTTCTGGGCGGCGGCGCGGAATATCAGCCGCTCACCCTTGCGACTGCAGAAGAGAAATAATTAATTCAAGAAAAACTATATTCAAATCAAGGAGAAGTAAAGATGATCAAAATTGTTATTGTGACACTGGCGACCTTAATACCCCTCGCTCCGTTTGTGATGTACTTTGTGGGCTTGCGCAGCAATAATCAGTTGAAAGCCGCCCAGAATTTGTTGTTCGCTTTCAAAGGGTACAACGTGTTCCTCGCCCTGATGGGCTTGGGCATTATCGCGGTGTGGTTGATCTCGCCTGATACCGTTATGGCGGCTGGCGTGGCTGCCCAGGAAGCGGCGGCTGATCCGTATGCTTCCTTGGCGGCTGGTATCTCGACCGGTTTGGCGGCTCTCGGCGCGGGCGTCGCGGTGAGCGGCACCGGCGCGGCGGCGATCGGCGCGATTGCCGAGAAGCCCGAAGCCCTGGGTCGTTCGCTCATTTTCGTAGGTTTGGCTGAAGGCGTCGCCATCTACGGTTTGCTGATTTCCTTCCTCGTTCTATTTGGGTAGGAGACGATGAAAATCCTGGTGATCGGACATCCCGAGGCTGTGCTGGGATTCTCGCTGGCGGGCGTAGGCGGACGGGTCGCCGCGACCGCGGCTGAAGTCAATCAGGCGTTGGACGACGCGCAGGCATCGAAGGATGTCGGCATCGTCCTTGTCACCCAGGATGTCGCGGAACTGATCCCGGCGCGGATGGAACATCTTAAACTTCGGAGCACTGTTCCGCTGATCGTGGAGATTCCAGCGCGCGGCGGCGTTCCAGAGGGGCAGGCGTCCCTCGGCGAGATCGTCCTGCGCGCCATTGGGATCAAGTTATGAGACAGGCGCTAGATTGGATGGTTTATTTATGAAAACTGAAGCGGAAGATATTGAAATGCTGGCGCGCGCCATCCTAACCGAAGCGCGCGATGAAGCCGAGCAAATAAAAGCCGAGGCACAGGAAAAGGCGGACGCCGTTCGCAGGCGCGGCCAGGAACGGGCGGAGGCGGAACGTAAAGTCATCCTCGACCGCGCCCGTGAGGACGCGGAACGCCTCCGCAGTCAGGCGGTTGCAACCGCCCAATTGAAGGCTCGCTCACTGGAACTGGCGCGGCGCGAACAACTGCTTGCGCGCGTCTTCAAGGCTGTGGCAGAGAAATTGCCGGACGTTCAAAAGCGCGCGGATTACGATCAGATCGCCGCGATGCTGCTGCGCGAGGCTCTGACTCAACTGAAAGTCAACAAGGCTGACGTGCGGGCGGACGATGCGTCGCAAAAATCCCTAAAGAAGGGCGCGCTGGATGAAATTTCCAGGGAACTTAACGGCGAGTTCGCAATCGCCGGCGCGCTGGAAGAAGGCCGCGGAGTCGTTGTGGACGCGGCGGACGGCAAGTTGCATTACGATAATACGCTGGAGACTCGGTTAAACCGCTTGCAGGGCGCGTTGCGCTCTTCGGTCTATCAGATGTTGATTGGAGAAAAGCAATGAGCGAACAAGTTGGAACAATAACCTGGATCAGCGGTCCGGTTGTGCGGGCGCGCGGCTCGCGCCATATCGGGATGCTCGAACTGGTCGAGGTGGGCGAGGATCGTCTCGTCGGCGAGGTCATCGGTCTCAAGGGCGATCAGATGACGGTGCAGGTCTATGAAGAGACTTCCGGTATGCAGACGGGCGCGCCGATCTACGGCACAGGATTGCCTTTGTCCGTTGAATTGGGCCCCGGTTTGATTCAAAGCATTTACGATGGCGTGCAGCGCCCGCTTCCGTTGATCGAACAGGCGATGGGTTCGTTCATCAATCGCGGCGCGCGTTTCGATCCGATCAGCCGCGAGAAGAAGTGGAAATACACGCCGAAGGTCAAGGTCGGCGACGAGGTCAAAGGCGGATCGATCCTCGGCGTCGCCATGGAGACAGACACCTTTGAGCATCGCGTCATGGTTCACCCCGACGATGCCGGAACGATTACGTGGGTCGCCGAAGCTGGCGAATACACGGTGACCGATCCAATTGCCAAGTTGAAGATGGGCAGGGAGGAAAAGACGATCGTCATGTTGCAACGCTGGCCTGTCCGCCGCGCGCGCCCGTTCGTGAGTCGCCGCCCAGCGAACATCCCGTTGATCACCGGTCAGCGCATCCTCGATACATTTTTCCCCGTCGCCAAGGGCGGCGCGGCGGGTATTCCCGGTCCGTTCGGTTCAGGCAAGACCGTCACCCAGCACAGCATCGCAAAGTGGGCGGACGCGCAAGTCATCGTCTATATCGGTTGCGGCGAGCGCGGCAACGAAATGACTGAAGTGTTGCAGGAATTCCCGCATCTTGTTGACCCGCGATCGGGGCGCCCTTTGATGGAGCGCACGGTGTTGATCGCGAACACGTCCAACATGCCGGTGGCGGCGCGCGAAGCCAGTATCTACACCGGCATCACGATTGCAGAGTATTATCGCGACATGGGCTACCACGTCGCGTTGATGGCCGACTCAACCTCCCGTTGGGCTGAGGCGCTGCGTGAAGTTTCCGGCCGCCTCGAGGAAATGCCCGCCGAGGAAGGTTATCCCGCGTATCTGGCGGGTCGTCTCGCGGAGTTCTACGAGCGGGCCGGTTTCGTGGATAACTTGAACGGCACCCAGGGATCGGTCAGCATCGTGGGCGCGGTGTCGCCTCCGGGCGGCGACTTCTCGGAGCCTGTGACGCAACACACGAAACGCTTTATCCGCTGTTTCTGGGCGCTGGATAAATCGCTCGCCTCCGCCCGTCATTTTCCGGCCATCAACTGGCTGGATAGTTACAGCGAATATCTTGAAGACGTCGCGGATTGGTGGCGCGAGAAAGTCGGCAAGGACTGGTATGCAATGCGGACCAGAGCGATGGAATTGTTGAGCGAGGAAAGCCGCCTGTCGCAGATTGTCAAACTCGTAGGTCCCGACGCGCTGCCTTACGCCGAGCGCATGGTGCTTGAAACCACCCGCCTCATCCGCGAGGGCATCTTGCAGCAGAACGCCACCGATAGCGTGGACGCTTATTCATCCATCGAGAAGCAGATTCGATTGCTCGAACTCGTCCTCTACTTCCACGAGCGCGGTATGAGCATCATCAAGCGCGGCGCCCCGATCTCATTGATCCATGACCTGCCGGTTGTGGACACCATCATTCGCGCAAAATCCACTGTGACGAACGAAGAGTTGGAAAAGTTGGAAGACATTCAAAAGCAAATTGACGAGCAGATGAGTCAATTGGATGCGGAGTACAGATCATGAGCGAAGTAACAGTATCAGGCGGTCAGGAAGTCGTCGGCGTCAGTCGCATCGAAGGGCCGATCATGGTCGTGGAGGGCGGCGCGAACGTCAGTTACGACGAAGTCGTGGAGATCCAGGATTCGCGCGGTCAGCATCGACGCGGGCGTGTGCTCGAAGTCGGCGAGGGCTTCGCGGTCGTGCAGATTTTCGCGGGTTCCACGGGCTTGTCCATTGATGGAACGCGCGTCCGCTTCCTCGGCAATACCCTGCACATGCCGGTTGCCGAAGAAATGCTCGGACGCATCTTCGACGGTCTGGGTTCTCCGATTGACGGCGGGCCCGAACCTTTGACCGACCGCTATGCTGACGTAAACGGCCAGCCGATCAACCCGACTGCGCGCATTTATCCGCGCGATTATATCCAGACCGGCATCTCGACCATTGACGGCGTGAACACCCTGCTGCGCGGACAAAAACTTCCGCTGTTCTCCGGCGCGGGTATGCCGCACGATCAACTGGCGGCGCAAATCGTTCGCCAAGCGACGCTTGGCAGGGTGGCAGGCGCGCCGCAAAGCGAAGCCGAGGAATTCGCCATTGTGTTTGCCGCGATGGGCGTCAAGAACGACGTGGCGGATTACTTCCGACGTTCGTTCACCGAAAGCGGCGCGTTGACGCGTGTGGCGATGTTCCTCAACCTGGCGGACGATCCCCCGGTCGAACGCGTCGTCACGCCGCGCGCCGCGCTGACCCTCGCGGAATATCTCGCGTATGAACGCGAGAAGCACGTGCTGGTGGTGCTGACCGATATGACCAACTACGGCGAAGCGTTGCGCCAGATCTCGAACGTGCGCGGCGAAGTGCCAAGCCGCAAAGGTTATCCCGGTTACCTGTACAGCGACCTCGCCTCCATGTACGAGCGCACGGGCCGCATTCGCACAAGCAAGGGTTCGATCACGCAGATCCCGATCCTCACGATGCCGAACGACGACATTACTCATCCCATGCCTGATTTGACCGGTTACATCACCGAGGGACAGATCGTGCTTGGACGCGAACTCTTCTTTGCAGGCGTGTATCCGCCCGTGTCGGTTTTGCCCAGCCTTTCCCGTTTGATGAAGGATGGCATCGGCAAGGGCCGCACACGCGACGACCATCCGCGCTGGGGCGCGCAACTCTACGCCGCGTACGCCAAGACGCAGGATATTCGCGCGCTGGCATCCGTGATCGGCGAAGAGGAACTGGGCGAGGTGGATCAGAAATACTTGAAGTTCGGGCGCGCCTTCGAGCGTGAATTTGTCAATCAGAGTTTCACCGAAAACCGAACTATCGAAAGAACGCTGGAGATCGGCTGGAAACTGCTCTCGATCCTGCCAAGGAAGGAACTGACCCGCGTCAACCTGGACGAGATCGCGCAATACTACAAAGGCGAAGATGCCGCAAATTAGCGTCGCGCCCACCCGCACAAACCTGATCCGCCTGAAGAAGGAACTTCGCTTTGCGAAGGAAGGGTATGAGATCCTCGACCGGAAACGCGAGGCGCTGACCAATGAACTCGTCAGCGTGGCGAAGGAAGCCGACGCGGTCCAAAAGGAAGTCTGGGCGCTGCTTCAAACGGCGTACAACGCGATGGAACAGGCGCGGCTGGTGATGGGCAGCGACCGCGTGGAATGGGCGGCGCTCGCCGTGAACAAAACGGTAGACGTGCACCTCAAATTGCGCGGCATCATGGGCGTGGCGATTCCGCAAATCGAAGCGCGGGGCGAACCGCCCAAACTGCTCTACAGCCCCGGCGACACCGCCGCCGTTTTGGACGAGGCGACTGTGGCGTTCCGCGAGGTGTTGCTGCGCATCCCGCAGCTGGCCATGCTTACAGCCACGGTGTGGCGCCTCGCCAACGAATTACGCAAGACCCAACGCCGCGTGAACGCCCTGCAGCATATTTTCATCCCGCAATACCAGGATATGATAACGTTCATCGTCAGTTCGCTGGAGGAACGCGAACGCGAAGAGACGTTCCGCTTGAAGTGGCTGAAGACCAAGATGGGCTGACGCGCGGCGGGTTATCAATTTGTTGAAGATGAGCGTATGAAGATTGTTGCGTGTTCCGTGAATCAGAAGACCGCCTGAGAAAACCATTTCAGGCGGTCTTGCTACTTTAGTTTCGTCGGCGCGGGGATTCATACTGGCACGGCATACGTGCGCGCGGTCGGCGCAGCGAATCTGCGCGCGCGTTTATCTTCCAAAGCCACCGTGGGGAGATGAAACCGGCCTCTTGCTTGACCATCAGGTTATGGTAGCCAAGAAATAACGCTCGGACATTATTTGAAGATTACGTCGACATTGTCCAAGCCCCAGGACTCATTGCCGCTTCCCTCCAACCCAGACGCGCTAAAGTGCAATACCAGCGATGACCCTGTATGACGGAAAGGATAGGATAAATGATAGACCGCATCAACTATCTTATCTCCAAATATATACCCAAGTGAGTTAATTTCAAGAGCGTTTCTAAGAGGCGGATAACTCGTTTCGCCGTAAGAACCCGGATATGCCTGCTTGCAATTAGGATTATCCCTCTCGTAGTTACAGAATGTTGTCTTCAATAACATCCCTATTCCCTCGGCTTCTAACATCCAAATATCCGGACCTGGACCGCCATCATGACCATCCCATGATCGGATAATAAACAGATCAAAGCTTAATGTAACCAATGAATGAATCGGCAGACAATCCAAACTCAAGGTAACCCTCTCGTTGACAAAATCTCCTAGGAAACCCCGATTACCTATTGGAGTCCGGTGTGTTATGGGGGTTGACCATTCAGGCGCTACGACTCCTTCAAAGTCATAGGAATGGTAGGTTGGACACTCAGTGTTGGTTGGTGGAGGCGGAATATCTATTGTAGGGGTCGCTATTGGAGGAGTAATGACAGTTGGGTTTGTTACAGGAAGACTCGTAATCCCGGAATCAGGCGGAGTGACCGATTCGGGCGCTGGCGAGGTCAATGTGATTGGGGGGCTGTTGGGAGCGGAGGCGCGGGTCGGCTCTGACTCCCGATAAATTACCCAAACAACACCCGCACAACTAGCAAGCGCAGTCATTACAGCAGCACATCCTGTTAGTAGACCGGGCAGAGTGCGCCAGAAGGATTGCTCCTTTTTATTCTCTTCCATCAGATTCTCCTCTCTTGCAAAGCGCGACTAACGAAACGTATTGTAACGTATTGTTAGAAAACCGATCAAGCGCCCGTGAGAGATCCGCCTGTGGCAAGGACCCTGCCTTATGGAGCTTCTTGTAAGCCAATTCCAGCCGGGAGGGACGCTGGTTGTAGAGGTTGGTCAACGTTCGTTCTTTATCGGCTTTGGGCTGCGCGGCGTGTGAGGCGAAACTTTCGACGTGTTATAGACTCAATGGCCGCAGATTTGTAAGGTTGGTCTTCAATTAGAAATTTGCCCGCCACCAAGTGGGATCCAGTCTGTCCAGCTCCCTTCGTAGAACTTGTGCATAAGAGTGCCTTCCGCACCGCGTGCAAACACGGTGAGCCGCTCGCCTGCCAGCACTGCAGAGGGACCGGAGGTCATTTGCCCATCACCGAGCGGGATCCAATCCGTCCAACCATTGTCATAGTACTTGTGCATGAGGGCGCCATCCGCAC
>Ga0247727_10018925_pt1 | contig 10744 bp, 10 predicted proteins | sample WisWelCaveWW1625_FD_202498 | JGI IMG/M metagenome (GOLD analysis project Ga0247727, IMG submission 202498) | Biofilm microbial communities from Wishing Well Cave, Virginia, United States - WW16-25 | ecosystem: Environmental > Aquatic > Deep subsurface > Groundwater > Cave microbial mat | place...
ATCCAGGAAGATCTCCTGCCCGCGCTTCGCGACAATGCCTTTGAGGGGCAACGGCAACGTCAGGTCCTGCTGGCGCCCCAACGAGAGCTGAAAGGCCTCCAAGGCGTCCAATTCATCTTCAGTTGGGAGCCGAAAATCCACACCGGCGACGCGATTCAAGGTTTTGGTGAAATGCTGGATGACGGCGCCAGTCGCAAAGGAGCGAAGCGAGCCATCCCCGGGCGCGCCGTCCCCCGACCAGCCCGTGCGTGGTCCCTGGTTGCTGTTGATGGACGTCCGCTGCGCAAGCACATGTGGCACGCCACGCATGACGAACTTGTTCTCCAGGTCTCCGAACCCGTCCAGATTTTCCAGGATAAGGCCGAACTGGCGCATCAGCTTAGGATTCTCGAAGTTCTTTTTAAGATCCGGGTTGAACTCGGCGACGAAGAGGGGATCATTGGCCGGCAGCGTCGCGATGAAGGAGGAGTTGATCGAGAAGTTCGCCTCCGCCCGGTGACAGGTCCCGCAGGTCCTTCCATTCCCCTTGAACGTCTCCTTAAAAAAGATCTCCCTCCCCTTGGAAACGAGATCGCTCGGAGGCGATGGCAGCGACACGCAGGCCGAAACTGCCGACAGAACCCACAACAGAGGACATAGGGCTATCAGGACCATTGCCTTCCTATACCACTGACTCGAGTTAAGCCATCTCATACGTGTCTCCTCCCAGACGCATCCTCTCGACTATCTTCTAACAATGCATAAATGGAGCCACCGATTGTGCAAGCCTCTTCTTGTTGAATTCTGCTAAGTTTGCTGCATTATGTGCTTGACACTCCTGTATGGCAACTCCTACAGGGGCTGGGCACAAGAAAGGCCGGGGCGATAGAAGGAACGGTGGGTGGGAGTGTTTCTTACAGAAACCCAAGACCAATTACGAAGTGCCGGTGGACGTCATGGAAGATGCGGGGGAGCTGACGATATGGGCTCAACAGGCCAGCAACCTCTGATGGCTTTCGCCTGGCACGGGTCAGACCGCTCGCCATTCCGACGCCTGCTTTTTGTCGGACTACTCGGTTGTGTGTTTTCATTACCTGTATGGGCCGATGAGCGCCCGACACCGAAGAGCTTGTGGCAGACAGTCCTCACCCCTCCCGCCGTCGATCAGCCGGCGCCGCCGCGGAGGCCGTGGGTGCTCCGCAATCGAGAGATCGCTCTCGATCTCCCACTCTTTCAAGTATTGAAGGATGCCGGGGCCAGACCCCATCCCCGGATAACCGTTGAGCTCTTTGATGGCGCCAACCACGAGTTGGATATCACGTCGACGATCTCCCGCAGCAACGATAGCGCCATCATCCGTGGTACGTTCAAGCCGCCTTCGAGGGGAGACTTTACCTTTGTCGTCAGCGGCAATATCCTTGTAGGGACCATGCAGCTGGGCGATCGCCTCTACAAGACCGAGCACATCGCCAACGGCCGGCTGCAGCTTCTCGAAATCGATCCCGACAAATTGCCGCCGGATTGATCTTCTCCTCTAACCCACATTATTCATGAGCGCTTCTGCTCCAATCGCCGATCCGCTGCTACGACGAGCCTTCGGCCGGCGGGCTCGCAACGCGGCTCAGCGATTTCGCAACGAACCGTCATGAATAATGTGGGCTAACGGCCCGTGGCGATTCCCCGCTTTCTATGCCACACTGCTCCATGCCTCGGCAACCGACACTTTGGACCATCGGCCATTCGACCAGACCGATCGGTGAATTCACCAATTTCTTGCGCACGCATGAGATCCGGTTCCTCGTGGACGTCCGAACGATTCCACGCTCACGACACAATCCGCAATTCAATACGGACACGTTGGCCGAGAGCCTGAAAGAAGCCGGTCTCGGCTCTCTCCACATGCCGGCGCTTGGAGGCCTTCGAAAGGCTCGGAAGGATTCGATCAACAACGGATGGCGCAACGCCAGTTTTCGCGGGTACGCTGACTATATGCAGACGGCAGAATTCTGGCACGCGCTGGAAGAGTTAATGATGCATGGCCGGCAAGGCCCAACCGCTATTATGTGCGCCGAAACCATCCCTTGGCGCTGCCACCGCTCGCTGATCGCCGATGCGCTGGTCGCGCGCGGCTGGGAGGTCAGGCATATCCTCTCGCAGATCAAGGCAGACGAACATCGGCTCACGCCGTTCGCGGTCATCGACGGAGACACACTCGTCTATCCTCAACCAGCCGACCCCCTCGATCCTCCCCGACTCTTCTGACGTGATGTGGTACTCGTGGCTTGCCGACCTAATCCTTTGCGTGCATGCCGGCTTTGTCCTCTTCGTGATCTTTGGCGGGCTGCTCGTGCTGAGGTGGCGATGGATTGTGTGGTTGCACCTGCCGGCGATCGCCTGGGGCGCTTTCGTGGAATTCAGCGGCTGGATCTGCCCGCTCACGCCGCTGGAGAATTGGTTGCGCGCGCAGGGTGGCGGGACCGCTTATCGTTCCGACTTCATCGCACAGTATCTGCTGCCGATGCTCTACCCTGGGGACTTGACACGAGACCTTCAGTTCCTATTGGGCACCGTGGTGGTTATCCTCAATACCGCTGTCTATTGGTGGCTCTGGCGAATACAGACTCGTGGTGCTTCTCGGAATCAATAGGGTTCAGTCGCGCGGGCAAATGTAACCGGCCTCCTAACTAAGCACGGCTCTTGTTCACGCGCAGCCTGTTCCAGGGAACGAGGGCCGTCCAAGAGGTAGTCTCGGTAGCGACCCCGTGTGTGCCGATCGAGGCTGTAAGATAGGCTCGATCCCAGAGACTCAGGATTGGGACCCGCTATTGGGCCCGTACAAGTGGCCCCGCTTCCCCGCCTACGCGTGACGGGGAACCTAGGGGAAAAACGGAGTTGACGTACCGACAGGGAGTTGATACATGGACAGGCCTGCATATTTTCATTCGCCTGTGAGGACGCTATGCCAATAGATGAAATTACCCAAAAGGTCAGCGATCGCTATGCTCGGGCTGCGTCAACAGGCGAGCAGATGTGTTGCCCGACCAGTTACGACATGACCGATCTCCAGTCCTTCATCCCGGAAGAAGTCCTCACGATTTCGTATGGTTGCGGGACGCCAGCCGGGCTAAAGACTGTCTCCCATGGGGAAACCGTGCTGGATATCGGTTCAGGCGGAGGCATCGATTGTTTCGAAGCCTCCCGCCTCGTCGGCCCGACAGGTCACGTCATCGGGATCGACATGACTGACACGATGCTGGCCATCGCCCGAAAGAATGCCCCCATCGTCGCAGCCAATCTTGGATACACCTCCTCCAACGTCGAGTTTCGCAAAGGGATGGCGGACGCGATACCGGTGATCGACGGCGTCGTCGATCTGATCATCTCCAACTGTGTGATCAACCTGGCACCGGATAAACGGAAGGTCTTCAGGGAAATGTTTCGCGTCGCCAAACCAAGTGGACGATTTACGATCTCCGACATCGTGGCTGATCAGCCCGTTCCGCAGTATTTGGTGCATGACGCTGAAAAGTGGGGCGACTGCCTCTCCGGGGCGCTGACGCTCACCGACTATATCGCGGGGATGGTGGGAGCCGGCTTCCTGGGCATTCATCTGCTCAAGTCCTCGCCCTGGCAGGTGATCGACGGCATTCACTTCTTCTCCGTCACGTTGACGGGATATAAACTTCCCGCGAGCGCGCCTCAGTCGGCCGTTCGTTATGCCACGCTCCGCGGGCCGTTCAGCCGAGTGGTCGATGAACTGGGCACGACGTATCTCCGAGGCATTCCCCAGCCAATCACGCCGGACGCTGTGTGCCTATTGAGCCAGGCTCCGTTGGCTTCTCACTTTGTCCTGTCCTCCGGCCCGCTACGGTTGGATCGAGCAGATGACCGATGGACCGCGGTCTATCCGGTAGACGCTCCCTGCCTCTGGCAAGGGCATTTCGCCATGCTCGCCGGACCCTTCGTCGAAGCCACTGATGACGATCACCATGTATATCGCCGGGGCGAACCGGTGGAAATCTGTTCCAAGACGCTACACGTATTAGAAGCCGACTGCTACGCTCCTCATTTCGCGATCATCAACCGCGCGGGCCAGAGCGTCAACGGCGACACTGTCACCTGTTCCCCCAATGGAGGCTGCTGCTGATGCTCGGTGACGAGGAGTCACGCAGGCGATCTCGGTGATCAGTTCCGAAACGGGCCGCGGCATTGTGAACTAGAATTCCATGGCACTGACACTGCTAGGACAACAGAACCCCCTCGCCTCCCCAACGGAGCAATTGACGATACTTGGGAAGACCACGAGTTGTCCCCCCTTCGAAACGCAACTCGAGCATTTCGGCCTGCTCCCGCTTCGCGCCACCGGAATCACAGTCTTTCAGATCAATGTCGGCAAGCTCTGCAATCAGACATGCAGGCATTGTCACGTCGATGCGGGACCTGACCGCACCGAACGCATGTCCCTCGAAACGGCGGAGCAGTGCATCCGGGCTCTCGCTAGGACCGATATTCCGACGGTCGATATCACGGGCGGAGCACCGGAACTCAACCCCAACTTTCGCTGGCTGGTTGAACAGAGCCGGGCACTGGGTCGCCACGTGATGGATCGATGTAACTTGTCTGTCTTGCTCCTCCCGTCCGAAGGGGACTTGGCAGAGTTCCTCGCCGGGCATCGTGTGGAAATCGTCGCATCGCTCCCCTATTACCGCCCCAGCCAGACCGATGCGCAGCGAGGCGAGGGCGTTTTTGAGAAATCAATCCAGGCGCTTCGCCTCCTCAATCGACTCGGCTATGGCCAGCCTGGCAGCGGGTTGCCGTTGAATCTCGTCTGCAATCCGGTAGGAGCCTTTCTCCCGCCCAAGCAAGAGGCGATCGAAGCGCAGTTTCGAAAAGAACTCCGGGCCCGCCATGGCGTCGAGTTTAGCCGCCTCTATACGATCACCAACATGCCGATCAGCCGATTTCTTGAGTTTCTCCTGGAGAGCGGCAACTACGAGCAATATATGGAGCGATTGGCCAACGCCTTCAACCCCACGGCCGCGGCCGGCGTCATGTGCCGCTACACGGTCTCAGTGGGCTGGGATGGCGCCCTCTACGACTGCGATTTCAACCAGATGCTCGATCTGCCTGTCGACCATGGTGTGCCCGCCAATATCCGCGACTTTGATCCAGTTCAACTCAATCACCGCCAGATCACAACGCGCAACCATTGCTACGGCTGTACCGCCGGGGCCGGTTCGTCTTGTGGCGGATCCGTCACCTCCTAAGGGCTACGATGGAAATCTCCCTGTTCGCCTTTACTCTCGTATTCGCTCTCGCCTTCTCAAACGGAGCCAACGACGTCTCGAAAGCGATCGCGACCTTAGTTGGCAGCGGGGTCACCGATTATCGGTCGGCTATCGCCTGGGGAACTGTCTGGACCATGGTCGGCGCAGGGTTGGCTGCCTTTGTTGCCACCTCGATGATCAAGACCTTCAGCCATGGCCTCGTCCAGACCGGCACGATTATCGAACCGGCCGTCACCTCGGCCGTCTTGACCGGGGCTATGGCGTGGGTCCTCTTCGCCTCGCGCACGGGCCTCCCTGTCTCAACGACTCATGCACTCACCGGGGCCATCGTCGGCACCGGCTTCGTCGCCTTCGCCGGAGATGGATTGATCTGGTCCGCGATCGGGAGAAAGATTGCCCTTCCTTTGTTGCTCAGTCCGTTCCTTGCCCTCACCGTCTCTCTACTCATCCATCCAGCTGTTCGCGCGCTCGCGAGGAAGTGGGAAGGGGCCTGCTTGTGCGTGATGCCGGCCTCGCGGGCGCTGGTAGCAATCGATCCTCGCGGAGGAACGAGGACCTTGTTTCAGACCGTGCACTTCGGACAGCCGGTGATCGCGGTGCCTGCTCAGTGCGATCGAGCAGGCTTACAGGGGTTGGTTGTGGGCCTCGATACGATCCATTGGCTCTCCAGCGGCATTGCGTCGTTCGCCCGCGGCACGAACGATGCCCCGAAGATCGTGGCCATGCTTCTGCTCGGTAGTGCGACCGCCGCATGGCCCAGCGTCTCGTCCCAGCTTGCTGCCTTCGGGGGAGTCGTCATTGCGATGGGGCTCGGTAGCTACTTTGGCGGGCTCCGCGTGACGGAAGTCCTCGCTGGGAAAGTGACGAAGATGAATCATGCGGAGGGGCTGTCTGCAAACCTGACGACATCATCCCTGGTTCTCGTCTCCGGTTCTCTCGGATTGCCGGTCTCGACCACTCATGTCAGCGGCTCAGCCATTATCGGAATCGGCCTTCTCAAAGGCTGGAACAACGTGCGCTGGACAACCGTGCGTGACATGGTCCTGGCTTGGGTGGTGACGCTGCCGGCATCGGCTCTCCTCGCTTGTATCGCCTACTTCATCCTCTCCAGAGTGCCCTAGCCTGTGTTGTTCATTTGGTCTGTTTGGTTTATTTGGTTCTTCTGGTTTGTCTCGTTTGTTTGGTTAAACATGACCAACTAGATGAACAAAACAAACCAGATAGACCAGACCAACCAGATCAACTAGATGGGCCGACTGGAGATTATCGTGATTGCGCAGCTTCTAGGCAGTCTGCTAAGGTGACGCCGACAGAGATCCTTCGCAATTATCTTTGGCCGAATACCTCGCATGGTCTGGGACCCCAAAGATCCTTGGAGCAAGAAGAGCGACCCGCTTGAGGATGCCCTCAAGCAGGCCCAATCGCAATTCAAGAATGTGATGCCCTCATTCAAGAATCTGATGCCCTCAAGCGGTCTCAGAAACATCGCCTTGGCAGGGCTGCTCGTTTTTCTTGCTTGGCAGAGCGCATTTATCGTCGGCCCGGATGAGGAGGGCGTCGTCAAGCGATTCGGCGCCCCTGTCCGAACCGTAGGACCTGGCCCCCACGGGAAAATCCCTCTTGTCGAAACCGTCCTGCAGCCGAAAGTCCAAAAACTCCACCGTATCGAGGTAGGCTTCCGCTCAGATCGGCAAGGCCGCCAGCAAATGCTGGCGCAAGAAGCCCTGATGCTCACCGGCGACATGAACATTCTGGCCATCGAATTCATCGTGCAATACAAGATTAAAGAGTCTGCGAACTATCTCTTTAACGTCGCAGAAATCCATGAGACGATCGGCAAAGCTGCCGAGGCCTCGATGCGGGAAGTGGTCGGCAAGAGCAAGATCGACGAGGCGTTGACGACAGGCAAAGCCCAGATCCAGCAGGACACCCAGGTACTCCTGCAATCCCTTCTCGATCAGTATCAGGGCGGCGTCCAGGTCGCAGCCGTCCAACTCCAGGACGTCGGTCCTCCCGAGGCCGTGGCGGCTGCATTCAAGGATGTGACGAATGCGAAGGAAGATCGTGAGAAACTGATCAACCAGTCTCAGAGCTATCGCAACGACATTCTCCCCAAAGCCCAAGGCGAAGCCGCTCAGGTGGTGAACCAGGCCCTGGGCTATGCCCAGGCGCGACTGAATCGCGCCCAAGGTGAGACCAACCGTTTTGTGGCGACCCTAAAAGAATACAATCAGGCTAAAGACATCATCAGCAAGCGGCTCTATATCGAAACCATGGAAGAAATCTTGCCGAACGTCGAGAAGATCATCATTGATGGCAAGGCCGGCGATCGTGTGCTTCCGTACCTTCCGCTCGAGCGTCTCAAACCCAGGACCGGCACCGCCGCTGAGGACCAGAAACCATGACCAAGCAGGGGTTCATCATTGCGTTGGTGGTGGTCGTCATCGGGTTGTTTCTCCTGGGAGCCTCACCGCTCTTTATCGTAGACATCACCCAGAATGCGATCGTGGTCCAACTCGGGAAGCCTGTTCGCAATCTCACGGAGCCGGGGCTCTATGTGAAAATGCCGTTCATTCAAGAGGTCATCTACTTCGATAAGCGCCTGCTGGACTACGACTCAGAGGCGCAAGATGTGATCACACAAGACAAGAAAACCCTCCTTCTTGACAACTACGCCAAATGGCGGATAGTCGACCCACTCAAAGTCTTTCAGAACTTTCAAACCCAACGGGGAGCGCTGCAACGACTCAACGACATTATCTATTCTGAGCTCCGGGTCGAACTCGGGCGCCATGACCTTCTGGAAATCGTCGCGACGCACCGTGCCGATCTCATGGAAATCGTGACCCACCGGTCGAATGAGAAAGCGTCTGCGTACGGGATCGAGATTCAGGACGTGAGGATCAAGCGTGCTGACCTCCCTGAGCAGAATGAGAAGGCCGTATTTGCCCGGATGCAAGCTGAGCGGGAACGACAGGCGAAGCAATACCGTGCCGAAGGCGCTGAGGAAGCACAGAAAATCCGTTCAGAGGCGGAAAAGGATCGCGAGATTATTCTGGCTCAGGCGTACAAGGAATCGGAGGAACTTCGTGGCGCGGGAGACGCGAAGGCCTTTAAGGTCTATGCTGACGCATACCGGCAGGACCCTCATTTTTTTGAATTTACTCGCTCGATGGAAGCCTACAAGAAAACCTTCAAAGATAAGTCCACCCTGGTGGTAAGCCCGGACTCAGAATTCTTCCGCTTTCTTAAACAGCGCTAGGAGCCTGTCCGACATTGCCTAGGCTCCTAACCTTCAAGACAGCCCCACAATCTCGCCCGTGCCTGGATCGATTCCAATGCGTTCCCCTGCTGGCCTCTTAGGCAATCCCGGCATGAGTTGAATGCCTGAACAGACCGCCGTCAGAAACCCAGCCCCTGCGAGCATTCGCACCTCCTTGATCGGCAGCGTAAACCCGGATGGGCGCCCTTTCAACGCCGGATCGTGCGACAGCGATAACGGCGTCTTGGCCATGCAGATGGGCAGCCGATCGAGTCCGAGCTGCTGCGCCACCTCGATGTGTCGTTCGGCTGCTGCGTCGAACGACACGGCCGAGGCCCCATACATTTGCGTGGCAATGGTCTGGATTTTCTTCTTGATCGGCCAGGCAACGTCATATAAGTGCCTGAACGTAGACATTTCCGCTGTGGCTCTGATCACCGCCTTCGCTAACTCTTCAGCCCCTTTGCCGCCATCGGCCCAATGGGTTGAGACCGCGGCATCCACTGCACCAACCTCTCGGGACCGCTCTCGAACCCATTCCAGCTCAGCCACGGGATCATCGATGAACGCATTGACCGCCACCATCACAGGCACCCCATGGGCCTTCACGTTCGCAATGTGCTGCTCTAAGTTCGCAAAGCCTTTTACCAATGCCTCCTGATTGGGACCGGTAAGCCCTGCCGGAAGCGGGACTCCAACCTTGACCACTCCTCCGCCACCGTGAAGCTTGAGTGCGCGAAGCGTAGCGACCACCACGGCCGCCGCTGGCTTGAATCCTGAGAGACGGCACTTGATGTTGAAAAATTTCTCCGCGCCGAGATCACTCCCGAATCCGGCCTCCGTGACGACATAGTCCGCACAACGCAATGCGATGGCATCGGAAAGAATCGAACAATTCCCGTGGGCGATATTGCCGAACGGACCAGTATGCACGAACGCCGCGGTTCCCTCCAGCGTCTGAACCAAGTTCGGCAACAACGCTTCTCTAAGCAAGACTGCCATGGACCCGGCACATCCAAACTCTTCTGCCCGCAATGACTTACCATCCGTCGTAAACCCAACGACGATCTGCCCGAGCCTGTGTCGCAGGTCGGCTTGACTCGATGCCAAAGCGAGCATCGCCATGACTTCGGAAGCTTCGGTGATCACAAACTGGCCCGTGCGACCCGCAGTCTCCTTTCCCAGCGAGATCTGCCGTAACGCCCGGTCGCTGATTCCCAACGTCCGTGGCCAGGTGATCCGATTCGGATCCACCTGAAGCGCATTCCCGTGAAACAGGTGATTATCAACAAATGCTGACAAGAGATTGTGACTGGCGGATACAGCGTGGGCGTCGCCAGTCAGATGGAGGTTGATCTCTTCCATCGGAAGAACTTGCGCCCTTCCTCCTCCTGTTCCTCCCCCTTTGATCCCAAACACCGGCCCCAACGAGGGCTGCCGAAGCGTGACGGCCGTTCGATAGCCGAGGCGGGAAAGGCCCATGGCAAGCCCGATGGAAGTTGTCGTCTTGCCTTCCCCGAGCGGGGTCGGATTGATGGCGGTCACAAGTACATATCTGCCGAGTGGTGCAGCATGAAGCCGCTCAAGTACGTCAAGCGAAACTTTCGCCTTCAGCTTTCCGTATGGAAACAACTCGCTGGTCTGGATGCCAAGCTGGTCAGCAACATCCTGAATTGGACGCGCCTTCACCGATCGGTTGATCTCAATATTTGTCATAGGTTGAGTCACGGCATGATCTCTACAGCCGTAATGGCGCGGCAGTATAGCATAGGAGTTGAGTCGATTCGGTGGGAGTTGTTGGATGGGCGGGGTGCGTTCAGTGTGGCCTCGTCATGAACCGTGCCGGTTAATGACGAGCCGGTGAATGAAGCGGGAAGCTTAACGAGCTATTCGAGGATGTACTTTACCGGGTCTAGCGCCTGGCCATGAACCTTGACCATGTAGTGCAAGTGGGGCCCCGTGGCTAGTCCGCTGCTGCCGACTAAGCCAACGACTTCTCCACGCTTCACGCGCTGCCCCTCTTTGACTAATGCCTTGGCTAGGTGGCCATAGAGAGTTTCAATGCCGAATCCATGGTCGACTTTCACGAGAATTCCCAGCTTAGGGTCGAAGCCGACTGTTGTGACTCGTCCTTGAGCGGGAGCCTGAACTGGCGCATTGGCAGCAGCTCCGATATCCAACCCGTCATGCCAAGCGGGCTTTTCTGTAAATGGAG
>Ga0247727_10018926_pt1 | contig 10744 bp, 8 predicted proteins | sample WisWelCaveWW1625_FD_202498 | JGI IMG/M metagenome (GOLD analysis project Ga0247727, IMG submission 202498) | Biofilm microbial communities from Wishing Well Cave, Virginia, United States - WW16-25 | ecosystem: Environmental > Aquatic > Deep subsurface > Groundwater > Cave microbial mat | place...
ATCCCTTGCTAAATTATCCTACCTTCTTATATGGTCGCCCGGTGGCCTCCTTCGATCCTTCCGGCAGCGCCCGTGACCGGGTCCTCTATCACCTCAAGACCAAGGGGCCCCAGGCCGCCGCCGACCTGGCCCGCCGCCTCGGCGTGACGCCGATGGCAGTTCGCCAGCATCTCCAGGGTCTTGCGAAGGACTCGCTGGTCGGCTTCCACGACGAGCGGCGCAAGGTCGGCCGCCCTGCGCGCATCTGGTCGCTGCTGCCCGCTGCCGCGCGCCGCTTCCCGGACTCGCACGGCGAGCTCACGGTCGACCTTTTGAGGGCCGTGCGCACCACCTTCGGCGAGGAGGGCCTGGACCGGCTGCTAGGCGAACGAAGCCGGCAGCAACGCGCGGCCTATCTCGAACGGATGCCTGCCGCCGGTGCGCCACTGGAGCAGCGCATCGCCGCGCTCGCTTCCATCCGCAGTGGGGAAGGCTACATGGCCGAGTGGTCGCGCAGCGAGGATGGCAGCTGGCTGCTGTCGGAGAACCACTGTCCGATCTGTGCTGCAGCAACGATCTGCCAGGGACTGTGTCGCGACGAGCTCGCACTGTTCCGCGAGCTGCTCGGCCCGGAGGCGACGGTGGCGCGCGGCGACCACATCCTTGCGGGAGCGCGCCGCTGCGCATATCGCATCGAAGCTCACGGACCGCAGCCGGCCGAGACGCCTGCTTCGCGCAGGCACGGATCGAGCTGACAGCAGGAGGCCTGCGATGAGAGCCTACGACGTCGCCAGTTCGTTCCTGGCCAGCATTGCCCGCGCCGGAAGCGGCATGGCGGTATCCGGCGCCGGCGAGCGACCGCCCCGGCTCCTCGAGCTCTACGAATTCGAAAGCTGCCCGTACTGCCGCAAGGTTCGCGAAGCGCTTTCGATCCTCGACATCGACGCGATGATCTACCCGTGCCCGCAAAACGGTCCGCGCTTCCGGCCGCGAGCAATTGCGCGCGGCGGCAAGTCGCAGTTCCCGTTCCTGGTCGATCCGAATACCGGCGCCGAGATGTACGAGTCCGACATCATCATCGGCTATCTCTACAGGACCTACGGCAACAGCGAGGTGCCGTGGGGGCTGTCGGCACCGCTGTTGACCGACCTGACCTCGTTCATCGCATCGGCGGCGCGGGCCACGGCCGGTCGCAACTACCGCCGTGCGAGGAAGCCGGAAAAGCCGCTCGAGCTGTGGAGCTTCGAGGCCTCGCCGTACTGCCGCCTGGCCCGCGAACGCCTCTGCGAGCTCGAGCTTCCCTACCTGCTGCACAACGTCGCCAAGGGCAGCGACAAGCGCAGCGGCTTTGTCGGCCGCGCGGGCAGGATGATGGTGCCGTACCTGCACGACCCCAACAGCGGCAGGGAAATGTTCGAGTCGGCCGGCATCTGCGCCTACCTCGAGAAAGAGTACGCCGAGGCCTGATTTGGGGACTGTCCTCGGGGACTGTCCCCGCAGGGGACTGTCCGCGTATTCGCCCGAATAAGCCGCCCGCATGCCGAGCATAACGGGGACGCCCCTCTCGCAGCCCCTCCGCTCGACTCGTCGAAACAGCCTGATATACGACCCCGGTTTCAATCCCTGACAAAGCATCCTCAGAGAGGACGAAGCAAGAAATGGACGTATCGGTACGCACCCTCAAAGGGCGCGCGCGCTGCTGGGGCAAAGCCCTGCTCGGCGCCGCCGCCATCCTCCTCGCCGCCGGCACCCTCGACTCGGCGCTGGCAAGCGAAGCCAGCCTCAAGCTCCCCGGTTTCACCGACCCTCTCTTCTTCGGAGGCAGCACCACCGGCGCCTCCATCTTGACCACCGGACTGGTGGTTTCGGCGCTCGGCCTGCTGTTCGGCCTTTTCGAGTACCGCACGCTGCGCAACCTGCCGGTCCACAAGTCGATGCTGGAGATCTCCGACCTGATCTACGAGACCTGCAAGCAGTACCTGATCACGCAGGGCAAGTTCATCCTGGTGCTCGAGATCTTCATCGGCGCCGTCATCGTTCTGTACTTCGGCTTCCTCCTGCAGGACGCCGCGATGACGCCGCTGCGCGTGCTCATCATCCTTCTCTTCAGTTTTGTCGGCATCGGTGGCAGCTACGGCGTGGCCTGGTTCGGCATCCGCGTGAACACGTTTGCGAACTCCCGTACCGCGTTCGCAAGCCTCGGCGGCAAGCCGTTTCCCACCTACGAGATCCCGCTGCGCGCCGGCATGTCGATCGGCCTCGTGCTGATCTCGGTCGAGCTGCTGATCATGCTCGCGATCCTGCTGTACGTCCCCGGTGACTTCGCGGGCCCCTGCTTCATCGGCTTTGCCATCGGCGAGTCGCTGGGCGCATCGGCGCTGCGTATCGCGGGCGGCATCTTCACGAAGATCGCCGACATCGGCGCGGATCTCATGAAGATCGTGCTGAAGATCAAGGAAGACGACGCAAGAAACCCCGGCGTGATCGCCGATTGCACCGGCGACAACGCGGGCGATTCGGTCGGCCCTTCGGCGGACGGCTTCGAGACCTACGGCGTAACCGGCGTCGCGCTGATCACCTTCATCCTGCTCGCCACCGGCGGCCACCCGGCAGCCGACGCCTCGCGCATCCAGGTGCAGCTGCTGGTCTGGATCTTCGCGATGCGCATCATGATGGTGGGCGCGAGCTGGGTCTCCTACATGGTCAACGGCGTCATCGCCAAGAACCGCTTCGGCGATGCCGACCACATGGACTACGAGCAGCCACTGACCTTCTTGGTGTGGCTGACTTCCATCGTGTCGATCGTGCTGACCTACGCCGTATCGTACCTGCTGATGAGCGACATCCAGATCGGTGGTCAGGTCGACGCGTCGCTGTGGTGGAAGCTCGCGAGCATCATCAGCTGCGGCACGCTGGCCGGCGCGGTGATCCCCGAGGTCGTCAAGGTCTTCACGTCCACCAACTCGGCGCACGTCGCCGAAGTGGTGCAGAGCTCGCGCGAGGGCGGCGCGTCGCTGAACATCATCAGCGGCCTGGTCGCCGGTAACTTCAGCGCGTACTGGATGGGGATGGTGATCGTCGGCCTGATGGGCCTGGCCTATGGCGTCAGCACGATGGGCCTGATTGCGCTGTTCCCGATTCCGAACAGTCCGCTCGACCCATCGCCGATCTTCGCGTTCGGCCTGGTTGCCTTCGGCTTCCTCGGCATGGGACCCGTGACGATCGCCGTCGACAGCTATGGACCGGTAACCGACAACGCGCAGTCGGTCTACGAACTGTCGCAGATCGAGGCCATCCCCGGCATCGAGAAGGAACTGCAGCGGGATTTCGGCTTCAAGCCCAACTTCGAGAAGGGCAAGCTCTTCCTCGAGGAGAACGACGGAGCCGGCAACACGTTCAAGGCTACCGCCAAGCCGGTGCTGATCGGCACCGCCGTCGTCGGCGCCACGACGATGATCTTCTCGATCCTCTTCGTGCTGACCGAAGGGCTGACCATCAACCTCGAGAAGATCTCGCTGCTGCACGCTCCGTTCCTGCTGGGCCTGGTGACCGGCGGCGCGATGATCTTCTGGTTCTCGGGAGCCTCGATGCAAGCGGTCGCAGTCGGCGCCTACCGCGCGGTCGAGTTCATCAAGGACAACATCAAGCTCGACACGACCAAGGCATCGGTGGCCGACAGCCGCCGCGTGGTCGAGATCTGCACGCTGTACGCGCAGAAGGGCATGTTCAACATCTTCCTGGCGATCTTCTTCGGCACGCTGGCCTTCGCCTGCGTCGAGCCGTTCTTCTTCATCGGCTACCTGATCTCGATCGCGATCTTCGGACTCTACCAGGCCATCTTCATGGCCAACGCCGGCGGCGCCTGGGACAACGCCAAGAAGGTCGTCGAAGTGGACCTCAAGATGAAAGGCACGCCGCTGCACGACGCCTGCGTGGTCGGCGACACGGTCGGCGATCCGTTCAAGGACACCTCGTCGGTCGCGCTGAACCCCGTCATCAAGTTCACGACGCTGTTCGGCCTGCTGGCCGTCGAGCTGGCCGTCGAGCTCGGCCACACCAACGCGATGCTGACGCATGTGCTGGCCGCCGGCTTTTTCCTGGTGTCGGCGTTCTTCGTCCACCGCTCGTTCTACGGAATGCGCATCGAGAAGTCCCTGACCACCTGACGGGGACTGGCTCCGATTTCGCCGCGGTGAGGTGGCGAAGCGACAGCAACATCACGGCGAAATCGGTGCCTGTCCCCGATTTCGCGCAAACCGGGGACAGGCACCGGTTTCGAGAAGGCCGGCGGGAGTGATCCCGCCGGCCTTCTCCATTTCTCGGCGCCTTGACCCGGCTCGAGCCGGGCCGCTATCGTCCGCGGCGTGCACCTGCGTCGCAGCATCGTCGTGCTTCTGGCCGCGCTCGCGTGCTGGTGCACACCGGCGGAGGCCTTCATCGTAGTGTCGCCCGACCAGATCTGCGCCCCGACTGCCGACCCCTGTGTCCTCGCGGTTCCGGTCGAGGTCTCCGATGCCGTCCCGCTCGATTTCGGACGGCGAGTCGTGCGCGTCGAGGGAGAGGGCCGCTTCACCGGCTCGCTCGATCTGCAGTGCGGCGGTTTCGAGACCGAGGTCGATGGCCCCTGGATCGAGGTGATGCCCATGCCCGAGAACCGGGTCACGATAGCGGCACGTCGAGTTTGCTCGAATGATCAGGCGCACACCTGCTCCGCCGACAAAGACTGTCCGGAGGGAACCTGTTCGATCGGTGACGGTGGGATTCGACTCCGAGGTCGCTTGCACGGGATTGCTCCCATCGTTGAGTTCGACGCAACCGGCGACATCGTGATTGAAGGAAAGCTGCTGGCGGCGGGCGACCTGACCACACCCGAGGGTGGCTGGGTCGCGATTGGCACGTCACAGGGAAACATCCTCTCGAAAGCAGCAATCGACGTACGCGCGGGATTCGATCCCGAGTACGACTACCCTGGATACGGAGGCCACGTTGAGATCCAGGCTCATGGGGACATCGCGCTGCTCTCTCCAATTCGTGCGATTGGTGCGTACCGCGTCGAGCTTGACGCGGGCCGCGACATCTTCGTCCATGCCCCTATTACCGCGCGCGGCCCTCGCGCTTCTGACTACTCTGGAGGAGAGATCGATATCGAAGCCGGTCGTCACCTGACCATCGCCAACGATCAGATCGGCCGTCCGGTAACGCTCGACAGCAACGGAGCTACGACCTCGTCTGCCCACGAAGCCCTCGCCGGCGCGGGCGGTGACTGCGCACTTGCCGTCGGCGGAGACCTTGTCGTGGGCGAAGGAGTGGTCGTCCGTGTCAACAGCGGACGAAGCCGCGGCTATCAGGACGACCGCCCGTACGCAGGTGTCGTCCGCATGGAGTCAGCCGGCAATCTCGTGATGAACGGGCGGATCAGTGCGCAGGGTCGCGGGCTCAGCGGACTTGCCGACGAAGTAACCCTCGAATCTTATGGCGATCTGCAGATCGGTTCATCGGCGAGCATTGTCATGCTGGCATCGTACGGAGCCAGGTTGGGCATCAGCGGCAAGGACGTCCGGGTCGATGGTCAACTGGATGTGCACGCCATCGATGAGATCTTCGATGGAGGGCACTACGGTTCGGGAGGAGGGATCTCCGTCTACGCCGACGATTTCACGGTCAACGGAAGCATCCTGAACGGCGGCGGCGAGTACGGTGGAGAACTGTTCGTAAGTGCCTGTGCAATGCATCTCGGCAGCACCGGACGGATCGATCTGAGCCTCGGGGCGCAGGAGGAATACCCCGGCGAGCAGGAGATCAATCTGCGACACTCCATGATCGCCGAAGAAGGCAGCGTCATCCTGACCAACCCCGAGTCTCCCATGGTGATCTACCACGACGAGAATAGGCCACCCGTCCTGCTGGGGAGCATCGCGCCGCCGCCGGCATTGGCAGCCTCTCCACATTCCTTCCCCTGCCAGCTGTGCGGCAATTCGAGGACCAACCTCTTCGAGAGCTGCGACCACGGCAACACCCAATCCGGCGACGGCTGCGACGGGACCTGTCAGCTCGAGCGGTAGCGCGTCAGTTCATCGCTTCCCCGTCGTCTTTCACCGTCGACGCCGCAATCAGCGCCAGCGCTCCCCAGTAAGTGAGAATGATCCCGTAGCGGGCTCCGGGGATCGTCGCCCGGAAACGATCCAGCGCAATCATCGAATCGCTGATGCCAAAGGTGACGGCACCAACCAGCGCGAACCGAGACGCCCTCCCGGCGGAAGCGGCCGCCCACGCCGCCGCCCGCCACATCATCAGCCCGATCGCCGCCATGTAGGCCACGACCGGTGCGAACATCGGGCCGAGGCCCGGCGAGATCGCACCGAATGCGACCGACAGCCACACGACGAACGGCAGTACGGCCGCCGACCGCAGCTCGCGGCATTGCAGCAGGAACGCGCTCGCGAAAGTGAGCTGCACCAGCAGAAACACCGCCATCCCGTGAATAAAGTGGGTCTGGCGAAACTCGAGCAACACGTCGGCGACCATACACAGCGCAATCCCCGTCGCGATCCGCACCGAGTAAGCGCTGAGCCCGGCCGACAGGATCCACGCGATCAGCAGCAGGTGCGGCCACGGTTTGGCCGGCAGCCGCACCGTCAGCGAATCCACGTACAGGCCGAGCAGAAACACCGGGCACGCGATCGCCGTTGCGACCGCAAGTGCTTTGAGCGAGCGCCGCGCAAGTTCCGGCATTGCACACGGAAGGTGGCTGGCGGGCCGCTGCGTTGCAAGGTCGGCGTTCGCGAGGCAAGGAAGGCGGCGGGAGACAATGCATGAAAGCACATCCGCAGGCCGGCATCCTGCTTCCGCCCCCACCCGCCGCGCGCTACCTCGAATTCGCGCTTCGTCCCGGAACCGCGCAGCCGGCGGCCAAGTCGGCGCTGGCCGCAATCCTCGACGGTGACGCACGCATCGATGGAACCTCGGCGGTCGTCGGGCTCGGCGCGTCGCTCGTCGAGTTGCTCGATCTGCACATCGCGGGCCTTCGCGTCTTTCCGATCCTGTCGGCGTCGGGCCTCGAGATCCCGTCTACCCCGCACGCGCTGTGGATCTGGCTGCGCGGCGAGGATCGCGGCGAGCTGGTCCACCGGACGCGCAGAATCGTCGCAGCGCTGGCATATGCCTTCACCGTCTCGCAGATCACCGACGCCTTCGTCTACGACGGCGGCCGCGATCTGACCGGCTACGAAGACGGAACCGAGAATCCCAAAAGCGAAGCCGCGACCGAAGCGGCGATCGTCGGCGCCGACGCCTCGCTCGGCCCGCCGGGCTCCAGCTTCGCGGCCGTCCAGCTGTGGCAGCACGACCTGGCGCGTTTTTCCGCAATGGACCGCCGGCAGCAGGACTTCGCCGTCGGTCGCAATCGCGTCACGAACGAAGAGCTCGCCGACGCGCCGCCGTCGGCTCACGTCAAGCGCACCGCCCAGGAGAGCTTCGATCCCGCGGCCTTCGTCGTGCGACGCTCGATGCCCTGGTCCGACTCGCTGCGCGAAGGCCTCATGTTCGTTGCCTTCGGCGCGACGCTCGACTCGTTCGAACGGCAGCTGCGACGCATGGCCGGCCTCGATGACGGAATCGTCGACGGACTGTTCGCCTTCACGCGGCCGCTGTCGGGCTCGTACTACTGGTGTCCTCCGGTGGTCGGCGGCGGGATCCAGTTCGAAACCTCGTGAGCTCGAAGCACAGCGCAACCGCGCAGTAGGAGCGACGCATGAGCACAATGGCGCAGCCGGCACCCTGGTTCCTGTACGCGATCGCTGCTGCGGTCCTCTACGGCGCCCACCAGATCTTCACGCGCCTTGCCGCCGAGGGCATCGGCGAAGGCATCGGCAGCCTGGTGGTCGAGAGCTCGGCGGCCGCCACGATCCTGCTCTACCTGGCCGTGCTCTGGGCGGGTGGGCGCTGGGACCAGAAGATCACCGCCGAAGGCCTCGCCTACTCGCTGCTCACCGGCCTCTGTGTGGGGGGCGGCACCATCGTATTCTTCCTGATGTTTCAGCGAGGTGGCCCGCTCTCGGCCGTACCGGCGATCCTCGCCGGCGGCGCGGCGCTGATGGCAGTGGCAGGTGTAGTCGCGTTTCACGAACCGATCACGATTCAGCGCATGGCCGGCGTCGTGATGGCAATCGCAGGCCTTTTGCTGCTAAGGAGTTGATGTCGGCAACCGCACCGGGGGGTGGACAGATGAGCTCGACATCCAGCTACCAGGCTTACGAGCGAAGGCGCGCGGTCATCGTCGTTGTCGCCCTGGCAGGCGCGCTCGCACTCGGCATCGTCCTGGCGCCGCAGATAGCGACCAACTCGCCAACCGCCGCACAACTGAATTCGAATCTCGCGAAGCTCTGGTTGGCGCTGGTCGTGCTCTTCGTCGTCGCCGGCGTCTCGTTCTGGCGGCTCGGCAACAAGGAACGGGAGCTGCTTGTGACGATGCCGCCCGAGGGTCCGGAGCCCCCGCCGTTGGTCTGGTGGCGCTACGTGCGGCGCCGCGATCGCCCTGCATTCTTCCAGACCGTGGCAGTGGTCCTCGCAATCTGCGCCGCGGGGCTCAGCTACTTTGCCTGGCAGATCGAAGCGCTGCTGTCGCGCTGACAACCATCGTGCGCCACCGGCGCGTGAAAGCCCATGCCAGCGACAGGCGCCATCCACCACATCGACATCACCAGCAGCGACCTCGGCAGATCGACGCGTTTCTATGAGCGGGTGCTGCCGTTGATGGGCTTCCGGCGCAGCGCCGATGTTCCCGAAGGCCCGATCTGGGCCGGCGCCGCAATCGAGATCGGGCTGGTCGCGGCGCGCAGGCCGGAGCGCGGGCAATGATCGCCATCACCAGCCACGGCAAGGTCCTGGTGATCGCGATGGACCGGCCTCCTGTCAACGCGCTCAATCTCCCGCTTGCCGAGGCACTGAGCCGCGCCCTGATGGCCGCGCGCAGCAGTGATTCCTGCGACTCGATCGTGCTGACGGGATCAGCCGGCGTGTTCTCGGCCGGTATCGATACCAACGAGGTGCCGGCCTACGACAAGACCACCCGCTCGACGATGCTTCGCACGATCAACCGCACGGTGCTCGATCTTTACTCGATGCCGAAGCCGGTCATCGCAGCGATCAGCGGCCACGCGCTCGGCGGGGCGTTCGTGATCGCGCTGGCCTGCGATTTTCGCTCTGAACCGACTCAGGAATCTGCGGGCCTGAGCAGGCCGAGATCATGGCAGGCCGCGCGCAGGATCTCGGCAACGCTCCAGGCCTGCGCAATGCAGCCGCCGGGCCGGTGCGGCTCGTCGCCGTCGAAAATCTCCGAGATGCTGCCGATGCCGGCTTCGTGCAGGTGGCGCGCGAGGAACGCCTCGAGATGTTCGCCGGCCTGCTTGCGGCCTCGCCGGCCGCGAACGCGCGCGAGTGCCGAATACCAGGGGCCAAGCAGCCACGGCCACACCGTGCCCTGATGATAGGCTCCATCGCGTTCGACCACTCCGCCGCCATAAGTCGGCCGGTAGGCGGGGTCCTCGGGTGCAAGCGTGCGAAGTCCCACCGGCGTCAGCAGCTTTCTTTCGATGACGTCGAGGATGCTCGCAGCCTGGTCGCCCTTGACGAGCGGGAACGGCAGAGACAACGCCAGTAGCTGGTTCGGACGAATCGAGCCGTCGCTGGCTGCATCGCTGACGACATCGAAGAGGCAACCGCTGTTGGGGTTCCAGAAGGCCGACTGGAAGCGGCCGCGCACGATGTTGGCCCTTGCGGTCAGCCGCTTCGCCTTGTCGACATGGCCGGCGCGCCGTTCGAGCTCGGCAAGAATGCGCAGCGCGTTGTACCAGAGCGCATTGATCTCGACCGGCTTGCCGATCCGCGGGGTGACGACCCAGTCGCCAACCTTCGCATCCATCCAGGTGAGCTGCACGCCCGGCTGTCCGGCCTCCAGAAGTCCGTCGGGCGCCACACCGATGCGGTAGCTGGTTCCGCGCTCGTGCCAGGCGACCATGCTGCGCAGCATCGGCAGCAGCTTGCCGAGTACCCAGCGCTGATCGCCACTGGCTTCGAGATAGCTCCACGCAGCGACGAAGAGCCACAGTGTCGCGTCCACCGTGTTGTACTCAGGAGTCTGGCCGAGGTCGGGGAAACGATTCGGAATCAGGCCGCCGCGCAGGTGACGGCAGAACGCTTCGAGGATCGCGCGCGCTTCGGCGTGGCGGCCCGTCACCAGACAAAGCCCGGGCAGCGCGATCATCGCGTCGCGGCCCCAGTCGGCGAACCAGTGGTAGCCGGCGATCACCGTGTGCGTGCCGTTGCGGCGTACGAGGAACTGGTCAGCGGCAAGAACGAGAGCGTCAAGCGACGCAGAGAGCGCGGGGCCGGCGTCATCAGACGGCTTCGGTGCTGTGGCAAGCAGCTTTGCGCGGCGTCGCCTCTCCCTTTCCATCAGCGCTTTGCCATCGGTGCGCACAGTCGGGCGCGCAGCGATGACGACCGCCAGCGGCTGCATCGGCTCGAGCCGGACGCGAAGGCGTCCCGGGGTCCAGAGGTCTTCGCAGTCATCCAGGCCGCGTTCGCTCTCGCGGTCGTAGAGGAAGTCGCTCCACCACGCCGGCTCGCGCTCGAAGGTGGCGCCGTCAACGAACAGGTAGAGCGGCGCGTTCGAGCCGTGCGTCGTGACCTGCAGCATGCCTTCGTCGAAGCTGCAGCGGCCGTGGTCTTCGTCGTCGGCGCGGGTCAGCGAGTGGTAGTCGCGCAT
>Ga0247727_10018927_pt1 | contig 10743 bp, 7 predicted proteins | sample WisWelCaveWW1625_FD_202498 | JGI IMG/M metagenome (GOLD analysis project Ga0247727, IMG submission 202498) | Biofilm microbial communities from Wishing Well Cave, Virginia, United States - WW16-25 | ecosystem: Environmental > Aquatic > Deep subsurface > Groundwater > Cave microbial mat | place...
GCCGATGACTTTTATGAAACTCATGAGGGGCCTGCCGACGCCACGGATCTCGGCGCTCCCCATGCCCGACCGCGCCGGCGGAGCGACCCCTCGCCTGAGGAGATGCGTTGGCGCTCAACCGAGGTGGAAAAGGAGGCGCGAAAAGTGCGCACTAATTCGAACGCCAACGAATCCGGCGAAGGTTTGCTTCATGAAAATGAGCTGCGCTTGTGGCGTGAACAACAGCAACGCCAGCTTGTTAAACGGGCAAAGGCCGGTTGCTGCTTGGAATGCGGACGCAAGTTGGGCTTGTTTGCGCGAATCAGCGGCGTAAAGTTTTGCAGAAAGCACACTTTTTAACTTCGTGGAATCGTTAGCACGAAAAAGGGAACCTTCTTCGGGGAGAAGGTTCCCTTTTCTTTTTTTGAATTACTGACGAGTTTCTGCAAAATCGCCTATTGCAGAGGCGGCATGGTTACGCGCACGGTGTCGGTGACGGACTGCTGGATGAAGACAACGTCATAGACCGGTTTGGTCACTTTAATCGTGTCCGAGCGCACATAAAACATCAGGTCATGCGCGAAGAGTTTAGCTTGATCGGGGGTCTTGGTTAAATCTTCCTCGGCGAATCCCCAAATCATCAGCTCGGCGGTTTTCAACTCTCCGTTGTAATCGAACAGGAAACTCAAATTCTTTTTTTCATAGTTGCCATAATTGCTCTGCAGCAGATGGGCCAATCCGCCAAACATGCTGGCGGCGACGGGATATTTCGAGCGCACCTCGAATTGCCCCGTCGGGTTCCGGCTGGCCACCACGGTGATGAATCCGCCGCGCTGCCAATTGCGCATCACGCTCATCGCCGTGTCCGATTCGCTCAAATTGTAAAGCTGCTTGGACGGATAAATCTGCAAAATATCTTTGTCGTTGAAGCCATCGCCAACCACGTCGATGACGTCGATGCTGTCGACGGTGGTTTCCGGAATGAGAAACTGGTCGACGAAAAACTTGACGGTTTGCGGATCGCGCACCGTCGCCACTGGAACGGCCCGGCGTTTGGCAATAATCGGCTCATTGGATTGCGCCCACCCACTCGTCGCCCATGAAGCGATGACCAGCAAGATGCCCATCACCGCCAGCGTGGTGAAATGGCGGTTTGTTGGCAAGCTCGGTGCAGCCTCTCTCTTCGCGTTATCTGTCTGAAGGACCATTGGAAGTATCTTGTTGTAGAATCTTCAACTTGTCGAAGTAATATCTTGCTTTGTTTACTTCCCGCAGCCGGCGATAACCATCGACGAGCAGCTTGTGGAGACGCAGCAACTCGTCCGCCGCCAATTGCGCGGAAAGCGCCAAGGCTCGTTCGCCATATTCGACCATCTGTTTGGGATTGCTGCTGGAGAGATCGGCCAGCGCCAGAAAACTTTTGGCGCGTCCCTGCCAATGAATGGTAGTCGCTTGCAAGAAATAGGTATAGGCCAAGCGGCGATCGGCATCTTGCTCATCCACCCCGAGATTGTGACACATGGTGCCGTAGGTGTCAAAATAATTTCGGTAGGTCGAATCTAACGGTGCGCCCAACGAGTCTTTCGGCATGCTTTCTACGATTGATAGCAGCCGGTTTACGGCGGCCTCTTGACGATTGAGATGGGTATATTCGATGTAAGCGAGTGTCCATTCGGTTTCATGTCGCGCGTGGGTCGTCTTGATGATCGACAGCATATCTTCTTGAACTTCCGTAGCGCGTTTATAGTATTTTTTGGCTTCTGCCAGGTTACCCTGTTCGGCGAGGCGGTCGGCGCGATTGACCAGAACCGTGGCGGTATCGAGCATCACCGAGGCGCGAATGTTGCCGTCGTCCCAATTGATCCAGGCGATGGTGGATTCGATGGCGGAGCGATTGGCCTTGGCCGTCGTCAAATTCCACGCGCGCTTGAGATGATGCAGGGCCTGCTCGGCATTGAGCAACCGGCTGGCGCATTGTCCTTGATACCAAACCGAGTAAAACAACGTGGTGGAATCGATGACAGCGTTCACCGTTTTGCTCGGATCGTTGACGCGCAACGGACTGACCTCGGCGGTCGCGAGCAAGTTATCCTCAGTTTTCTGGAAATTTTCCAGAGCCTCGCTCCATTGCTGCTTCAAAAAGTAAGTCTCGGCAAGTTTGTAATGGTATTTGTACTCACCCGGCTCCAGCCGAATCAACGTTCCCCAGATATGCAGGGCTTTATCATAATTCATCTCGTGGGGGAAACGCGTGGCAATGGTGCGGTAGACCAAAGCGAGCAAATTTTGCGTGGATTTGTTGAACGGATCCAGTTGAACTGATTTTTCGAGAGCTTTGCGGGCTTGATCCAAATGAAAGCTGGCCTGGATGATCAATTGGCGTTCTTGGGTTTTGTCAAATTCTTGAACCAGCTTGGCGGCATGCTTGACTTCGTCGTCGCCGCTTTTTGTATGCAGCTCCGCCTGAACGGAGTCCTCTTTAGTGACGGTTTTGCGGCCGACTTTGGCGCTGTCGAGAATGGCCCAGAGCGAGTCGCTGGCCGACCAGTGCGCGCTTGCTTGATTGCTTAGCTGCTGCGCCTTGTGCTCGCTTTCGAGCGGCACGAACAGGCCGAGCGTCAAAGAGTCCGCGCGCGCCGCCACCGCGGGAGAAACGCCCGGGGGCACGTCGATCGCTCTTTTGCCGGAGGTGCTTCGCAGAAATCCGCCGCAGCCTGTAAGCAACAAGATGGCAAGGACGGCGGCGACCGAAAAACGGGCGCCGTGGTCGCTCGGCAAGCGAAGATGACGCAAGTCAGGATGAAATTTTTTGTCGTTCATAGAATATCACCACACACGTTGATTCTGGTCACGTTGTCAAAGCTACGAAGTTGTGCAGGGACAGAATTGAATGGCGGTAACGAATCAAATCTGCGCCCATGCCCGGGCTTAGGGATTATTGGCGTCCCACCACGAAAGGAAAATGTTGTAAAAGCGCATGGTTTGCTCTTTGGTCGGGGTCTCCTCGCGCATGCTGATCGTGAAGACGTTTCCCTCCGGGCTACGACCGATGGTGCCGATGCCAAGATAGTGGCTTTGCTGTTTGAAGCCAACGTCTCGCAAATAAATCGCTTCACCGTTCTCGCCGGCCTCAGCCATGAGAATGGCCACTTCCTCTGAGACCTCGTTGCATCGAATGAACAGCTCGTAAACCTGCCCATCGGCATCGATCAGCACGGAAGTGGTCAGATCACCTGGCTTATAGTGCATAAAGTGCTTGACCGCCGGCGATAAATCCTTGTGGCGCTGCTTGAGCCAATCTTTGAGTTTGACAAACAACGCATTCAAAATTTTCTTGAGATCGTTTGAAAAGTTCTTCACTTCTATTTTTTGCGCGATTTTTTCATTCTCTTGATTGACGGTTTCCACCACCGGGCGCTCGGTCACGGCGGGGCGGTGGGCCGGGCCGGGCTCACGATTACTCCGCAGAGCGCCGCGCGAAATGTTTATCTTGGGCTGTGGCGTACCGCCCGCCACGCCGTTCGGAGGCAAATGATTTGGGCGATGCGGCGTCGTTGGAATCTCGTCGGTTAGCTGCCGTCCAGTGGCCACCCGCACCTCGGGAAGCCGAATGGCGTTGGGCAATGCCGATCGCGATTGCAACGGAGTGACCGCCGTGCTCTGCAGAACATTCGGGCCCTCCATGTTGCCGATAACGTCCAAGGTGCGTCGTGCTAAATCGATTTTTCCCCGCGCAAAACTGAGGTTTTCGGGGGAGAGTGGCTCGCTCTCCGGCGGCGGCGGGGTGATGACCAGAGGGTTTTCCAAAACTTCAAACACGTTGAGTTCCGGCTGAGATGCCAACATCGGCGCGGTGGGCTGCGGCTCCGGGCTGGATTCTTTCTCGGCCTTGTTGGGCAACGGTTTGGGTTTTGGCAACGGCCTATCCGGGGCAATGAACTTGGTAAAATCGATTTCGGCAAAGGCCTCAGTCTTAAAACGCGGCTCCGGCAGAGCCGTGAGGCGCAACGTCAAAAAACCGGCGAAGACGAAAAGCGCCGTGAGGATTGCCGTCCACCACTTTTCGGCCTCGACTTGTTGCAAGTGATTGCGGAGGCTATATACCAGGCTCGACATAATTGATGTTTCTGGCGATTTTGTGGCGCTCACAAATATCCAGCACGTTAACCGTGAGCTGGATGGGGGAATTGGGATCCGGCTGGATGAGCACGATGATGTCCTGCTGCTCCGCGAGGTAGCGCTTGCGGATTTCTAGCAGGCCGGTCTCAACGTCTTCCAGACGGCTTTCGCTGATAATCGGTTTGTCGGCCTCAACCAGCGTGTAGCGCGAACCTTCGAGCACGATGATCGAGACCGTGTTGATGCGCGTGGGGCGGTTTACCGCCGTCACCTCGCGCGGGAGTTTGATCTGTGTTCTGATTTCCAGATCGCTAATCGCGATGAATCCAAATAGCACGGTCAACGCAATGTCGATATAGCGAATAATCAAGCTGCCATTACCCATAGTACATTCGCCAAGAAAGAATTGATCCTAATAAATCATGACAACGCGGAGCTTGACACAACAAATACCGACTTCCGCCATCATTGGCGGAAGTCTTTTTAAAGTGGAGCGCCCGGGGTCGAAGACGCCCGCTGGAGGTAACGCTTGCGTCACCGCGCCGGGGTGACGGCAACGCCTCGACGCACCTCGACGCTTTTGAGAAGCTGCAAGCGATCGCACACGTCCGCCGCGCGCATGATGTAGCGGATGGGGGTGTCGAAATTCGCCCGGATTCTCACCCGCATGGTGTAACGACTCTCGGCCAGTTCCTCTCTCTTCAGCTCCAGATAGCGGGCCAACACGGCGGGGTCGCGCGTCTGCGATTTTTCTTGATCGAGCAAATAGGTCCCATCCTTGAGAACCCCGACGAACTCGGCGATTTCCGGATCCGGGTGCGAGGTGGCGAGCTCAAAGGTGGTGGGTAATGTGATGGTGGATTGCTCGCTTAACTGTGATGAACAAACGAACCCGAACAGCAGAATCATCACCACGTCGATGAGGCGAACAATCATGCCTCCCTGGCTCATGTGGCGTTCCGGTTGATCCCCATGGATTCAAAATACGTTTCCAATTTGCGCTTGGTGCGGGATTTCACAAAGGCACGCACGGCGTTAGATCCCGGCTGGTTGGCCAGCCAGAAAGAGGTGCTGACCACTCCTTCAGCGTCGGTGGTCATTTCGATTTCTTCCTTATCATTGGCAAAGCGTCCCTTGTTCTTGGTCACCTTGAACGAAACCGACTGGCCGGGGACGGCGTTGCCAAAGCCGTCTTCCAGCTTGAGGGCGAAGGGAGTAGGAAGCTGCTCTCCGGGGTTGGCGACTTGGGTATTCCCTGAGATCACAATCAATTTGTCCGGAAGACCCGGTTTGCTTTCAATCTCGAACTCTTTGAAAAGATTCGAGTCCCCGTCGACGCGCACTGTAACTCGATGCCGGCCAACCTGAGGACCGAGCACGGCGCTGGTGCGCGCCCGGCCACGGGAGTCGGTTTCGATGGTGACTCGAGTTTGGCTTCCTCCGAAGGTAATTTGGCTACCATTGGCTTCGAACGAAACCGTTTGCTTTTTGATAGGCTCGCCGTCTTGATCCAAGACTCGAACTTCATAGGGCTTGGAGAGTTCGGTGCCGACTTCGCCAATCTGCTCTTCGCCGCTAATGACTCGAAGATATGTCGGCTCTTGCGGTCGAGAGTTTTTGGTTTCGTTGCCGTTTGAAGGATGATCCGGCTCCAAGACGGTCGGTATGGCGCCGGAGAGCAGGCCAGCGTGTTTTGGCATGGTCCAGGGCTGCGCTTCGCCGAAACGATCACGAAAGATGAACGCATGCTCCTCTACCCATTCCAGCCGGGAGAGGAAGTAGGAATTAACCCAAGCGATCGCAAAGTTGAGAATGATACTGACCACCAAGCCGCCCAGCGTCGTCACCAGCGCGATGCCCATGCCGGTGATAATCTGTTGGCTTTCGAGCTTGCCGGGAATGAACGTCACGTACATTCCCCACACGGTTCCGAGGAGGCCTAAGGCGCCAGCCGTGTCCGAAAGCAGGGTCGCGAAGCTGCGCACGACGCCGAAGCGCTCTTTGGTGGTCTTGAGATAGCCTTCCAGCTCTTCTTGCAAGGCCAGAATATTCTTGTTGCGTTTGTGGATAATGCACAATTTGTTGAGCAGGGCGCCGAGATGGGTATCGGTGTGTTTTTCCGCCAATCGCCAAATGTCTTCAATGTCGGCGTCTTCGAGATTTTTCAAGAGAAGCGGCGGCGTGCGCTTTTTATCAAAATAGATTCGCAGGGTTTGGTAAATAACGATGATCAGGCCGAGGATGAAGGTGCCGTAAATCGGCCACATCAGCCAGCCGCCCTGCTCGGTCATTTGCCAAAAGTTTTTGGCAAGGCCGCCGGATTGGAGAGGCAGGGTGGTATATTCCGCCGATTCGTGTTGCGCGGACGCCGTCGACGGCTGATTTTGCGGCGAGATCACATTTTCTGAGGGCACGTCGCCGGCGGTGCTGTCTTGGAGATCGAAGGCCTGCAGCGGTAGCGCCGCACCAAGCACTATTGTCATGATAACCGAAACAAGGCGGGTTCGCTCCATAAGTTCGCCTTTTAACATAGTTCAAGACACTCCATCATAGAAGACATGGCGTTAGAAGTCAATTGAGTATGATCATGGCCTTGCCGCCGGGATCGGGCGAGGTCAATTTATTGGATTTCGAAATAGCAATCGCAATTTTACGATCGATCTGATTGACGGTGAGCGGATATTTTTCAGAGACGTAGGTCTTGCCATCTTCCGCCGACCACCGGATGTAATAATAATAATTGCCCGGTGAAATAATCTGGCCATTGCTCACGCGCCAATCCCACACGTACCGAACCGGAATTTGATTGCTGTTGCCGGAATAACTGTGGAAAATGCTGCCCCGCGCGTCTTCAATCATCAAGCTCCACGAAATAATTCTCATCCGCAGCTTGGGAGAGCGAATGTGAAATTTGAACGTGTCGGCGGCCACGTTCAACGTTCGGTAAAAGACTTCGGAAGGGATATTTTTGGAGCCGAGCTTGCCGGATAAATAATCGCGATCGCGCATGGCGATTTCCAGGCGATCCGTCAGGTTGACGAACAGCGACATGTAAGCGAGCAACAGCTTGGCGCGCGTCATGTCCGAAGGCACGACAATCCGGGTATGAAACGTTGGGTCTTGTTTGAGTCGCATCGCCAACTGTCGCAGCTCATCCAGATAATGCTCCGAATGGTTGACTTTCAACGCATTCATAATTTCCAGGCTGTCTTGGTGTTTGTCGGCATGGCCGTTCGCGCCGTTCAGCCCGCCGAGCTTGGAGATCATCAGGCCGGCCCCGATGAAAGAAAGATTCGGCTCCAGACTATCGGACGACACCAGAATCGCCTCCGGCAATTCCGCCAATTCTTGCCGGGTGATCAGCGTATCAATAGTTCGTTTGATGTGCTTGTCGATAATCAGGAGCGTATCGAACGCCGACTCGGCGACGAACACTTTTCTATAATCCGTGGTATCCTTCTGAACGAAGTCTTCCTTTATCCAATCCGGGCTTTGCAGAGAGGCTCGGCGCATGAAATTAAACACCAAGCCGATTTCGTGGGAGCCGCTGCTCGCCAGCCGCAAATCGTTTAGGGGATACTCATAGCGGTAGCTGAGATTGACTCCTCGCTTGACATGAATTTGCCCCTCGAAGGAAATTAGATCGCTGCCGAAACCAAGTTTCAAAAGCCCCAAGTCGGGCCGAAACGACTCAACCGCCACCAGCGGAAGCAATCGCTGCTCTTGTCGAGAGATATTGACAATCGCCCTGAAAAATCCCATGCCCACGACGCCGCCCACGTGCCATTCGAGGGGCAACCGGGATTCCGCCGCGCCGTAGGCGATGTTTGGCCGCGTCAAATGATTCAACCCCATTCCCAACGTAAGAAAGCGATTGACCTTCCATATGCCGCCGAGACCCAGATCGGCAATAAACTTGGATCCGAGCTTGGCCAAAAAGGGATCGCGCTGCGCCTGCTCGTCAAACTGGGATTTGTCCAAACTCTGCGCGAGAAAACCGACGCTGGCGCCCAGCGCAAAATTGTCGAAAAATTTGTAGCTGGCCACGGCCTGGGCGCCGCCGCCGCTTACCACCGGCAGATTTAAGAACTGGCCGCGGAGGCCGGCGCCGAATCGATTGAATTGCGTCTCCGGCGTGGCGATGCTCACGAACGTCTGGCGATAGGCAAAATTACTCGCGTCGGCCCCGACATGCAGAACTCTGACGCCGGCTTGAAAGAACGGATCCTGAAAGGCGAGGGCCGCTGGATTGATGTAAATGGTGCGATAGTCGCTCAAATCGACGGCGGAATTGCCGACCGGCTGGGCGATGTTCGGTTGTCCCTGGGCGATGGCCGCCAGCGCCACCAGCAACAGGCCGCAACGCCCGAATCGAGAGGTCAAATAATCGCCATTCATTGGAAAATACCCTCGCCGCATGAATTACCTGATGACAACCACGTGGCCTGAATCAACCCTGCGGCCATCGGCTTCTAAGATATAAATAAAAAGACCGGGGGAGACCTGCTGGCCCTCCTCGTCCAACCCGTCCCATTGAAGTTCGCGCCGCGCGCCGGCGGCGTACTCCAGGCTGCGAACCAGCCGGTTGTTCAACGTGAACACCTTGATGGTCGCTTCGTCGAGGTCGAATTTGGAAAAATCAAAAACCGCGTTGTCGTTAAAGCCGTCGCCGTTCGGGGTAAACGGATTCGGGCTGACCGTAACTTTCGGCTGGCCTTTGATGAAGCCTTCTCCCTGCAACGCAATCCGGATGTCATCGCTAGCCGTGCCGCTGCGCGGATGAATAGTGGCCACCGCTGCTCTCGAGCCGACCGTTGCCGGCTTAAAGATTAAGGGCAGCGAAATCGAGTCGCCCGAGGCAAGGTCCGTTGCTTCGATGGCCGCCAGGAACTCTCGATCATTCGATGTTGAAAATTCCAAGGCGACCTCGGCATTTCCACAATTCTTTATGGTAACCAACTCCACTTGGTTACCGCTTAAGGCCACTCGTCCGAAATTCAAATCCGTCGAGGAAACCTGCAAACAGATCTGTTGGTACGTTCCAATGCCCGCCAAATTCACAGTTTGTTGATTATCGCCGCAACCGTGATTGCTGCTGATGGTCAGCTTGCCATTTTGTTGGCCATTCTTCTTGGGCGAGAAATAGACGCGGATAGGCTCGCTCGATTGTTGCGAGGGCACGCTTATCGGCAAATCAAATCCGGACATCCAGAATTGCGTATCCTGGGCTTGCACCACTAACGAACGGATGATCAGAGAATCCGTCCCCGGATTTCTAAAAAAGAGGCTTGTGGAATTGTAGACGGTATCGCCGACTGTAACCGCTCCCAGATCGAGACGTTCGGTGGAGAGAATGAGGCTGGCACAATTGCGAACTCCGTTGCCGGAGATTTTGTGAATAAGAGTGTCTTTCCTATCATTATATAATATGACGAACTGAATGGAATCTGGGCCGACTTGTTGCGGCGCATAGTCAATCCTGAACCCCATTGTAGCGCCTGAATCCAAGGCAGCCTTTTGAGGATTGATCAGGCTGAAAATCAAGCGGTCATCAAAACCATAGTGCCTCAAATAAGCGGTATCGGCGGTGGCGCCACAGGGAGTGCCGATATTTTTAACCTCGACCCAACCCTCGGCCGTATTGCCCACGGCCACGGCGCCAAAATCGGGTTCTTCGCTCACGGTGAGTGTGGCGAAAATGCCTTCTCCAGTCAAGAACACCTCGGAGATTCTTTCGTCCGGATCGTTACTCCAAAGCCACAAATTTCCGGAATACTGTCGACAGGTGTCGGGGCTGAAAGCTAAGTCAATTTTTCTATTCCCGTAGGCGGGGATGGTGAAACCCGTGGTTGGGGAAACGACGAAATAACGAGAGTCTGTGCGCAAGCTATCGACAATCAACTCCGCGTTTCCGCGATTATACACGGTTAAGAAGCGGGAGTAGGTGTTGTTGACGCACACCTTGCCAAATGTTGCTTCAGTGCTGGCGGTCGCACGATAGCCGTTGCTGGCCGGCGCGGCATTTTTCAGCGCCGGTTTTCCCGGAGTAGCCTGTTCCGCGGTTTCAATATCTATGTCCGGCGCCTGGCCAACGCCGCGAAGCTCAACCAAGTACGGATTCTCATCAGGATCATTGCTGGCGATGCGGAGCGTATCGACATATAGCACCGTATCTATAGGCGAAAAGCTGATCGAAATCGTCGCGCTATCAAACGGAGCTATTGATTGCGCCGTTAAATTAACGGAAAAGATTAGGCCGCCGGTGGAGAATTCCGTTAATTCTAGTGACCGCGAACAACGATTGTAAATGGTCAAGAACCTGAGCACGGTGGTATCGACGCTGACCGAATCAAAATCAACAAGGCGTGTATCGCTGTCGATGTCGGGGCCGTCGGTTGCAACGCCTTGCAGTGCAACCCGCAAGTTTGGAGTTCGAGGGTCGTTGCTGTTGATCAGCAAGGTTGCGCCGCGTGCGCCGCTTCCGCTGGGTTCAAAGGTAATGTCCACCTTCACACTATCTCGCGGATTCACCGTCAGACTGCCGGCCGGGGTGACGGCGGTAGGGGGATCGATTTTGCTGATGCGGAAATCAGCGCTATCCTTGCCAGTCGGTTTAAGCGGTTCGATATGAAGAAAATCATCTCC
>Ga0247727_10018928_pt1 | contig 10743 bp, 8 predicted proteins | sample WisWelCaveWW1625_FD_202498 | JGI IMG/M metagenome (GOLD analysis project Ga0247727, IMG submission 202498) | Biofilm microbial communities from Wishing Well Cave, Virginia, United States - WW16-25 | ecosystem: Environmental > Aquatic > Deep subsurface > Groundwater > Cave microbial mat | place...
CCCGCGCGCTTGCGATAGCCGGCGAGTTGGGCTTTGAGGGATTTGTGGCTAGTCTCGGGCGCCAACTGGATAGCCTCTTCGCACCGTTGAATTGCCGCCGCCAGGTCTCCGTCCTGAGCGTGTGCGGACGCGAGAATTCTGATTTGTTGCCACTCTCTCCACCCGGTAATTTCGCAGGCCTTGCGAGCGTGCTTCACCGCTAGTTTCCCGTCGCGAAAACTCTCGTCCTTGCAGGTGGCCAAGAGCAACGCGAGCCCGGAGTTCGCATAGGGATTGTTCGGGTCGCAGCGAATTGCGTCTTGGAAATCGGCGCGAGCCTGTTCGTGGTCGTCGTGGCTCTTCGCCCACAAGGCTCGAAATTGATAGGCGACAAAACAATTCGAATCCAGATCGACCGAGCGATTCAGATCCGCCCGGGCCAAATCATCGTTGTGCAAATTATGGTGTGCCCACCCGCGGTAAGCGAATGCCTCGGCGTCTTGCGGGTCCAGCCGTGTCGCCTCGTCCAATTCGACAATCGCTCGCGGAAAGTCTTTGAGCTGCACGTAGATCGAACCGCGGCCGCTGCGTGCGATGGCCAGGTTTGGATCGATGCGGAGGGCCTCGTCCAGTTCGTCCAACGATTTTTGAATGGACTCAATCTTCTTGTAAAGGAACGCCCGCTTCAGCCGCGGCTCCGGGTTCCGAGAGGCCAGCCGAATCGCTTCCGTGTAAGCAATCTCCGCATCGCGGTCGCGACCGTGCGAAAGATGTTCGTCACCGAGTTGCATAAAGTACTGAACCCGCTCGGCGGTTTCCGCCTCCGTTCTGGTCGCTGCCGAGCCGGTGGCCGCGTTGTCAGCGGTTGTCGCATCCTCCTGCTCACGTTCATCCCCAGCATTTTCAGCGATTGCTGAAGTCGGTGTGTCTTTCGCCCGGCCACGCAGGTGATTCGCAATCGCAGCCGCACCGGCCGCCAGCAAACCGACGCCAGCCGCTGCCGCAACCCATCGACCCGACCAGCGACGCGGCGACTCCGCGAGGGCTTGGGCCAACGCATTCCAGAATTCCTGCACGGTCGCATAGCGATCGTCGGAATCCTCGCGCAGGGCCGTCGTGAGGACTTCGTCCACGCGTGAGCAAAGACGCGGATTGAAGTGGGAGGCGGGCTTGAAACTGCCGAGCGGGCGCTTCCCCGTTAGCATTTCGTACGCGATCACTCCCAGCGAGAACTGGTCGGCCCGTTCATCGATCGGCAGTCGCGCCCGCTGCTCCGGCGCCATGTAATCAACTGTCCCAATGTACTCGCCCGTGCCAGTGACCGCTCCCACTTCGGCAACGGGCACCGCGAGTCCGAAGTCAGTCACCTTGACGTGCCCACTGCCATCCACGAGTACGTTTTCGGGCTTCAGATCGCGATGGATAATTCTCTTGTCGTGCAAGTACGTCAGTGCTTGAACCGTCCCGCGCAACACGGTTCGGACCGTCGGCACATCCATTGGCTGACCGGGCTTGAGCAACTCGCGCAAGCTGCCCCCCTCGACGAGTTCCATCACGAGATAATCGCGCCCGTCCGATTGGCCGTATCCTAACACGGCGACAATGTTGGGGTGGATCAATTCGATTGCCAGCCGAGATTCCCGCTCGAAACGGAGTCCTCGCTCGCGGCTGCTGGTGACGGACTGCGACAGGAATTTGATTGCCACCTTTCGCCCGTCATCAAAATGCCGAGCGAGGAAGACTTCCCCCATGCCACCCGCGCCGATCCTTTGAAGGATTTCGTAACCACGAACATCGGGCATCGTTCCATCGATGGAGTTCTGTATCACTTGCGAAGATCCTCGAACATCGTGAGATCGAGCTTCTTTGCGGGTGAAATCATACCCTGCACATGCGATGACTCCAAGCACGCTCTTGGAATCCTTGGAATGTCGTGGTTCCGCCACCACGCCACCGTCCGGCATCACCACCAGTCGAGCACGGGCGTTCCTTGCGGGGCCAGGTACATCCATCCGCCGGTGATGAGATGAAGCAGACCGCCCCGAGTTGGCGGCGGCAGCACGGCGCGGAGGCCCAGATAACCGATGAACAGACCCAACGTGACGCGCGCGATTCGAGATGCTTGAGTCGGGATCGCGTACAATGCAACGGCTCCCGCGAGCCACAGGCCCAGCACCAGCAGATCGAGGTACTCAATCCAACTGAAGCACAATTCCCAACGGTTAAACGGCCAAAGCACCTGAACGCCCCACCAATAGATTGCGTCCGTGAACACGTGCGCGACCGCCGAGACGAGGCACCACAGCGCGACGTACCAAACCGGCCGCAACGAGCAGCACCACCGGCCGGCGAGTGCAATCGCCGTCGCGAGAATCAGAATCGGCAGCAGTCCGTGGCCCAACGCATGGTGCAGGCGCCAAAACTCTCCGTCGCTCACCAGCTTCGCCGCCGTATCGAGATCCGGCGCGACACCGGCCGCAACGACAGTCAGCGTCCCCTTCCAGCCGAACCGTTGCTGAACCCCGAACTGCGCGAGCATGGTGGAGCAGATAACGTGTTCGGGCAGAGTCATGTTATCATTAGTAAGCGATAGTTAGCGAATTCGTTCACCAGACAACTAGACATTTTGGACACTTTACTCCAATGAGCAACACCGCAGGGAATCCCCTATTTCCGTTGAGCCTCAAAGTCGAAGGGGGGGACCGGCTGGCTATCGAGTGGAACGACTCAGTGCGGCATGTGCTCACGTGGGCCACTCTGCGGAAGAATTGCCCGTGCGCAGGCTGCCGGACCGAGCGCGAAAAGCCGCCGCCGCTGTTCCCGATCATCAAACCAGAAGAGGCCCAGCCGTCGAAACCGCGCTCGATCGAACCGGTCGGCCGCTACGCCTACCAAATCCATTGGAACGACGGGCACGATAGCGGCATCTACACCTTCGAGGTATTACGGCAGTTAGGCGAGCAGGCCGCGGCAAGTGACTGACCGCACATCACGACTTCGCCGGGCCACGATAACTCGGTTTGTGCAAACCACTCTGTCCGGCGCGCTCCTTGAACGACGAACCGAGAACACGTTGCAACCGCCGCATCGGCGTGCCTAGAATGATCGCGTTGCAACCATTCTTCTCTTGTCGGAGGGGGATCTCCCATGCCCATCCATTACATCCTGCGGCCACTCAGCATCACGCCGGACCCGAATGACCAGACGGCGATCGTGATCGCGACGGACAGCGTCGATGAGGGCGAAGTGTTCAAGCGGATGGCTCAGGGCGGTTCCGCGTTCACCGAGTCGGAAATGCGCGGCGTGACTCAGTTGTACCGAACGACCATGACCGCGATGCTCTTGGAAGGACTCCGCATCCGCACCCAGTTCGGCAATTACGGGGTGAAGATCGACGGCACGCTCCCGGACGCGGCGTCCGTGTTCACGTCGCCCGCCAACGTCTTGAGGATTCAGATCAATCCCTCAACGGAGATGAGCAATCCGGTGCAGGCCAACGCGGTGCTCGTCAAGGACGTGGCCGCGCCGCCCGTGCCCCTCATCGCCGTTTTCAAAGACGTGACGACCGGCAACTTGAACGCGGCAGCCAGTTCCGGCGGCATCGGCGAACTGTTCGGCGAGAACCTGAAGTTCGACCAGACCAAGACCGACGAAGGCATCTACTTCGTCAACGTCTCCGACAACACCGAGGTCAAGGTCGCCTCCGTGTCGCACAACGCAGCGAAACGGCTCAGCTTCCTGATCCCGACCCTCGCGGCAGTTCAGTATCGCACTGAGGTCCGTGCCCGATTCACCCCCACCGGCGCGGTTCGCACGGGCGACCTTCAGGTTGGGATAACCGGAGTCGGCCCAGCTCCCATAACTCCTCCATAGTGACGATTCTGGCCAGTCAACCTCGAGTCAGCGGCTTCCCAGCCACTGGGAGTTGGCTTCCCAGCCACTGGGAGTTGGCCCCCCAGCCGCTGGGAGTTGGCTTCCCAGCCGCATAGTAGCACGGATTTTCGAGTTCCCTAGCACGCAATCGCCCGTTTCCCTACTAGGCAACCCCGCCCACCGCCCAAGGAGACCGACAAAATGGCAGACCCGGAGCATGTGGCGACTCTCAAGATTGGGGTCGAGGCGTGGAACCAATGGCGAATCAGGTACCCAACCGTCTTTCCGGAGCTTATTGAGGCGAATCTCAGCGACGCGGAACTCCGTGGCGCGGACCTCAGTCACGCAAAACTCAGCTTCTCAAACCTTAGCGGGGCGGACCTAACAGACGCGAATCTGAGTGGGGCGAACCTCAGCGAAGCAGACCTTAGCGATGCGGAGCTAGGCGCCGCGGACCTGAGAACGGCGAGCCTTATTGGGACGAACCTCAATGGTGCGAACCTCATTTGGGCGAATCTCCATAACGCGCTCCTCGCCGAGGCAAATCTTGCCGACGCTAGTTTTGGAAACACAGACGTCGCAGATGTAGATCTTAGTAGCGTTAAGGGACTCCAGGCGGTAGAGCACCTAGCGCCCTCAACCATTGGCATCGATACGATCTACAAGTCCAAAGGCAAGATTCCCGAAGTCTTCCTGCGCGGCTGCGGCGTGCCGGAGAATTTCATTACGTACATGCACTCGCTGGTCGGGAAGCCGATCCAGTTCTACAGTTGCTTCATCTCGTTCACCGAGAAGGACGACGCATTCAGCCAGCGGCTGTACAACGACCTGCAAGCGGCCGGCGTGCGCTGCTGGCGCTGGAAAGAGGATGCGAAATGGGGCAAGTCGATCTGGGGCTCCGTGGACGAGGCCGTGCGACTGTACGACAAACTCGTCGTCGTCTGCTCGAAGCACTCGCTGGGCGGCAAGGCCCCGGCCGTGATCCGCGAGATCGAGCGGGCACTGCAAAAAGAAGACGACCACGCCCGCGCCGGCAAGCCCGGCGACGTGCTCTTCCCCATCCGGCTCGACGACTACCTCTTCAAGACCTGGCAGCACCCGCGCAAAGCCGACGTGCTGGCGAAACACGTCGGCGACTTCCGCAAGTGGAAAGAGCCGGCCGCCTACCAAACCGCCCTGAAACGCCTGATCCGCGACCTGGAGGCCGAGACGCCCGAGCGGAAGGCGAAATCCGTGTAGTCACGTGTTCGGCGTGCATTCAATAACCGGAGGCCTCGGTTCATTCGGAGCAGATCAATCGACCCACGACGAATTCGATAGAATGATGACTGAGCTTTGACCCAGGATCGAAGCGTTGCACGTCGCACGAAGAAAGGAGACTGGAGATGCCCGGACCCGACATCAAGGAACTCGTGAGGGAGAAGTACGGCCAAGCGGCGACTCGTGTAAAAGAATCGGGCGGCGGTTGTTGTGGATCCGCGAGTGTGTGCGGGTCGAACGATCCGATCACCTCCAACTTGTACACCGAGAGTGAGACACACGGCCTGCCCGTCGAGGCCACGGCCGCATCGCTCGGCTGCGGTAACCCGACGGCACTGGCTGAGCTGCGGCCCGGCGAAACCGTCTTGGACCTCGGCTCCGGTGGCGGCATCGACGTCCTGCTCTCCGCCCGGCGCGTCGGGCCGACTGGCAAGGCCTACGGACTCGACATGACCGACGAAATGCTGAATCTCGCCCGCGACAACCAGCGTAAGGCGGCCGTCGAGAACGTGGAATTCCTCAAAGGCGAGATCGAGAACATCCCGCTGCCGGAGAACTCGGTGGACGTGATCATCTCAAACTGCGTGATCAACCTGTCGGCCGACAAAGATCGCGTGCTGGCCGAGGCGTTTCGCGTGCTCAAGCCCGGGGGACGTCTGGCCGTCTCCGACGTGGTCGTTCGCGGCCCGGTGCCGCCGCAGATTCGCCGCAGCGTCGAACTGTGGATCGGCTGCGTCGCCGGGGCGCTCGAAGAGTCCGACTATCGTGACAAACTCGCGCGGGCCGGCTTTGAGGCGATTGCGATTGAGCCAACGCGAATCTACCGCGTCGACGACGCCCGCGAGTATCTCCAAAACGCCGGCATCGACATCGAACCGATTGCCGCCGAGATTGACGGCAAGTTCATGAGTGCGTTTGTGCGAGCACGAAAGCCAGTTAGAAGTTGAATCGTTGTCGGTGCGGCGGGCGTTTCAACGAACAAAAAAGGCGTGACGCATCGGCGCCACGCCCTTGTATTCTTGCGAAGGCTCTCGATCACACGAGTTCGCGGATCACCGGCTTTTCGACCAAGTGCTGCGGCCGGCCGGCCGGGTCCATGATCGTGGTCGTTTCGGGATTCAGTCCGAGATTGTGGTACAGCGTCGCATGCACTTCCTGGAAGTGGACTGGGCGATCTTTCGCCACTTCGCCGAGGCGGTTGGTGGAGCCGATCGCCTGGCCGGTCTGCATGCCGCCGCCGGCGAGAATCGCGCAACTAACCTGCGGCCAGTGGTCGCGGCCCGCGCCCTTGTTGACTTGCGGCGTGCGGCCAAACTCGCCCCACGCGATCACCGAAACATCGTCGAGCATGCCGCGGGTTTCAAGGTCTTCGACGAGTGCGGTCAGGCATTGATCGAGCTTGCCGCCGTGGTCGCGAACGAGTTGGAAGTTCGCGCCGTGGCTGTCCCAGCGGCCGAACGACAGCGAGACCACGCGGACACCGGCCTCGACGAGCCGGCGGGCGATCAGCAGTTGATCGTTGCACGTCGGCGCCCCGTCGTACTGGAATTGATACGGCTTGCCGTCGCCGTACCGCTCCCGAATCTTCGGGTCTTCCTTGTTCACGTCGAGCGCGTCCACGAGCTTGCTGGAGGTCAGTACGTCAAACGCCCGCTCGGTGAACGTGTCCATGCCTTGGAGCTGACCGCCGGCGTCAATGTCGCGACGGATCGTGTCGAAGCTGTTGAGCAGGCGGCGACGATCGGCCATCTGCTCGATACTAATTCCGTTCAATTTCATGTTCGCCAGGCCCTCGCCATCCGGCTTGAACGGCGAGAACGACGGGCCGAGGAATCCGACCTGACCGGGATCGGACCACGGCGCGTGTTGCGTGCGAGCGGCCAGGCCGACAAACGCCGGCACCGACGCATCGACCGGGCCTTGCAGTTTGCTGACCACGGCGCCCATGCTCGGGCGGCCTCCCAGTACGGACAAGTTACCCGGCTCCCATCCGGACATGCACTGCACCGCATCGTGGCCACCACGCGCGCCGACGACGGATCGAATCACCGCGAACTTGTCCATCATGCCGGCGATGCGAGTGAAGACTTCGCCAATTTGAACGCCAGGCACTTTGGTTGCGATCGGCTTGAACTCGCCGCGAATCTCGACCGGTGCATCGGTCTTGATTTCCCACATGTCCTGATGCGGCGGGCCGCCACCCAGGAAGATGTTGATCACGGCTTTGTGGCTGGATTTGATCCCGGCCTGAGCTTCGGCTCGGTAAAGATCGGCGAGGTTGAATGCCCCGGCACCGAGGCCGAGTGCGCCAATCTTGAGGAAACTTCGCCGCGAAACGCCATCGCAATACCGACTCGGTCGTCCGAAGATCGTCAGCATGGCAGGCTCCTTCTATTGGCAGGCTTGATCCGTAACCTCCTACTTCCGAACTTTCCTGTTCTCGACCTCCTGGTGGGCCTGCATTCTATGATCGGTTTCCGTGCAATGCAACATCAACAGAGACTTATGTCTTGGCCCGTTTTTCCTCAAGTTCTTCGACCGACCGCGGCCGCAGGCAGTCGATGTAGACGACGACATCGGGCAGCTCGGGCATGACGGTTAGCTCGTACGAAACCGAGGGCTTCAGCGGATGCGCACAAACTTCTGAAGCGTGTGGCACGTAGGCGAGACGAGTCCGCGATTGCCGCCTGCGGACAGGGTGACTTCACTGACGTAAATGTCCCCGCGCGAATCGACCCAGATATCGTGTGCGGCGAAAAAGTCGCCGGTCGCGCACGGGTCGGGCCCGCCGCCCCAGCGACACAGAAGTTCTCCGTCGCGCGTCCAAATGCTCACGCTACTGCCAGCAGCATTCGCAGGCGCGGACATGCCGGGGAACAGGCCGCATCGGAATCCGATCTCGGAGATGAACACGAGATCTTTGCCATCCGCCTGCTTGTCAATGAAGACTTCCGTCGGCCGAGCGACGGCGCGCCACTCGGTCAGGAACTTGCCGTTGCCATCGAAGATTTGCACTCGGCTGTTCTCGCGGTCGGCCACGTAAACCCGCGAATCGCGATCGACCGCGATGCCGTGCGGCAGGTGAAATTGCCCCGGCCCGTCACCCGGCTCGCCCCACGACAAGAGAAGCCGGCCCTCAGGCGAGAACTTGTGTACGCGGGCGTTGCCGTAACCGTCAGTGGTGAACATCGTGCCGTCGGGTGCCAGCGCCAAGTTCGTCGGTTGATTGAATGGACCGGCGCCTCGCTTGATTGTCCGGTAGTCGCTACCCTCGCAGCCCGTGTCCGACGCGACGCCACGCGTGCCGAGTGTCAGGAGCAGCTTGCCGTCGGATGTAAACTTGCGAATCGAGTGATCGCGATCATCGGTGACATACACCGCGTCGTCCGGCCCGATGTGAATTCCGTGTGGCCGCACCATCTGCCCTTCGCCCCACGACGTCAGAAACTTGCCGTCGCGGCCGAACACGGTCAGCGGATGCTCGCTGCGGCTGTACACGAACACGCGGTCGCGCGAATCCGTTGCCACGCCGACGACTTCGCCGAAGCTCCAGCCTGGCGGAAGTTGTGCCCATGGACTAATGGCTTCGTAACGGAATGGACCGTCGCCCACATAAACCGATCGGTTCAGTTCAGGCATTTCTCTCTCCTTAAGAAACCATAGGCAAAAGCTTCAGCGGCCAAACCATGTTGACCTACTGACGATGATTATGCCCATCGTGAAGTTGGCTCCTCGTGACTTTGCATTCCGCTGTTCGCCCGCACTCACAGCGTGGCGACCACGATAACACTGACTCCTAGAAAAAACACGCCGCAGCACACACACCCCGCCTGCATGAACCAGTTCGGCTGCAGCTCGCGCGGCAGCAGCGTGCGGTTGACGTAGAGCGCGTGCAGCGCGGTGAGGCCGAGCGGCACGTTCTGAAGCACGGCGCCGATCTTGGCGATTTGTAGCGGGTTGAACAGGGCCAGCATGATAAAGCCGAAGACGCCGTACAGGGCCAGGATGGTGTAGTAGACGTACTTGACCTGTGTGCCGCCGAGGCGATGCACGCGCTTGCTGGAGGTCCAGAGGATGTCGGTCCAGCGCCGGGAAATCGTGTCGCCGGCGACCATCTGGCCAGGGGCAATGATCAGGAAGCCACACGCCAGCGTCCCGTACCAGAAAAGTTGTCGCTGGGCCGGGTAGCGGTTGGCCATCCCTTCGGCCGTCATGGCCGGCACGCGGCGGTCTTCGACCGGGGCGTTGCGGATGAACTCCAGTGACAACATGCACGGCAGGCCCATGCCCACGAAGCAGCAGACCATCCAGACGGCCACCTGATCGCGCAAGATATGCCGCAGCCAGCCGCGCCAGCGGGCGCGCGATTCGTCGTTGAGCGGAAACACCTGGCCGACGTGCGACAGCGCAATCGTCAGCCCTCCGACCGCGCTGGGGATCGCGCCGACGCGGGCGCCCATGCCCCAACCCTTGTCGCGGGCGTAGTTGGAAAAGAGCGTGTTCGTCAGCCCGCCCGCGCCGGCGATCGAAGCGAACGCCGCCAGCATGGCCCAGTCCAGATTCGGCAAGCGACCATGCTCGCGCACATAACCGATCACGTTCGCACGCACCACTCCCTGGTTTTCGACGAGCGACCGAGCGTAGGCTCGTTCCGGTTCGGGTAAGTCCTCCAATCGCTGGAACCGTCGCTCCGGCTGGTCGCCGGAGATCGCAACGCTCTGGACCTGCCAAGCCTGGTCGGATGCGATGGTCCCCTCGATCGTCAACATGACGGGCTGCTCGGACCGGAAAAACGTGTACTCGACAAAAAACCCGCCACGGCTCGTGAGAGTCTCCGCGCGACTGACCAGCCGATCGCGCCGACCCTGCGAATCCGCCGGCAGTTCCGCGCCCATTTTGTATTTCTCCGGCTTGCCGGCGCGATCGATCACGAACTCGGTCACCAGGGTCCGCCCCCGCTCGATCGTTCCCCGCACGGTGTACAGGGTCGAGCCCGCCCGCTCGGACACGACGAAGTGCCGCCCCACGACAACGGTGTCGGAACGCAGCGGAACCGCTCCCAGCCGCAGGAATCCTGCGGTCACGGCCCAGGCGTTGCGGCCGGAAACCATGAACACGGTCACGAGCAAGAGGTAGCTCAAGATGAGCACGATCTTGATCACCATGAGTCGTTCCAGCATGCGATAAACAGTGCCGCCGAAGATAAGCGGAACGAACGCGACCAGAAAAATAGCGAATCCCAGCAGCTTGACGAGTTGACCTTCGGAGAGCGCGATTCCGAACAGGCTCGTGGCGGCGTCGCCGGGCAGGTGACCGAGGATCGCGGCGGCCAACGGCACGGCGGAGTTGGCCGCATTGTACGGGAAGATGCTGCTACCGAACTCCAGGATCGCGTAGCACACGGTCCAGACAGCCGGGCCCGGCCAAGTGCGGAAGCCGCCCACCAGGATCGGCTCGCCGCAGTACAGCGTGTAGCGCATCATCGCCAGGTTGCAGAAGACTTGGCCCAGGATGCTGAGCGTCGCCAGCCACAGCAGCGTCGCGCCGTATTGAGCGCTGACCGCCGGCCCGAACAGCCACTCACCCGTGCCGATCGCCGCCCCCGCCAGCAACACGCCCGGCCCCAGCAAC
>Ga0247727_10018929_pt1 | contig 10743 bp, 13 predicted proteins | sample WisWelCaveWW1625_FD_202498 | JGI IMG/M metagenome (GOLD analysis project Ga0247727, IMG submission 202498) | Biofilm microbial communities from Wishing Well Cave, Virginia, United States - WW16-25 | ecosystem: Environmental > Aquatic > Deep subsurface > Groundwater > Cave microbial mat | place...
GGGTGGAAAGGATACCTGCGCCGCGATAATTCGTAAACCCGGCCTCAAAATGACCGAAAGGTAAGTGTAGTAGGCGGAAATTACTTCTCCCCATCCGGCGGCTGGGTGCGCTTCTTGCCCCGGCCCAATTGAACAGAGCGTTGATAGGCGGCCCAGATGGCGCGGGAGAGGGCGGTGCGGAACCCAGCTTTTTCGAGGTAATACAAGGCTTCGGCGCTGGTGCCGCCGGGCGAGGTGACCTGGTTGCGCAGGCGGGCGAGGTGGTTGGGCGAGTGCAAAATATACTCGACTGAGCCTTTGACGGTTTGCAAAACGAGTTGTTCAGAAACATGGCGCGAGAAGCCGAGATGCACTCCGGCATCCACCATCGCTTCCATGAACAGAAACACGTAGGCCGGGCCGGTACCGGAGAGGGCGGTGGCCATATCGAGATAATCTTCATCGGCGACGAAGACTTGCTGGCCGCAGGCGCTGAGGATGGCTTCGGCTTGCTTGAGTTGAGTCTCAGTCACATCCGCCGACGCCGTCCAGACGCTGATACCCTGGCCGATCTGGGCCGGGGTGTTGGGCATGACGCGAACGATGCCGCTGTGCAACAGGCCCTGGGCAATGGTCTCAATCTTTGCGCCGGCGATGATGGAGATCACCAGCGCATCAGGGCGGAGGCGGCCTTTTAGCTCGGGCATGATGACGGACAGGATTTGCGGTTTGACCGAGAGGACGACGACGCCGGCTCCCTCCGCCGCCCGGTTGTCGGTGGTGACACGGACTCCGTACTTCTCTTGCAGGGCCTCCCCCCGCTCTGCGCGTGGGCCGGAGGCGATGATGGCGTTCGGCTCAATTTGATGTTGAGCTATTAATCCAGATATCATCGCTTCAGCCATTGAGCCAGAACCCACAAAAGCAATTGTTGTATTCGAAAACATAGTTTCTCCAAAACAAAAGCCCAACTTCCAAAATCCCAAAATCCCAATTTCCAAAATCCCAAAACGCAGTGGGCAAGGTCAGTCGGACTTGAGAGAGTCTTTGTTTTTCTTAATGAGTGTGCTCAAGATATTAATCAACTCAGTGCTTTCCTGAACAAGTGCTTGACCTTCGGGCGAGTCATTGTTGGCGGCGCAAATCGTGCGTACCCAAAAGCGCGACTCGCGGGCTTCTTTGCGAGACGTTGTCCATTTTATGACCCGAACCCCAAATAGGAAACTCCGCTCACGAATATCATACGGCACATCCGCCTTGCCTGGAGCCATTCTTTTCTCAGCCATCTTAAAATCCTCCTGCCGTATCGAATTGGGATTTTGGGCTTTTGAGATTTGGGATTTTTACGGTTTGGCAAAATACTGCAAGGCCAGCCTCACCCGCTCCTCCACATCCTTGGGCGCATCTTTGGGGATAGATTGCAAAGCGGCTTGCGCTTCGACCACGCTGTAGCCGAGCGCGGTGAGCGCGCCGAGGATTTCGGTGTCCACGTCGGAGACAGGGATACCGAGGCCGATGGGCAGGCCGGGGCCGAACTTGTCTTTGAGGTGGAAGACAATCTTCTCCGCCGTCTTCTTGCCCACGCCCGGCACACGATCTAGCACTTCGGGTTGTTCCTGCCCCACTGCGCGGCGCAACATATCGGGCGAGATATACGACAACACGGCCAGCGCCAGCTTGGGGCCAACCCCATTCACGCCGAGCAGAGTCTCAAACAGCGTGCGCTGTTCTTCGGAGGCAAAGCCGTACAGCGTCAGCGCATCCTCGCGGACGATGAGGAGGGTATGTAAAAAGACTATCTTGCCCACGCCGTCAACCATCTCAAAGACATTGGTTGGCGCAAACACTTTGAGGCCGACGCCGCCGACTTCGAGGATGAGGAAGTCATTGTCAATGTGTTGGACGAGGCCGCGGAGGGAACTGATCATTGGAGATTAGAGAATTGGAGATTGGTTGCTGATGACTGACGAATCTTGTTCTTGGCCCATCCTTAAGTCTGTCACAATCGGGATTGACGATCAAACTTCGGTCAAGGCCTTCATCTTCGCCGAATACAGATGGCAAATGGCCACCGCCAGCGCGTCCGCTGCATCGTCGGGCTTGGGGATGGACTCGAGGTTGAGGAGGGTGCGCACCATCTCCTGCATCTGCCGTTTGTCCGCGCCGCCATAGCCGGCGACGGCTTGCTTCACTTGCAGGGGCGTGTACTCGCCCACCTCGAGGCCGCACTCGGCCAGGGCCAGCAGGGCCACCCCGCGCCCCTGCCCCACTGACATGGCGGTGGTGACGTTCTTCTGAAAAAACAACTTCTCCACCGCGCCGGTGTCCGGGCGGTGGAGAGTGATGACGGTTTTCAGTTGGCGGTGAATGGTTTGCAACCGTTTGGGTAAAGGTTGACCGGCGGGCGTGGTCACCACGCCGTAGGCCACGCACTCCAACTCCGTCTCAGTTTCGCGCACCAGCCCATAACCCGTCGTGGCCGTGCCGGGGTCAATGCCGATAACAAGCACCTCAAGCCGCCATTGCCGCCACAGCTTCGTCGGTGATGTTCAAATTGGAATAGACCTTCTGCACGTCGTCCAGTTCTTCCAATTCCTCAATGACGCCCATCACCTTCACCGTGTCCTCTGCCGAGATGTCCATCAAGTTGGTCGGGATCATCCGCAGTTCGGCCTCTTCGGGTTGGATGTCGGCGGCGCGCAGCTTATCAATGACGGCTTTGAAGGCCTCGACCGGCGCATAAATCTCAATCGTGTCTTCACTAAACTGAACATCGTCAGCCCCGGCGTCCACCGCCATTTCAAAAATAGTGTCCTGATCCTGGTCAGCCGCCGGAAAAGAAAAGTAGGCTTTACGTTGGAACTGCCAGGCCACCGCGCCGCCTTCGCTTAAGTGGCCGCCGGCGCGAGTGAGGGCTTTGCGTATTTCAGAGACGGTGCGGTTGCGGTTGTCGGTGACGCATTCGATCATGACGGCGACGCCGTGACCGGCGTAGCCCTCGTACATCCCGTGTTCCAACGCCCCGCCCTCGCCGCCGCCGGTGCCGCGCAGGATGGCCCGTTCGATGTTGTCCTTCGGCATGTTGTTGGAGCGGGCCTTGTCCACTGCCAGCCGCAGTTTGAAATTGCTGTCGGCGTCGCCGCCGCCTTCGCGGGCGGCCATGGAAATTTCACGCGCCAATCGGGTGAAGAGTTGGCCGCGTTTGGCGTCGGCCGCGCCCTTTTTGCGTTTAATGGTTGCCCATTTGGAATGACCTGACATGGGGGAAACTCCTTCGGATGTTGCTTCGGAGGGGATTATAGCATAGGGGGATGGCGGATGGCGAGTGAGGGGATATGCAGAAAGTTTGCTTGACGATGAGGGTGATTGGCTTATACTTGCATTCCAGATATAGGGTTCTTACGCAGAAAATTTTCTGCGTAAGAACCCGTCTAGGAATACTAGACGAATCTTCTGGACTTACGCAATTTGCCAGTTCATAGCACCCCTTCGGCAGGCTCAGGGCGCGGCCTAAGCGGAGCGCGGCGACCTCTTCGACTTCGTTTCTCTCCGCTCAGAGTGCCGCGGCGCGTAGTCGAAGGATGCGTCTGCGTAAGTCCAGATCTTTTTATTGGCTCAAGCACTAGTTGGGCCGCTCTCGCTGGTTGATTCAAAACGCTGAGGCGAAACAATGACGAATATCCCCGCCTATCGTATACAGTATGATCGAATGAAACGATGGTATGACCGATTCGCGGCAATCGACCAAGGACGCCCACACGATACGCCATCGGAAAACTATCTCGACGAAATTTATGCCTTCTTCCTGAATTGCTATCATCTCAAGGATTGGCTCAAGAATGACAGCACACTCGCTGTTCACATACAACAGTCGGTTGAGCCGTACATCAATTCCAGTCGCGTACTCATGCTGTGCGCGGATATCTGCAACTCCCTGAAGCACCTTCGGTTAACCGGAAGTCGAAGTGGCGAAAACCCTGCATTTGGTCGAAAGCAGTTTGCAGTTGATCTGGGAACTGGTGTCACGACTTCAATTAGCCTGAAATATGAAGTGGTTACCGACATTGACGCTGTCGATGCTTTCAGTTTAGCCACTGATTGCGTGGCAGCGTGGGAGGCATTCCTCCGTGCCAACGGCTTGTTGTAAGGATATGCTTCAGATGCAAGATCGCATGGGGTCGGAGTCGATGGCCCACAAAATAGCGCAGCCTATAATGAGTGCGGCCCAACACTGCATCCACCCGACGCGGCTATCGCCTCGCTCTCGCGTAGGTTCGGGTAGCACCGGCGAGTCTTCCCCGCGAAAGAGTCTTTGACACCCGCCGCGCGGGTGATGCTCACGTTGGGCGGCAACATGACAGGTCGCCTCTCGGAGCAACGCATATGGAATACTGGACTGCGGTGACCGCCGAAACACAACGTATCTATGATGCGACAATGCAGCACTCTTCCGACGAGGTAACGTTGCTGCGTCAGGCTATATCACTCTATGCAGAAGCATTCGCAATTGCCGAGGATCCCGCAGAGCCAAAGGCCGCGACCGCACGGAAAGCCCTCGTCAGCCACAATTTCAATACGCTCAGCTTAGCATTTGATGCCACTCTCCGAGGCTACTACATCCAGTCAATTGCACTGCTCCGGAATATCTATGAAAACTGGTTGGCGTTTTGGTATCTGGCAAAATACCCGCAGGAAGCAGACTACTGGCTCAATCCGAGTTGGAAACAACGCCCTCCCACGGCTGAAACTATGAGAAATAAGATTGACCATCCCTCAAAGGAAGCCAAGTCAAAGCTCCATGGATTCTACAAAGAGTTAAGCCGATTCGATCACACCGATCCGGCTGCCGTCCTGTCGCGAATCGAAATGGTTGAGAATAAGTTAGTAATTCGTGTTGGCGTACGCTATGACCGGGACGACTTTGCAGCCTGCACATATGGCCTCTGTCTCTGGGCGGGTAATACGCTCGATACCATAGCGTCAATCGTCGCGCCAGATAACAAATGGCATGAAAAGCATGCCAAACTTAGCGACGAACTTCTCGCCTACATCGAGCAGTACAACGAGAGCCACGCAGGCGATGACAATGTTTGAGATTTTGTTGCCGCCGACCGATGATAACAACGGGTTGCAGGCGACGGCGCTCCGCAACGCGCCTGAACCCGACCGTTGGGCAGCGGCGCAGCAAGTAGGCAGAATCCGTTAAACTGATGTTGCCCTTGAGCCACCGGAGAAAAGCAGCGCAAAAAGTATATGGCCGCGCAGAAGAAACAGCTATTTGATTCATTGAAAGGAGACTCCCATGGCAGGCAAGAAAGTTGTGTTCACGTCGATGAAGCAGTACATTGAGTCGTTTCCGCCGAGCGTGCAGAAGCAGCTCAAGCAAGTGCGCAATGCGATAAAGGCCGGAACGCCGCGCGCCGAAGAGGGCATCAGTTATCAGATTCCGGCATTCAAGCTTGACGGCAAATACTTCATCAGCTTTGCCGCGTGGAAGAATCACATCGGTGTGTATCCGATACCGGCCGGAACGCCAGCCTTTCAGAAGCTGGCATCGAACTATCGCGGCGCGAAGAGCACACTGAATTTTCCGCTGGACAAACCGCTGCCGCTGAAATTAATCGAACGAGCCGCAAAGTATCGGGCTGCGGAAACTCAAAAGGCCGCGAAGGCCAAGAAAGCGGCCGGCCGGTAACAAGTCACGCGAGCGCTACGCGCAGCTTCCACAAAAAAGGGTTGTCAGAATTTGAGCGAGGATCAGCTCGGAGCTATGATCCCAGGCACCTATGGCACGATCCGCGACACCTTGGGACACATTATCCGGGGCGAGGCGCACTATGTCAGATTATTAACAGGCAGCTATCCACAGCCACTTTTCAAATGGGAGGCCCGGCCAAGTTTGGCCGAAATGACAGTCTACGCCACTCAAGTTGGAAAGGCACTGGTGGATATGGCTCAGCGTATCCTCCCAACCGATGCAGTCGTCGAAGAAGCCGAAGGGAAGCAGTTTCACTATCAAGCTCTGGCGGTGTTCATCCAAATTATTAACCACGGCGTTGAGCATCGCACCAACATCACGACAGTTCTTAATCAAGGTCTGCAAACACCGCCCGCTGTGGACGGCTGGAGTTACCTGGATGCTCATCCTGATCGGTTTGAGCTAAAGTGAGCATATCGAGCAAATTCCGAGGCAGTGTACGGCCCGCATCCTTCGTCCTTCGACTTCGCTCAGGATGCCCTGCGCGGCAACCCTTCGGCTTCCACTTCGCCTTCGCTCAGTGTTCGCTCAGGGCCGCCGCTCCGCTCAGGATGCTGTTGGCGTAAATCAAATCGGAGAAAACGCTATAGGCGGGCACAAGGCCCTGGACTACGAATTTTCAGACGGTCGCTAAAAGAAGGTGTACCGATGGCTGAACGCAAGCTGCCCCCAATTCACCCCGGTGAAATTCTCCTGGAAGAATTTCTCAAACCGCTGGGCCTCAGCCAGTACCGGCTGGCCAAAGATATTGGCGTGCCCCCTCGCCGGGTAAACGAAATTATCCTGGGCAAGCGGGCCATCAGCGCCAACACTGCCCTGCGGCTCTCGCGGTATTTCGGTCTCTCCGACCGGTTCTGGATGAACCTTCAGGCCCGTTACGATGTTGAGATTGAGAAGGATAAACTGGCAGACCGGTTGGAGCGCGAAGTCCGGGTCTACGCGGTGGTCACTTAGGGCTGGTAAAAGAATAGCTCCGGTGTGTCATTCCCCTATGCCGGTCTTGAGGTTTGCCATAGCGTTTCGTGAAGGCTGGCCAGAGACCCTTCGCAAACTGCGCTCAGGGTGACAAGGGGCCCTTCGCAAACTGCGCTCAGGGTGACAAGAGGCTCTTCACAAACTGCGCTCAGGGTGACAAGGGGCCCTTCGCAAACCGCGCCCAGGGTGACAGGCGAATTTATACGTTGACGACTCCTTAGGGCGCTACCGCCCCTCAAACAACCTGTCTACCGCCTCAGTCAACTGCCGCAGGTTGGAGACTTGATGCACCGCATCCATCAGCGGGGCGTATTGCAGCATGTCGCTGTCGCCCGTTCCCCACTCGTATTTTGATTCGGGGTTGAACCATACCATGCGCTTGGCACGGCGTTTGAGGAAATCAATCAGATCGAGGCGCGGGTTGTTGTAGTTGTTGCGCCCGTCGCCACAGATGATGAGCGTCGTGCGGCGATCCACCGCCTCGCCGTAGTCTTTGACGAATTGATCGAGGCTAATGCCGAGGTCGGTGCTGTAGTAACCGGGGGGAAGCCGCCGCAGAACGATGGGGATGGCGATCTCCGGGCGGGCCGCTGTAAATTCGTCAGTCACTTCTTCGATGTGGTCAATGAAGGCAAACGACCGCGCCTTGCCCACCTGATCCTGCATCTCGTAGATCAACCGCAGAAGAAAATCCACTACTGGCCGCATGGAGGTGGAGACGTCGCAGATCAGGGCGAACCGGGGCTTGAGGCGGCGCTTCTTCCAATGCATTTCAAAGGGGATGCCGCCGTGGCGGACATTGGCCCGGATCGTCGTTTTGGCGTCGAAGGTCGGGCCAGAGCCTTTGCGCTGGCGGAGGGAGGCTCGCGAGCGGAGACGGGCGGCGAGGCGCACCACTTCGCGCCGCAATTCACGCGCTTCGGACTCGGAGAGGGCGTCGAAGGGCCGATCCATTAATTCGTCCACTGTTGGCTTGTCGGGCGGTTGCTCGGCGAGGCGGCGGGCCAGCGACTGGCCGAAGTATTGCTGGGCCTGCTCGGCCATGGCTTGGGCGTTGGCTTCGAGCAATTCGCGCAGTTGGCCCAGGGCGGCGGGACTCATCCCCAGTTGCGCCAACTGACCCAGCAGTTTTTCGATCTGCTCCACCAGATCATCCATCCCCATTTGCCGCAACATCTCGCGCGTCAGGTAACGCACGTTCTCCGGGCGGCGGTTGCGGTCAGCGCCAATCCGGCGCGCCCACTTTTCCAATTCCTCTTGTGATAAATTTTGGCCCTGAAGCAAACGGCGGATCAAATCTTTGAGGTCGCCGGCCAGTGCGCGCAAAGCGTCGCGCAATAGTCCTTGTTCGTCCGGGGATAGAATATCGGAGGAGGGAGTCAGCGGCGGCCCGCCCGACGAAAAGTAGAGAGGAAAGAGTTTGTCGAAGATGGCGCCGTCGGCCCGTTCTTTGATCAGCGTCGTCTTGAGGGCCGTGCGGAAGAGGTCACGGTGGGCGATGTCAATGTGCGAGGTGGCGCGGATGGCATCCTGCGACTCGGCCAGCGAGACGCGGACACCCGCCGCGCGCAAACCGGCGATGAATTGGATGATTCGATCTTCCATATTAACCTCGCACTACCCCGTCAAACGACAAAGGTCAATGTTACTTGTCGTTTGATGATCCCTAAATCCGCTTCAGTGGCCGAATGTTGCCATCAAACACATCCGGGTCACTGCGACCACGGCGGGGGCCGCCGTCGTCGCGAGTGAGAGTCAGCCGGGCGCGCTGAACGTCGGCTTCGTGCTTGAGCAAAATGGTCAGGGTGGTTTCCAGCGTTTCCTTGTCGAGGCTCTTGGCATTGAGGAGCACCAGGGCTTTGGCCCAATCCAGGGTCTCGCTGACGCTGGGACTCTTTTTGAGATCCATCCGCCGCAGTCGCTGCACGAAGTCCACGGCTTGTTTGGCGAGGGCGGGCGCCAGGTCGGGGACTTTGAGGCGGACGACCCGGAGTTCGGCCTCGGTGGTCGGGTAATCAATGAAGAGGTAAACACAGCGGCGCTTGAGGGCTTCGGAGAGTTCGCGGGTGTTGTTCGAAGTGAGGAGGACGAGCGGCTGGTTGTTGGCGGTGAGGGTGCCGATTTCGGGGACGGTCACTTGAAAATCGGAGAGCACTTCAAGCAGGAAGGCTTCGAACTCGGCATCAGTGCGATCAATTTCGTCAATGAGCAGGGCCACCGGTTTTTCAGACAGCACCGCTTTGAGCAAAGGGCGAGGCAGGAGGAAGCGTTGCGAGAAGAAGACGTCGTCCTCGGCGGCGATCTTGTCGGCGGCCTGGGACAGGGTTTGCGAGTCGGAGAGGAGGACTTGCAGCTTGTCGCGCAGGAGTTGGGTGTAGAGCATTTGCTTGGCGTATTCCCACTCATACAGCGCCTTCGTTTCGTCCAAGCCTTCGTAGCACTGCAGGCGAATGAGTTCGCGGCCCGCCGCCGCGGCCCAGGCTTTGGCGAGTTCGGTCTTGCCCACACCGGCTGGCCCCTCGGCCAGCACCGGCTTGTTCAGCCGCTCGGCCAGATACAACACCGTGCCGATCTCGCCGGAAGCGATGTATTGTTGTTTGCCCAACCCTTCGATGACGTCTGCTGTTGTGTTGAACATGAATGTCCTTAGCCCATAGTAATAAGTAATCAGTAATAAGTGGCAAACTGGTTACTGGTTACTTGATTACTTATTATCAATTAATGACCACCGTTCTCTTCTCGCACCTTCTCCCTTAACTTGTTGATCACCACCCGCTCGCCCCTCTCATCTAAATAATACCAATGTTCCCAGCCGTTGCACGGCGCGTTTTGCAAGGTTTTGGCGACGGCGTGAATGGAGCCGGTTGAGCCGTTGTATTTGATTTGTCCGTTCGCCAATATTTTCGCTTTCACTTTGCCCGTCTTGCCGAAATACAACGTCTGCCCCGGCTTCAGCAAACCATGTTCCAACACTGCGCCGAAGGCGATGCGGGGTTGGGCGCGTTTTTCCGGCAGGGCGAAGGCCTCTTCATTGAAACTCGGTTGGGGGATGGCGTCAATGCGCTCTTTGGCTAGCTTGATGTAGTCCTGGTCCCGTTCGATGCCGATCCAGTGGCGGCCCAGCTTTTTTGCCACCGCTCCCGTCGTCCCCGTGCCAAAGAACGGGTCAAGCACCACATCGCCGGGATTGGAACTGGATAAGATGACGCGATAAAGTAGAGCTTCCGGTTTTTGCGTGGTGTGCGCCTTTTCGCCATTCTCCGTCTTGAGTCGTTCCTTACCGGAGCAAATTGGCAGATACCAATCATTCCGCATTTGCAAACCACGTTCGTGGTCGTCGTCGTTGAGCGACTTCATCGCATGATGGTTGAAGGTATATTTTGCCCCCCGATCCTTCTGGGCCCAGATGAGGGTTTCGTGAGCGTTGGTGAAGCGGACTCCCCGGAAGTTGGGCATCGGGTTGCTCTTAATCCAAACGAGATCGTTGAGAATCCAATAGCCCAAGTCCATCAGGATCGATCCGACCCGATAGATATTGTGATAGGAACCGATCACCCACAGGGCGCCCGTCTCTTTTAACACCCGTCGGCAAGCCAGCAACCAATCCTGTGTGAAATTGTCGTACTCGGCAAAACTGGCAAACTGATCCCACTCGTCGTCCACTGCGTCCACTTTGGTCATGTTGGGCCGCCACAGATCGTTTTGCAGTTGCAGGTTGTAGGGTGGGTCGGCGAAGATCAGGTCAACGGAGTCTTCAGGCAGGGAGTTGAGGAGGGAGACGCAGTCGCCGTGCAGGATTTGGTTGAGAGGGAGCTTCGTCATCGCCTCTAATTCTACCCACAATTCAATTTCCCGCCCCTCCACTTTCCACTTATAATCTCTCGTATATGGCCAAACCCGTCATTCTGATCCTTGACGACGAACCGATGGTGCTGAACGCCGTCGAGCGCGACCTGCGGAAAAAGTACGGGCAGGCCTATCGCCTGCTCAAGGCCGACTCGGGCCAGGCGGCGCTGGGGGCGTTGCGGGAA
>Ga0247727_10018930_pt1 | contig 10743 bp, 4 predicted proteins | sample WisWelCaveWW1625_FD_202498 | JGI IMG/M metagenome (GOLD analysis project Ga0247727, IMG submission 202498) | Biofilm microbial communities from Wishing Well Cave, Virginia, United States - WW16-25 | ecosystem: Environmental > Aquatic > Deep subsurface > Groundwater > Cave microbial mat | place...
CGTTTTCTCGAAGTGAATAATGCCACCGAGATCCCTTATCTGGCGCATGCGGCGAAGAAGAGTCGTTACGAGGAGCGGGAGATCCCGCCGCCGCAATTGGCATGGCTCTTCCGGGTGCGTCAGATCGCACGATCCATCAGCGTACGCAACTATTCAGAGAAATTTCTACGTGGGGCCTTGGCGCACCTAGAGGGATTGCTGCTAGCCCCGGAAGAGGCGCGACATGTGCCCCGGATCTTGATGGAATGCGGCGTCCGCTACGTCATCGTCGAAAAGATCCCCCACGCCGATATTGATGGCGTATGTTTCTGGCTTGATGGCCAGCCTGTAATCGGTATGTCCACCAGGCGAGATACGATAGACAACTTCTGGTTCGTTCTGCGTCATGAGATTGAACATGTACTACAGAGACACGGACAAGAAGATGAAATCATCGACGCGGATCTCAAGGGCGAGAGGGCAGGCACCGGCAGCTCGCTTCCAGAGGAAGAGAGAGTTGCCAATGGTGCCGCTGCGGAGTTCTGCGCGCCGGCGGGCAAGCTCACATCGTTCATGGCACGGAAGCACCCTTTCTATTACGAAAAGGATGTGATTGCCTTCGCTCGGATTGTGCATAGGCACCCCGGCATCGTAGTCGGGCAGATGCAGCGTCAGCTGGACCGATGGGACTACCTCACGAGGCATTTGGCCAAGATCCGCCAATTCGTTCTTCCTGGAGCAATTGCAGATGGTTGGGGGCAAGTGTTTCCAGTGTCTTTATAGGAGCAAGCAATGCCGACTAAAACCGAACGATTGCAAGAGGTTTGGCACCGTTACGACAGCAATCATGACCACCTTCCAACAAGTGCGCGTCAGGCCGTGGAATGGGCCGTTGCAGCAGGCTTACTCGAACTCCCCGACATCGATCCATGCGATGTCCTGGCCGGGGAGATGGCGCAAGCCTTACGTGCTGAAGTCCAGACTGACGAAAAAGGTCGCCGGTATCGTATTAACCACGCTGTGCGCGTTACAAAGAGTGGCGTGCAGCATACCTTTTGGGGCGTTCTGGGCTTTGCGTCGCACGAGCACATGGAAAAAGCGTTCACGCAGCGTCGCGAACAGATCATTGACGATTGCATGCACCTAAGAGTCGATGTGGATGTCTACAATGACATGAACCGTGGGAAGCGACCGCAGGTTCGACTCATCTTGGATTTCACAGACGACGTGGCAGAGCGTGTGCAACTTAGGGTGCCGACCAGAAAGCCGCCTATGAGCGCTTCCACCGCGCCTGCGCAGCCAACCGAGCAATCTCTTGACGCTGCTCGCTCGTGAGCTTCGTTGCCCTGGCGGCCCCGCCCTTAAGCCCGCCGGCCCGCCGCCTGGATGGGTTCCTCTTGGACTCGCTGATGGTATCCTCGGCCTCGCCCGTGGCGATATCGACCACCAGCTTCGCCAGCTGGTTCGGGTCCCTGGGACGGGATCGCGCCTTGCCTGCCACGGCTCCAGTATGCCACGGTTCCGCCCACTTTCCCACCGGGCCGGATTTGAAACTGAGACACTACCGACCACCGCATCGGCCCCCATCTCCCGCGCCAGGGCCAACCGGTGAGGAATCCGATCGGCCACGATCACCCGACCGGCGCCGCAGTGACGGGCCACCGCCGCCGCCAGCAAGCCGATCGGGCCGGCCCCCATCACGGCCACAGTTTCCCCCGCCTGGAGGGGAGCCAATTGGAAAGCGTGCAGGATGACCGCCACCGGCTCGATCACCGCGGCAACCGGAAAGCTCATGCCCGCAGGTATTGGTACGACATTCCGCGCCGGCAGGGTGACCCATTCGCGCAGCAGGCCCGGGAGTTGGACTCCGCCCATGAACATCACCCGCTCGCAGAGGTTGAAACGCCCGGCCCGGCAAAACTCGCAGCGCCCGCACGTGATGGCCGGCTCAATCGCCACCCTCGTTCCCACGGCAAGCTCTTCCACACCCGCGCCCACCTCAGCCACCTCGCCGGCAGGCTCGTGCCCCAACACGCACGGAAACGGGGCCGGGTAACCGGCGCAACTGCCTTCCAGGTAGTAGTGCATGTCGGAGCCGCACACCCCGACCGCGCGCAGCCGGACCGTCACCTCGCCCGGTCCCGGCTCCGGCGGGTCCGGCATCTCGCGCACCTCGATCCGCTCGCGGGCTACCAGTTGAACCGATTGCATGGGTTCTCTCGGGCGGCGGCTCCTTGTCTCCCTACCTCAGCCCCTCTACCTGCGTCATCCAGATGTTGCCGGTGGTCTCGGCCATGCTGAAGATAATCTTGTCGCGCGTGATTGACAGGTTGATTCGAGCCATTTCTCGCGCAAACATGAGGGAGCGCCGGGCCTGGTGAAAGTGGTAAACGGGAAACGCCGGTCCTTGGGGCCGCTTCGTCGAGGGTTCCAGACGCTGCGCCCAGAGGCATCGCGATCCGTCCCGCTCGGAAAGGTAATACAGAAGGCTTCCATCTGGCGACCAGACGGCGTTTCGATCCAGCCCCGTGCCATCGGTGATCGGGATCCATTCCTTTTCTTCTGCCGCTGCGGCGTCTCGCACGGGCGTGATGAACAGTTGCCGCCGCTGAGGGCTGAGGACGCTTTGGAAAGTCATCCACCGCCGGTCGGATGAAAACCGGGCCGCCGTCAGATTGTATTTCGGATGTTTCAGGAATACGGTCTCCTCGCCGGAGTCAATATCCCGCAGCAGCAACTGGGTGTCGGCGGTCAGTCCCTTTTTGTAGAGGACCTTGCGGTCATCCCCCCACCAATCCTGAAGCGGCCCGGCGCAATCGGCGCAGAATTCTCGAGAAACCCCGCCCTGTGTAGCCACGACATAAAAGCCGGTATAAATCGCTCTTACGTTGTCAAAGTTTGCGTAAGCGACCCTGGACCCATCAGGGGTCATGATCACTTGCGCCGTGGATCGACTGTCAAGAATGCCCACCTCAGTTCCCGCCTCCAGGTCCTTGATCCACAGTTTAATGTTGCCGGCCCGGAAGGAAAGGAACGCCAGTTTCTTCCCATCCATCGAAGGAGAAGGTGAATTATCGGTGGCCGCGTCCACGGTGATTCGCCGGGGCTCGCCGGAAACTTTACCACTGCTGGAGTCGACCGCCAGGCTCCAGAGATCCTCATTCTGGTTCTGACTCGCAAATACCACCATGGCGCCAGAAGCGCCGCGCGCTGCCACTGACGGATTTTGGTCCTGAGCAGCTCCGGACGTCACGCGGAGGGGAGAGCCGTCCAGGCGCCAGGTTCCTGGAGAGAGCGCCACGCGCCACAGGCTGGCTGTCTCCCCGGCAACAACGGAGGAATAGAAAATGTGATTCCCAAACCAATCGCCGGGTTGTTGCTCCATGGATGGCGTTCCGTGTTGTTGCAGCACCTTGTAGGCTCCGCTACGAACTGCCGGTCCGCCCTCCAGCGGCGTCACCCACCAGTCAAATAGTTCCGGCCCCGGTGCTTTCGCCGCGCTGATTCCCAGGAACAACAGGTACTTCCCGTCGGGCGACCACAGCGGGTAGCTGGCCGAAAAGAAATTCGGCTGCAATTGGCGTGGCTGGGTGCCGGCGGAACCGACCACATACATGCGTCGCGGGCTGAAGTAACTTAAATCGCCCACCCAATAGGCGATCCAGTTGCCGTCCGGGGAGTAGCGCGGATTGCGGCCCTGGTCGGCGACGCGTTGTTCGGAGCCGCCCAGTGTGGAGATCAGGTAAATCCCGCCGTCCTCCCGCCCCGACCGAAAAACGATTTTGGTGCCATCCGGCGAAAACGCCGGCTGCGTATCATCCGCCTCGTGGCGCGTAAGACGGATCGGGGCCCCGCCGCCGACCTGTTGCAGCCAGATATCCAGATTCCCCTCTCCGCTGCGGTCGGAGGCGTAAGCCAACAGCTTGCCGTCCCGCGAGAGCGTAGGATAATCGGTTAAGCCGGCATCGGAGGTCAGCCGGGTCAGGGCCGGCGCGGAATACGACGCCGGGCGGGATCCGCTAAAACTCCGCCCTAGCCACCAGGCGACACCGGACGTGACGGCAACCCCGAGCAGAATCCCGGCGAAAAGCAGACGACGGGATCCCGTGACAAGCGCCGGCGGGGCGGCGAGGCGGCCGGCGTCGGAATCTTCTCTCAACTCCTCCAGGGCGAGCTTAATATCATCCATGTGCTGGTAGCGGCGATCCCGATCTTTGCGAAGGCAGCGCAGGAGAATTTTCTCCAGCTCGGGCGGCAGTCCAGGCACGATCCCCGACGCCCGCGCCGGCTCCTGATGCAAGATGGCCGCCAAAGTGGACATGCGCGTTTCGCCTTGAAACGCCCGCCGGGAAGTGATCATTTCGTACAGGAGGGACCCGAATGAGAAGATGTCGGTGCGCGCGTCCACTTTCTTTCCCTCGGCCTGCTCGGGAGACATGTAGGCGACCGTGCCGACAATCATTCCCTCCTCGGTGCGAACCGCTTGCCCCACACTCGCGCTCAGGGTCGGCGCCAACTGGTCTCCGGGCGCAGCTTCCGCCACCGGCTCGGCGAGTTTGGCCAGGCCGAAATCGAGGACCTTCACCTGCCCCGTCTGGCCTTCTGCGCCGGCGATCATGATGTTTTCCGGCTTCAGATCGCGGTGGATGATCCCCCGCGCATGGGCCTGGGCCAAGGCATCGGCCATTTGAACGGCGTAACGCAAGGTGTCGCTCAAGGCCAGCCCGGATGGCAGAAGCTCCCGCAGCGTTCTGCCGTCCACGTACTGCATCACGATGAAATGCTCGCCCGCGGCTTCGGCGATGTCGTAGATGGTCACGATGTGGGGATGATCAATCGCCGAAGCGGCGCGGGCCTCCTGCACAAACCGCTGCCTCCGGACCGGATCCGCCACCGCCTCGGGAAGCAGAACCTTAATGGCGACGGTCCGGTTCAGGTGCGAGTCCAAGGCCTGGTAGACAACCCCCATCCCGCCTGCGCCCAGGCGCCGCTCGATCCGGTAGTGCGCCAGCAACTGGCCGGGAGCCATGTGAGATCAGCATAGGACAGGTGGAACCGGCCAGGCAAGTGGGACAGGGTTCAGCCCCGGTCAGCAGAACCGTTAAGCGCCCCGGCTCTCCAGGGTGGTTGACCGGCCAGGGATGAGGTGCTATACATGTGGCAACGCCTTTGTTCGTTATGAAACCTGGGGAGGGCTGAGATGCCTTTGCTTCGTTTTGCCGGAGTCATTCTCATTCTGCTGTGCGCCTGGAGCGGCTCGGGCCCCGCGCAGGTCACCACGGCGACCTTCTATGGGATTGTCACCGATCCTACCGGAGCGGTCGTGCCGGGCGCGAACGTCACCCTGATTCACGAAGGCACCAGCGCGGCGATCGCCCGAACGACCGACGCGGCTGGCGAGTTCGCCTTTGACTTCCTTCGCGTCGGCTCCTACACCTTGCGGATCGAAGCCCGTGGATTCAAGAAGTACGAGAGCAGGGGGATCGAGCTCGCTTCGGCGCAGACCATCCGCCAGACGTTTGCTCTGGAGGTGGGAGCGCTGACCGAGACGGTGACGGTGGAAGGCGCCGCGCCCCTGGTGAGCACAGCGTCGTCGGAGCAGCTCCAGACCTTCGAAAGCCTGAAGGTGACGGAATTGCCACTTGGTCGCCGCAACGTCAGCAGTATCCTTCGGCTGGCGACGGGCGTGGATCTCGGGACGGGCCGGAGTCCCCGTATTAACGGGATCGGGGCGAGTGGCACCGGCATCACCGTGGACGGCACCGACGCCAATTCCAATCCGGAGCAGCGCAGCATGTCCCAGTATGGCGGCCGGAACTACGTCGACGTCATGAGCATTGATGCCGTTCAGGAAGTGCAGCTCGTGCGGGGCATCCTGGCGGCCGAGTACGGTGGCGTGGTCGGCGGACAAGTGAACCTGATCGCCAAGGCCGGAACCAACAACTGGCACGGGTCCGCGTTTGAAAACTACCAGTCGCATGTGCTCAACGCGCGGAACCCGTTCGTGGCGGCGCGAACCGCCGGTGGCGCCACGATCCGCAAGCCCCGAGCCGTGTTCAACCAGTTCGGAGGTTCTTTGGGCGGGCCGCTCATCCGCGACAGGGCGTTCGCCTTCGGGGCTTACGAGGGTTATCGCGAGTCGGCCTCCCAGCGGGTCAACGGCAGGGTTCCGACGCCGTCGTACCGGAATGAAATCCTGCGGGCGCTCCCGTTTCCCGAAACCAGGACCTTACTGGACATCTTGCCCTTGCCCAACGTCCCCATCAATGACGACGTGGGCGACTTTGAGGGTGTCCGGGGCAGAACAAGCCGCGAGAACCACGTCGTCGTGAAGGGCGATCTCCGGGTGACGCCGCTGAGCAACTTGGCGCTCACCTACACCCGAATGCGTCCGTTTGGTCTCGATCCTAGGTTTAATGTGAACGGGGCCAACGATAGGACCTTCGAATATGTGCAGGACCGCGTCACCGGCAGCTTCACCACCGGCGGCGCCAACTGGGCCTCCGAAAGCCGCTTCGGCTACAACTTCAGCGACATGGAGCGGCTCGACCAGTTCTTTCTAAGGAAAGACCCCCGGAACATAGCCGAGAAGACTGCCTGGGGACGCAGCATCACCCGCATTGGGATCTCGGGCACTTCGGGTTTCAGCTCCGGCGGCGCCGAGATCTGGAACATGGAAGGCACAACCTACACCATCGACCAGAAGGTTGCCCGCCACCTGGGGAAGCACTCGCTGAAGTTGGGTGGCAAGTATGTATTCTACGGCGGCTCTCGAGATAACCCTGAAAACCCCAACACGACGTTTCAGAGCAAGGCCGATTTCCTGGCCAACATCCCCAGCGAGGTGGTTCCGACCTTTGGCAATCGCCCCTACAAGTCGCGCCAGTATGAAATAGGCGGCTTCGTTCAGGACGACTGGCGGGCAACCTCCAAGCTGGTGCTCAATATGGGGCTGCGCTACGACTTCTACTCCCACAACGTGTCGGAACCAACCACCGACGTGCCCACTGGCTTCTACAACCTGGCGCCGCCCACCGACTGGCGCAAATTCGACTTTGGGCCCGCGCGCGATCCCAAGAATCCCTATGAGCACGACGGCTGGGTGAACCTGGGGCCGCGATTCGGCTTCGCGTTCAACCCGGACGGGCATGCCAAAACGGTGATCCGCGGCGGATTCGGCGCCCTGTTCAGCCCGCAGATGCCGGGGGCGATGCGGCAGGCGGTGGCGCACCCGGTGGTGCCTTTCCGCACGCGCTTTAGTCTGGCTGAGGCCCGAAACTTCGGGTTGCGGTTTCCGGCCTACGCCGACGAGATGCAGCAGGTCGTCGAGACCCAGAACGCCAGGACCGGCGTCCGGTTCCCCTTCTCGGCTTTCAACCCCCGCCTGCAGAATCCTTACGCGATGCATCAGCAGTTCACCATCCAGCGGGCCCTGACCTCGACCATGATGCTCGAGACCGGCTATGTGGGGGTTCGCGGCGTGAAGTTCCTCCTGCATCGCCGCGTCAATTTGCCGGACCGCCTGACGGGCGTGCGCCCCAATCCCACCCTCATTTTCGGCGGCCCCTACTACGTCGACCATTCGCAAAACACGTCCTACAACGCGTGGCAAACGTCGCTGCGCAAGCGCTTCTCCCGAAATCTCACCTTCGACGCCCACTACACCTGGGGCAAGAGTCTGGGCATCACGGGCGGGGACATCGGCGCCTATTACGGTTCCGACAATGACCAGAATGTCATCCAGGAGTTCGACAACCCGAGGGCCGATCGCGGACCCAACCCCGGGGACGCCACGCATCGTTTCCTGGCCGACTGGATTTACGATCTGCCGCGGCTGTCGAAGGCCGGCAACCCCTTCCTGCGGTACGCCGTGGGAGGCTGGCAGATCGCGGGGATCTTCCAAACCCGCAGCGGCGAGCGCGTCATTGTCGACCAGTCTTGCCCGGACTACCACTGCCGGCCAGACTACGTTGGCGGGCCGCTGGTGCATGAGAATTGGAAAGAGAACTCCACCACACGCTGCATCGTCGGGGCCCGCTGCTCGGTTCAGTACATTAATCGGAACGCGTTTGCTCTCGTTCCTACGGATCCCAGAACGCGCATCGCCGTCCGGCCCGGAAACGTGGGGAACGGCGTAGTCCGCAACCCAGCCACCTGGAGCGTGGACTTCGCTCTAAGCAAGAACATCCAGCTTGGCGAGCAGTTTCGCTTGCAGATCCGGGCGGACATGTTCAATTTCTTGAACCATGTCAACTACTCGGGACCGTCGGGCGGCCGCAGCGGGGCCACTTTCGGCGAGATCAACGGCGCCGGCGGCATGCGAGTGGCCCAGTTGAACGCGCGGTTGAGCTGGTAGCGGCTGCCGGGTGCTTAACCGTTTTGGGGAGTTTGCCTGGCTGCGAGGCGAGGTGGCGCACGCTTTCAGCGTGCTGGCGTGGGCTTCAGCCCATGCTGGGTGGTTTCACCCGGGCCCTGCGGCGAGCTGAAGCTCGCCGCTGCACGCTGAAGCGTGCGCCACGACCGCTTTCCCAAAACGGTTAAGCACACGCGGCTGCCCGCGGGGGCAATTGACAGTCGAGCCGGTGTATACTAGACCGAGATGCTAAGGGAGGGGTTTATGCGTTCCTGTCGGAGCCTGGTTCTCTTGGTGGCCGCGGTGTGGCTGTTTGCGGCGGCGGCTCAAGCCCAGCAAACCACGGCCACTTTTTATGCGGTGGTGACCGACACCACCGGGGGGGTAGTCCCCGCGGCCACCGTGACCCTCACGCACGAGGGGACCGGCGCAGCGGCCACGAAAACGACCGGCGCTCTCGGGGAGGCCGTCTTCGACTTCCTTCGCGTGGGCAGCTACACGCTGCGGATCGAAGCCAAGGGCTTCAAGCGCCTGGAGAACAAGGGCATCGAGCTGACCGCGGCGCAGAACGTGCGCCAGAACTTTGTCCTGGAGGTCGGCGCACTGACCGAAACCATCAGCGTCGAGGGCGCAGCCACGCTGATCAATACGGTCACCTCCGAGCAGCTCAACACCTATGACATGTCCAAGGTCATGCAACTGCCCATGCTCCGCCGCAATTACACCGGCCTGCTGGCGGTCAACAGCGGGGTCACCATGGCTGCCGAAGGCGTCCGGATGAACGGCATCGGGAAGAACGGAGTCTCCTATACCGTCGATGGCACCGATGCCGGCGGCAACCCCGAAGGCCGCTACTCGTCGAACTACTTGCAGCCCAACCTCATCGACATCATGAGCATCGAGGCCATCCAGGAGGTCCACACCGTCAAGGGCGTCCCGCCGGCCGAGTACGGCAACATGGTGGCCGGGCAGGTCAACCTCCTCAGCCGCTCCGGCACCAACAACTGGCACGGCAGCGCCTTCGAGAACTTTCGCGCCGAAAACCTCGACGCCCGGCATCAGCGTCTGGCGACCAAGCCTGGCGTGACCTTCAATCAGTTCGGCGGGTCCGCAGGGGGACCGCTCAAGCGCGACAAGATCTTCCTGTTTGGAGTGTACGAAGCCTACCGGGAACGGTCGTTCGCGCTGATCCAGGAAACCTTGATGACATCGCGGCTGCGCAACGACGCGCTGCGGGTGACGCCGTCCTACCGGATCTACCTGGATCACATTCCGCTCCCCAACCAGCCGGTCGGCCCCAACGACGACACCGGGCTCTTTATCGAGGGGTCCTCATCGAGGCGCGACGACGACCACGCCGATCTGAAGGGCGACATCCGGCTGGGCGGCGTCAGCACGTTGTCTCTCACCTACAGCCGCGGCCGGCCGTCGCAACTGATTCCACGGCATTACATCAATCATGCGAACGATCGCATCTTCCAGGTGTGGGACGAGCGGGGAACAGCCAGCTTCATCACCGGCGGCCCCAACTGGACCTCGGAAACGCGCTGGGGGTATCACCTGTCGGATATGAACCGCGAAGACGCTTTCTTCTTCCAGCAGTTCGACCCGCTCAACCGCAATGAGCAAGTGCCGTTTGGGCGCCGGGTGCCCCGGCTGAGCTACCCGGGCGTGTCCAACCCCGACCACGAGCTCTACGGCCTCGAAGGCCGCAACTACAACTTCGACCAGAAGTACGCCCGGCACATGGGCCGCCACTCCTGGAAATTCGGCTTCACCCTGCGGCGCGACTGCTGCAAGCGCGGCAACCCGGAAGCGGTCAACATCGCTTATAACTCCCGCGCCGACTTCATCAACAACGTGACCAACACGGTGGGACCGACCTACGGCAATGGAAACTACACCGCGAAAATGTACCAGATCGGCGGCTTCGCCCAGACCGACTGGCGCGTTCGTAATGACCTGACCCTGAACCTCGGGATCCGCTACGATTTCTTCTCGCACCTGGTGCCCGAGGCCTCGAAGGATGCTCCCCTGACCGGGATCTACAACCCCGACGGCCTGCTGGACACCAACTTCAACGTGGGACCCATTCGCCCCCTCGACAACCCCTACGAGTCCGACAAATGGGTCAACCTCGGACCGCGCTTCGGGTTCGCCTACAACGTGGGCGGCAAAGGCAAAACGGTGGTGCGCGGCGGGTTCGGGACGCTCTTCAGCGGTCAAGTGGCGGGCGCCATGTGGGCGCACGTGCAGCCCACTCCGACCGCTCCCTTCCGCTTCAACTTCATAAGGGCCGACGCCACCCGTCTAGGGATTCGCTGGCCCACCTACAACGACGACCTGATACGAATCATCGATTCGGAAGCTCGGACCAGGAATTCGATCAACACTTTCTCGGTCGTCAATCC
>Ga0247727_10018931_pt1 | contig 10743 bp, 5 predicted proteins | sample WisWelCaveWW1625_FD_202498 | JGI IMG/M metagenome (GOLD analysis project Ga0247727, IMG submission 202498) | Biofilm microbial communities from Wishing Well Cave, Virginia, United States - WW16-25 | ecosystem: Environmental > Aquatic > Deep subsurface > Groundwater > Cave microbial mat | place...
TTCTGGCGATAATGAATTCAAGTTTTGCAAAGAGCTTCCTGAAGAAGATTCGGCAAAGCAAAATTGACATTTATCCCGACGAGTGGAAACAATTGCCCATTGCGCCCATTCCGCTTGAAGCGCAAAAAGAATTCGTTGACCTGGTAGATAAAATTCTGGCTGAATACAAGGAAAATGGTTATCCCTTGCCCAAAACATCTACTGAAAAGGTGCGCGAGTGGGAAGGCCAATTGGACGAGATGGTCACGAGGCTGTATGAAGAACAATCCTGACAACTGTACCGCGATATTCATATCGCACGAAATACGACTTAAATATCGTGATACATCCACCAGCCGCAACCCGCTCGAAAAGCCGTGGCTCCTCTCCGAATCTGAATTTACCCGCCGGGCGAGTAAGGCGAAATTAATTTCGCCAAACGTCTCACCAAACGTTTACCACGAAGCCCGTGACGAAACCGCCGCCCTCACCGAATCCATCGCCCAAGTGGAAGCGGAGATTGATGAGCGAGTGAAGGGACTGTACGGGTTATAAATACTCCAGTACGGCGAGATTAATCTCGCCCAACAATGACGAAATGAATTTCGTCGAACGTCCCGCGAAATTCATTTCGCACAAACACCATGACCTCCCCCCCTCGTGACTTCTACCGCCGCCGTCTTCCCCACTGGCATCCCGCAGGCCAGACCTTTTTCATCACCTTCCGGCTGACCAACTCCCTGCCCATTGCCGTCATCCAGCAGTTGCAGGAAGAACGTGAGCGGGAACGCAAAAAAATCCGCGTTCAGTTTAGCGGCCCGGAACAGTATGAAGAACTCTACAAACTGGACAAAAAATACTTCGGACGCTATGACGCCTGGCTGGATCGCTGCGTCGCCGAAAGCCCGCGCTGGCTGGTACAGGAGAACATTGCGAGGATCGTCGCCGAACAAATCCACGCGCTGAATGGAGAGCGTTACCGCCTGATCGCCTACTGCCTCATGCCCAATCATGGCCACCTGATGATTGACACCGCCGACTACTTTGCCTCCAACCCCATGCCTCATGCCGGCCGCACCGCCCCTTATCCCCTGGCGGATGCCCTCAAATTGCTCAAAGGACGCACCTCGCGATACTGCAACCAGGCCCTCCACCGCGAAGGAGCCTTTTGGCATCACGAAAGTTATGACCATGTGGTACGCAATGAGAAAGAATATCAGCGCATCATCTGGTATATTGTGAACAACCCCGTCAAGGCCGGGCTGGTAGAAAATTGGGAAGCCTGGCCGTTTACCTACTATGCCGAATAACCCCGTATTGCAAAATTCATTTTGCGAGAGACCGAAATGAATTTCGTCAAACAGCTGTACCGCAAAATTCATTTTGCGAGAGACCGAAATAAATTTCATCAAACAGCTGTACCGCAAAATTCATTGGGGTGCGTTTCATTTGAGTTATAAGGTAATCAGACAGCCAAAGGTAACTGGCTATGCTTGGAGTGACCGCGGGCAACAAGTGCTTGGAGCATCGGCTGAGAATTTATGGCTTGGGTTTCAAGGGGTTGCATGTTGGATGCAGATTGGCCGTATAAACGGAGGTGTCGTTGTTCTCTGCGGTAAGCATAGTATGCGTCCCAATCATCGTTTTCAGCCACGGCGCGCAGGCGCAGCAAGTTTTCAGTGCCGGTTTGAAGCCAGCGCATGCCAGAAAGTTCAAAGCGGTCTTTTACAAAGTGACGACAAGCGCCTTCGATTGCGCCTGTTGCAATTGGATAGCCATTGGCTAGATAAGTTTGGTAGTCCATATAAGGCAAGTTGCGCTCAAAGTAGTTGGCTGTTTTGTTAAGTTGTTTTCTTTGCGCCACTTTCGTTTTTTTGTTTTTCGCAAGCCAACGCAGGTCTGCAATAACTTGTGTGGTCTGACCTACTAGGATTTGGAGCGTGCGGCTTTTGACCCATTCCAGGCGTTGTTCACTGGTTTCGCCCAGCCAACTATTCGCGGCATCCCACAGATATTGGTTGGCGTGCACAAAGTCCAGGATGAGAAGAAAGCCCTGAAATTGGAGCAGCAAGCGAGATTGGAGGGCTTCACACCCATCACAAAGAGCAACTCTGTGCAGGAGATGTGCGCCTTCACGCAAGGCCACTTGTTTGGTCAAACGCGAGAGCGCAGCGTCTTTTCCGTCCAATGTCGCCCAAATAGGCTTGTTTTGTGGCTTGGCATCCTTTTTGAGCCTCTTTTCAGGCTGATTTTCTTGGAAGAAACTGGCGCTGACTTCGGTTGGCGTGCGCGGCGCGGCTGTGATCGTGTAAAGGGTGGTCACGAGGGCCTCTTTTTTGTGTCCGTGCTTTTGTCCTTTGCCCAGTCGCACCTGCGCCTCAGCCCCTTCAGCTTCCGCCAGCACCATAGGAACGCCTTTGCCATCTGCCTGAATAACGAGAATTTCGGCTTCACTTTCCGGGCCGGGCGGCGATTTTTGAGCGTAATATGCTTCAACACTCCCGGCGTCTTCAGCGACGTTCTGTTGCAACGCGCGCGTGGATAGACTAAATCCGAACAACCGCTCCAGAAAACCAGCGTTTTTTCCGCCATACACATGATAGACCGCAAGGAATTCTGTAATTTCCCGCAACGGGTCGGAGTAACTGTCGTCACCCAGACCCAACTCAGCAGCTAAGGGGATTTGTGCGCCCACTCCTTGTTTGTAAAAGTACGGACGCTCGAGAAATACCTTGTTAAAGATCGAGAAATACACACGCACCGTATCGCGATGGTACGGCAACTCCTGTCCACTTTTGCTCTGCACGGGTTGCCGCGAACAAAGCTCAGCGCGCATGGCAAAGAATAGCTGCAATAGTTTTGCGCCCAGATGCAAAAGCATTTTGAATAAGCCTCGCTCAATACTGTCTGCCTTCGCCGTGCGCGCCTGCGCCCCTGTGACAAAATCCAATAACTGCTCGAATTCTGCGCGTACATCTTGTATAATCGCTTGTGAGTTGAAAGTCATGAGGTTTCTCCTGCAGTGGTTTGTCTAAACTCACTTTACCAGAGAGATGCGTGACTTTCAACTTGATTTTCAACTCAAATGAAACGCACCCAATTCATTTTGCAAGAGACCGAAATAAATTTCATCAAACAGCTGTACCGCAAAATTCATTTTGCAAGAGACCGAAATGAATTTCGTCAAACAGCTGTACCGCAAAATTCATTTTGCAAGAGACCGAAATAAATTTCATCAAACAGCTGTACCGCAAAATTCATTTTGCAAGAGACCGAAATGAATTTCGTCAAGCAGCTGTACCGCAAAATTCATTTTGCAGGTATGCGTTCAGTTGGTAAAAGCGATGTTCCAAGTGCATGACCTAAACAGCAGGCAACAAAGAAGGGGCGGTTTGGCCGAGCGTTCTGGCTTTCCCGGCGGCGGTCAGATAGTCCAACACGTCCCGTTTTTGCTGACGCAGGGTCGTGACCACCGTCAAAATGCGCTCGACAAACCGGCTCCCGGCCTCGCTCTGGGTGCCAAAACTGCGTCGCCGCCAAATCACCCCGCGTCGCAAAGCCCGTTCGGCCGCGTTGTTGGTGGGCTCAACTCCTTCCTGCTCCACAAAGGTCCACAGGGCTTGTTCCAACTTCAAGATATTTTGGCAGGTTCGCCGAGTTGTGCGCTGTTTGATGAATGTCCCGACATGCAGCAGGCACCTGACTTCCTTGCGGATGGGGTGCATGGCAACTTGGAAATCGATCCGAGAGAGCGTGCCATCCCGGACGCGATACCACAAGCCAAAGAACCGCTTGACCTCGAGCAACAAGAGGCGGCCCACCGTCTTGGATGCGCCGCCCCGCTCCACCCAGGCTTGAAAATCACGCTTCAGATAGGCCCAACACACCTGTCTGCGCTGCGGCTCCAGCCAAGTGTAAGCACTGTAGCGATCCGAACCCACAATGCCTGCATAATCTTGGCCCACCACCTGCTGGCAGTCATGGGCTCCCCGGCCCTGGCCCAGCCGAAAGACCGTCACCGTGGGGGTGGTGCCGACCCACAACCAGCCGTTCCGGTCTTGCTCGTGCCAACTGGTCTCGTCCAGGTTCACCACGGCTTGCTGTTGCACGTAGGCCTGCGCTGCTTGAACCGGGTGTTCCAACGCTTGACTGAGGCGTTTTTCCTGGGCTGGGAGACTGCCCAAACCGATTTCGACATGAAAGACCGTTTCCAACAGCGCTTGCATATCCCGCTGGCTCACGCCAAAACGTCCGCCCAAAGACCCAATCAAGGCCTGCACGCGTTCCCCAAAGCTCCCTCTGGGCATTTCCTCCGGCCATGCGGCCTGATTGGGCATGCCACACACGCCACAGGCCAGCCGATGCACCTGGTATTCGATGATTTCCGGTTCAAGCCTGGGCAATTCACTCACCTGATGGCGCTGGGGATGAGGGTCTTCGCCCAGCAGCAAGGCCCCACACCCCTGGCAGGTGATGGGCTTGCTCACGACGACGCGACTCACGCGCCCAGGCGCAACGAGTTTCCGTCCTTTGCCGGCATGCCCCTGTTGCCCGCCTTGCTTTTTTCCACTCGCTTCCCGCTTCGGATGGGTGGGCTGGTGCGGGGGATCCGAAGAAGGGGGCTTGGAGGAGTTGTGCGAGTTCTTGTTGACCTGCTCACGCAGTTTTGCCACTTCAGCTTGCAAGATCGTCACCTGATTTTGCAGCGTCACCATGTGTTGCTTCAGGGTTTGGGGCTCTTGCCAAAGCACCATGACCACCGCTTGTACCGACAGCGGCGTTTGGTTCCAATCTGTTTGGGAAATAGGCAAATCAGCCAGCACGTTCATCGCCTCAGTTTACCTCCAAATCCGCAGTTTTCCAACTGTTTTTGCTCACTCAAATTCAGCCTCTTTGGCACCCGTCAGGATGGATTATTATCCACCTGAACGGATACTTTTGCAGAAGGACGAAATGAATTTCGTCAAACACCTGTATCGCAAAATTCATTTTGCAGAAAGACGAAATGAATTTCGTCAAACACCGTATGTCCACTTCCGCCTTCATCACCAATGCCAAGTCCCGCACGCTCAAAAAGCGGTTAGACGAACTCATCCAGCACAGCAAGGAACTCAAATTCCTAGTGGGTTATTTCTACTTTTCCGGCTGGCGCGAACTGTATGAAAGCCTGAAAAACCGTGACGACCTGACGATCCAATTGCTCATCGGTCTGGACGTGGACAAAAGCCTGGGGCGCGTGTTTGAAATTTCGAAAGACGGCGTTTCCCTCAGCAACGATGAACTGGCCGACCGTTTTTTCGAGTCCCTGCATATTGCGCTTAACGATGAGGATCTGGATACCCAGGAATTCTACGAACAGGTTTCTTATTTTCTTGAACTGCTCCAAAACGGGCGTTTGCAAATCAAGAAAACCCTCGAACCCAATCACGCCAAATTGTATTTCTTCAAAGTAAAGGATGAACTCGCCGCGCTTTCCCCTAACGGCAGGTTTATCACCGGCTCCAGCAATCTTACGCGCGCGGGCGTGCAGGGGCAGAACGAATTCAACGTAGAAATTTCCGACTATGGGACGCAGGAAGCGGAAGAATATTTCGATGACCTGTGGCGAACCGCTGTTCCCATTACCGAAATCCCCGCCCGAAAAGACTACCTCACGCGCTTTGTCCGCGACAAAACGCAAGTGGCGGAGGTTACACCGTTTGAAGCTTACGCGCTGGTGCTAAAATCCTATCTCGACTTGATGGAACAAAAAACTATCAAGCCCCACGTCAAACGCCTGTTGGAAGAAAATGGATACAAGGATTACCAATACCAGACCGACGCGGTCAATCAGGCGTTGACGATCATGGATCAATATAACGGTGTGATCATCGCCGATGTGGTGGGGCTGGGGAAATCTGTCATCGCGAGTATGTTGGCGCGCAATCTCGGCCGGCGCGGCATGGTGATTTGTCCGCCGGGGTTGATGGGCGACGCCAAACGAAAAGACTCGGGCTGGTACAAATACCTGGGGGATTTCAAACTGTATGATTGGGAAGTCCGCTCTTCGGGCGACCTGGAAAAAGCCGCCGCCTATTTACAGGAACACGGGGACGATATTGAAGTGATCGTTGTAGATGAAGCCCACCGCTTCCGCAACGAAGACACCGCCGATTACGAATGGCTAAGTACCATCTGCCGCAACCGCATGGTCATTCTGCTCACCGCCACGCCTTTCAACAATACTCCGCAGGATATTTTCACTTTGCTCAAACTCTTCATCGTGCCTGGTAAATCCAAAATCACCCTGGATGAAAATCTTGAAGGACGCTTTGCCACGTACAATGCGGATTTCAAGCGGCTATCGTACATCCTGCGCTATTACAACCACCCCGACCGAGAAAAACGCGCCCGCGCGGAAAAAGCCTATGACCAAATGTTTAAAACACCCTTACCGGTAGACATTCCGCGCGTCAAGAAGAAAGCGATTCAACTTGCCGCTGAGATTCGATCCGTGCTTGAACCTGTTCTTATCCGCCGCAACCGCCTGGACTTGAAAATGGATCCCGTTTACTCGAAGGAAGTCACCGAACTTTCAGAGGTCGCTGACCCCGTAGAATTGTTCTTCGCCCTCTCACCAGAGCAAATGGAATTTTACGATCAGGTGATTGATGAATATTTCAGCGAGGAGGGTCGTTTTCACGGCGCAATTTATCAGCCTTTTGTTTACGAAAAATACGAAGCGATCCATCGGGAAGACCTGGGCGAAAAAGATAGCTTTACCTACGAACAACAGCGCAACCTCTACGAGTTCATGCGCCGCTTACTGGTCAAGCGTTTTGAAAGTTCCTTCGGGGCGTTTGCCAAAAGTATTGGCAATTTTGAGCGTATCCATGAACGTGTGTTGGCATTTATAAAAAACTCTGGCGGTAAATATATTTTAGACCGCAAACTCGTCGAACAAATCTACAACAGCGACCCGGACGAAATTGAAACTGCACTGGAAGAGTTTGAACGCCAGCTTTCGGAAATGAAGCAAAGGCCGAAAAACCAGCATGTGTATCTCATTGATGAATTTGACCGTGCCGAAGAATTCATGCAGGATATTCAATCTGACCTGGAACTCATGCACGAGATTCGCAAGAAGGTGGAAGACCTGGATTTGGTTTCACACGACCCCAAAGCCCAATGCCTGATGGCGGAAATCAGCAAAATCTTGAAGTCTACCCCTGCACCGGGCGAACCGAACCGCAAGATCATCATCTTTAGCGAATACACCGATACCGTGCGGCATCTCGAACCGATCCTTGAAAAAGCCTTTCGCGGGAAAGTCATCAGTTCCCATATGGGTTTATCCCCAAGTCTCTTAAAACAAATATTGGGCAACTTTGATGCGAGTGTGAAACCCCAACATCAGGAAAATGATTTTCAAATCCTGCTCACCAGCGACAAACTCTCCGAAGGCGTTAACCTGAACCGCGCAGGCGCGATCATCAACTATGATATCCCCTGGAATCCTACGCGTGTCATTCAGCGCGTGGGGCGCATTAATCGCATCGGCAAAAAGGTATTCCAAAAACTGTCCATCTACAACTTCTTCCCTACCGAAAAAGGCGCGGATATAGTTAAGAGTCGTGAAATTGCCAGCCAGAAGATGTTCCTCATTCACAACACGCTTGGCGAGGACGCGAAGATATTTTCAGTGGATGAAACCCCGACTCCTTCCGACCTCTTCAAACGAGTCAACGCCAATCCCGAAGATGAACAGGAACAAAGCACATTAACCCACATTCGCCGTTTGTTCTTTGACATTCAATCCAAATATCCCGAACTCGTAGAAAGAATCAAGGATTTCCCTCCACGCGTCAAAACGGCAAAAGCCTTTTCAAAAAATCAACTACTTGTCTTTCGCCGCAAAGGCTTGGGGTTGTTCATCCAAAGCGTGGACGACACGACACAGGAAAAATCCGAAGTTCGCTCACCGCTGTTTGAAGAGACGCTCCCCCTGATTGAATGTACTTTTGATGAGCCGCGCCTGAACTTGAGTCCGCATTTCTGGAATTCCTACGAAGCCATCAAGGCGTATCGTGAAGTTGCGTTCATCCCCAAAAGCGAAGCCTCACTGGAAACAAAAGCCTTCGCCAACCTACAAATTGCCCTCCATCAATTCAAAAATGAACTCGCAGAATTTGTCCCCTTCATCCGCACCCTGATTGAAGACTTGCGGGACTATAAAACCCTGCCCAAATCCACCTTACGCAGGTTTGCCAACATCAAACCCGATTCAGCAAACTTCAAAAAAGAACTCCAAGCCGTAAAAATCCATTTGGGGGAAGATTACCTTGAAATCGTCAAGAAAAGATTGGGGAGTTTAAAAACCGAAGTCATCATCGCCATTGAAAATCAATTGTAGGGCAATTTTCAAATTGCCGGTAAGACAAACCCAAAAGCCCTTATCCTGTAAAGCAATTTTCAAATTGCGATGAGCGAGATTTATCTTGCTTTACGATTCTATCAACCTCTCCAAAATCGCCCGCGTCTCCATCTTCCCCCCGACACCCGCCTCGCCTCCCGGCCCCACGCACGACGGGCATCCATCCGCGCAAGTGCAACTCCCTACGAGTTCCAACGCCGCGCGGATCAGCTCCCCATGCACCTCATACAACCGCTGCGCCAACCCAATCCCACCCGGAATCCGCTCGTAAATGACCACCGTTGGCTGTCCGTTCCCTAGCGGGGATTGGGGATCGGCATGGGTCTGGATGTCGGACGGGTCGCACATGAGAAAGAGGGGGGCGAGGTTGCCCAGCACGAAGGACAAACCGGATAGGCCGCTCCGCACGCGTACCACCGCCTCCGCGCGGCGGTGGCAGGCGGGACAGAGGGTGATCAGGTTTTCGAGGCGGTTCGCCTGTTCGGAAGAAGCAAAGGAGCGGAAAGGGGTTTTGTGATGAACATCATGCGCGCGTCCATCTTCCGGGAGGCCGCACGACTGGCAGCGGTAGCCGTCGCGGGCGCGGGTGGCGTCACGCTGACGGGGCCAGGTGGGGCCGTATTGGTTGGGATCGCTGTTCCACAAGCCCGCTTCTCGCAACGTGTCAACCGTTTCATCAGAGAGGGCCAGCCAGTAACCAGTGGTTTGCAATTGGGCGGGAGGCATATCCAGCGGCTCGTCGCCCAGGCGGTCTTGCGTGAACCAGCGAATTTTGCGATAGCCGGTGACTTGTGTGGTCACCAGCACTTCGCCGTGGGATTTGATGCTACCAGGGACAGGGTTTTCTTCTCGGCGTTCGATCAGGCTAACCTCGGTATCCTGTTTGGGTTCGGTGTAATAATCGGTTTCAATCGGGCGAAGGTGGGCAAAGCCGTTTTCGAGGTCGAGTTCATCCACAAGATAGGTTTCGGCTTCATGGAGGTAAATCGCGCCGGGGTGAACCATCCAGGGGGCGGACTCGCCGTCCACTTCGCCGAGGGTGGAGATTTCCGAAGGGTGCTGCACCTGCAAGATGATACGCCGCGCAGAGGCGGTGCGGAGGGAGACGCGTTGGGCGGGGTACTCCTGCGAAGTCCAGAAATATTTGTCCTGAGAGGGGTGCAGTTCCCCGGATTGGGTGAGAAAATCCAGGTATTCGCCAACCGTTTCCCCGGTGACAAGGCCGAATCCTTCCCCCGTGCGGAAGGGAAGTTCAAACGCGGCGCACCGCAGGTGTTCGAGCAGGATGAGCAAGTTGTCGGGGTTGATCAGGGCGGATTCGGGGGAACGGGCGAAGAAATATTCCGGGTGGCGGGCGAGGTACTGGTCGAGCGGGTTGGCGGAGGTGAGAAGAACGGCGAGGGATTCATCGCTCCCGCGCCCAGCACGCCCGGCCTGCTGCCACGTCCCCGAAATCGTGCCGGGGTAGCCTGCGAGGACGACCGCGCCCATCCCGCCGATGTTGATGCCCAGTTCGAGGGCGTTCGTCGCGGCGACGGCGCGGACTGTGCCTTCACGCAGCCCGCGTTCGATCTCGCGGCGGTGGGCGGGGAGGTAGCCGGAGCGGTAGGAGCGGATTTCTCCCTCACCCCCGGCCCCTCTCCCGCCAGGAGAGGGGCCGGGGGTGAGGGCGGCTTCGCGCAAATACCGTAGCATCAATTCCACCGTCCGACGGGAGCGGCCAAAGAGCAGGGTTTGGACATTGTAGGTGAGCAGGTCGCCGGTCAGATAGACGCTTTCTTGGAGGATGCCGCGCCGGACACCGAGGTCTTCGTTGACGACCGGGGGGTTGTAGATGAGGAAGTGCTGCGCGCCTCGCGCAGAGCCGTCTTCACGGACTAACTCGACCGGGGCTTCGATGAGTTTCTCGGCGAGTTCGACGGGGTTGGCAATGGTGGCGGAGGTGAGGATGAATTGCGGGGACGCGCCGTAGAAGGCCGCGATGCGTTTGAGCCGCCGTAGCACATTGGCGACGTGCGAGCCGAATACGCCCCGGTAGATGTGCATTTCGTCAATGACGACAAATTGCAGGTTGCGAAAAAAATTCACCCAACTGGTGTGGTAGGGGAGAACACCCAGATGGAGCATATCAGGGTTGCTGAGGATGATCCTGGATTTTTCGCGGATGGCGGGGCGGTGTGCGCGGGGGGTGTCGCCGTCATAATGGTTAATGGTTAATGGGTAATTGTTAATTGTTAATTGAAGATTGGAGATTGGAGATGAGGACGGTGGGTACACCGCCATCTCCGATTGCTGATTTGAGATTTGCTGATTTGCTGATTTGCTGACTCGTTGATTCGCTGACTCGTTGA
>Ga0247727_10018932_pt1 | contig 10742 bp, 6 predicted proteins | sample WisWelCaveWW1625_FD_202498 | JGI IMG/M metagenome (GOLD analysis project Ga0247727, IMG submission 202498) | Biofilm microbial communities from Wishing Well Cave, Virginia, United States - WW16-25 | ecosystem: Environmental > Aquatic > Deep subsurface > Groundwater > Cave microbial mat | place...
GGCTAGGAACAACACTGGCGAGCCAACGCGGCTACGCCGTTTCCACCAGGAGAACCTTTTCACTCGCTCTTTCATAGAATCGTGGCAGAGTCTTCAATGCCACGGCCGTGGCTTCGCGGACTCAGCCACAGCCACCCGGCGGCCGTTCGGCAAACGATTACCCAGCGATCGGCTTCCACAGTCCGACGATCGTCCCTTCGGGATCGGCAAGCCACGCGAAGCTCCCCATGCCGGGGATAACCTGAGGCGGCACCAGCGTCTTGCCGCCAAGCGTGCCGGCCTTGTCGAGGAACGCCTGGAGGTCTTCGACCTGCACATAAAACGTCACATAGTTGTGCGGCTCGTGGCCGAGCGAAGTTATGTGGCCCTGGATTTCTTCCGTCGATCCCGTGTTGATCATTCCGGCAGGTCCCATTTGTTCGATCTTCCAGTCAAACAGCTTGGAGTAGAAGTCACTCGTCTTGGCAGAATCGCGGCAGCCGACTTCGAAGTGGACGACGGGTTGGGGCATTTGAACGTTCCTTTTCTGTCTTCAAACCTGAATCCCATTGAGATCAAGCTTCTTCTTCCTGAGCCGCTACGGACCAAATCCGCTTTAGAGGCAACTCCGCCCGCAGGTCTTCGTCGAGCTTGTCGTAATTTGCCAGAAGCTCGTCGATGATTGCGTCCTGGTCCCACAACCGAACGCGAAAGAACTGTCCTGGTACTTCTCTGTCTACCGACGATTTGAAACCACCCCATGACACAAGCAGCCCCTGGTCCGCCTGAACATTCTGCATCGAACCTATCAATTGGTTCAAGGTTGGCGCGTCCACCGGGCTGTCGCCCGACTTCACTTGAACGCAGATTCGTGGGCGCCCGAAACCGAGCGGGCCCAGCGCGGCCAGGATGTCAATCCCCTTGTCTGGGCCTTCGTGGCTCAGGTATGTCGTGTACCCTTGCACCTTGAGTACTGCTTCGATCAACCTCGCCAATCCATGCCCCTTGAACTTTTGGATCACGAGCTTGGCGATCTTGTCGCGTGCCAGTCGCTCCAGATCCACTTCCGCCCCGGCTTCTCCTTCATCTTCCGCATCAATGTCCGTCGCTGTCAGCCCGGTCGGCTTCCAGTTTGTTCCCGCCATTGCCCGTACGCGCTGTTCGGCGTCAATTCGTTCCACCTGAAAGATGGTCTGAATCGCCCCGAACGAATACAGCAAATCTGGGTCGAAGTTCGAACGGGGAACATCCTTCGCGATCCATTCGACCGTACGGAAATGGTAGAAGGGATTCTCCGCTGAAGCATCGAAGACATACGGCCCGGTTATCTTTGCGATGTTGAACGCCGGCTTACTTTTGTAGGGCACCATTACCCAATCGCCGGGTTTCATCTTATGAGCGAACGCTCCCATCTGGCCGGTGTTGTTCGAGAGCTTGCCTTTCGGTGCGTCAGGGTAGACCTTGTGAAGCAATGCCCAAAGTTCCTTGTTGTTCGCGGTCTTGCTGAGATCGTGGTTAAGATCTCCCCATGTCAAATAGATGCGATTGTCTTGCAAGAACCGTTGTTCGAACTCGCCGTGCCTGCCAGTGCGGACTAGCCAGAGTGCCATGATGGATCTTCCAAAGCCGGTAATCCCGACGTTAATCGTCGGCGTATTCGTCCATCCGTTCAAAAAGCCGCGCCAGTGGCAGTTCAAAGCCCGGCAAGAGCGGTGTGCGGTAGACGTCCTTTTCGCCGAGCGTGCGTTTCACCCACCGTTGGCCGCGCCAATGAAATGCCGTCATCCGGCGACTGAAACGATCGATTAGCCAGTATTCTTTCACGCCCAGGTCGCGGTACTCCTGCTGCTTCTCGTCATAGTCGCGTCGTTGGTCCGCCGGTCGCGCCGAAGGGAACTCGACAGTGATCGTCGGCACGTCCCGCACGGTATGCTCGCCGCGTGTGCGGGGTCGTCGGGCAAGCCCCGCCCAGATCACGCGGTCGCATCGACGGTTCTGCGTGTGAGTCCGCAGATTGTGCTCAGGCAACGTCAGGTCGAGTGCACGACCCTGCGGGTGCGTCTCACGATAGTTCCGTAACATGTGTCCCAACTCTTCGTTCGCGTCGCGTTCTTCTTCGAGTGGCGAGGGACTCACGATCAAGACTCCTCGAATGATTTCGTACCGCCAGCCAAGCTCGAACTCCGCCGCGTCAAACTCGTCGAGCGTCATGGGAATGCCGGCGTCGCGCGGGCCGTATGGGGTCGTTGGCCGTAGCTTTGGTTTTCGTGCGGGTCTGGTGACTAGCCCGGTTGCCATTGCGGTCGTCCTCGGTAAAGCACGCGCTTCGTTTCAAACTATTGTACAGGCGGGCTCTAACGATTGCTCAATACCCCGTCCAGATTGAGCAACACGTTTCCGACGACCGTCCACGCCGCGAGTTCGATCGCGTTCATGCTGTCCGGCAACGGCCCGAGCGGATCGGTGGCGATCTGTTGAGCGGCGGCCGCGTCGTCGCGGTAGCGGGCGAGTTCGGTTTCGTAGAGTTCGACCAGCGCGCGCACCTGCACTTCATGCGGTGGACGGCAAAGGCAGAGACGTAGTCCGAACGCGGTGCGGTCGGATGGCGTGCTTCCGCCTTCCCGCACGATGCGGCGGGCGATCGCTTGCGCCGCTTCGACGTAGACAGGGTCGTTGAGGGTGACGAATGCCTGAAGCGGCGTGTTGGTCGGCGTGCGACGGAGCGTACATATCTCGCGACTCGGCGCGTCGAACGTGGCCATTGAGGGATACGGCACCGTGCGGCGCCAGAAGGTATAGAGGCCGCGGCGGTAGCGGTCTTCGCCGGTGCTCGTGGCCCACGTGCGCTCGCCGTTGAACGCGGCTCGCCACAACCCGGCCGGCTGCGGCGGGTAGACCGATGGCCCGCCTATTTTTCGCGAGAGCAAGCCGGCCAGCGCGAGCGCCTGGTCTCGCAGCATTTCGGCTTCCAGTCGATGCCGCGGGCCACGCGCGAGCAGACGATTGTCGGGGTCGCGTCGCATCAACTCCGGCGTCGGCGTCGAAGACTGACGGTAAGTTGCAGACGTGACGATAAGGCGCAGGAGTCGCTTCACGTCCCAAGGTTGAGATTGCTGATTGCTATTTGCTGATTGCTGATTGAAGAAGGTTGGTTGCACCAATTCAGCCGCCAGCCAATCGAGTAGCTCCGGGTGACTCGGCGGCAGGCCCTGGGTGCCGAAGTCTTCCTCCGTCGCGACCAGTCCGTGGCCGAAAAGTTGCGACCAGAATCGGTTCACGGCGACGCGGGCGGTGAGCGGGTTGTCGCGGTTCACGAGCCAAATCGCCAGGCCGAGTCGGTTGGTGGGGGCGTCGTTGGGCATCGCCGGAAAAGCGGCAGGCAGGGACGCTTCGACCGGATCGCCTTTCTGAAGAAAGTTGCTCTTGATCATGACGTGTGTCGCGCGGCGTTTGTCCGGCGGCAGCTCGCGCAGGATCGGGATCATCGGTACCTGCTTGTCGATCTCTTTGAGCTGCCCGTCCAGCTTGGCAATCTGCTGCTGGAGGTCGGCGAGTTCGGGCGCGATCGAGCGGTAGTATCGCGCAAGTTCGGCCACTTGTTCGGCGGAGCGATTCGTGGCGGCCACGGCGAGGATGTCGCTGATGCCGCCCGACAGTGCGCGGGGAGGTGGGGCAGCGGTCGTTGCGGAGAGTCGCAGCCGGCCAATCGTGGAGCCGGAGCCGTACACGTGCGTGAGCGTGAACGTAAGCGTCGTTCCACCTTCCGCGCCGACTGGTTTCGCCAGATCGAAGACAGCTACGTGTGCACGGTTGGTTTGCGGCGCGACGGCCCAGCCGGATTTTGCTCCAGCGTCCGCGTCGATCGCCTTGGCGACCGGGAATCCATCCTGGTCGAAATCGGACGTTGCGTTCTGCAGCGTGAGCGCCGCCGGCCCACCGACGACGAGTTGCACGCTCGGGCTGGGCGGCTCGCCGACCTTGGACTCCCACACCGGCTTGCGATCTTCGCCGAGCACGGCGACGCGGAAGTTGTTCAGCCGCGTTCCGACGCCGCCGTCCGTACGGTTCCAAATCACGATCCGATCGATCGCACTCGTCGCACCGAGATCGACCTCCCACCACGGATTGTCCTCCGCCCGTGTATGCGTCGTCGATTTCGCCTCGAAGTAGTGCCCGTTCGTGTTGCCGTCGATCGCAAGTTGCGGCGGGCCGTCGTAGTCGGTGCTTGATTGTGTCGCCTTGCCCTTCACAGCCAAATTCTCTCCCCTCTCCCCGTCTGCGGGGAGAGGGGTTGGGGGTGAGGGGTCTCCAGTCTTCACTCCAATCACCTGCACCTCCGCCAGCGACAAAATGCGATTCTGACCCGGATTCTCGACGCGGACGAATCGCCCGGCGAGTGGCTTGTCGTCGTGGCTAGCGGCAGTGACTCGCAGATCATTCAGCACAAAGTTGCCGCCGGCTCGTCCGGGACCGCCCGATGGCAGGCTTTCATGCGGCAACGCCTCGACTCGCAACGCCGTGATGCCTTTCAATTCTGTCGGCACGACGACGGTGTATGTTTCCGTGTCCGGGTTGTCGCCACTAGCGAGCAGCGACTGGTCGTCGAGCTTCGTGAGCTGCGTCCCGCTGGCGGTCTTGAACTCCTTCGGCTCCAGCACGACCCACTGACCAGCCGACGCCGCGACCGCCTGCTCCCACTTCGCCTGCCCGGCGGCTAGTTTCTCCGCGAGTTCGCCGGCCGGTGCGTCCATCTGAGATTGGAGATTTGAAATTTGAGATTTGAGATTCCCAAGATTCTCGGATTGCTCGCGCGACGGCGAGCGCAGTCGCGGCTCCTCGTCGCCGCGGTCGGCGTCTTCGGTTTGATTGAAGAACGCGAAGAACGAGTAGTATTCACGTTGCGTGATCGGGTCGAACTTGTGGCTGTGGCACTTGGCACAGCCCATCGTGATGCCCATCCAGATTTGCATCGTCGAATCAACGCGATCCTTCACCGCGGCGACGCGGAACTCTTCGTCGTCCGTGCCGCCTTCGTCGTTGGCCATCGTGTTGCGATGGAATGCGGTCGCGAGCAGTTGCTCGTGCGTCGGGTTCGGCAGCAGGTCGCCAGCGATCTGCTCGATCGTGAACTGATCATACGGCAGATTGCGATTAAAGGCGTCGATCACCCAGTCGCGGTAACGCCAGATCGTGCGCAGCGGATCGGAGCCGTACCCTTTCGAGTCGGCGTAGCGGGCAAGGTCCAGCCACATTCGCGCCCACCGCTCGCCGTAGCCCTGATCCGCCAGCAGCCGATCCACCAGCCGCTCGTATGCGTCCGGCCGCGTGTCGTTCACAAATGCCTCGACCTCATTCGGCGACGGCGGCACACCGATCAGGTCGAGCGACACGCGGCGAATCAAGGTGTACCGGTCCGCTTCCGGCGCCGGGCTGAGGGCCTCTTTTTCCAGGCGTGCCAACACAAAGTGGTCGATCGGATTCCGCGGCCAGTCGGTCCGCTTGACTGCCGGCACTTCGGGCCGCACCGGCTTCTGCCACGCCCAATGTGATTTCGCGGACGGCGAATCAGCCGCCTGCGTGCCTGCCAGCCACCAGCCACACGAGGCCAACGCGGCACAGACAATTATCTTGCACAGAAGTTTCGCCGACTTGGACATGATCCGACACCTTTGAGGAATGCGTTCTTGACGGCGGGCAACACAAAAGAGGATAACCCAATGACCGAGAGGTGCAAAGTACAAAGCTGGAGTAGACTCATGACCGGTTCAACGTCCTTGCGGCGCCTGCTATGCCTGGCGTTCACCATGACGACAATCACGCGAGCTGCCGTTGCGGTTGCCGATGATGCTCGCTTCGACAAAAAGACCTACACGTTCAAGACCGTGGGTGAAACCGAGATCAAGGCCGACGTGTACCGGCACGCGGACGGAAAGGTGCGTCCCGTACTTGTTTGGATTCACGGTGGTGCGCTGATCATGGGGAGTCGAACGGGTGTGCCGGGTCAGTTGATGGAACTGTGCAACAGCGACGGCTTCGTGCTCGTGTCGATCGACTATCGCCTCGCGCCCGAGGTGAAACTACCGGCGATCATCGAGGACGTGAAGGACGCGATCAGTTGGGTTCGCCGCGACGGCACGAAGCTCTTCCACGCCGATCCGGGCAAGCTCGTGGTCGCCGGTGGCTCGGCGGGCGGCTACCTGACAATGATGACCGGTTTCGCGGTCGAGCCGCGTCCGACGGCGCTGGTGGCCTACTGGGGCTACGGCGACGTGGACGGCGACTGGTACGCCAAACCGTCCGAGCATTACCGCTCGACGGCCGCGCTCGTGTCGAAGGACGAAGCGTACGCCGGCGTCGGCGGCGCGGTCGTCACGGGCAGCGACGGCGGCGCCGACCAGCAAAAGGCCCGCAGCCGATTCTATCTCTACCTGCGTCAGAACGGCCTCTGGCCGAAAGAAGTCGTCGGGTTCGATCCCGCAACCGAACGAGCGAAGTTCGATCCGTACTGTCCGATTCGCAACATCGACGAGCGGTACCCGCCCATCCTCATGATCCACGGTACGGTGGACACCGACGTGCCCTACGACCAATCGGCCGCGATGGCCAGGGAACTCACCCGCCGCAACCGCCCGCACGAACTCATCACCGTCCCCGCCGCCGGCCACGGCCTCGCCGGCGGCGACAAGCAACTCATCGCCGACGCGCACGCGCGAGCCGCGGAGTTCATTCGTAAGCATCTCAAATGAAAGGCGACCGACATGTGGTTAGCGCCCGCACGCCATGGATTCGAGAAATGTGCCGCGAGCGTTTCGGGCCTGGCTAAGTGTGTTTCTTTTTGACTCACCAAATACGCAATCAAGTCCACAAACTCGTCGGTTGTGAATCGTTTCTCAAGACCATCCGGCATGATGCTGGTCGGCTGCACGCGACGCTCTTCGATCGCGGATTTTTCGAGCACGTGCTTGACCGCCTGATTGTCGACCAGTGTGAGGGTTGTGTCTGTCTCCGCAACGCGGAGGCCCGTGAGGATGCGGCCGTCATTGAGGGCGACAGTGATGCCCTCGTAGCTCGGGGCGAGAGTGCGGCTGGGTTCGAGGATCGACTCGATGATGTGAATCCGCGAGAAGCGGTTGCCGACGCCGGTCAGTTCCGGGCCGATGCGTTCGCCTTGATCGCCGAGGCGGTGGCACTTGATGCACTGCGACTTTTCGGCGTCAAAGAAGAGTTTGCCGCCGCGTTCCGCGTTGCCGGGACGCGTGAGCGCTGCCTGCGCGAGTTGCTCGTGTTCGGTCCGCGAACTCTTGCGCCGGAAGCGGACGTGATACGCGACGTTGGGGGGATTGCCGGCCGAGACCTGGATCACGATGCGATTCACACCTTTCGTGAGAATGCCCTCGAAACGATCGGAATCGGGCTGAAAGGAACCGTGCTGGGTACGCTGATGAATTGCCTGGCCGTTCAGCCACACTCGCAGCGTACCACTGCTCGACGCCAGAAACTGGATGGCGGTTGTTTCGGAGACCTCGACGTCGCTGGTGCCGATCCAGAAGTCGTTCGGCCCCGGTTTTCCGGCAGCACTCGGACCGACGGTGAAATTCGTGTCGCCGGGCCGGGCCAGTTCCTGCTGCCAATGCACGGTGCCGGTTTCCGGTGTGTAGAGATTCGCTCCGGCCTGGCCCGACTCTTTCGCGATCTGCGCTGCCAAGTCGTCCGGCAGCGGCCCGATCGTGGTCCACCGCGCGACCACGCCGCTTGACCCTTGAAGTTCGGCCACGGCTCGATCAATGTCGCGTCCCGGCGAGTCAGGATTCGGCGGCAGACTGTTCTTGTTTCCCCAACGGGTCAGATTGGTGAATGCCTGGTGGAGGATGTCGGCGGAGGTATTTCTCTTGGCCAATTCGACGACCAGGCGGGCGTGTTCGAGCGAACCGAACTCGCCGATGCACGCGAGGGCTTCCAGGGCCGTTTCTGAATCGTTCGCGGCAGCGATCGCGGCCGGCAGCACGCGCGGTTCCGTGAGAAGGCGGAGCGAATGGAGGCTGGAGCGTCGTACCGCCGCGTCCGTGTCCCCGGCTAATTTCAGGAGAGATTCGGCCGCCGCTTGGACTTCCAGCTTGCCGACCGCGTCGGCCGCCGCACGCCGCACGCGTGCATCGCGATCGCTCAGCAGCGGCAGAATCGCTTCGCCCGCGCCGACGTCTCGAAGCTGGGCCAGCGCCTCGGCCGTCGCCGCCCGCACTTCTGCACTGGGCGAATCCACCTTGCCAATCAATAGCGAACCCGCGCCGAGCTTCGGCCGCTTGCCCGTCTGCAGCAAGACCGCCGCCAGCACCGGACCGTCCTCTAACGCACCGGCGAGATCGATCAAACACTGTTCCAAACCGTCGTCCAGTCCCTCGGCGACCTGCGCGAGCGCACCCAGTCGGTTCGCCGTCGCGTGCTCTTTCTCGCGAACAACCGCCAGCAGCATCTCTCGCACGACTGTCGGACGATGTTCCTTCAAGCTATCCAGAATCGCCGCCACGCGCTCGGGGTCTCGTTCGTCCGCCAGCCACGCCTCGATCGTGTCCGGGATCGTCGGGATCTTCTCGCGCTGCATCCGTCGCAGCGTGGCCAATCGCACCGTGAGATCGGGGTCGAGCAGCACGCCATTGACCGCATGTTTGATCTGCGGCGTTCGTTCCCACTCGACCGCATTTGGCGGTCGCGGTGGCGGGCGATAGCCCCAGTAGGTCCACGGGGCGGGTTTCTGATAGACCCGCGTGAGCAGGTCGGCGTACTGCCGGCGGCGTTCGAGATTCGGCTCCGCGCCCGGCCGGAGTCGATCCAACAACGCATCGACGGTCGCAATGACGTACTGGTCCGCAATCGCACGCAGCGCCACGACCCGCGCCGAGTCGGAATCCGGTCGGTCAAGGAGTTGCACGACTGTGGGCCAATTCGCCGAGCGACGCAGGGTGTGCATCGCGGCGTGCGCGGTCGCGTCATCGGGCTTCCGCAACACCGTGCCAATCCATGCGGGAGCCTCGGCCCAACGCAACCGGCCGGCTGCGATCATCACTTCAAGAATCAATCGCGGATCAGCATCGGCAGCCAGCTCCGCCAATTGCTTGGCGAGGACCGCATCGCCGCGCTCGACTTCAAGCCGGTGCCGCGCAAGGACGGGATCGGTCAGGTCGGCAATCGCCCGTACGGCTTGGACACGAACCCGCGGGTCAGGATCGGATCGAGCCACCGTCAGCAGGTCGCCGATCGCATTCCGTCCGCGCGCGTGAGCGATCGCCCACACGGCGTGCATCCGTCCAAACACGCCGAGTTGCCCGTCTCGCATGACTTGCCTGAGCTTTTCGATGGCGGCATCTGCGTCTCGTTCGATGGCCAATTGAGCAGCGACGCGCTCGTAGTAACTTTCGGAGTCGAGTTGTGCGAAGTCTGCCGAAATCCCCCACGCTTGCCGTGGGGATTCTTCGGTTGGCAAGCTAATTACACGGCCACGCCACAAAACAAAATCCCCCACGCTTGCCGTGGGAAAAGTTCGGTTGGGCGCATATTCGCCCCCAAGCCCAACGATCCGCACGGCAAGCGTGGGGGATTCAAGGGCCGCGAGGCGACGCGGCGGGTAGTTTGCAAACCGAAAAATCCCCACGGCAAGCGTGGGGGATTCAAGGGCCGCGAGGCGGCGCGGCGGGTAGTTTGTAAGCCGAAAAATCCTCACGGCAAGCGTGGGGGATTCAGGGAGGTTGGCGGAAGCCTCGCCCTCGCGTGTGTTCGTCGCTTTACTTTCACCCACATACCGAATTCGGTAAATTCGGCCGCGGCCACGTTTCGGGCGCTGCCCGTCGCACCAGTCGGCGATGAGGAGCGAGCCGTCGCGATCGACAACGAGGTCGGTTGGTTTGAATCCGTACGGGTCGTTGTCCGCGCCGGCGGCGAACTCGATTTCTTTGATCGGGGCGAAGCCGCTGCCGGCTCGTTGCGGGGCGTAACGCATGACGGCGCGGCCCCATTCGCAGAAGAATAGATTGCCGCGGTATTCCGGCGGAAACTGGCGTTCGAGATATGCGACCCCACCGGCCGACGAGCCGAGGCCGAGGTCGGCGAGCGGCGTGAGGGCCTCGTCAGGGCGTTCGTAGTAGAGGTACGGGTAGCCGTGGTCGGCGCCAAAGAAGCTGTGACAGACGCGAATCTTGTAGTCGCCGCCGTCGTTCTCGTTGTCGCGCACGAAGACGTTGAGTTCGTCGTCGAGCGCGACGTCGTAGATGTTGCGGAGTCCGGTTGAGAACGTGAAGGTCGCGTCCGTCCGTGCGGCAGCGCAAGATTCCGCCGCCGTTGAACACGAGCCGGTCACCTTCCGGCCGCGGCACGTCGCAGCCGTGGTCGCCGAGCGCGAGGTACAGCCAGCCGTCGTAGCCCCACGTAATCCCGTTCGCGCAATGCAGCCGGGGCGGATTGTCCTCCGGCGCGAGGCCCAGACCGCTCAACAAATCCCGACGCTCGTCCGCCACGCCATCACCGTTCGTGTCGCGGAGCGCGGTGAGTAGCGGGGAGTGCATCGCGTACACGACGCCGTCGTGGAATGTCATTCCTTCAATCGAATTGAAGCCGCCCGCGTACACCGTCGCCTTGTCGGCGTAGCCGTCGCCGTCCGTGTCTTCGATCAATCGAATCTCGTCGCGGCGAACGATCTCGGTGCCGAGGCCGGTCATGAAGTCCACGGCAACGAACAGCGAACCGGGTTTCGGCCCCAGTGCAATCGCCGACGG
>Ga0247727_10018933_pt1 | contig 10742 bp, 8 predicted proteins | sample WisWelCaveWW1625_FD_202498 | JGI IMG/M metagenome (GOLD analysis project Ga0247727, IMG submission 202498) | Biofilm microbial communities from Wishing Well Cave, Virginia, United States - WW16-25 | ecosystem: Environmental > Aquatic > Deep subsurface > Groundwater > Cave microbial mat | place...
CGACTCCAAAGCCCGCGGTTGCCGAATCGCCGAAACCCAACGACGATCCAAACCCCGACGCGGATTTTGAAAGTCTTCAAGGTCCCGAGGCCGCGAGGCTTCTGAGCATGGCGGCCAACAGGCTGCGAGACGGGAGCCGGCTGTGGGTCGTCGGGCTGACACGGCAACCGATCCACAAGATCGAGTCGCCCGACGCGAAAAAGTCGTACTCGGTCACGCTGTACGCCTGGCCGGTTGCGGAGCCGCGCGGCGAAAACACGTCACGGGACTAACTCGCACAGCTCGAGGCAATCGGCGGCTCCGCGTTCCTGGCCGAGTTGTTGCCAACGTTTCACGTCATCGCATGCCGAACAGTACGCGGACACCATTCGGGACAAGGCGGTTCACCGGACCGAGTTCTTGTGCAAAGCCATGTTCTGCCTCAAAAACTGAAAACCTGCGGTTCCGAGGTGCGGCGCAGCGGCTCTGAACTCGGCGCTTGCGGTTCCGAGCCGCATCGGCCGAGTTCCAAACTCCGAGTTCGCAGTTCGGAGCCGCTCGTTTCGAGCTTAGAACTGCATCGGTCGAGCTCGGAACTCGGAGAATGCACAAAAAATGTGCATTTATCGACCACAGAACTCGGAGAATGCACAAAAAATGTGCACAGGCCGAGTTCGGAGCCACAATAATGCCATTTTGGCAGTATTTCTGCGTGGTAGAGCGGCAGCCGCAATTCCCCGCGAGCGGCGTCCCGCATTCCTCCCCAATCACGGCCGATCACGGCGGGGCACACCCGCGGAGCGGTGACGCCTCCCTTGCCGATCGGCAAGGGGACAGGGGACACCCTGGACGGCGAGCGTTCAGATTCGCTTCGACCCGACCCGACAGCGTTGTGGAGGTTGGTGACTGGTCGCACGTCGCCAACTCACAACTGTGGTCAACTCCAACACGCCTGCAGCCGCGCCATCCAGCGCTGGACCTGCATCGCGTCCGCGTACGTGGCGCCCATCGGCACGGGCTGGAGTCCGCGGACTACACGGCAGAACGCGCGCAATTCGGCGGCCATCATGCCGGTGGGGCCGCTCGGGTCAGCCCGGATTTCCAAGGCCATCGGCCAGCGTGCTCGCTCGTCCCACACTTCGATGGGCCGTGGGTTCGAGCGTGTCCGGGCGGCCCAGCCGTCGCCGAAAACCTCGAACACGTCGAAGCCGTTGCCGGCCATGCCGTCCGGTGTCATGAATGACGCGGCGAACGACGCCAGCATCCCGTCCGGCCAGCGGAGTTGGGCCAGCACCAGGTCACAGTCGCCGTCCGCCGTGAAGTGAGCCTGCGAACTGTAGCCCGTCGGCTCCGTTCGGTTCACCAGGGCCAGCATTGCGTACAGGTCATGCACCATCGTCAGGTGCATCGGGTTTTCGCCGGGAAACTTTTTCACGTTGGCCGCGGGCCGGTGCCGCTCGCAGGAGATGTGACGGATCGGGCCGCGACGCCGAACCTCGTCCTGCAGAGCGAGGAACTCGCTGTTGAACAGCACGATGTGCCCCATCATCAGATTGCTGGAGTCCGGCTTGACGAGCAAGGCCAGGCTCTCGGCTTCGGTCAGGTCGCCCGACACCGGTTTCTCCAGGAGCACCTTCTTGCCGGCGGCGAGCAACGTCCGAGCGATCGGCACGTGCGACGCGGTCGAACTGGCCACGACCCAAGCCTCGGCATTCGACTCGGCGATCGCCCGGTCCAGGTCGAGCCAGCCGGCCACGTTCGGCAGGTCGTCGCGCACCGCATCCAGGCTGGCCTGGCGTCGAGCCACCAGCGCGACCAGATTCGCCTCGGCGATTCCCGCCAGCGTGAAAGCATGCTGCCGGCCGAAATGGCCCAGGCCCACAACGCCGATTCGCACAACCTCGAATGGAGAATTGCTCATGGATGCCTCCACAGCCACTCATCGCGTTGGCCGACGTCGATCCGCGTACTCCGCGATCCGAGCCTTTACCAGCTTCCGCACCAGGGCGACCGGAAGGGGCTTGTCCGGTTGAAAACGAATGGTGCCCTTGCTGGTGTCGTAGGCCTTGAGTTCGTCTTTGTGGGCCGCCACGGGGAATGCACCTGGATAGAACGAGCAGTGGTTCGCGGCCGCGCCAAAAGCCACAAGCATCCTTCCGCCAAATCGGAAGGCTGGGATCTGGTAGCTGATGCACTCGTCAGCCTTTGGTGCCGCAGACCTGATGGCCTTGCGAAGTTTCTCCAGCGCAGCTCGCTTGTCATCGCTAACTGCCGCGAGGTACTCGTCGATGGTGGTAACCTTTGACTTGGACTTGGCTTTCATGCTTGGTGCTCCTTGGACGCTACAGCGACGTTGTCGTGCCGCGAAAATATGGTGTCCCCAACGCGAGCGAAAAAACCGCGGGGTGACGCAACCCGCACGCAACGCAACCGCAACATTTGCCCCCATTTTGCCCCCACTTGCGGCAGGATAACAAAAAGGCACTCACGGCCACGAGCCGTAAGTTCCGACCTGTTTTCGGGCTGCAACGAAATTTGCGACGTGCAGATGAAGCTGGGGAACTAGGATTCGAACCTAGACAAAGTGATCCAGAGTCACTTGTGCTACCGTTACACTATTCCCCAGGGCCGAGATTGCGGAGCGCGGACAGTGATGGGCGTGGGTTAGGTTGCGGCAAGCGATAGGCAGCTTGCCAGGTGTCGCACGACGTCGCGGATTGAGATCACGCCACGGGGCCGACCGGCTTCCATCACTGGCAGGTGACGATAGCCGCCGATATCCATTTTGTGAATGGCAAATGCGATGCTGTCGTCTTCTTCGACTGCCTCCGGGTTCGGCGTCATCCACTCGCGCACTGGGTCGTTTGCCAGGTCCGCTTCGCGGCCGGCGATGTTCATGAGCACGTCGCGTTCGGTAAAGATGCCGACGAGTTCGGTGCCGTCGGTCACGAGCACGCAGCCGATCTTCTTGTCGATCAACGTGCGAATGACCTCGCGAAGCGGAGTGTCGGCGGAGACACAAATAGGGAATGCTGGTCCAAGGGCGCTGACGGATTCTTCGGTCAGCGCCCGTTCGACCAGCGAACCGGCCGAGGCGGTCGGCTGGTCGAGGAAAGTCATGTCGTTCTTGCAACCGGCGCACTCGTCGGCGCCGGGCATGTTCTCGTAACCGCAGTTGGGGCAGATCATGGTCACACCAAGAATGCGTCCTCGCTGTCGTACAACGCCGCTAAGTCACCCTCGCCTTTTTGAGCGATCGCTTTCGCCATTTGTTCGTTGACGAGCGTCTCGTAAGTGGGCCGCTCGACCGCGCGAAACACGCCGATCGGTTCCGGGAAGTCCGGCTGCCGCATGCGGCTCAAGAGGTACGCGAGCGTCGGCTGCTCGGTTCGTTCGTCGTGGAACAACAGGTCATCTTCGGAGATGCCCTTGCCCAACTCGACGACTTCGGGCGTAGTGCCGTTCAGGCGGATTCCGCGGTCCCGCGACTTGCCGAAGACGAGCGGCTTGCCGTGTTCCAATGACAACGTCGTGTCCGCGCGGGTCTCCTTCGCCTCGGCATACTTGAATGCGTCGTCGTTGAACACGTTGCAGTTTTGGTAGATCTCGACGAAGGCCGTCCCTTTGTGTTGGGCGGCGCGTTCGAGCACCATCTGGAGATGGATAACGTGCGTGTCCACGGATCGGGCGACGAACGTGGCCTCGGCGGCGATTGCCACGCTGATTGGGTTCAGCGGATTTTCGACCGAACCCATCGGCGTCGATTTGGACAGTTGACCCTTCGGCGAAGTCGGCGAATACTGTCCCTTGGTCAATCCGTAAATCTGGTTGTTGAAGAGAATGAGCTTGAGGTCCACGTTGCGGCGAATCACGTGCATGAAGTGATTGCCGCCGATCGAGAGGGCGTCGCCGTCGCCCGTGATCACCCACACCGTCAAGTCCGGCCGGGCGACCTTCAATCCCGTGGCGAACGTTGGCGCGCGCCCGTGAATCGTATGGAAGCCGAACGTGTTCATGTAGTAAGGAAACCGGCTGGAGCAGCCGATGCCCGAAATGAACACGTATTTTTCACGCGGAATGCCCAGTTTCGGAAGCACCTTCTGCATCTGGGCGAGGATCGAGTAATCGCCGCAGCTTGGACACCAGCGGATTTCCTGATCGCTTTGGAAGTCCTTCGGCGTCATGACCGGCAGTATTGTTGAAACGCCCATCGGTGTTCCTCGTTCGAGTAGGGTAGGAGCGAAACTGGTCCCAGCCTACATTCCGTGTTATTGATCGTTACGAGCTTCAAACACATGCGAGCCGTCTCGGCCGCTGAACCACAGGTCAGTTCTGGTCGCGCGAACTTAAGTCGCGAATGTCTTAAGTGTCTCCTCAATCTTTGCCACGATGTCGCGCTCGTGGAACGGCTGGCCGGCAACTTTGTTCAATCCTTCGGCGTCGATAAGAAATCGACTGCGGAGCAACATGCGGAGTTGGCCGAGGTTCAACTCCGGCACAAGCACGCGCTTGAATCGCGTGAGAATCTCGCCGAAGTTGCGCGGCAGCGGGTTCAGGTATCGCAGTTGGATCGACGACACGCGCCCACCCTTCTTTCTCACCGTGTCCACGGCGGACGTGATGTGGCCAAACGTGCCGCCCCAACCGACGACCAGCAGATCGCCCGATTCGTCGCCATGCACGGTCTGCAGCGGGATGTCGTTGGCGATGCCAGCGATCTTTGCAGCACGCGTGTTGATCATGTGTTGATGATTCGCCGGATCGTAATTGACGTTGCCCGTGACGTCCTGCTTTTCGATGCCGCCGATGCGGTGTTCGAGGCCCGGCGTACCCGGCAAAGCCCACGGTCGCACGAGCCGCTCGTCCCGCTTGTATGGCAGGAATCCCTTGCCATCGTTGTTCGAAGCGGTCGGGTGCGTGATCTCGATCTTCGCAAATGTTGTCGGATCGGGGATCAACCACGGCTCGGCGCCGTTCGCGACGAAGCCGTCCGACAGAAACATTACCGGCGTCATGTAGCGAACGGCGATGCGGACCGCTTCTTGAATCATCGTGAAGCAGTCAGCGGGCGTCGCGGGGGCGACGATCGGAACGGGCGACTCGCTGTTGCGACCGAACATCGCCTGGAGCAGGTCGGCCTGCTCGGTCTTCGTCGGCAGCCCGGTGCTCGGTCCGCCGCGCTGCACATCGATGATGACGACGGGCAATTCGGTCATCACGGCGAGTCCGATCGCCTCGCTCTTGAGCGCCACGCCCGGTCCGCTGGTGCCGGTCACGCCGAGCGCGCCGCCGAACGACGCGCCGATCGCGGCACCGATCGCGGCGATTTCATCTTCCGCCTGAATCGTCAACACGCCGAAATTCTTGTGCTTCGACAATTCGTGCAGAATTTCGCTGGCGGGCGTGATCGGATAGGTGGCGTAGACGAGCTGTTTGCCGGCCATCTTTGCGGCCGTGATCAATCCGAACGCCGTGGCTTCGTTGCCCATGATCTGCCGGTAGCGACCGGGTTTGTACACCGTCGCTTTCGGCACGCGGTAATGCACGGCGATCAGGTCGGTCGTTTCGCCGAAGTTGAAGCCAGCGCTGAGCGTGCGGACGTTCTGCTCGACGACCCACGGCCTTTTGGCAAACTTCTCTTTGATGGCACGAATCGTCGGTTCGAGCGGTCGTTGGTAGAGCCAGTAAACCAAGCCAAGTGCCCAGGTGTTTCGGGTGCGATCCAGATCTTTCGGCGACAGCGCATTGCCTTTCTCATTTCGCAAGTCGTCCCGAACCGCGCGGCGGTTGTAGGTCGTGATCGGAAGTCTTAGGAGTTGGTAGGCTGCTAGAGTTCCGTCTTCGAGCGGGTTGGATTGATAGCCCGCCATGTCGAGGCCATCTTTGTCGAAGTAATCCTCATCGACAATCAGGAATCCGCCGCGTTTGAGATCCTTGAGGTTTGTCTTCAGCGCGGCCGGGTTCATCGCGACCAGCGTGTCGACGTCGTCGCCGGGCGTGAGGATATCCTTGCTGGAAAAGCAGACCTGGAATCCGCTGACGCCGGCGAGCGTGCCTTGCGGGGCGCGGATTTCGGCGGGAAAGTCGGGTAGCGTACTGACGTCGTTGCCTACAATCGCCGAAACCGTGGTGAATTGGCCGCCCACCTGCTGCATGCCGTCGCCGGAGTCGCCGCAAAAGCGGATCACAACGGTGTCGAGTTCTTGGACCGGTTTCGGCTGCACGGCGGGTTCCTTCACGCTCAATTCCGGTTTCGGTTCCGCAACAGAGGCCGTGGCGACCATCGCGATACTTCTCCTTGCCGGGCAAGCGCCACTTGACGAGCGTGGCTACGCCCCTTCTCGATCCTGCCGATTTGGTTTGGAAACGGGTGCCAAATTGTAGACCGCGGCCGGAAAATGTTCGGCCAAGTGATGCACGAGATTTCGCACCGAGACGCAACCGACCACGTTGTCATGCCCGTCCACGACGGGCAGCCGACGGTAGCGGCCTTGGTGGATCCGTGCTACGACAGTTGCAATCGAGTCCGTGGCGCGAATCGTCGCCGGGTTGCGGCTCATGCACTCGCTGATTGGCGTGTCGGCCGGCCGCTGCGTGGCCACGACGCGGCGCAAATAATCTTGCTCGGTGAAAATTCCCACGAGCTTCTGCCCCTCGCACACGAGGGCGCAGCCGGTGCGATGCTGCTGCATTTGCTCGACGGTTTCGCGCACGGTGGCGTGCGGGCTCACGCGCAGGCCCGGCGGCGGCTCCAACTCCGCCACCGTCTCGTTACTCAGATGACTTTCGATGTCCTTGGCCATGTTGTTTGCTCCTCGCTGCAACAGCATACAAGAAGTTGGCCGACAGCAAAAGGGCGACCTAAACAGCCGTGTTCGGCCGCATGCCGCGGCCATTCCAGCGGAAAACGTGCGTGTTTTTCAGGGATTTTCGATCGCAACGTTGGCGAGAAAGTGATCGTCCGCGTGCAAGCGAATCAGAAGATTGCGGACCAGTCGCGATCGCTGTCACGGTGCCGGCGCGACCAACGTGAGCGCCAGATTGGCCTCAGCCGCGGCCATGCGCCGACGGGCCTCGCGGAGTTCCTCGCGATCGACCTTCAGTGCCTTGAGCACGGGCGCGACAACGTCGCGGATGTAAATGCGGTCGTCGAAGATGCCCGCGTCGCGAATCAGTTGGTCGCGCGTGTCCCAGTCGGGAATGATGTCCTGGGCCGGCATGCGAAATGTCTTGATCACGTGATTGACGGCCTCGAGCACTTTGTCGCGATCCTGCTCCATGTGGAGTTGCACGCCGTTCTTGAAGAACTCGAAGTGGCCGACCTCGTCGCGCGCGAGCAGCGCGAGCACCTTGTCCAGCGCCGCGTCGTTCGACCCGTTCGCCACGCGACGCAGCCCCTGATAGTTCAGCTTGGTCGCGTACTCCTGAAACACCGTGTAAACGATCATCTCCAGCGGTGTCTCGTAGGGCAGCATCCACTCGCGCGACAGGATCTCTTCCTCGAAATTGCGGATGTCCTGGTCCGTGCGGCTGCCCGACTTCGTGAGCCACATTTCCAGCGCGAGCGAGTGTTTCGATTCCTCGTAGCCCCAATTGGCCTGAAACCACGCGCGGCCGCGGCTCGCGCGAATCAAGTGCAGAATCTTGGACGTGTAATCCGGCAGGTACAACTCGACCGCCATGTACGCTTCCATGATCCGAGTCACGGCCGGATCGGGATTGCGATTGATCTGGTCCCACGGAATGTCGTTCAGCAGGTTCCAGCGCCGGTGCGCCTCGGCCTTGTGGAAGTATTCCAGGTAAAGATCGTAGAAGCGATTCTCAAGCGTTGCGGACACTGCGACTCCTCAAGTGGTAAGGATTCTTAGGTGCAAGTTCAGGATGCATGCGCTTTCCAAACGGCAGGAGAGCGTTGTTTGAATCGAACCGGCAATAGTGTCTTGAAGCTAGCGAAAAAATGCAACGGAAAGACGGAAAAATGGCGTCCAGGCGACCCAGCAGCGTGTCGAGGCAGGCGCCGAGTGAGTACAAGTCGGATCGGCAATCCGCCCCGCCGCGCGGCATGATTGAGTGTGGTGCTTTGTGTCATTAGCGGCCCGGCAACTGCCATCGCTCGTCAAATAATCCCGCTGTCACTGTGGATTCGTCAAACGGGCCGTCGCTCTTTTTTGAAAACGCCACGACCGCGAAGTCGCCGAGCCGGGGATAAAGTTGCGCGTTGGACGCCTTGAATTCCCGCTCGTGAAACGTGTGTCCCGAATTGATGACGACGTAGCGCCGCGCGTTGAGCGGGTTCGGATAGATTAGCAGCAGAGCGTGCTCGCGCGGCGAGTACGCGCGGCCGCGGAGTTCAATTGCCTGCTCCGTCCATTTGATTGGCAGCCGCGCGACCACGTCGCGCAGCACGCGGTTCGAGCCAGGGTCGCCGAATAACACAAGATTCGAGTCGGCGACGTCCTGCTCGGTGACCTCCGTGTCATTCTTGGTCGGCAGCTTGCCGCGCAGAAACTTGTCCCACTCGCGCGCGAACCGGTCGAGCGACCAATCGGCGTACTCGGCCAGCTCGCGCGACCAGGGCTTGCCCGATCCGCGCACGCACAAGAACGGGCCGGCAAATGCGTCGTCGATCGGCCCGGTCAGCCCCGGCCGCTTCACGCCGTAGCTGCGCCGCAGTTCGCCGAGCGACGGCACGTAATCCAGCACCGACCAGTTTTCGCCATGCTTTTCAAACAGCACGGTCGGCAGTTGCCCGTCGGCCGCGGTGTTCAAATCGTGCACGTCTCCGCCGACGCGAATCTGCGAACCGACGCCGCGCGACACCTCGAACATTCGCACGTTGTCTGTCCTGACGTCGACCACGCCGTCCGCCTCTTTCGTCGCCTCGATCGTCGCGGGTCGGTAATGCTCGCCCATGCGGAGGATCGTGTACCCGAACGCGCCGGGATACTTCAACGTGTACGTGACGAACCGGACACGGTCTTTGAAATACGGCGTGCCGGCCGCCGCGTGCTCCGCGTGAAATGCCATCGCTCGCTTACGGCTTTCCGGGTGAAACTGGTGGCCCGTCTTCGGCGCAACGAGGAACAGAAACGGAATGTTGTCGGTCGTCTCGTTCAGTTCGTTCGGCTCGGTCTCGCGCCGAAATCGCACGTCGAGTTTTTCGAGCGCCTGCTTGATGCCGTGCGACGCCGCAAGTTGCGGATCGTCCTCGCCGCCGTACGCGACGATCGGCACGTTGAACGCGTTGAGCGTGTAATCTTCCGCGTCGTAAATGTGCAGTGCTCGTTCTTGCCAGGAGGGCAGGGAAGCCGTGATCTTCTGATACCTCTTCGTATCCGTGAAGCCGGCACCTGGCCCGACCGAGCACCATTTGTCCGGGTGGTGCAGCCCGAGGTGCCACGAGCCGGCCCCGCCCATCGAAAAACCGCGCAGCACGATCCGCCGGTCGTCAATCCGATACCGTTTCCTCACCGACTCGATCGCCTCAAACACGTCCGTCTCGCCTGCCCAGCGATACGCATTGTTCGTGCGACCGAAAATGTCGAGTTGAATGAAATCCTGATCGTCCGGCACGGGCTGCTTGGAATCGTGCGCGTGCAAGAAACTGACTTCATTCAGCGTCGCCCCGCGCCCGTGCAGTTCTACATCCAGCCGCCACTTCCGCCCGTTATTTCCCTCGTCCGCATACTTCGGCGGAATCACCAGCCCGTACGGCTGTACCGATCCATCCACTTTCGAAACGAACCCCCGCGCGAGCCGCCCGGTCTGGCCGTCCCATCGTGCCGTGGCGCGGTCACGCGCGAGTTGCTCGGTTCGGGTGATCGCGCGTTCCAACGCCTCGAGCGTCCAGACGGCGTACTTGTCTGAGTAAAACTCTCCGTGGCGCACGATCCATTCCGCCGCCTTCGCGTAAATCTCCACGTCCGCGAGCAGATCCCTGCGCACGCCGAGTTCCCTCAGCCGCGCGATCGTGTCGTCCAGATGCAGCCGCGCCACATTGATGCGTCGCAACTCATCTTCGCTCGCGCGCTGAGTCTCCGCGACGAACTGCTGCTGGCCGAGCAGGGCAGGGGAGAGGGCGGCGATGAGTACGGCCGATTCAACGAACATGGTGCAGTCCTCGTCCTGGGGCTGAGGGCATTACGGGCTGATGCACGATCGTTCTTTCACTGGCTGCAATCGCGCGTCCGCCTTGTCTGTCCCGGCACGAACGAATTCAAGTGAAGCCTTGTCGAAGCCATCGGCGGCTACGTCAAGCGTGTAGGCGCCGGTCAAGAGGCCGTCGAAGCGGAATCGGCCGTCCGCGTCCGTGACCTTGGGCGCCGCACGATACGTACCGACGGCTTGCAGGAACTCCAGATCGTGATGGCGGTGGCGGATCGAAACGGTGGCACCGGCGATTGGCTGGTCCGATTCGTCTAACACCCGGCCCGCGATCCCGTCCGCTTGCTCCAACACGGCGTCGAGCGACTCGCCGTGCAGGTCCGGGCGAATCGCGACGGTGCGTTCGACGATGGCCTTGCCGGGCGCGGTCAATCGCACTTCGTACGTGCCTTTCGGTAAGCCGTTCAACTCGTACGACCCGTCGGCCTCTGTGGTGACGCGAAAGTTCCGATCACGGAACGGAATCACGAAGTAGCCGCCCAGCGTGCTGGAACTCAGCATGCGAAACTGCAGCTTCGCGTCAATGTCCGTGAGCGGCAGCGGCCCGCGGCCATCCGTCACCTTCCCGGTGACCTTGCCCGTCGCCGGAGCACGACGCA
>Ga0247727_10018934_pt1 | contig 10741 bp, 6 predicted proteins | sample WisWelCaveWW1625_FD_202498 | JGI IMG/M metagenome (GOLD analysis project Ga0247727, IMG submission 202498) | Biofilm microbial communities from Wishing Well Cave, Virginia, United States - WW16-25 | ecosystem: Environmental > Aquatic > Deep subsurface > Groundwater > Cave microbial mat | place...
AATTCCAGAAGCGGCCCATGATCAGAGCGGGGCTGATGCGCTCAAAGACTTTCGTGTTCGGATAAAAAAAGTATCCCGTCCACAAACTCGCGCGCTTATCGTCGTTGCGCGTCACGAAGCCGTTGTCGGCGCGGAAGGTCGGACTCGAGGCCCAGTAATCGAAATCAAAATTCCAGTGTTTCGCTTCGCGCTCGAAGCTGGCGTACACCGCGTTGCCATTGAAAGATTCGCCGTCAAACGCCGTCGTGTATTTGCCGCGGTCAAAATAAGTTTGGCTTTGCGAAATGCCCGAAGTCAATTTCGCATTTCGCGATTCTTTCGTGTGGCTGAATAAAGCCTGCCATTCAAAACGATAATTTTTTTTGAAACGGAAAAGGCCGTCCGCGCCGTACAATGTTCCCGCGCCGCCGCCGTCCAAACGGCGATCGGTCACCATGCCGCCGATATAGGAATCTTCCCAGAACGTCCTTTTCGCGCGCAAAATGTTTGAAGTGCTGCGACCGACTTCCTGCAAAATCGCGCTGCGTTCTTCAAACGGCAAAATCAACGGCGAATGCTCGTCGCGCGCGCCGACATAAGCGAGGCTCGTGCGATTCAGGCGGCCCGTGAGTTTCGCGGCCACCAGCGGATCGTTGATCGAGCGCGTGTAAAACGCATTATAATACGTGTCGAACAATTCGCTGCCTTCCTGAAAGAAAGGCCGGCGCTCCGGATAAAACAGCGCGAACGACGTGTTGACGTCGATCTGCGCCGCATCGGATTCGACCTGGCTGAAGTCCGGATTGTATGTCGCTTCCGCGATCAAGCTCGGCGTGAAAGCGTATTGCAACCCGAGCGAGGCCGCGCCATCGGCTTTGCTATTGGCGAGGCCGGAGTTAGGATTACTGAAATCACGCAACTGGCCGGATTGAAAACCAACGACGGACGGCAGCAATTCCAACGAGCCGCCGGGCTTCACATTTTCGATGCCGGTCATCGTTCCAAACTGGCAGGGAAAACACGGATTGTCGCGGCTCACCGTTGACCACGAATATTGCCGCCGGCTGTCGCGCGGATGCGTGCGAAAAAACGTGATGCGCCAATTTTGCACGGCCTTGTCGGGAAATCGCAAACTGCTGAACGGTATCGCCATTTCGACTTGATAACCCGCCGCCGTCACTTTGCCTTTGGAATGATAGATGATATTGAAACCGTCGTCTTCATTTTGCGAGGTCCAGCGCGCATCGCTTTGGATGCCGAGCGGATTTGCAAAAATCTCATAGGCCCACGCGCCGTCGCCGTAAGTGTCCAGCATGATGCCGACAAAATCATCCTGCCAAATCGCGTCGCGATCTTGCAGCGTCGCGCGAATGGCGTTGGGATGATCATCATGCGCAAAGAACGCAACGTACAAATTGGCATCGTCGTAAGCGACGAGCGATTCGGTTTCCACCGGCGGCTTGGTTTGATCGCCGGGCCGAATCTCGGTGAAATTTTGGGCGCGCGCGGCATCCGCCCAGCCCGCGTCGTTTAAATCGCCGTCGATTTGAATCGGCCCCGAGGCGCGGCGAATGTCGAGGGCCGGTTTGACATTGGGTTGAAACGCGCCGGCTTTGTCATTATCCGAGGCAAAAACAAAGCCGGCAGCGCTCAAAAACACACAACTGATTGTAACAAAATTTTTTTTTAACATTCCCTTCTCCGCGATTGGGTTATTTCTATTGTTGAGATACCGCTGTCGTGCAAAACGTTTAACGGTAACACAGGAGTGACAAACTTTAGTTTGTCACATGGGCCATTGATTTTGAAAATGCCGCCGGTTCGCTGTAGCAGCACAATGATGACAAACTAAAGTTTGTCACTCCGTTAGAGGCCGAGCCAGTACGACGCTTTAATCAGGAAAATATTATCCGCCTCCGCAGAAAGCAGGCGATCGAAAGAACGATTGAAACGAAACTCGCCATTGTTCTCGAAATCGGAGCGGCTTTGCGTCCAGACAAAAAACAGCGTCGAGCCGGGCGAATATTCCCAACGCAACACGGCGTTGCCGCGCAGCGATTTGAAATTGAAATCATCGGAGCGGTCGGTGAGATAGGGCGTGAACTCGTAGCTTCGAGGCCGGGCCAGCTCTTTGTAGTTGAAATAATCGCCGGAAGAAATCAGCGGTTGCGTGTAAAGCTGCAAGCTCAAACGCGGCGTGAACGTCCAGTTCAAACGAATGCTCGCGGAAAGCTCGGTTTGTTTTAATGCCGCAAAGATGTAACGATTGCCAAACGTTGTCGTTGCCTGCGGATCAGCAATGACAGTCACATATTGGGCAAAATTGCGATTCCACCACAGCGTCGGGCCCGTACTAATGGAGAGATTGGCGCCGGGTTTCCATTCGACCGAGGCGTCAAAGCCCCCATCCCAATTCTGCGGGCCGCGGGTATAACCAAATGTTCCCAATCCGAACACCCAGGTTTTTCGGTTATCGGAATTGAGAAAAAAATTGGCTTGCCAGCCGGGGCGATTCAATGTCAGTGGGCCACCGCGCGTGCGATTGTTGTTGACGGTTTCGGGATTATAAGCAAATGAATAGTTGAGGCTATAATAATTAAGAAACTCAAAATACCCGCTTTGCCAGACGCCCATCCAGATCGTGTTGCCGTCAAAATCACGGCTGTCAAAAACGGCGCCCAGCAATTGCGCAAAACGCGTCACTTTGCCAACTTTCGTCCATTTGTAGCCGCCGCCGAGGTGTCCATTGATCACATCGGTGCGAAACAAAAAGCCCATGTCATTGAGGTCGAATTTCGGATCGACAAAACCAATCGCCGAATTGAAAATAACATTGCCTTTTTGCTTATTGAGCAAAAGGCGACCGGCGAAACCAGTCAATGAAGTCGCTGAACCATCCACTTCGACGTGGCCGGCATCCGGCCTTTGAAAGTAATGCCGCGAGTTTTGTTGCAGAGCGAGCAGGCGAGCTTCGTTGCCGCGCACTTGCGACATGCCGGCCCAACCGGTGATCACCCAGGTTTTGTTGGCGTCGAGAAACGTCCAGCCATCCACGCCGCCGGCAAACGCGCTGCTATTGATTTGATCGCGCAACCGAACCTCATCAAAACGGCGCGCCGCGAGCGTCGAGATGAATCCGATTCCCTGACGGCCTTCCTTGATTTCTTTTTGCGCGCGCATAATGCCGTAATACGCCAGCGGCTCGACTTCGCTGCGCCATCTGCGGTTGCCTTGATTCAACTTCAACTCGGCGTGCTCGCGGCTGGTGAGCGCGTGCAACATGCCGACGTTCCAATTGTTGCCGACTTTGCCGGTGAGCTTTGCCGCGCCGAGAATGCTCGTTCCCAGCGGAACGTCGGCAAAATCTGCCGAGGGCGAACTACCCTGCGGCGCTCTGCCGATACGCCGGGTATAAAAAAATTGAGGGTTGGCCCAGTTGAAGCCCCAATTGCTTCTGGAACCGCCTTGGCCAAAATTGAAAATGGTGGCGCCTTCGATAAAGAACGGCCGCTTCTCGCTGAAAAAAGTTTCCACGTCGCCGAGATTCACTACAGCCGGATCGACTTCAACTTGGCCAAAATCCGGATTGACCGTCGCATCCAAAGTCAGGTTGCTGCCGATTCCTACTTTCAAGTCAGCGCCGGTGCCGGGAAGATATTTGGAGCCATCATTGAATGGGTTGCCAGGCAGGTGTTGCGTGTACTCGGCTTTGGTGGTAACGTAAGGCAAAACTTCGACGCGGCGCGGTGGCGAGATATTTTCAATGCCCACCAAATCAGCGAAACGCGAAACGAAGCCGCTGCCGTTCTTGGGCGTGAAAACCAAATAATCTTTTTCATTCTTGCGCGCGATGTCGCGGCGGAAATTGATTCCCCAAATCATCTGATCCTTATTTTTAAAACGAAGCTGCGAATAAGGAATGCGCATCTCCGCGGTCCAGCCCTTGTCATCAATTGTCACATTTCCCTCCCAAACGCCGTCCCAGGAATCGTCGTCCCATTCATCGTTGTAGAGAACGCCGTCGTACATGGTGCCGGCGGCATTGAGCAAAAAATAAAATCCGCTGCGGCGGTCGTAATACGGATCGACAAAGAAGCCGAACATGTCGGAGGTGAGCTGCGCGTCGCGGCGGCCCAAACGCGCCATGATGGAATCGGGCGCGGAGTCGAACATGCGCGCGCCAATGTAAATCGCTGCGTCATCGTAAGCGAGATGAACAACCGTCTTTTGCGTCGGCGGTGCGCCTTCGTTGGGATCGCGTTGCGTGAATTGCGAAATGCCGGAACCATTTTGCCACACGGGCTCAGTGAGAATGCCATCAACGGTGATCGCTTCCGCCAGACGAATGGCGTCTACTTTGATTTTAGCCGTGGAAACAGTGTCAGCGGTTCCCGCATACGTTAACGTCGCGGACAAAGCAAGAACAGTCACGAACGTTTTCATGGATCGCTCCTCAGAAACGGTGAATCAAAATAAAGAAATTGTTATTCCGCGCGTGACCGTATGATAAGACAGAGAAAATCAGAGAAAGGTTGCCAACACCAACTCAATTTCGCCAAATTCTTGATTCCAGAGCACCCACTGACGGTTGGCTTGGCCGAGAAAGATAGAAGAGCGCCGCAGCGCTGGCCTCGCGTCCACTGTTCAAATCCACCACCTTCACGGTCAGCAGATACTCGCCGGCTTCAACGTCACTGAGATTCAGCGGCAAACTGATCACCGCTTTGGCGCCGGGCTTGGGGCTTTTCCAGCTTAATGCGCTAACGTTTCTGCCCGCGTGACTAACAAAACAGTAGACTTGAAAAGAATCGCCGGACGATAAACTGGGGGACAAATTATAGGCTTCAAAATACACAAATCCTCTTGGTTGCTCGGCAGAAAAAAGATGCGGCACGTTGGGCAAAATGCTGCGGCCGTTTTTCTGCAAAATGGCGGCTTGGCCGGACATATCGAGCTGGCGCGCCATCAGCAAGCTGCTGATTTGCGGCTGTGCTTGGCGAAACGACGGCGCCTTGATTTTGCCGGCGTGCGAGAACCGCTGGCGCATTTGCTCGTCGCCGATGATCACGCGCAACGTGTAGCTTCCGGGTTCGAGACGAAAGGCAAAGTGGAAAAGTTGCGTGTGGCGATTCGATTGCGTCACCGCGAGATTTTTCGTTTGAACTTTTTCCGTGATGAAATTGCCGTCGACCTGAAAGCCGTTGGCCTCCTCAAGCGCCACGCCGGCCTCGATGTTGGTCTCATAAACCTCACCGCTTTTCTGAAATGCCAAACTTCGGTACGGCACTTCGATAACGACTTCAGTTAATGTTTTCTCGGTTTCGGCGTCTTGAAAATAGAGCACGTTTACCCAAAAGGGACGGCTGCTAATATCGATGCCATCATGCGATGCACTTTGCGCGGCAACATTGCCGGTTATTGCCAAGCACGACATCAATCCGGCGCAGAGCAAATTCAAAAATCGTTTGTCAGGGCGTGGATTTGGGCCGTTTTTTCTGAAGTGCAAAATAATGGCAGCGTGAAGGCGGGACGTAACAACTCGCATAAAGGACTCCGCGTTGAAGTTGTGTGATGATCAGAAATTCGTCGTCCTCGCCGCGTAACGCCTAATATGACGATTGCATCAGGAAAAAGGTTGCAAGCAAAGAAAAAATTTACAAAGAACTATTTTATTTGCGCGACTTTCCCAGCGCCTCGTTCATCTCTCTCACATAATCCGCATCCAGGCCATGAATGCGCAACTGCACGAGCTGGTCGATGGAAAGATTTTTGTATCCCAATTCCGTCATCTCTTTGACGAATGTGGGGGTGACGCCGTGAATCACCATTTCGACGAGCTTATCAATCGACAATTTGTTGTATCCGAGCGCTTGCATCTCTTTGACGAATGCAGTGCCGACGTCGCTAATCGCCAAATGAAATACTTGATCAATAGCCAGTTTGTTGTATCCCAGCGCTTTCATGTTGTTGACAAAATTCTGGCTCAACGCAAACTTAAAATCGCCGGAGCCTTTATCGTTTTTGAATTGGCCTTTAAAAGTAAATGTGCCCGCCTCGCGCGGCAGCTCGAACTCGGCGACGGCAGCGCTGTTCGTCGTGGCCTCCAATCCCTTAAATTCTTTGAGCAGAATGTCTTCGCTAAAACTCATATTCCAATGCCCGCGTTCCGAGCGCATCGAAGATTTGAGATTCAGGTGCATTTTGGAAAAGCCGATTTCACCTTTCCAGCGGCCTTCGACGGTTTCTTGCGCGGCTCCGGATGAAGGTAGGAGTTGAAACAATGACAAGGCGGTGAGGCAACTTTTTATCATTTTCTGCATGGCGAATTTCCCTATAGTTTTACTTTGGGGAAACTATCACAATCACGAAATTTTTTTACCACAAAGGCCACAAAGAGCACAAAGAAAAACAGTTAAACTTTGTGTAAAAATTTAGCGATTTGAAGTGGAGTGCGAAGCTTTAGCTTCGCAAACTAAAGTTTGCACTCCGGTTTCACATAGCCCAATTCATACAATTTTGTTTTCTTTCTTTGTGTACTTTGTGCCCTTTGTGGTTGAGTTTTGCTACGCCTGTAAGGCTGCGGCTGATGCCGCGCTACATGATCATACGGTCAAAAAACTTCGACAACGAGGTTCTCGACTTTCCTTGCCAAGACATTGGCCTTGGCGTCGATAATTCGCACGCTGTTAATCAATCGCAGTATCAGCCATTTTAATTCATACTCAGGAATCGGCAGGCCAACTCGCTGATATGCTCGCATGAGCAGAGACTGGGCTTCTTCATCGTCACGACGCAAATGTGCTTTCACCGTCGCGACCACGTTTGCCAGCACACTCTCGGATAGTGACCCTTCTGAGCCTCGTGCGTCGGGATTGTTCACATCATAGCTCTTGTCATTTTGAATGGACTTGGCGAAAACTTCCAAATTTAATCCCCAGAATAATGGCACGGCTTCAAATCGGATAAAGAGCAGCCGGCGCTTCCGTGAATTTTGGAAGTCGGGATCTGACCGGACAGATTCAATCGGCTGAACTCGCGATAGTATCTCCGAGATGTTGTCCACGCACGATTGAAAGCATGCATCGGGAATTTCCCACAGCACGTCGATGTCGCTGTAGCGGTCGGCGCGAGCCTCCGCCAGCGATCCTCGGAGCAGCGCTTCCGACTCCGGCGCGGCTTCGGCTAAACGGCTGAGGATTCTGTCCGCGAGATTGGCGCGTGCAGCGATATCGAGATTCATTCTTTAAAAAAGCTCGCATCGAAGCCTTGAATTTTCATCCGGATGGCTTTTTCCGGCGACAAATTTTTCAAGCCGGCTTCTTGCAATTCTTTGACGAAATGCGCGTCAACGCCTTGAATGCGCATTTGCAGCAACTGGCCGGTGGTCAGCTTATCGAAGCCAACGGTTTTCATCTCTTTCACGTATTCCGCATCGACGCCTTGAATGCGCAATTGCAGCAGATCACCGGTGGAGAGATCGGCAAATCCGGCGGCTTTCATTTCTTTCGCATAATCGGCGTCAACGCCCTGAATGCGAAGTTGCAGAAGCTCATCAATCGAAAGATCGCCAAAGCCGGCGGCTTTCATTTCTTTCGCGTAATCGGCGTCGACGCCTTGAATCCGCAATTGCAACAATTCATTGATCGAAAGATCGCCAAACGTCGCTTTCATTTCTTTGGCATAATCTGCATCGACGCCCTGAATGCGCGTTTGCAGCAATTGGTCGATCGAAAGGTCTGCATAGCCCGCGGCTTTCATTTCCTTCGCGTAATCGGCGTCCACGCCTTGAATGCGCAACTGCAGCAACTCGTTGAGCGAAAGATCGCCGTAGGTCGCTTTCATTTCTTTGGCATAATCCGCATCGACGCCGTGAATGCGCATTTGCAGCAATTGGTCGATCGAGAGATCGTCATAACCCGCGGCTTTCATTTCCTTCGCATAATCGGCATCCACGCCTTGAATGCGCAACTGCAGCAGCTCATCGAGTGAAAGATCGCCGTAGGTTGCTTTCATTTCTTTGGCGTAATCCGCATCGACGCCGTGAATGCGGGTTTGCAGCAATTGGTCGATCGAGAGATCGTCATAACCCGCGGCTTTCATTTCTTTCGCGTATTCGGCATCCACGCCTTGAATGCGAAGCTGCAATAACTCGTCGAGCGAAAGATCGCCATACGCCGCTTTCATTTCTTTCGCATACTCCGCGTCGACGCCGTGAATGCGCAATTGAATCAATTCAGCAATATCGAGATTGTCGAAACCCGCGGCTTTCATATCGCGGATGTATTCGGCGTCGACGCCGTGAATGCGCATTTGCAGCAGTTGCTCAATCGACAGTTGCGCGTAGCCGGCTTTCTTGACGTCCTGCACGTATTCGTCATCCACACCGCCGCTGATGCGGCTGACAATATCATTGATCTTCCATTCATCATAACCGGAATCGCGCAATTTAGCGGCGAGAACGTTGCCCAATTTTTCCGCGGTTGCGCCGACGAGATGCTCGCCGGGTAAACTCTCAATGCCGAGCGCATGCAGCGCACTCACCAGATTCTCACCGACGAGATTCGCGCCATCTTGCACGAGCCGATCAAGTCTCAACCCCACGCCGGAATCATGCTTTTTTTCAACGCAATCATCGGTTGACGTTGATGCCGTTGGTGTTGCCGTTTCATACGTCTCGGTCGGCCACGGCGAAATCACCATAGGGTCATTGATCGGACTTCCCAAGGAAAGCCCGAAACTAAATTTAGGATCACTGTACTGCAATTGCCCGTTGGACAAAGCCAGTTTGTCGATCGGCTTTGCCGGAGCCTTTTCAAAACGCGCCCACGGGCTGATTGCCGCCAAAGGCAACACGACGCAGGCCACGGCCGCGCCCAGAAAAAGCTCGCCGGCCGGCGTAAGCGCGCGACGCCGCAAATTCGGATTGAGAATCGCGCGCAGACGGCTTTCGATCTGCGAACATTGCGCCATGGCCACCGCCGCCGAAGGCGAATATTTCGCAAAACGCAATTCGCGCAAAATTTCCAAAATATGATTGGCATAATCCGAAGCTTTCGCGCCGCTGTTCAACACGGCGTCATCACAGGCCTGCTCGCGCTCCAAACGCAATTGCCGCGCGGCGATCCAGGCGAGAGGATTAAACCAGTAAAGTGCGCAGGCAATTTGCGCCACAAATTGGGAGAGTAAATCGCCGCGTTTCACATGCGCCAATTCATGCAACAACACGACACGGCGGCGTTCCGTTGACCACGTGTCGGCGTCATGCGGCAAAAGAATGGTTGGCTGCAACAAGCCCCACGTCATCGGTGCCATCGCATTTTCGGTGCGCAGCAATTTTACCGGTGTTTTTAAGCCCAGTTCCACGCTCAAACTTTCGGAGAGATCATACCAGGTATCATCAAGAATTTCTTCGGCGCGCCGCGACAGCAATTTAACGCTCACCCAACCCAACAACCATCGTGTCGCCACGATCAGCACGCCGCCAAGCCATATGGCGAAAATCCATGTCGCCCATGACCACGCGGGCAGGACAATGCTCCATTTTGATTCGCGCTGTGGCGCTGGAGCCGGTGAGGCATAATTCGTGGAGATCGTCCACGTTTTGTCATCACGGCTTTCGGCCTGATAAATTTTTTGTGATTTTGATTTCGGCAAGCGGAACTCCGGGCCGGGCAAGCGCTGCAAACTTTCCGAGGAGGGCAAAATTTGCGGCACCAGAGGCACATTCCATTGCGGGATAATAAAGGAGAGGAGCGGCAGCGCCAACACGCCGATCAACGCCAGACTCCAGATGAGGTGCCGCGTAGCTGCGGCGGCTCGTCGCAGCAACAAACTGAGCAGCATTGTTGCCGACAAAAGAATCGCCCCTTTGAAAGCCGCATCAAAAAGGATGGCCAGTAATAGGGTTTGGTCTGACATCCCAAGCATGTCGAATAGTGAACGCATGGCTATCTCCCTTCTTTTTTTGCCTGTGTAATCAACTGCGAGAGTCGATCCAATTCATCATCGGAAAGCTTGGCGCGCGACAGATCTAACAATGCCGCCACCGTCTGTTCGGTCGAGCCTTCAAAAAAAGTCTCGACCAGATGTTTCAGCGCCGAACGCTGGGCTTTGTCGTGCGCCAGCGTCGGCTTATAAATGTAGCGCGGACCGTCCTGTTCGTGTTCGAGATGCCCTTTCTCTTCCAGCAAACGCAGCATCGCCCGCACCGCCGAATAGCTGGGCGGATCCGGCAATCTCTCCATCACCTCGACCGCGGTCGCCCGCCCGAGCTGGTAGATCGCGTCCATAATCTGGCGCTCACGGCGGCTTAAGTGCAAATGTGGGGTTTTCGTGATCATGGTTGCCTTTCTTATGACTGCTTTATACGGCAAAAGGTTGCAAAAAGATGCTAAAAAAATAGCATCATGCTAAAAATATAACATATCGGGAGGATAATGTCAAGAGGAAAGTGCTAAATTTTTAGCATCAGGGAAAACTTCGCTCAACTCACGACGCTGTGCCGGGTAAAATATGGAAGGGCCAGACCGGAGGAAAAATGATTATTTTTTCAATCGTCCTTTCGCCCTTTGTGCGGCAGGTCTTTGCCGGCGCGTTTCCAGAATTGGCGCAGATCGTCAAGCAGATCATCAAGGCTGTCCTCCTCTTTCTTCAATTCCGCCACGCGCGCATCAAAAAAAGATTTGACGCGGCTAATCGCGGCGTTGGTGATGTTCATGCGCTCGACGAGCTTCTCCACCTCGCCGGTCTCCCAGTAATCCGA
>Ga0247727_10018935_pt1 | contig 10740 bp, 7 predicted proteins | sample WisWelCaveWW1625_FD_202498 | JGI IMG/M metagenome (GOLD analysis project Ga0247727, IMG submission 202498) | Biofilm microbial communities from Wishing Well Cave, Virginia, United States - WW16-25 | ecosystem: Environmental > Aquatic > Deep subsurface > Groundwater > Cave microbial mat | place...
CGGTCGGAGAGCCCGGTACTTGCGGCGGATCCGAGCGATTCGAGGTGCTTCGCGAATACCGCTGTCATCGGCGTGTCGGCAAGAAACCCGGACTATATTCGTTCAACTTATTGTTGCGCGAGCCCTTGGCGTGCGCGCGGATGAACTCCACCGATTGCACGAACATGCCCGAGGAGCCGCAGCAGGGGTCGTACACGCGGCCTCGATAAGGCTCGAGCATCTCGACCAGCAGCTTGACCACGCTACGCGGGGTGTAGAACTCTCCGCCCTTCTTGCCCTCGGCGCCAGCGAACTGCTTGAGGAAGTACTCGTAAACGCGGCCGAGCTGGTCTTTGGCGCGGCTCGCCTCGTCGCCCACCTTGATGTTGCTGACGAGGTCGATGAGCTGGCCGAGGCGTGTCTTGTCGAGCGCGGGCCGAGCGTAGTCCTTGGGCAGCACGCCCTTGAGCGCCGGGTTGTCGCGCTCGATGCCGGCCATCGCGTCGTCGACGAGCTGGCCGACGGTGGGCTGGCGGGCCTGCGCCTTCAGGTGCGTCCAGCGTGCCTCGGGCGGCACCCAGAAGGTGTTGACCGCGCGGTATTCGTCCGGGTCCTCGGGGTCTGCGCCCTTGGCCTTCTCCGCGGCGAGCCTGGCGTGCTGCTCCTCGAAGGCGTCGGAGATGTACTTCAGGAAGATCAGGCCGAGGACGACGTGCTTGTACTCGGCGGCGTCCATGCTTCCGCGCAGGGCGTCCGCCATCTGCCATAGCTGAGCTTCGTAGCCAACCGTGGCGCTGGTGGTCTCGGCTGCCTGCGCGTTGTTCCTGCTCCTTCGATTCGCCAAGGTCTACCTCACGAGACGATCGTGCATGGACGGGTTCAGGGGCGTCTAACGAAGAGAACGCCATGCGTCTCTCGAGGGGGCTCTTCCATGGTCATCCTCCGAGGATACGTTCGGCCGGGCTCCGGGCGCCCGCCGGCGCGCGGCTCGCTAGCAGCTCGCCGTCCGGTGTGATGTCGCGGTCGACGGCGTGGAGGCGTGCGGGGAGCTTCTCGCGCGCGGCACGGCGCACGAGGCCGAGCGAGCACGAGACGAGCTGGGCCAGCACCTCGTCGATCAGCTCGGTCGGGACGCCGTAGAAGAGGAAGTTCACCGGCGTCAGGTTGGCCAGGAACACCACCTCGTTCGGCGCTCGACCGGGAACGGCGAAGGCGTAGCGGCGTCCGTAGACGCGGCCGGTGCGCGGGTCGGAGACTTCGTGGGAGCGGATCTCGACCGGCTCGCCGGCGAGCGTCGGGCGCGGATCCTTGAGCAGGCCGTCGAGCCAGTGGGCGAGATCCGTGAACTCGATCGTCTTCGACGAGCCGCTCGCGAGCACGAGCTCGCGGCCCTCTCCGTGCGCGAGCCACTCCTCGAGCTCGACTCCTTGCAGGACGCTCGCTCCCGTGACGCCGAGCACGAGGTCCACCGCGAGGCGGTCCTCGGGCGGGAGATCGTTGAAGCGCCGCGCCTCGTTGAAACCGCGCTGTCCTTTGGCCGCGGACGTGCTCGACCCTGGTGCGGACGAGGAAGCGAGCGCCTTACGGCTTCCGCGCTCGACGTCGGGCCCCGGCTCGACCGCGAGGTCGAGCCCCAGGAGCTGCCGCGCGGGATCCTCGAGCCGGCGCAGGAGCTCGTTCACGAGCGAGCCGCCGATCGCGCCGCGGGAGCCGAGGACGAGCGCCCGCCGGCGGCTCAGGATCTTGCCGCTCGCGTGCAGCACGCTCTCGACCGCATTCAGGATCGACACGGCGACCTCCTTCGCCTCGGTCTCGACCTTGAGGCGCGAGACGGCGATCGAGAAGGCCGGGAAGGCGAGGCGGCCGTGCTGGGCCTCGATCTCCGCCAGGCGGTCGAAGCCGCTGCGGGTGTGTTCGACCGTGCCGATCAGGACGTCTTCCAGCGCCGCCGCGAGCGTCCGGTCGTCCTCGCTCGCGAGGCCGAAGTCGGCGAGGAGCGAGCGCAGGGTGCGCTTCTCTAGAGAAGCGCGGTTCAGGAGCGGCGCGAGATAGCCGCCGTCCTCGACGACGAGCAGGCGCCTGCCCGCGGCCCGCGCCGTCGCGAGCTGGCGCAGGAAGGCGGGCAGCGCCGCGGCGCGCATGGCCTCGACGAAGGGCCGGCCGTGGCGCGCGAGGGCGGCGCGGATCTCGTCTCCCTCCGCGAGCGGCGAGTAACGGCTCGAGAGCCGGTAGTGTCCCTCCACCTCGCCGGGGCTCGGCACGTTGACCAGCGAGAGCGCGCGGAACTCCGCGCTCGGGAGGTCGAGGATCGCCTCGAGATAGCTCGGGGGCTCGTCGCTCCCGTAGGCCACGAAGAGACACGTGAGGTCCGGGCACCCGAGGCGCCGCAGGGCGGCGATCAGGCCGACGACCTCCGAGGTCATGTGGTGGACCAGGAAGACGCTCGTGTCCGCGAGCGGCCCCGCGTGAGCGTTTGGCACGAGACCTCCGCCCTCCGTCGCCCGCGACAGGACGGGCATGCGCGCGAGGAAGGTCTCGACGTCGCTGCGCGCGCGCCGCGCCCCGAGGGACAGGTTCAGCACGCGGCCGAGCTGGGAGACGTCGAGGAACACCGAGCTCTCCTCGTGGACCACGCGCACGATCTCGCCGTCGAAGAGCAGGCTGCGCAGGCTGCGGTCCTCCAGCGCGAGCAGCGCGCGCTTGAGCGCGTGCTCGAGCTCGTGCGGCTCGCTCTCGAGGATCAGCGGCATCGAGGGGTCGGTCCACTGCAGCGCGACCCGCTCGAATCCGCCGAGTCCCGCGCGCTCGAATTGCTGGAACAGGTGGCTCGTGGGCTTCTTCAGCTCGACGAAGGTGCGCCGGCCGCGCTCGGCCTCGCGGCGCAGGCTCTCCGACCAGGTCTGGGCGATGCGCGTCGAGCCCGCGATGAACGTGCGGCTCTCCAGGTCCTCGATCAGGACGTGCGGGATCGACGCCAGGTCGAGCCGCCGGCCGCGGGGATCCTCGATCGTGATGGAGAGGCAGCCCGCGTGGCGTCCCTCCGCGTGACGTCCCCCCGCCTGACGTCCATGCGAGGACGGCAGGAGCTCCAGCACGAAGCGGCTCGGGATCTCCTCCGAGACGAAGGAGAACTCGGCCACGAGCGCCCTGGAAGGAGAAGCGCCGTCGCCCGGCAGGAGCGCCTCGCGGTAGCGCCGCCGCTGGAGGTTGCCGAGCAGCGCGCGCAGGTGGTGCTCGCAGGCCTCGGGGTGATCGGCGATGCGCGCGATGCACTCGTGTCCCGCGTGGACCTTGACGGTCGAGATGCCGAAGCGCTGCAGGAGCTCGGGGTTCTCGCGCGGGCGGATCCGGCGCTCGACGTGGATCACGAAGGGCTCCGACTTCGCCTGGACCGCGAGCGCCTCGGCCAGGGCGCGCGAGAGCACCGAGAGGCCGTGCAGGATCGGGAGATCGGAGAGATCGAGCACCCAGAGCGAGCCCTCGGGCTCGAGCGCGTACCCGAGCGAGGTCTCGATCCTGTTGCGGGGCGCGCTCATGGGCGAGCCTCAGCGCTCCTCGCCGTGCTCGACCACGGCCTTGATGCAGTCGCTCGAGCGCGCGGTCTCGAAGGCCTGCGGGACCGCGGCGCAGGAGAAGCGGTGGGTCACGAGCCGCTCGCCGACCCCGCGCAAGTGCGCGTCGCCCGCCATGAGCTCGATCGCTGCATGGAAGTCGCCGCAGCGCGAGCTCGAGAGCCGCAGACCGCCGGCGACCGCGGCGAGGAGCGCGGAGCCGGAGCGAGCGGCGGAGGGATGGAGCAGGATCGTCCCGCGCGGGCGGATCAGGGCTCCTGATGCACGCGCGCGCGGGCGGATGGCGGCGTCGACCTGCGCCGGCTCGAGCGCGACCGCCGCCTCGGCGCGCGGGAGACGGCCGGCGGCGCCGGCCTCGATGGCGTCGAGCGCGGCCGCGGCGTCGGAGCCCCGCAGGACCTCCGAGCGCTCGCTCAGCCATCCGGGAGGCTGCAAGTCGGCCATCCATGCGACGCGCGGCCGCGCCGTTCCGTCGAGGCCGAGATCGCGTGCCGCGGCGCTCCCGCGGTCTGGGACGGCCGAGGGCAGAGGGGCGAGGGCGAGCTCGTCGACGACCAGCTCCGTCGTGTGCTCCAGGCCGCAGGCGCCGCGTCCGTGGGTGGACTTCAGGTGCACCTCGCGGCGCGCCAGGCGCAGCGCGAGCTCGAGGCCGCGGGGATCTCCGGTCGTGTCGATCACCACGTCGGCCAGGCGCGGCTCGAGGGGGCCCCCAGCGCCGCCCGCAGATTCGTCGACGAGCCGCGTCTCGTCCGCGCCGAGCGCGCGGGCGAGCGCGAGCAGGCGCTCGCGCCGCGAGAGCGCCAGGATCTCGAAGGAGGCGCCGTGCTTGCGCCTCCATGCCGCGAGCGCGGCGACGACGAGCATCCCGAGACGCCGCGGGCCGAGCACCGCGATGCGCTCGCCGTCCCGCGGCGCGACGGTCGTGACCGCGTTCAGCGCCGCGGCCAGGGGCTCGATCAACACGGCCGATTCCGTGGGGATCTCGTCCGGGATCCGCAGCGCGGCGCGGATGGGAACCAGGACCCAGGGTCCGAACCCGCCGGGCAGGTCGTGGATGCCGAGGACGATCCGCTCCGGACAGTGGTTCGCGAGGCCGCTCGCGCAGAAGGGGCAGTCGTTGCGCATTCCGCGGGCGAGGTGCGAGGCGTTGATCTCGACCGCGTAGCGAGCGCCCTCATCGTCGAGGGCGACGAGCTCGTGCCCGGTGATCTGCGGCAGCGGGAACGGAAGGAAGCGCCGGGCGAGATCGGTCGAGCACACCCCGCAGGAATGCGTGCGCAAGAGCCGGTAGCCGGGGCCGAGCCGGAGATGGGGGCGGCCCTCGCGCTGGATCGCCCAGCCTTCGTCCGGCGAGCCCTCGAAGCGGTACCGCGCCGGGCGAAAGCCGCCGTCGGCCTGGTACTCCGATGCCGGGAAGTCGACCGTCGTCATCACGAGGCTCGCGACGCGGGGAGTGTAGCGCATCGGCCCGACGAGCGTGGACCGAGTCCAGCCGCGATCTCCGACCGGCCTCGCTCTCCGAGGGGCGGCCGGTCGCCTGCGCCCTCGGCGGTTGAGCGGAACCGGACGGGGCGCGACACTGCCGCGATGCCCGCACCACGCCGGTCTTCCCCGCGCCGCCGATCGCTCTTCTCCCATCGCAACCTGATCGCGGCCGAGGCGTTGCTCGTGGTCGCCCTGCTGCGAGGCTGGATCGAGCAGGCGATCCGGGCGTCCACGCTCCCCGATCCGGGCAAGGTGTTCTTCGTGATGGCGAGCACCGTGGGTCTCCTCGGCGGCCTGTACTTCGTGATCGAGGCCCTGACCTCGCGCAGCGTGGAGGGCGCCCACGCGGCGATGCGCCTCTTCTTTCCGCGCCTCGCGGTGCACGCGCTGGTCCTCTTCGGGCTCTACCTGCTCTACGCCTCGCGCCTCGGACTCGCGCCGTTCTGAGGGCGGGGCCCGCTCCCAGGGTTCTCAAGCGCGCGTGCTCGACCAGGCCTCGAACACGGGCGAGCAGGCGGCCGCTGGCGTGCTGTTCGAGCGCCCGGAAGGAGACCTCGGCCATCGCCGAGGCGAGAGTAGCCCGCTCCCGATGCGGGGGGGCATGCAACCGTTGTGGAGGTCATCTCCGATCTCATCGAGGGCCGAGACGTTCCGGCAGGGCTCTCGCTGCTCGTTCGCGCCGGGCAGACCGAAGGAGCGCGCGAGCTACAATGCTCGCCTAAAGTGGGGTGCCCTATGGAAGGGGGAGAGCCGTTGGAGGAGCAAGGAAACGGCGGCGGAGGACCGAGCGCGACGGGAAGGGCGAGCTCGGCGCACTTCGGCGAGCTCTACCAGCTCTTCTCCGAGCTGCACGCGCTCGGCGGCCTGGAGCGCGCGAGCAGGCTGGAGGCCTTGCGCGCGCGGGACCCCTCGCTCGCCCGCGAGCTCGACGAGCTCCTGTGCGCCGAGGAGACGGGCGCAGGCCTCTTCGAGACGCCGGTGCTCGGCGGCGAGGTCGACCTGGCGGCGGTCCTCTCGAGCGCCGAGGAAGAGCGGAAGGTCCCGCAGCGGATGGGCGGCTACCGCGTGCTCTCGGTCCTCGGCGAGGGCGGCATGGGCGTCGTCTACCGCGCGGAGCAGGAGCACCCGCGCCGCACGGTCGCGCTCAAGGTCCTGAAGGGCGGGTTCGCCACGCCGAAGAGGCTGCGGCGCTTCGAGCACGAGGCCGAGATCCTCGGCCGGCTGCAGCACCCCGGGATCGCGCAGGTGTTCGAGGCCGGCGCGGCCGATGCCGGGGAAGGCCTGCGCCCTTTCATCGCGATGGAGCTCGTGGAGGGAGTCGACTTGCGCACGCACGCGCAGAGCCGAGCGCTCTCCGTCCGCGAGCGCCTCGCCCTCCTGGTCGAGATCTGCGAGGCGGTGGCGCACGCGCACCAGAAGGGTGTCGTGCACCGCGACCTCAAGCTCGAGAACGTGCTCGTGGACGCCGCGGGCCGGCCGAAGGTGCTCGACTTCGGCGTCGCGCGCATGATCCGAGAGGATTCGAGCCTCGCGACGCTGCACACGCAGGAGGGCACGCTGCTCGGGACGCCCTGGACGATGAGCCCCGAGCAGCTCGCGGGCGATCCCGATGCCGCCGACACGCGCTCGGACGTCTACGCGCTCGGGGTGATCGGCTACGAGCTCTTCGCGGGACGGCCGCCCTATGAGCTCACAGGGAAGCCGCTCGCCGAAGTGGCGCGCATCATCCGCGACGAGGAGCCGATCCGGCTCGAAAAGGAGGCTCGCGGCCTCCCGGCCGATCTCGCGACCGTGATCGGCAAGTGCCTCGAGAAGGATCCCGCGCGGCGCTATGCCAGCGCGTCCGAGCTCGCCGGCGATCTCGCGCGCGTGCTCGCCGACGAGCCGATCAGCGCCAGGCCCCCGAGCGGGATCTACCTCTTGCGGAAGTTCGTGCGGCGGAACCGGGGCCTTTCCGCGGGCCTCGCGACCGCAGCGCTCGCGCTCCTGCTCTCGGCGATCGTCTTCGCCGTCCAGGCCGTGCGGCTCGCGCGCCAGCGGGACCGCGCGCTCGGAGCCGAGACGCAGGCCGAGAACGCGCTCGCGGAGGCCGGCCGCGAGCGCGACAAGCTCGCGGCCTCCTTCCAGTTCCTGAAGGAGATGCTGCGCTCGGTCGATGCAAGGCGCAGCGGGGCCGAGGTGCGCGTGGTCGATCTGCTCGAACGCGGCTCGAGGTTGCTCGCGGGCAGGTTTCCCGGCGAGCCGATCGTCGAGAGCGAGCTCCGCAGATCGCTGGGCCACGCCTGGCGCTCGGTCGGCATGCTGGAACAGGCCTTGGCGGAGATGCGCGCGGCGCTGGAGCTCGTCGAGGCGAGCGCGGATACGGCCAACGCCGCCAACTTGGCGCGCAACGACCTCGCGCTCCTCTTGATGGATCTGGGCCGCTTCGACGAAGCCGAGCCCTTGTACTGGACGGCGCTCGAGCACCAGCGCGTGACCCTAGGGCCGCGGGCGCTCGATACGCTGGCGACGCAGAAGAACCTCTCTCGGGCCCTCTTCCGGCGCGGGGACTTTCAGCAGGCCGAGGAATTCTTCCGCGAGGTACTCGGAGCGGCGGAGGAGCTCGAGAAGAGCGCGACGGGAGAAGAGCTCGTGGGAACGCAGCGCCTGGTTCTCGACGCGCGCTACGAGCTAGCCCATCTGCTCTTCGAGAAGGGCGAGCTGGCGGAGGCGCGTGCGCTCGTCGAGAGCGCGCTCGCGGAGGCGCGCACGACGCTCGGCGAGCGCGATCCCGACTACGTGCTGGCCGGGATGGCGCACCTCTCTCAGCTCGAGGGGGCGATGGGGGAGCCCGAGAAGGCCGTGCTCCACGCCCGGGAGAACCTCGGGTCCCTTTCGGAGGAGCTCTCCGCCGGACAACCGACGCTTACCTCGGCGAAGCACCACCTGGGCATGGCGCTCGTGCGTGCCGGAAGGGCCGAGGAGGGCGAGCGGATCCTGCGCGAGGCCTTCGAGGGACGGCGTGAGCTCCTCGGTCCAAAGCATCTCTCCACGGTGATCACGGCGACCGAGCTCGCCGAGGCGCTGGTCGCGCTCGAGCGCTTCGCGGAGGCCGAGACGCTCCTGCGCGAGACGCTCGCGGGTCTCGATCGAGCCCTCCCGCCCGGGAACTGGATGCCGGATGCCGCGAACGCGGTCCTCGGCAAGTGCCTGATGCGGATGGGCGAGCTCGAGGAGGCCGAAGAACGACTCGAGCAGAGCCACGCGGGCCTGCAGCAGAAGCTCGGACCGACCGGCTGGAGGACTCGACGCGCGGTCGAGCCCCTTATCGAGCTGCACGAGAAGCGCGGCAACCACGCGCGCGCGGAGGAGCTGCGGAGGGTCGTTCGATCGCCCGAAGGGGTCTTGCAAGAACCCGGGGAATAGCGCGGCGCCGCCGATTCTCCCCGTGGTCTCCGAGGATTGGGACACCGAGACCGCCTCAGCGGCGTTCGCCGCGGCGAGAGGCGGTCACCGTGGATCCATTCTGCACTCTATTTGGCCGAGCTGGTTTGCCAAGCCGGTTCAGCGAAACACCGTGCAGCCGCGATCCCGGCCCGTCCCGCCGCGCCCGAGGGCGCAGCCCAGGCATGAGCTCGGGGCTTCGCCTGGAGACGACTCGCGCCTCGCCGAAAGGGTGACAGGATCTTGCCGCGGCCGTTGCGACGAGCTCACCGAAGCTCCGAACTCGCCTGCGTGCTCTTCGAGAAGGGCCTGCTCGCCGAGGCGCGCGCTCGTCGAGACCGCGCCCGCGCGGAAGGCACGCGCCGCTTTTTTTGCGAGCGCGATCCCGACTACGTGCTGGCCGGGCTCGTGCACCTCTCTCGGCTCGAGGGGGGCGATGGGGGACCCCGAGAAGGCCGTGCTCCACGCCGCGGAGAGCCTGAGCTGCCTGTCGGAGGAGCTCTCCCCCGGGCACGCGACGCTCTGCTGGGCGAAGCACCACCTGGGCGCGGCGCTCGTGCGCGCCGGACGGGCGGAGGAGGGCGAGCGAGTCCTGCGCGAGGCGTTCGAGGGACGGCGCGAGCTCCTCTGTCCCCAGCACCTCGACACGGTGAGCACGGCGATTGAGCTCGCCGAGGCGCTGATGGCGCTCGACCGATCCGGCGAGGCCGAGGCGCTGCTGCGCGAGACCCTCGCGGGCCTGGAGCAGGCGCTCCCGCCCGGGAACTGGATGCCGGACGCCGCGAACGCGGTCCTCGGCAAGTGCCTGATGCTCCGGGGCGAGCTCGACGAGGCGGAGGAGCGGCTCGAGCAGGCCCACGCGGGCCTACAGCAGAAGCTCGGACCGACCGGCTGGCGAACGCAACGCGCGCTCAAGCTCCTGATCGCCTGATCGAGCTGCACGAAAAGCACGGCGACCACGCGCGCGTGGAGGAGCTACGGCAGGCCGTTCGGCCGCAGGAGGCGGTCCCACAAGAGCCCGGCGGATAGGACAGCGCCAGGCGATCCTCGCTATGCCCTCGGCGCTATGCCCTCGGCCGACCGAGGGCCGGCCTCCCGATGCAGCTCGGAAGGTCTTCACCCAACGGCACGCGCACTTGCCTTGTCGCACGCGGCCTCCTTCTGCTACCAAGGATTATCGGTGAACAACACATCCGGCTGGTACGGATTCGGACAGGGGTTTGGTGATACCGTTCCATCCGGACACACCTTCCACACGAGCCATTCCAGGAACTTAGGAGGGATTCCCCCTGGTGTACTCGCCACTCCGTTACTGACCTGCCCCATAAGCGTATACCAATCGTAGCCGCTGAACTGGATGAATCCTTCTGCAAACACATCGTCGCCATTCGAGGCATTCACATTCAATGGATGGCCGGTAATCGCCCCAATGAACAGTGTGCTAATGAAGGAGAGGTTGGCCTGAGACTCTGGGCTGGCCATCAAGTTGCGCGATGTCCAGTTTGCCCATGCCATCCGAACTCTTGAGCGGAAGCCTGCGATGCGCAGGAACAAGTCCTGCACCGTCAGGGGCTGGTTGCAAATCGGTCCCCCAGCAGCGCAATAACTCACCGGAGACGGGCAACCAGTCATCCCCGGCGGGAAAAAGCCCATTTGTGGCATCTCACAGGGCGGCACCGTACCCAGAGTGTCACATTGGTCCTGACCTATTTCTTCCGGTGTAAATGGTACGTTTGGAGGGAATTTCGTCCAGATGCGCGATGCAAAGTTCGAATCGCGGTACTGCAAGGCAAAGCCGTCACCAAACCGAATACCAAGACTAGCGAATCGTTCTACGCCATCCTCGAGGCCACCTCCGTTCGGTGGACAATTAACGTTCGGTGGGCAATTAGGGGTTCCCGGGGGTGGTAGACAATCAAGACATTTGTCGCAGTCGCCGTCTCCCCCGGGCGTATCTAGGCGCCCGTCACAATTGTCCGAGTAAAGGAAACCAACAAAGCCTGTTGTTGAACTCAACGATCGTACGGGCGTCTTTGGACCCGGAGACTGGTTGCCCAGATACGGATCACGTCCGAATAGATTGATGTCTGGTCCAAATGACTTCACATCTGTCACGAGCACCTCGATATTCGGTCGCTTCCCGCTCGCCAGCGTCCGTAGCCGTTCACGGGTCGGCCGGGCGATGTGATGAGAGGACGGTGCGTCGAACCGTTCTTAATTTTGGGACGATTGATTGATTGGTGTCGGGTACTTGTCCGCTGGACGGCCGGGTACCCCGATC
>Ga0247727_10018937_pt1 | contig 10739 bp, 9 predicted proteins | sample WisWelCaveWW1625_FD_202498 | JGI IMG/M metagenome (GOLD analysis project Ga0247727, IMG submission 202498) | Biofilm microbial communities from Wishing Well Cave, Virginia, United States - WW16-25 | ecosystem: Environmental > Aquatic > Deep subsurface > Groundwater > Cave microbial mat | place...
CGAAACGCCGAAGAGCCAACGACGATGGCGACGAGCCAGGTCCAGGCCGGGACTCGGCGGAGAGCTCTACCCAAGCTCGACCTCGGCGAGCCGGCGGGCGATCTCCCTCGCCTCGGCCGCATCCCCCGAGATCCCGACGTCCGCCGCGGCCTCGCTCACCTCTCGCAGAACAGCGTCGGCGACCGCGGCGCCGCCCACCGCCTCCTCGAGCGCCGCTACGTAGAGCTCGGCCACCCTGCCGAGGTCGTGCTCGCGGTGGGCGAGCTCGACGCCGGCCGCGCCCATCGCCTGGCGCACGTCGGCTCTCGTGACGAGGAGCTCGAGCGCCGCCGCGAGGACCTCCACCTCGTCATCGCCGATCGGAACCTTGAGCGCCACGTCGTCGGGAAGCTCCGAGAACCACCCCACGTCGCTCACGATGAGCGGCTTGCCGAGCGAGAGAGCGCGGATCACACTCCCCGAGGTCTCACCCATCGTGGGATGGCGCAGGTTCACGGCGATGTCAACCCCGGCCATGAGCGCCCAGAGTCTCGCCTCGTCGGCCCACCCCTCGCGGACGAGGCCCTCCTCCGCGAGCCCGAGCCGCTGCAGGCGGCGCTCGAGATCGAACCCGGGAGACGTGGGGCCGACGAGCAGGAGCGTGACTTCGGGATGCGCAGCGCGCACCTTCGCCGTCGCGTGGAGAAGCTCCGGGATGCGCTTGCTCGCGTTCACGACTCCGAAACAGCCGATAACAAGGTCGGTCGCGACGTGCGCAGGGGCAACGTTGTCCACGGGCCAGGCGGGATGCGGCACCACCCAAACCGGGCCTGCGAAACCAGAGGCACGAGCGAGATCGGAGACGGTGCGAGAATGAATGATCAGGCCGGTCGCGTGCTCGAGGACGAAGGACGCGAGCGGGAAGTCCGCGGGACGCGACTCCCAGAGCGGAGGAATTCGCTTGTCCAGAACGCCGTGGGCGAGCAGCCGCCCGACGACTCCGTACTCGCGCTCCATCGCATCGAGGTAGCCATGCCCGTCGCGCCGGCCGACTGTCATCCCCGCGACGAGGTGGTGGAGCGCGAAGTCGTGGAGAACGACGACACCCGGTTCTCGGCGGAGCGCGTCGACGATCCAGGCGTGAGCGTCCGGGTTGTTGCCGACGTGGTAGAGCGACACGTCTGTTCCACGTGGTGCCTTCTTGCGCCCGCGCCTCACGACGTCGACGTCCACCCGCTCACCGAGCGCAGGAAGAAGGAGCGCGCTGTAGGCGGCGATGCCGCTTCGCTCAGGCGGCATCGGCGAGAAGTAGGCAACTCTCACGGTTTCGCCCCTCGGGGTCGCGCACAACGACTTTGTGGCTCAGAGCCACAAGGTGCGATTGCTGCGGCGCCGGGGCGACTCACGAAAGCAGCCTCCCGATCGCGCGATCCCACGTGACTTCGGCGGCGATGGCATGGCCTGCGCGGCCGAACGAGGCTGCGTCGTCTCGATGCTCGCGAAGCCAGCCGGCCGCGCGCGCGAGCTCTCCGGCGTCAGGGGACACAACGAGCCCGGTGGCGCCGTCGGTGACGACCTCGAGCGGGCCGCCCGCGTCCGTCGTCGTGAGCACGGGCTTCTCCGAGAGGAACGCCTCGAGCGGAACCATCCCGTAGTCCTCGTCCACCGGCGCGTAGAAGACGGCGAGGCAGCGCGCGTAGAGATCGGCGAGCTCGCGCTCCGAGACTCGCCCGGCAAAGCGGGCGCGGCCGTCGAGCCCGCGGTCGCGCGCGATCTGCTCCAGTCGCTCGCGGTCGGGCCCGTCGCCGGCGATGACGACCTGGAGCCGCGCGTCGATCGCGGCCGCCTCGAGCAGAAGATCGATCCGCTTTGCGCGGTCGAGCCGATTGACAGAGAGAACGAAGTCGCCGTACTCGTCGCAGTGGAACTCCAGAGCCTGCGGCGGATGGGAGAGGACCTCTGGCTGGAGCCCGGTGGAGGCCTCGAGCCGGCCGGCGACATTCCGGGAGATGGCGAAGAGTCGAGTGGCCTCGCCGAGCGCAACCCGGTCGAGCGCCTGCACCTTCCGGCGGATGGCGCGGTCCTCCGGCGAGTCGCCGAACTGGCCGAGCTCGGTGCCGTCCAGCTCGTACGCCTGGCGGAACTGATGGACGAGCCAGACACGCTTCTCGGCGTGTCGAACGAGGTACGAGGGAAACTTCGTCGCGACGACGACGTCGATCCGCTTGCCGTCCGCCTCATCGAGGTCGAGCATCCGCCACAGGAACGCCTGCGTGAGCACGCGTGCGCCGGGGTACCACTTGAAGGGTACGCTGACGAGATCCGCGTCGTGGCCGCGCGCGCGCAGCTCGTCCACGAGCCTGTCCGTGAAGATCTCCGCCCCACCCCTGGCGAACGGCACCTGCGGCCGCAGGACGGCGATGTTCACGGCCGCTCGGCGCGGAGCGCGTCGATCTCGGCCTGGAGTCGCTCGACCTGCTCTTGGAGATCGTCGATCATGCGCAGTGACGCCGCGTTGAAGGAGCGCTGGTCGAATGCGAGCGGCTCCACGTACCAGCGCATGAGCTTCCGGAGGACGGCCTTGACCGGAGTTCCGAGTCCGCCTCGCACACCTGGTCGCAGACGCAACGAGCGATCGGCGGAAACCGGCCACAGCCGTTCAGCCTCCGCGCGCGCCGCGCGGCGCTCCTCGTCGCTCCCGGATCCGGCGCCGGGGTCGGCTCCGGAACGGCGCACCTCCTCCCGGAGCATTCGGAAGAGCTCCTCTACGTCGACCGAAACCCCTGCAGATTCGCCGTTTTCGGCTCTATCAGAGGGCATCGCGGCATTCTAGCCGGGCCGTAGGACCGGCTCAGTAGGATCGGAGGTAGATGGCTGACCGAAAGTTCCTCGTCGCGCGGGCGGTGGCTGAGACACGGCGCCGGCTGGCGCCGCTCGTCCTCGCCCGTATTCCCGATACGCGCTCGGACGGGCGGCGCCCCCGGCTTGATCTCAGCCATCCCCGCATCGACGGCAACTACCGGTCAACCATCTGATGCGCGTCGGAATCTCTCTGCTCACACTCGCGCCGAACGACCTCGGTGGCTCGGAGACGTACGCGCGCCAGCTCGTCCGCGCGCTCTCCCGAATCGGCACGCTCGAATACTCCGTGCTCGTCCCCGCGCACGCGAAGGACGCCGCCGAAGGGCTGCCCGCGATCGAGGTACAGGACCCGCCGATAGGCCGCCGCGGGCCGTCTCGCATCGTGGCTATGGCGCTTTCTGCGCGTCGCACGCAGGGAGTCAGCGCCAAGGTAGCCGCCCTGGATGTCGTCCACTACGCGCTGACGGTGCCGGTGCCGGGGACGAAGGCGCCAACGGTCGTGACGCTTCACGACATCCAACACCGCGACTTGCCCGAGTTCTTCGGGCCCGCGCGGCGGTCGTTCCGCAGGATCGCGTACGACCGTGCGGCACGGGGAGCAGACGCCGTCATCGTCACGAGCGAGTTCGTGCGAGCGCGCGCCCTCGACGTGCTCGGGCTCGAGTCGGAGCGTGTCCATGTCATTCCACTCGCCATCGACCACACGCTCTTCCGACCCGGCCGGGAGGAGCGCGAGCCGTTCGTGCTGTATCCCGCACGACCATGGCCGCACAAGAACCACACGCGACTCTTCGAGGCGTTCGCCCTACTTCGCGAGACTCGCCCGAGGCTTCGGCTCGTCCTCACCGGGGGCGGTCTCGAGCGGCTCGACCCGTTGCCGGAGGGAGTCGAGAGCTGGGGTGTCGTGTCGCCCACGGAGCTCGCGTCCCTCTATCGCCGGGCCGCATGTCTCGTCTACCCGAGCCTCTATGAGGGATTCGGCATGCCGCCGCTCGAGGCGATGGCCTCGGGCTGTCCCGTCGCCGCGTCGCATGCAGGAGCGATCCCGGACGTGTGCGGTGACGCCACTGTGCTCTTCGACCCGACCGACGTCGACGCGATCGCGGCGGGAATCCTCGAGACGGATGAGCGCCGAGACGAGCTCGTCGAGCGGGGGATCGCCCGGGCGGCGCAGTTCACCTGGGACGAAACGGCTCGAAAGCACGAGGCCGTCTACGTCGCGGTCGCCGCCGAACGCTCGCCTATGATCGAGACGCGTTGAAGCTGTCTCTGATGATCCCGACGTTCTCGAGTTCCGAGACGATCGAGCGCACGTTGCGAGGCGCACTTTCCCAGGAGTACCGTCCACTCGAGATCTTGGTCTACGACGAGGCCAGCCGTGACTCGACCCGCCAGATCGTCGAGACTGTTCTCGCCTCCGCCGACCCCGAAATCGAAACACGCCTCGTGACGTCCGAGGAGAACTCTGGGCCGGTGCTCGCCTGGCGAGTCGCACTCCACGCAGTCACCGGCGACTGGTGCTGCTTCGTCTGGGCCGACGACGTGTTGAAGCGCGATTTCAGCGTGTCGATGATGGACGGCGCAAAGCGAGCAGTCGACGACGGCCGGGCGCTGGTCGTCTGCAGCGGCGAAGTCGAGGAGGGAGAATCAGTGCTGCCGTACTACTCGCTGGATCGCGGCCTGGCGACGCCGGTCGAGTACTCCGAGGGGATCTTCTTCCGGCGGTTTCCGATTTCCCAGATCTGCGCGGTCTACGAGACGTCGACGGCCCGTCGAGTGTTCGATCGCCACATCCACATCGACAACCCACGCGGCTACGACTATGCACGCCGTCCATACGGGAACGACGTCGGCTTTCTCTCCGAGCTCGCCATGGAAGGGAACGGGGTCGAGCTCATCGGGCAACGCCTCGTGACGCTCGTCCTGTCGAGCTCGAGCATGACGAACCGTGCCCTGCGGGAGCACATTTGGCTGCATCGCTGGCAGTACACGTTCAGCTTCCTGCGCGTATGGCGCACGTGGCTCGAGCAAGGAGTTCCGGACAGCGATCGGCTCGTCGGGCTGGCCGAGCGGCGGCTCGCGCTGTGCTCCCTCATGCTCGGTGGTTTCGGGGATCGCTTCCGACCACAGAACGCGCTCGAGGCAGTGCGGGCCTACCTCGAGTTCCGCCGCCACGACTACCAGCGCACGCAGATGACGCTCGACGAGCATCGCAGGAACGTCGCACGGAGCACACCTCGCCGCGACTATCCGTCGCACTCGCTCACGTAGCGCGTGTCCAACGAACCGCCTTCCGTACGAGACGAGGAGATCGCGGCGAGCGTCGTCGAGCGGGTGTCCTGCCGCCTGTGTGGATCGCTCGCCCTCACACAGGTCATGAACCTGGGGAAGCAGTGCATCGCCGGTGCGTTCACCCAACCCGGACAGCCGCGGATCCCGGAGCCGAGGCTTCCGCTCGAGCTCGTCCTGTGCGACCCCTCCCGGGATCCGAAAGCGTGTGGCCTGCTGCAGCTTCGACACACAGTCCCCGGATCGATCCTCTACAGCTCGTACTGGTATCGGAGCGGTGTGAACCGCTCCATGACGGAGAACCTGCACGAGATTGCCCAGCACGCGGCTGCGATGGTCGGCGGACTCAGCTCCGACGATCTCGTCGTCGACATCGGCTGCAACGACGGGACGCTGCTCGATGGGTACGGGCAGACGACCGGCGCGGCCCTCGTCGGGATAGATCCATCGGACGTGACCCGGTACGCGCTAGCCAAGGGGTACGACGTGATTTCCGACTTCTTCAGCCACGAGGCACTCGCACGCCGATTCCCGGAGCGCAAGGCTCGAGTCATCACGAGCATCGCTATGTTCTACGACCTCGAGCACCCAGCCGACTTCGTCGCGGACATCGCGCATTCGCTGAGCGACGACGGCGTCTGGGCCAGCGAGTTTTCGTACATGCCGACGATGCTCGAGAAGGCGAGCTTCGACACCATCTGCCACGAGCACCTCGAGTACTACTCCCTGGCGGTGATCGAGCGCATGCTGGCAGGCGCAGAGCTCGAGGTCATCCATGCGGAGCTGAACGAGGTCAACGGGGGAAGCGTTCGGTTCTACGCCGCCCACACCGGAGCGCATGAGCGGCGCCCCGAGCAAGTGGCGGCATTGCAAGGCCTGCGGGAACGCGAGGCCGAGATGAAGCTCACGACGACGGAGCCCTACGACGAATTCGCCAAGCGCGCATTGAAGGTCAGAGACGACCTCTCGTCGCTCCTCCGCGAGCTGCGCGCGGACGGGAAGAGGATCCACGTCTACGGAGCGTCGACCAAAGGGAACGCGATCCTGCAATTCGCCGGGATCGACGGCTCGCTCATCGAGTGCGCAGCCGACCGCAACTCCGACAAGTGGGGATCGGAGACGATAGGCACCCACATACCGATCGTCTCGGAGGAAGAATCGCGCGCACAACAGCCCGACTATTACCTCGCGCTCCCGTGGCACTTTCTCGACGAGTTCATCGAGCGCGAAGCCGAGTTCCTCGCCCGGGGTGGCAGATTCATCGTCCCTCTGCCGGACGTTCGCATGATCGACCAGCACAGCTCAGGATGAACCTTCGGCGCGGTGAAGCGCGCGGCTGGCAGCGACTCTGGCGGCACAGCAACGCGCTCGGACTGCGCTGGATCGTGCGCGAGTCAAAACACGCGTGGCCGGCTCGACGAACGGGGCTCGTCCGACTGGTCGTTCCACTCGATCCGCGGCGCTACTACGAGCTGGGCCGAATCGCCGAGCAGGCGTTCTCTGGCCGCTGCCTCGACGTCTCGAGTCCGAAGCTCCTGCCCTCTTTACTGCAGGCTGAGGGACGAGGGAGCTGGGTCTGCATCGACCTGTTCGAAGCCGAGATCGCCGCGTGGCGAACGATCGATCCCACTCTCGAGCTCGACGTTCAGGATGCGACCGCGCTGTCGTTCGCCGACGAGACATTCGACAATTGCATCTGCGTGTCCGTCATCGAGCACATCGGCCGCGGTAGGGATTCCGTCGCGCTCTCGGAGATGTGGCGCGTGCTCAAGCCCGGAGGCACCCTTCACCTCACGACCGACGTCGCCGCAGCGCCGCGCGACGTCTTCATCGAGGACAGGCGCTACGGTCGAGCGAGCCCGATCGTCGAGGGTCGGGGCGTGTTCTTCAAGCACGACTACCTTCCGCGCGAGGTCGAGCAGCTCATCGCCGAACGGCCGTGGGAAGTCGCAATCCGCGAGTTCGCGACTCTGCGGGATGCTCGGATCGAGCGCTGGTTCAACTCCTACACCCCGTGGACGTACCTCGCCGGCCCGTTTCTCCGCTTCCTCTGCCCCGGCAACTTCGAGACCTCTCCTAGCCCGTCGCTGATCGAGAACGCAGGCGAGGGCGTCGTGTACTTCCGACTCCTCAAGCCCGCCCGGTCGGCGGCATGAAACCGTCGCCCTGCGCTGTGGTCATCGGCGCAGCGGGCCAGGATGGCTCGTACCTGACAGAGCTCCTGCTCGAGCAGGGGTACCGCGTCGTCGGAATCGTCCGGCGCGACCCATCCGAAGAAATGCCGAACCTCGAGCACGTTCGCGATCGCATGGAGCTGGTCAAGGCAGATCTCACGGATACGGACGCCATCGTCCACGCGGTGGCGACCTATAAGCCGAGCGAGCTCTACAACTTCGCCTCGGTCTCGTTCGGACCGGATGCCTGGAGCGACCCCGTGCAGACCGCGGAGCTCGGGGCTCTCGCGATCGCACGATTGCTCGAGGGCATCCGCTCCGTGCGCCCGGCTCCCCGCTTCTTCCACGCATCCTCGGCGTGGGTGTTCGGGCGTCCGACCGAGGTCCCGCAGACCGAACGCACGCCCTACGCTCCAATCGAGCCGTACGGTGCAGCGAAGGCGTTCGGGGATTTCTTGATCAGGGGGTACCGCGAGCGCCATGACCTCTACGCGTGCTCCGGGCTCTTCTACAACCACGAGTCACCTCGACGCTCCGAGCGGTTCGTCACGCGCAAGATCACCATGGCAGCAGCCTCGATCGCACTCGGGCTCTCGGATCGGCTCGTTCTCGGCGACGTCGAGTCCCGACGCGACTGGGGCTTCGCCGCCGACTACGTGCGCGCGGCCTGGCTGATGCTGCAGGCGGATGAGCCGGCCGACCACGTAATCGCGACTGGGCAAGCGCACACCGTCCGTGCGTTCGCAGAGATCGCGTTCTCGAATGTAGGCCTCGAACTCGACCGTCACCTCAGCCTGGATTCCACGCTGAGCCGTACCAGGGGGCAGGTCGCAAACCTGATCGGTGACGCGTCGGCCGCCCGAGCGAGGCTGGGGTGGTCGCCGACCGTCACGTTCGAAGAGCTCGTGAGGTTGATGGTCGACGCCGATGTCGCCGCACTCTCGGGCGAGGGACGTAGAGAAGATCAGCAGCCAAGTGAGCGATCAGGTCAGGGCGCGTAGATACCGCCAACTCGACACCAGGGCGCGCGGGCGGATGAGTGCAAACAACGCGACGTAGAGAAGGAGCCCGGCGAGAGCGGCCGAGGTAGCCCCGAGAAAGAGTGCGGGCGGGACGAACGCACCGACGCTAAGCCCCCCAACAACGGCCGCGGCCGCGACGAACCCGCGCGCCGCCCCTGAGAGGGCTCCCAGCTCCATGAGCAGAGCAACGAGAACTACGAGCGTCGAGCACGCGAGTGCGATTGCCAACCCATCGAGGTCGAGCAGGCGTGCACCGACCCAGGCAAGCGGCACCTGCAGCGCCAGTGCACCCACTGCAATCCATGGAAGCCGGCGCGTTCGGCCCGCCACGAACGCCAGCGGAAAGGCCACCGAGACGCCGATCGACGCGACCATCCACGGGCTGAGAACGACGATGAGCCGGCCCACGTCGGATCCCACGTCGCCTCCGTACGACTCGCCGAGGACCGCCGCGACCGCTTGCGCGCCGGCGACAGCGAGTGCGCCCGCCGCCGCGCCCACCAGGACGAGCGCGAACCACGACGCGGAGACCACATGGCGCACCGTCTCGGTCGTCGTGAGCGCCGCTCGCGCGAGGGGCACCGAGGTGACCAGTCCGAGCGAGCCGGCGGTGACCGTGACCAATGAGGCGGCCGCGAGATACGCGTAGACGAAGCTCGTCGCCTGTCCAGTCCCCAGCCCTGCGGCGAAAGGCAACGACACGACGTAGAGGAGCTGGAGTGCAATGGGCAGCGCCGCGCCGACTGCGAACGCTCGGAGTCGGTCGGCAAGCGGCGGGCCGTCCGGCCGCACGGCGGAGGTTGGCATTCGTGCTCGCAGAGCTCGAGTTGCCAGCCCGAGGACTGGAACGATCAGAGCGATCGCGCCGGTGAGTGCCACACCCCAGGCGACAGCGATGATCCCGTCCGAACCCACCCGCGCGAGGATGAGCGCGAGCCCGGCTGTGCTCCCGGCCGCGAAACCCACCGCCGCAGTACCGTAGTCGTCGAGGGCCGCCAACCCACTAGCAGCAAGCCCGGCGAACAGGTATGCGACGCCCGCGGGCACGATCCACTTCAGTGCGTCCGCAGCCGTCTCGCCCGCGACCGTCGATCCGTAGGCCGTCAGAAGCTCCCCGAGGGGGTCTGCCGCGAGCTCAGCGGCCAGCACCACTGGCACGGCGACGACGAGAAGTGCACCTGCGTACCCGGCGATCTCCCGTGCGAGTCGCCCCTCACCTGCAGCTCGGGCCAGCGGTGGGAGCACGGCAACCCGGATCGCCTGCGCTGCCACGACGATCACGATGTAGATGCCGTACGCGGCGAGCAGGCCGTCGGTCTTGTCGGACCGCCCGAACTCGCGGGCGATGACGACGCCGATGGCGGCGGCCACGCCCGTGACGGCGACGAGCGAGAGGGCCGTCAACGCTCCGCTCCCGAGTGAGCCCAAGCCGGGCGAGTCTGTACGCTTGCTCACCGAAGCGGAAGCGTACGCACCATGCCGAACGACACACTCTGGACAGGCGCCACGCTCGACGACCTGCGCCGCGAGTTCGGCGAGGTCTACGAAGGACGCACCGTCCTCGTCACGGGTGCCGACGGCTTCATGGGCTCGCATCTCACCGACGCCCTCGTCGAGCTCGGCGCGACCGTCCACGCCTTCGTCCGTGCGACGTCGAGCGGGGCGCTCAACAACATCAGCCACCTACGCAACCGCCTGAAGATCCACTTCGCCGATCTCACGGATCGAACGTCGATCGACATCCTCGTGCGCGAGTTGAAGACAGCTCCGGATCGCCCGTACGTCTTCCACTTGGGAGCGCAGGCGCATGTTGGCGAGTCGTGGCATCGACCCTACGAGACCGTCGCTGCGAACGTCGTCGGGACGCTCAACCTCCTTCAGTCGATCGTGGACTGGGACCTCGAGCTCGAGAAGTTCGACACAGCCGGAACATCGGAGGAGTACGGCAACATCCGCGAGGCGGTCGTGGATCACCATGACTTCGACGACTCGGGCGGCCTCATTCTCCACGAGCGCTCGCCGATCAACCCGAAATCAATCTACGCGACCTCGAAAGTGGCCGCGGACTTCCTCACCATGAACTACTACGACGCCTTCGGTGTGCCTGGAGTCGTCACGCGGATGTTCAACAACTACGGCCCTCGCCAGAATCCGCGATATGTGACGGGCACGATCGTGACGCAGGCGCTGACTCGCGACGTCATCGAGCTAGGAAGTCTCGAGCCGCTGCGTGACTTCTGTTTCTGCACGGACGGGGTACGCGGCCACCTCACTGTCGGCGCGCAGGGCTCACCCGGCGACGTCTATGTCTACGGACAGGGCGAGAACATCTCCATGCGCGACTGGGCCGAATCGATCCTGCGCATCGGAGAGGAGCACGGATTCTGGCCGGGAGACAGGCAGCTCGTCACGA
>Ga0247727_10018940_pt1 | contig 10736 bp, 13 predicted proteins | sample WisWelCaveWW1625_FD_202498 | JGI IMG/M metagenome (GOLD analysis project Ga0247727, IMG submission 202498) | Biofilm microbial communities from Wishing Well Cave, Virginia, United States - WW16-25 | ecosystem: Environmental > Aquatic > Deep subsurface > Groundwater > Cave microbial mat | place...
AGCACCGTCCGGTGCCGCCGCGCAAGAACCATCCGCGCGGAATTATTCGTGCGGTTCATCGCGAGCAATCTGTTCTCGCGCTTAATCAGACTTTTTCACCAGAGCCGTTCAGAACACAGCCCTGAGCACCAGCCAAACCTGTATCCCTGCGAGGATGAGCTTGCTCAGGCTGACTAATGCTCTGCCTAGGAGGGCGGCTTTTGCTGCCTTCCACGCCTTGCCTGCCTGTTTGGTGTGCATGAGTTCGAATGCGAACGCTCCGAGAATCGCTCCGAGAAGGATGCCGAGGAATGTGCCGATGATTGGCATCAATGGGCTGAGCAGGATTCCTCCGATTATCGAGCCAGCGATCGTGCCTATGATTCCCCAGCGCGAGACACCGCCCGCCTTAGAGCCGAGCATGGTGATGAGCCATTCCAGGATTTCTCCAAGCACTGCCAGGCCGAGGACGATGAGCAGCGTGGTGAATGTTATCGTCCAAGACCAGCTGATGAGGTCATACAATATCGCTCCGATGAGGACAAGGAATGTCCCGCCTATACCGAAGAAAGTGAGGATTATCCCTGCAAGTGAGACTAACGCGAAGACAATGAACGCAATCCAGGAATGGAACATAAAGGGCGGCTGCCGGGAATCGAACCCGGGCTTGGGGAGCCACAGTCCCCCGTACTACCACTATACTACAGCTGCCAAACGATATGAAGATTCTCTTGTGCTGTCTTTAAATAATTATCCGAATCAGGTGCTTCCAGCACAGAGACAGTGCATATCATTTTTCTTTTTATCGTTTTCGAGCGAACTCGTGGAGCGCCGAGCTTGCGGAGGCGCAGAACGAGTGAGCGAGAGTCTATGTCCAGCAGGACCTGAACTCGGAGAATATGACTAAAGTCGCTTTTTACGCACGTGCTCCATATGCTTGATGAAGTATGGCAAAACGAAAGCAAAGACATAGACCATGCTGACTGCTGCAGGGCTGTGCGGTGAGACTGGCAATTGCAGGAGTATCTCAAGCTTGTTTGAGAAATACACGATGAGATAGATGTTGATGAGCGCGAGCACCGGGATGAATATTCCTGCGATGATGTGCTGTCCCTGCCTGAGGTCTTCGACATAGCGGATCAGCACGCTGAAAAGCGCTCCGAAAGCGATTCCTATGACAAAGACCGTGAAGTAAAGGCTTGCGCCCTTGAGCAGCAGCAGGAAAGGCACCAGCACGACGCTGACGATGAAATTGCCGAGTATCGCCACGAGAAGCGCGACCCAGAATGCTGTGCTCTCTAGGAAGCGCATGCCCGTGCTCTTGCTGGCTTCTGCGTGCGCGAGTATGTCTGATACCCTGCTTATCTCTACCCTGCCCCAGCCTTTGCGTGCGAGGGTGGCGGTCATGTCCCTCATCTCGCCAACCTCGTTTCAGCCATGTCTCTAGACGAGGTTGGCGACGATGCTGAAAATGCTTGCATTTTCAGCATGGTTCTCCCTCTATTATCTGTTTGACGAGCGTGATGAATTCCTTGGTCTTGTGGAAGTAGTCGCTGATGATGTCTATCGTTATCTCTGCGCTCTTCTCATCGATAGATGCTTTCATCGTGACGTGCCTGCGGAATTCCTGCGCGCGTTCGAACTTTGCCTTGTCAAGCTTGCGCAGAAGAAGGTAGAATGAGAGATAATGCTTCAGCTGGTCATTGTCTCCGTGGATCTTCTTGAGCGCCTCAATCTTGAGCCGCGGCAGTGTCGGGACCGCGGGTATGTCCCCGCTTTTCTTTGCTTCGTGCAGCAAAGCGTCGAGACCTGCGTCGATTGCCGCTATCAGCCGCTCGATTATGCTCTTTAGGACGTCCACCGTGCGCGTGTACTTGAGACTGACGTAGATGAGATGGTCTGCACGGTTCAACTCCTGCTGGGCACGTTCAAGTGCCTCACGCGTTGAGGTCATTCTTGGCTTAGTTCGAGTATGGCCGCCGCAAGGTCTCCACGATGGGCTTTGATAGCTTCCAATGCTCGCTCACGATCGACTTTTGCCTGTGCCATCACCGTATTCACGTCTTCCTCAGTGATAGGCGTTTCCTTTGTGCGTTCTTCATACGCACCTGTGATTTGGAATGACATCTGCCCCATCGCATTGACCTTTGTCACGTGGGGATCGCTGAACACCAGTTCCTTGTCCGCGAGCTTGATCACGACTTGGTGGGCTTCAAGCTCTTCCTGCTGGATGCCGAGGCGTTTCATCGCCTTGGCCAGATCGCGCGGATTCATTCCTGGAAGCATTCACTCACTCTTTTACACGCCGAGCAGGGCGCTGCCGTAAGCGTTCAGTACTATCAGGATGAGCATTATTACGACTGCGAGCACAAGAACGTATGCTGGTTTCAGCTCGATCTTGCTGCGGTAGTCCTCGAAATAGCGCGTCAGCCCTGCGGTCGATGCCGGCATTGATATGCGGTTCTTGTCAGCCATTGTTTGTCCTCAGATAAAAAAGGTGGGTTGGGCCCGCATAAGCTCCCTTTTGTCCGCCTCCGCTATCCTGATATTGACCAGGATCCAAGGCAGTGAGCCTTGGGGGACAGGCGGTTTTGGCATTCTACTGAGCACCGGAAATCCGGCTTGCACCAGCCAGTCCTCGCCGTTTCACCCATTCCTTTGAGAACGTCTGGCGGTTATCTCACTTCCGTCGCCGGAAGCTTCACAGCCATCATCCTCCTCAAAGGCGGTCTCGTTTCTGTGCGGTTTGCCTTCCATTGCTGGAACTCGCTTAGCGCGAGTGGCAATCTGCCCACAAGCTCGTGAGAGCACATGGGCGGTGGGGAGACTTTCCTCAATAACCCGAAGGTCACCGATAGCCAAAGTCGGTCCCAACCCAAGCATAGTAGTGACATAGAAGTTTATAAAGGTATCTGCGTTTTCCGGCGAGCGTGAAGCAGCTGGCGTGGTATTTGTTCGCAGGAACGCGTGGCGGAGAGATGCGTGCCCGCATAGTTCTCGCGCTAAGGAAGCATCCTATGAATGCCCACCAGTTAGCCAAGGCACTGCACGTAGATTACAAGACAGTGCAGCATCACATCAGGATATTGCTGGACAACAACATCATCGCGGCGATAAGGAAGGGTTTGTATGGCGCTGCATATTATGTCTCTCCTGAGATGGACAAGCTCTGGGATGATTTTGGAGAGATTTGGGAAAGAATTGGGAAAAAGTAGATAAACAAACTACAGGTGGTGAACTCCATGGAGTTGGTGATGAAGTTGACGTTCGTGCTGACAGCGATCAATCTCTTGATGCTGTTAGCACTGACATACGTGTATGGCAAGAACTGGATGAGGCTACGCTCTGGATTCACAGCAGGACTGCTGGTGTTTACCCTTGCGTTCCTCGCCCAGTACGTGACTTCTTTCTATTTTTACGTCACGAACATGGACTATTATGTCCACATGGTAAGCATGCACGTCTTCATCCTGACCCTGCTGCAGACAATCGGTTTTGCAGTATTGAACGGGTTGTCGTGGAGGTAAGAAAATGAAACAAGCATGGTTGTTCGGAATTGTTGGGTTAATGGTTATTCTCGCTGGCTGCGCGCAGCAGCAAGACAAGATGATGGCTCCTGAAGAGCATATGGAAAAGGAAGCGATGGAAGGCGAGTGGTCAGAAGAAGAGATGGCAGCGATGGAAAAAGAAGGGATGCATGACATGACAATGGAAGAGGGTTCGATGGAAAAAGAAGCCGCTGAGATGGGCATGACCGTCGAAGAACACAAGCAGATGCTCGAATCAATGGAAGGAATTGAGAAGGGTCTCATCGCAGGCGACATCTCGAAGTATTATGATTGGGACCGCGCAATGTTCGACCAGGCTGTCTCTGAAGGAAAGACGATTTACCTTGAGTTTTCTGCTGACTGGTGCGGTGTCTGTCAGAAGCAAGAGCCTCATCTGAAAGCCGCGTTCGCAGAGCTTGATGACCCTAATGTGGTCGGCTTCAAGATCCACTACAAGGATGACCAGACGACTCCTGAGATGGAAGACTTGGCAAAGCAATACCAGATCGCTTACCAGCACACAAAGGTCATCCTGAAGGCCGGCCAGGTCGTTAAGAAGAGCCCTGAGGCTTGGGAAGCTACGCAGTTCCTTGAGGAGATGAGGAAGCTTGCTTGAGACCACTCTTGCGATAGCATTCATCGCAGGGATTGTTTCTTTTTTCGCGCCCTGCGTGATTCCTCTCGTGCCTGCTTTCTTGGGTTTTCTCGCAGGCGCGCCTGTGGAAAAGGCATCGCGCTGGGCATTGTTCGGTCATAGCGTTCTGTTCGTGCTTGGCTTCGGCGCTGTGTTCTCAGTGCTCGGAGTTTTGCTGAACAGCATCCTATCGAACGTGGCTTATACAACGCAAGTCTGGCTTGGCAGGATTGCTGGGATTATCATCATCCTCTTCGGACTATATCTGCTCGGATTAATCAAGCCGAGATTCCTTGAGACAGAACACAAGCTCAAGGTGCACAAGTTCAAGAGCAGGGCTCTGACAAGTTTTGTGTTCGGCGCTGCTTTCGCAGTCGGCTGGACTCCTTGTGTCGGAGCAGTCCTGGGCAGTATCCTTGCGCTTGCTGCGGCAATGCCTGGCGAGAGCTTTGCTCTCCTGCTGGCGTATTCTCTGGGCTTGGGCATACCTTTCCTGATTGTCGGATTGTTCGCACAGCCGTTCGTGCGCTTCATGCAGAAACACACTGCGTGGCTGCGATACTTTAATATCGTTGTCGGTGTGCTTGTGGTAGTCCTTGGAGTGCTTGTCTTCACAGGCAAGCTCGCGCAAGTGGCTGCGTATTTCAGTTTCCTGAACAAGTTCCTATTGGAATGAACAAGAAAATCGTTCTCGGCATTGTGATTGTACTTATCGTTGCAGCTATTTATTTTCTGCAAGAACCTAAGACAGAGCCTGCGGCAGTCGAGCGAGTCATGCCAGCGAAGCAGAAGTCAGGCATTGTCGCTCCTGAACTGGTCGGCATCTCTGGCTCTATCAACACTGACGGCATCACGCTTAAGGAGCTTGTCGGCAAGAAAGTAATCCTCATAGACATGTGGACTTATTCTTGCATCAACTGCCAGCGGACAATACCGTACTTGAATGCGTGGTATGAAAGATACAAGGACAAGGGGCTTGAGATCATCGGGGTGCACTCGCCAGAATTCGCGTTCGAGAAGAAATTTGAGAACGTCCAGCGCGCTGTTGAGAAATTCAGCATCAAATATCCTGTCGTCCTGGATAACGATCACGCTACGTGGAACGCTTACAGCAATCGCTACTGGCCTTCGAAATACCTGATTGATATCGATGGCTACATCGCGTGGAAGCATTTCGGCGAAGGCGCGTATGATGAAGCAGAGCATAAGATACAGGAACTCCTTAAAGAACGCATGGAACGCTTGGGCATGACTGACGGCATCCCTGAAGAAATGGCAGAAGTCGCCGCAGAAACTCCTGAGTTCAGCAGAATCAACACGCCAGAGATTTATCTCGGCTACGGTTTCACTCGCGGCAATTTCGGCAACAAAGAAGGCCTTCCTGTCGCGCAGACAATAAAATACACACTGCCAGACGGCATCAGTAAGAACAATGTCTACCTTGACGGCCAGTGGTATGTCGGAGAGGACCACGTGAAGCTCGCCAGCGACAAAGGCAAGGTAGTGCTGAAATATGATGCTAAGAACGTGAACATCGTCGCCTCATCAACCATCGGCTCTGGACTGACGATTTTGGTCGACGGCAAGAAGACAACAACAATGGGCGTGGAAGCAGAAGACTTGTACACAGTCGTCTCAGGCACAGACTATGGCGAGCACACCCTCGAACTCGATGTCTCAGGCGCAGGGTTCAAGCTGTACACGTTCACGTTCGGATAAATAACAAAGCATCAGACGCATATTCTAGCCAATATTTATCTCAATCGTACGAAAAGGTGCATGTTTTAAATATCAGCTTGCAAAGGAGATTGAAATATGAATAGAACATCATTACTGGTTGTAAGTTTAATCACGCTTTTACTTTTAGCTTCTTGTGTGCAAACTTCCGCACCTTCACAACCCACCCCATCACGTGCCGAGCCATCCGCTACAAATATTCCAACAATGCAACAATCTGCTTACCAAATAAATGAAGATATGCGTGAACTATTCGAACAATGCATTAATGGCTGTAAAGAGACGGAAGACTCTTTTAAGCCAACATGTCAAATGGAATGCGAGACTTATAAAGAATCTAAAGAAATGCTACAATACGTCATACTACAAACTCAGTCATTTAAAAAAATAGAAAGGGGACCATGTCCGGATCTTTCAGACATACGGTTCAGTCTTGAAGGCGATAGCCCTCTGATGGGCGGGTATTTAGTCGTATTACAAGACTACCGCAAGCCTACTTTCCATTTGGAATATACTAGTCCGTGGACGGTTGCGGGAGGGGGTGTGGCTGCCGTCTGTCGCAAGGGTTCAGAAAAAGGAGAAAATGTGAATTATATTTATTGTGATTATGGCATTTATTTGATTTCAAAAGATAATCAAGGCAAAATATTAGATAAACGGGATATAATTCTTATTTTCGATGAACAAGCCAACAAGTATGTTGCTGCTCAATGTGATTGATAAAATCCCCTACATTCTAGGATGGTGTTAACACCACAACATTCCATGCTTCTTTTCCTTGCATTATCGTGCGTTGGTGCTTGACTGAGAAGCCTTTTGATTTTGCTGCTGTGGCGTATTCTTCCTGGCCCTTGCGCACGATAATCGCTATTGTTCCGTTTTTCTTTAGGATTTGCGCGGCTCGTTCGAAGAACAGTTCTGCTTGTTTCTTGAATCTCTCTGGTGGGAAGTCTACTGTGAACTCTGTGGGCTGGGTGACTATGTGGTCTACTGAGTTTTTCTCGAATTTCAGGTCAAGCCAGTCGACGCTTGTTCGCGAGAAGTCAATCGCCTTTACTACGCCCGCGATTTTTGCGTTCTTCCTGGTTGCATGTATCGATGGGAATTGTTCAGAAATGGCTAATATGCTGCCAGGTATCTTGTCCTTTATTTTCTTGTCCTGTTCTAGGAAGAACTTGTCAAAGTCAAATTCCTTGAATATCTTGCGCATCGGCAGCTTGTCCTTTGAATACTGCCTTGCTGGAATGTTCAGCGCATGCAATGCTGCCTCGATGACAATGCTTCCTGCACGGCAAGAAGGATCAAGGAGAGTGTGCTTTGGTTCATAATCAGAAAGCGTCAGCGCACCAAATGCTGATATCGGGCTTAGCGTCTCGCTGCCGATGAATATCCGATAATCTCGTTTGCTTATGTCGCCAGAAAGATCAATGCCAAGCCAGTACTTGTCTTCTTCAAAGTGCAGGTACAGGGGAATGTCTGCGTTCTTGTAGACTTTTTTCGCAGTGATGCGTTCTGCAAGCTCTTGCGCTTTTGTCGTGCTCTTTCCTGAGAATGAGACTGTGCCTTTGAGATGCTCTTGTGGCACTGTGAGCTTGTCAAAAGTGCCTTCGCTGACAAGAAGCAATACGCGGCTTGCGCTTTGGCTGCGATAGCAGACCGTGAAGATGTCTTCGAGTTCTGCTTCGAAAATCACCCCTTCGTTTAGTTCTTTTCCAGAAGCAGAGATTAGTTCCTTGATCTCTTTGGCGCAGACATCAGTCATTCCAGGAAAAGTGAGCGCTAGCGCCTTATGCGTTGCCATTCTCCTTTTCCTGCACCGCAGCAACGCTAGTGACCTTGTCTCCTTCATCCAGCTTTATGATGCGTACGCCTTGGGTGTTCCTGCCGATGACAGATATCTGGTTGGCTGGCACCCTGATGGCGATTCCTGACTGGGTTATCAGCAAGAGCTGGTCATCGTCCTTGACTGTCTTTATGGCTACTGCCTTTCCATTCTTGTCAGTGACCTTGATGTTTATGACCCCTACTCCACCGCGGCGGATTGTGCTGTATTCCTCGAATGCTGAACGCTTGCCATAGCCGAGCTCAGTCACTGTCAATAGCGTCTTGTTTGGCTCTGCGAGCACTGCGTCTATGACTTCGTCTTCCCTTAGCCGTATGCCGATGACTCCTTGTGCGGTTCGTCCCATTGGCCGCACGTCTGATTCGTTGAATCTGATCGCGTTGCCTTCTTTTGTCGCGATTATGATGTCCTGCTTGCCGTCTGTGAGCAGTGTCGCGATGAGTTCGTCTTTTTCAGTGAGTGTGACTGCGATTATGCCTCCTCGTCTGGGGTTCGCGAACTCGCTCAAGGGTGTCTTCTTGACAGTGCCTTGTTTCGTGACCAGGAACAGGTTCTTGTCTTCTGGGAATTGCTTGACTGGGATGCATGTAGCGACTTTTTCGTCTTGTTCGAGCTGCAATAAGTTGATGACTGCTGTTCCTTTCGCATACCTTCCTGCTTCAGGTATCTGGTAGACCTTGAGCCAGTGTACCTTGCCCAAATTGGTGAAGAGCAGCATGTAATCGTGCGTGTTCGCGATGAACAAATCCTCGACAAAATCCTCTTCCTTTGTCTCTGCCGCTATGACTCCTTTGCCTCCGCGACGCTGGGCCTGGTATGTGTCTACTGTCAGTCTCTTCATGTAGCCTGCGTGCGTGAGTGTGACGACCATGTTCTCTGATTTTATCATCTGTTCTTCTGCGATTTCTGTGGCTTCTGACTGGATGACTTGTGTCCTGCGCTCATCGCCGTAGTCCTTGGCAAGTTCTGCGAGCTCGTTCTTGATTATCGCGAGTATCTTTTGTTCGTCTGCGAGTATGCTCTTGAGTTCTGTGATGAGTTTCAATAGACCAGCGTGCTCTTCCTTTATCTTGTTCTGTTCTAGGGAAGTGAGCCTTGACAATCGCATTTCAAGGACGGCTTGGGCTTGCACGTCAGTGAGCTTGTAATCCTGAATCAAGCCTGTTTTTGCTGTGGCAGTGTCCTTGCTCTTCTTGAGGAATGCGACAATCGGGTCTATGTTGTTCAGGCAGATTATGAGGCCTTCGAGCAGGTGCGCTTTTTGTTCTGCTTCCTTGAGCTCAAAGGCAGTGCGTTTCCTGACAACATCTTGACGATGCAGCACGAACTGATTCAGGAGTGATTTGAGCGAGAGAACCTGAGGCTGATTGTCGACAAGTGCGAGCATTATGATGCCGAACGTGGTCTGCAATCGTGAGTGCTGGAATAATTGGTTGAGCACGACGTCAGAATTCGTGCCTTGCTTCAGCTCGATGACTATTCGCATACCTTCCCTGTCAGATTCGTCGCGTAGGTCAGATATGCCTTGCACTTTCTTGTCCTTGACAAGCTCTGCTATCTCTTCTATCAGCTGGGATTTGTTGACCATGTATGGGATTTCTGTGATTATGATGCGTTGCCTGTTACGCATGTCTTCGATTCTTGATCTTGCCCTGACTGTTATCTTGCCCCTGCCGCTGGAATAAGCCTCTTTGACTCCTGTCGTGCCCATGATTATGCCGCCTGTCGGGAAATCAGGCGCAGGGATGTTGTTCATAAGGTCCATGACGGTCGCTTCAGGGTGGTCTATGGAATGGATGACTGCCGTGCAGACTTCCTTGAGATTGTGTGGCGGTATGTTGGTTGCCATTCCGACGGCAATGCCTGAAGAACCGTTGATGAGCAGGTTAGGCACCTTGCTTGGCAGCACTGCTGGCTCTTTGAGCGATTGGTCATAGTTCGGCAGGAACACCACAGTCTCTTTCTCAATATCTTGGAGCATTTCCTCAGCGAGCTTCTTCAGCCGTGCTTCTGTATAACGTTGGGCTGCTGCACGATCCCCGTCAACTGAACCCCAATTTCCTTGACCATCGACAAGCATATAACGCATTGAGAAATCCTGTGCCAATCGCACCATCGCGTCATAGACTGCGAGGTCGCCGTGCGGGTGATACTTACCTAAGACATCACCAACTACACGCGCTGATTTCTTGAATGGCTTGTTGTGTACAAGGCCCATCTCATACATTGCGTACAGGATCCGCCTGTGCACTGGCTTGAGCCCGTCTCTCGCGTCAGGAAGCGCCCTGCCGACAATCACAGACATAGAATAATCGAGATAGCTCTGCTTCATCTCGTCTTCGATCACTCTTGCCACGATTCTCGTGGCAGGTGTTTTGACAGGATTCGTAGCTTCAGTCATGTTGTCGTCGAGAAACTCCCCTTTTCTCGTCGATAAAACATAAACGCAAGGACTTTATAAGCCTTTCCTTTCTAAAATGCGTTTATAGACCGTATAAAGCAAGAAATTACCCTTTTTGGCTCGACGGGAATCAGAAGATTTATGCGCTTTTCGCTCTCTGCTCAAGCGTCTCTTCACGCGGCCGGAACATCTCGAAGATGTGGTTTCGTATCGTGCGCTTCATCATGGCCTCGTACAAGTGCCTAAGCCCAGGCAATGTCCAGATGCCGCTTGGTTTGAGCTTGGGCAGAGTAGCATACCATTCCTGAAGGTCACTACTGGTCGGCATCGGAATATCTTTTTTGTCGAAAATGACGCGATAATATACCCACGGACCATCGCGTCCATCGTATTCAGTTCGCATCACGAAAGAGAAGTAGCTGACCTATAAAAGAATTTAGATACTCAAAACAATTGCTTGATTATGCTGTTTTTCACGCGATAGTTCTTGCCGCAATAGACGCACTTCTTTATCTTGTTCGTGAGTATGCTGTCTCTTGCCTCGTATTTCATGTGATGATTGCACTGCGGGCATTTTAGTTCGAATCTGAGCAT
>Ga0247727_10018941_pt1 | contig 10736 bp, 8 predicted proteins | sample WisWelCaveWW1625_FD_202498 | JGI IMG/M metagenome (GOLD analysis project Ga0247727, IMG submission 202498) | Biofilm microbial communities from Wishing Well Cave, Virginia, United States - WW16-25 | ecosystem: Environmental > Aquatic > Deep subsurface > Groundwater > Cave microbial mat | place...
AATCATGATTGGTGGATGCCGTGCCGCGCCGATTGGGTGTTGCGCGGTGACTTTCCACCTTCCATGGCTCTATCCGACACCGCAACGGATCTGCGTTCGGAGGTTTCTCCACGCGAGTGAAGCGGCCTCGCTCAAAAAAGGCAGGAGGCGGGAGGCAATGAGCTTACCCGAACAGCTTCGGCACCGGGTGCGACTGCACCAGTTCCCGCGGCTGGTTGAGATGGTTGTACACGATGGTGGCGGGGTCGATGCCGAAGGCGTAGTACATCGTCGCCAGCAGTTCGCCCGGATGGACCGGCTCTTCGACCGGAGCCGAAGCCGTCTTGTCCGACTTGCCGTGAACGTAGCCGCGCTTGATGCCCGCGCCCGCGATGATGGAGGTGTAGCAATACGGCCAGTGGTCGCGGCCGTCGTTGCTGTTGCCGTTGCCGGAGGTGCTGACGCCGCGTTGCGGGGCGCGTCCGAACTCGCCGATGGCGACGACCAGGGTTTCGTCGAGCAAGCCACGCTGGTCGAGGTCGGCGATCAGGCCGGCGATTCCGCCATCGAGCATGGGCCCGCTCTGGGTGCCCATGCGCTTGGTGAGATCGACGTGGTGATCCCACGAATGGTTGTCGGAATTCGCGACCTTGGGCCAGATCACTTCGACCACGCGCGTGCCGGCTTCGACCAGACGCCGCGCCAATAGCAGGCTCTGGCCGAAGGTGTTGCGGCCGTACAGATCGCGCGTGGCCTTCTTTTCCTGTTCCAAATCAAACGCGCGGCGGGCGTTGCCGCTGGCCACCAGGCTGAGCGCCCGGTCGTAGTACTCGTTGATGTTGTGCTGCGCGACCGCTTTGTCGATGTCCTTCATCGTTTCGTTGATGGCTTCGCGCAGCCGGGCGCGGCGCTCCAACCGCACGGCAAATACCTCCGGCGGCAGCTTCAGGTCGTCGACCTTGATGCGATCCATCTTGTTCATGTCGAGATCGTCGCCCTCGGGGAAGAGCAGATACGGATCGAACGCGCGGCCCAGGAAGCCGGCGGTGCCGCCTTTGCCGACGACGTTGCTTTCTTGCAACGGACGCGGGAGCATCACGAACGGCAGCATCGGCACCTTGGGCGGAAGCAGCTTGACAATGTTCGAGCCGAAGTTCGGAAAGTCCTTCGCGTCGGGCGGCTCAAGCTGCCCCGACGGGCTGACCTTGTCGGTGGTGTAGCCGGTCATGATCTGGTAGATGGCCGCGGTGTGGTTGAACAGTCCGTTCGGCGTGTAGCTCATCGAGCGAATCATGGTGAACTTGTCGTTCACCTGCGCCAGCTTGGGCAGCACTTCGGTGTAGCTGATACCGGGGAGTTTGGTCGAAATGTTCTTGAACGAACTGCGAACGTTGTCGGGCGTGCCTTCCTTCGGATCCCACAAGTCGAGGTGGCTGGGCCCCCCCTGCAAGTAGATCATGATCACGCTCTTGGCTTTGCCCCAGCCCGGCCCGCGTTTGGTTTCGCTGGCCGAGGCCTTCTGCAGTTGCAGCATCGAGCCCAGCGACAGCCCGAGCAGGCTCGACCCGCCGACCTGCAGCAGATTTCGCCGCGTCATCGCGCCAGCCTGTTCTTCGTCGCAGAGGTCGCGGCCCAGTACGCCTGGAATGGTGATCATGTGAGGACTCCTTGTTGGCCCGGTCTTGAAGAGATTAGAGTCTGCAATTCTCACGACGATTCGTCAAATGGTTTTTCCTTGCCCTGGAACTTCACATCGCTCGGTGACGTTGTTATGATTCTGGTATTCCAAAGACGACTTCGAAGCACCGTTCGTAACGATGCATTTGAAGCGTCGAATCTCAAGGAGGAAGTCCAATGAAGAAACGGTTCGGTTCGTTTTCGTCAAAGGGGTTCACGCTGATTGAACTCCTGGTCGTGATCGCCATCATCGCCATCCTCGCAGCCATTCTGTTCCCGGTGTTCGCTAAGGCTCGTGAGAAGGCGCGCACCACCAACTGCAACTCCAACTTCAAGAACATGGCAATGGGCATCTTGCAGTACAGTTCGGATTACGATGAGCGGATGCCTCCGCTGATGAACAGCCATGTGGGCTTTTTTGTCACCTACAGCCCGTTCGCCCCGGGCGTTGATCGCACCTGGACCCAGTTGATCGAGCCTTATGTGAAGAACCGGGATGTCTGGAAGTGCCCGAGTAATCCGACCTCGGGTTTCGGCGACAGCAACGACGTCAACGATGTTCCCACCACCAATCCGATTGCCATCGACTTTAGTCGTTCGATCCGCAGTCAGGGCTACAACTATGCGTACCTGTCCCCCTTCAACAACAACGCGAAGTGGATTGGCGTCGCCGCGTCGGCCATTAACAACCCCGCGGGAATGGTGATGACGGTGGATAGTGTGTGGGACTTGGCCTCCTGCCGGCCGTCTGGAGGAAGCAACTGGTTCACCCAAGCCCCTTCGGTCGCCAACTCGGGCACGGTCTACTGGTTTGGCCCGTGGGTTCCGCTCACCGGCTGTAACTGGATGAATTACGGAGGGATGTGGCCGCACCACATGGACGCAACGCAAGTGAACGTTACCTTTGTTGACGGTCACGCCAAGACCTTGCGTCTGGAGAATATGTGGCAGGGGTTGTCGGGCGCTCCGTGGGGCGCGAACCGCGCGATCACCGATACCCAGGCTTACATCTGGGATCGTGACTAAATCCAACGCATGATTGCATCATGCAGAAGGGACAACAGGAATGAATCAAGACAACAGGTCCGTCGGGGCTGTCATCGCCATCGTTGTTGCGCTGTCGCTGATAATCTGGCAGGTCAAGCGATCTGCAACACCGCCACTTCCTCCCGGCATTACGCCAGAAGCGGCAGCGAACACGACGTCTGCGAACAATGCCCCCGCGCCAGTTCCGGTGGAGGCTGGAGCTGGAGCAACCCCCAGAGCGGGGGTTCGTCTACCCGGCAAGAAGGGCAGCCGGTAAAGACAACCGACTGAGACAATCAAGTAAGGAAGGCCGAGGGTTTGCTCACGAGCGACCCTCGGCCTTTTTTGTTCTCCTCGAGCAAACTGTAACTTTTCTTCGGGAACTTGACATCGCTCGGTAACGTTGTTATGATTCTGGTATTCCAAAGACGACTGCGAAGCCTCGTTCGTAACGATGCATTTGAAGCGTCGAATCTCAAGGAGGAAGTCCAATGAAGAAACGGTTCGGTCCATTCCGGTCAAAGGGGTTCACGCTGATCGAACTCCTGGTCGTGATCGCCATCATTGCCATCCTGGCGGCGATTCTGTTCCCGGTGTTCGCCAAAGCCCGGGAGAAAGCGCGGCAGAGCGCCTGCCAGAGCAACTTCAAGAACTGCATTATGGGCATCATCCAGTATGTCCAGGACTACGACGAGAAATTCCCGCTCTGGCACTCGAGTCTTTCGTTCTACACGTTTCCCTTCGACTCTTCACCGCAGCTTTTGATACAGCCCTACGTCAAGAACTTCCAGGTGCTCGCGTGCCCCAGTGACCGGGCAAGCGAGGGGGAACGCCTGGCGCAATGGCGTGTTCCGCCCACTGCCTCGGCGGCTGTCAAGAACTTCTTTCTCGCGTACATGTCCGATTTCGGTTTCAACATCCAGTATTACGCTCCCATGTTCGCAGGCCCGGTTCGGCCGACTTCCACCCATCAATCCGGGGTCCTCAGCCCCGGCGCGTCGATTTACGCGGTTGACAGCGTATGGAATCGTGATTCGGGAGGCGGCCCCTTTGGGGGTGGCAACTATGGAATTGATCCACCCTGCCGCACCTACGCTCCTGCCATCGGAGGAGGCGATAGCTGGCCGCCGCCGCCCGGCCCGCCGAATTCTCGCTACTGGTTCGGCGGCTGGAACCCGACACAGACCACAGCCTGGAATCAATACGGAGGCGCGTGGTGGTGGCACAGTGGGATGTTCACCACTGCCTTCGCCGACGGTCACGTCAAAGCGATGACGTTGGGCCAGATCTATGCGGGTTGCACACCGGCGAATGGATCCCGTGGCCTGATCACCAGCAAAAGCGAGTATCTGTGGGACCTGGAATAAACGCGTTGCCCCTGGCGAAAGGACTCAGCACATGAACAAGACCCATCCCGGGATCATTGTTGGCGTGGTCGCTGCCGCCCTGGTGATCATGTATCTGGCTTACTCCCGTAGCGGAGGACAGCCTGCAGGTCCCACCGACGCTGCGGCACAGGTGAAGCAGATCGAGGAGGCGGCAATGTCGAAGGGCGGCGGTATCGGCCCGGCAATGCCGGACACGGTGATGCCCGGATCCAAGAAGGGCACCCGATAAGCCTAATCCCATTGTGGGAACCGCTTAAGCAGTTCAGCAACCCGCGGGTGGTGGGGAGCGAGTTGATTCGCCTGTCGAATCAACCTCTCGGCCTCCTGCGGGTTTTCTGTTTCAATTTCCAACTCTGAGAGGTCAAGCAGCTTGTCTACTGCCTTGCGGTTTTGCTGTAGTTCGTGATTGAGTTTCCTCCGGCGATCGGTGATCGCCTCGCACCGCCGGAACTTTTGCAGCCATTGGTCGCGTTCGACTTCACGTCCGAGTTGCCGATAGACCGAGGTAAGGTTGTACGCCACCTCGGCGCGACGGAGCTCCACCTCGGCGCCGCTCTCCAAGAACGCCACAGTTTGTGGTCCCTGATGGAGCAACCGCCAGGCGCGCTGCAACAGGAACTCGGCGTCTTTCGTCCGCTGCTCCCGCTGCCGCAGGCCACCCAGTTCGATGACAGGTATGGGCATGCGCGGAGTTGCTTTGTGCGCGATCTCGAGCTCGCGCGCGGCTTCCGCCCACGCCTGCGGGCCCTGGTGCGCGAGGTGAATCCCCAGGTAGGCGTGAGCCTTGGGATGCTTCGGAGCAAGCTGCACGGCTTTCCGGCAGAGGGATTCGATCCGAGATTGATTACCGGCCGCTTTGAGCGTGGTGATAAGCTCGAGCAGTAGCTCCACCTCCTCCGGTTGCGCGCGATGCGCCGCCTCAAACGACTCCGCGGCCTGCCGAAACTGTCGTCTCGACCAGTACACTCTCGCCTGCAACGCATGAGGTTCGAGGAAGTGCGGCGCTAAGGCAGCGGCCTCACCCCAGTGCTTCATCGCGCCTTCGACCTCTCCGCGCTTGGCGAGCTCCATCCCGGTTTGCACCAGCGAACGCGCTTGTTGCTCGCGCTCGGCTGCCTGCGCACTTCGAAGCCACCGTGTACCTGCCAGCGCGAAGCAGGCACCGACCACGCCGGCAAGCAATGTGAACGCAAACCGCCGTGCGTTACGGTTGCTTCGTGCCGACTTCATCGTTCTTGCACCCTTGCCCTTCGGTGCAGACATAGAATCGATCCACGGTCAGTCCGGACAATCGTTCCCGGGCGCGGCCGGGCCATTCGATCGTAACTGCCACCGGCCGACCCTCCGTACCTAACCCAAAGAAGACGCGGGGATCGGAGGCTGACAGGTAACTGAAGCCCGACCGACATTCGGCGAAGTACCGCTTGCCGGCGGCTTCCACCGTGACCCTGGCGCCGAAACCGCTGCGATTACTCCGCGTGCCGATCAAGCGCAACGATATCCAGTGGTGGGAGTCCCGACTATCGTTTCGGAATAGTTCGGCGCGATCATTCTGATTGCAGGCCAGCACATCGATGCGTCCGTCATTGTCATAGTCTCCAATCGCCAGGCCGCGACTGACGCGACGTTGATTCATGTCGCCGCGCGCCGTGACTTCTTCCGCGAATTGCCCCTTGCCCAGGTTCCGATACAACCCTTTGGGTTGGGCATAGGTGACGCCGACCGTAGCCTGTTCGATCTTCTTGTTGACGTGTCCGTTGCCGACAATAAGGTCGAGCAGCCCGTCGCGGTTGTAATCGAAAAAGGCAGTGCCAAAGCCCAGGTAATGCCAGGTCGGACCGGACAACCCGGCGCTTTCGGTGGCGTACGTGAACATCCCGCCGCCATCGTTATGATACAGTGAGTTCGTCTGCCCCGAGAAATTCGTAACATAAAGGTCCTCTCGGCCGTCGTTGTCGTAGTCGCCGACCCCGATCCCCATCCCCGAGAGCGCTTTCCCCGAACCGCTGTAAGCCACGCCGCTATTCAATGCCACCTCACGGAAGGCGCCATTGCCCTTGTTCTGAAAGAGGAAGTTCGCGCTCATGTCGTTTGCGACGTAGAGGTCCTGCCAGCCATCGCCATCATAATCCAACCACGCGGCCCCCAGCGCCCGGCCGTGCAGGCCAGCCAGACCCGCCTGCCTGGTGATGTCGCGAAAGATGCCCTTTCCCTCGTTGCGGTAGAGCCGCGAGGCCTCCTGCTCGTAAAGGGTAGGTTCGCAGTAGATCCGCTCGCCGGAGCGGTCGAGACAGACCGCGTCGCTCTTCGGCGACCACACGCAATAATGGCAGACGAACAGGTCAAGCAGTCCATCGTTATCGAAGTCGCCAAAGACCGCGCTGGTTGACCAATGGGGTCCGCCTTCCCGGTCGGAAACACCGGAGCGATCAGTCACGTCCTCGAATTGCCCGTGACCGAGGTTGTGGAAGAGCTTGTTTCCTCCGTACGCGGTCACGTAGAGGTCGATCAGTCCGTCGTTGTCGTAGTCACCCGTGGCGATGCCATGTCCGTAGCCCAGATCGACCTCGAGTCCCGATCCGGCCGTAACCTCGCGAAAGCGACCCTTCCCTTCGTTGTGATACAGGACACAGCGGCCGGGTGTGCTCTCGCGGCTTCCCGGCGGGGAACCCGATTGCACGAACAACAGGTCGAGCCAGCCGTCGTTGTCATAGTCCAGCAGTGCGCAACCACCCGGCGTGGTTTCCACAAAGAGATAACGTCCTGTCTCCCCATTGCTGTGACGGAATCCGATCCCGGCCTCCGTCGTTCGGTTGCGGAAGATTCCGGATGGTGAGCGGAGGGGTGTGTTCGTTTGCGACTTGCGGCAGCCTGCGCTCAGCAGCGCACTCACGGCGAGCAAGCTCAAGAGGCTCGGAATCGTCAAGGGCGCTCGCCGGTTGGGATAGATTGCGGGCCGATGCATGCGGACAAAGTTTTGCATGAAGTCAGCGTAACGCGTCCAATCCGAATTGCGACCGACCTCGCAGCAACCCAGGGTTTCCGGCAACTGCTGCTCCGGGCAAGCGCGGTCCGCAAACCATGTAATGCCGTAGCCCAACCGAGCTTGAGAAGCCTCCGCCCCTTCGGCGGAGGCTTTTCTGTTTCACACCTTGTCGGCTCGAGTTTTCACCCGAATTCTTCGGGCGTTAACCTGCGATCATCGGCCCTTAACCCGAAATCATTTAGCCTTAACCGAAATTCCTCTGCTTTTCACCGAACAGCCTTGGCCCTGCACCCTATCGCCTCAATGACGACTCTACGCGCTCCGGCTTTTCACCGGAGAACTTCAAGACTTCACTTGCACTCTTCCAGCCTGCGCTGGTAGACCTGAGGTCGTAACCGGGTTAACAGCTCAGGATTGCGGGTGAATAGCTCAGGATTGTCGGTAAAACCTTCAGGTGCGCGGGTGAGCGCCATCCCTGACCCGCTCACCCGCGTACGCGCGTACCCGCAGACCCGGTCATCGCTTCAATTGCTCCATCAATCTCAGCAACGTCGCCACGATCTTGGTCGAGGCTTCGAACTCTACGCGGCTGGTGCCGAGCCAGGTTTCGTAACCGCCGAGCCTGTGCTGCGGGGGCGTGGGCAGGTAGCCGCCGGAGCCGTTGGCGAGCGAGATGGTGAAGCTCGGCTGGAACGGACTTTTCGCTTTGAGTTCGAGGCCTATTTCGGCGAAGACTTCAAACGGAATCGCCGCGAGGCCGAGGTCGCCGAGGCGAAACGCTTGCAGGACGATTCTCATGTGGCTGGGCAACTCGGCCATGTCCAGCGTGCGGCGCGCGTAGGGTAGTTCCAGCGGATGATCGGGCTTCGCGTTGGCCGGGCGGGCGAGAATGCCTTTGGCGCGGGCGATCTGCTCTGGCGTCGGCTTGCGATACACGAGCGCCAACTCTTCCTGCGCGGCGGCGAGCGGCACCCAGGCGTGATGCTTCACCGCGGCCTGCGCCTTGACGACCACCTCGGCCACGGCGTCGGCGACTTCGGTCATCTTCTGATACGGCGGCACTCCCGGCCGCGGCGTGCGAAAGTTGATGTTGTTCACGTCGCCGCTGGTGCCGTTGGTCATCAGGCCGACGAACGGCGGGTTCAGGCGGTCGGCGCTGAGGCGCTGCTGCACGCGATCGGCAAACAGGGCGAAGTAGTCGGCGGAAATATGGCCGCTGGGCACGCCCCCCACGTAGTGCAGGCCGTAGTTCGCGAACAGCGCCAGCGGCTTGCCTTCGGCGGTCTGGACCGAGAGGAATGCCACCTCGGGATCGGTGGGACCCGCGGGTTCCAGCAGGTCGGGGTTGCCGACGCCGGGATTCATCCTGACGAGGTCGGTACCACCGAACGGATTGCCCATCGGGGCGCCGGGCTTCATATGCCAGCGGCGGTTGAAGACTTGGTTCGGCTCTCTCGCCACGCCCCAACCGATGCGTGCGGGCGTGAGATTGTTGATGGCGCGGCGCACACCGTCGGCAATGCGGCGGGCGAGGAAGAGCTGGTACTCATCGAGCGGGCCAGCAGCTGCGGTGGCGGCGCCGTAGCGCGCACTCGGTCCGCTGTGCGTGTGTGTGGCCGAGATGAGAATGTTCGTCAGCGCCAGACCAGTCTCGTGATGGATGAGGCGCTTGGCTTCGTCGCACACTTCGCGCGCGAGGCCGAGATTGTCGCAGATCGCGAAGGCCAGCCGCGTCATGCCATCGTCGAGCACGAGGCAGCGCGCGTGCAATTCATCGTGGATGTGCGCGGCGAGCGGCTCGGCGAAGTTGCCGACGATCTTCACGCCGAGCGGCGGCGTGATCACGCTCGTCGCCGCGCCCGCGCGGAAGACGCGGGCCTCGCCGGCGCGCGCGGTCGGCGGGAGCGCAAAGGCCGGAAGGGTTTGCAGAAGGCTGCGGCGGTTCATCAAAAAACGTCCACCGCCACGTAGGCGTCGATGACAGCCTGCTCGCCTTCCTTGCCGGGCCGCGCGTTGCCGTGCTCCATCCCCATGACGCCCTTGAAGCCCTTGCCGTGAATGTGCTTGAAGATGTTGCGGTAGTTCATTTCACCGGTCCCAGGCTCCTTGCGGCCGGGGTTGTCGCCGATCTGGAAGTAGGGCGTCTCGTCCCAGGCGAGGTCGATATTCGGGATGATGTTGCCCTCGGTGATTTGCTGGTGATACATGTCGAACAGAATCTTGCAACTCGGATTATTGACGGCTTTGCACAGTGCGTAGGCCTGCGGAATCTTCGTCAGGAAAAGGCCGGGGTGGTCGCGAAGCGCGTTGAGCGGCTCCATCACCATAACCAGCTTGGTCGGCTCGCAGATTTCGCAGCAGCGCTTGAGCAGCTCGATGGCGTTGGCAGTTTGGTAGCCCCATTCGAGGCCTTCGTGAAAGCGTCCGGGCACGATGGTGCACCACTTCGCGCCGACGCGCTGGGCCACCTCGACCGAGTCACGCAGGTCGGCCAGAACTTTGTCACGCGCCGCCTGATCCTTGACGACGAAGGTGCGATTGCCGAAGTCGGCGGTGGCGACGAACACGCCCATCGTCATGCCCAAGCGCTTCAGCTCCGCGCCGATTTGCTCCTGCAGTTCCTTCGGCCGGCTGCGCATGCCGTTGTCTTCCAACGCGGTGAATCCCTGATCGGCCATGAACTTGAGTTCGTCGAGCGGTCCGCCTGGGGCGTGCTGACGGAACATGCCGAAGTGTGGAGCGTAGTTGAGCTTGAACTTGCGCCTGGGTGCCTGCGCCTGCGCGCCCGTGGCAGCCGCTGCGCCCGCGGCCAGGGTTGAGGTGATGAGATTGCGTCGATTCATGTCGTCTCCTTGCATGGTTATTTGATTTCCGCTTCCGCCATGAGCTTGCGCTCTTGGTCCGGGGTGTCGGGCATCAGTTTCCACCAGAGCCGGGCTGCCACCTTCGCGCCGGCGGGCACTTCGGCGGTAACGCGCTTGCGCTCCAGCGGTTTCAGGCGGGTGTCGGTCGCGCCGCCGAACTCCTTCGTGAAGACCTCGCGCTTGACGACCTGACCGTTGGCGGTGATTTCCAGAATAGCCTGACGCCACGCCCCCGCGGGCAGCAGATGGCCGGTGAGGTTGGCAATCGAGGCCGTCGCGGTGGTGCCACTTAACCGCACGGTGAGATTGATCGCCGACTGCAACGAATTGGCGTCGTAGGCGCCGTGCCAGTCGTGCTTGGCGCACATGCGTTTGGGCTTGCCGTCTTCGGTGGAGGCTTGCCGCTCGACCGGCCGCATGTGGCAATCGGAGCACGCGGCCAGCGCGTTGCCCTTGGCGTAATCGGCGAAAGAAGTGATCTGATTGAACTCGACCCCGACCCCGCCCACCTGCCCGTGGCAGCTCACGCACACGGCGTTGCTCTGCGTGTAGTTCTTGTCCTTGACGGTCTTGTGGAAATCGCTCTCGCCGTCGAACGGGCCGTGCATCGCGCCGTTCGCGTCCATGTGACAGGTGACGCACATCACGCCGCTGTCGGGCGCAGTGGCGCCGCGGCTCTTGGGCTGCTTATCCAGGCCGCCGATGAGTACGGGCATCGGCGCGTGGCAGCCGTCGCACTGCTCAACGCGCTGGGCGTTCTTCCCGGCCTGTTGCTGGAACGGCGCACGCTTCCACGCCGCGGCATGGCCGGAGGCC